>Ga0247611_10004379_pt1 | contig 19643 bp, 18 predicted proteins | sample 177DNAGHGhighgp2_FD_192422 | JGI IMG/M metagenome (GOLD analysis project Ga0247611, IMG submission 192422) | Sheep rumen microbial communities from Palmerston North, Manawatu-Wanganui, New Zealand - 1770 DNA GHGhigh gp2 | ecosystem: Host-associated > Mammals > Digestive system > Stomach > Rumen...
TCCTGCGATTGGGGCTTTGAAAATACCGGCAATAGCGGCTGCGGCACCACATCCCACCATCAGCATCAGTGTTTTGTTGTCGGTCTTGAACAATTGCCCTAAATTACTTCCGATAGCCGACCCCGTTAGTACGATAGGAGCTTCTGCACCAACTGATCCACCAAATCCGATGGTGATAGCTGAGGCAATAACTGAACTCCATGTGTTGTGTGCTTTCAGATGGCTACGTTTGGAGGAGATAGCATATAGGATGCGTGTGATACCGTGTGAGATATTGTCCTTGACGACATATTTGACAAACAGGGACGTGAGATAAATACCGACGACAGGAAAGACCAAATACAACCAGTTGAATGTAGAAGTATTGAAACCCGATGTCAACAGCGTTTGTATTTGATGAATCAGAAAGTGCAAAACGAATGCTGCTACAGATACCAGAAAACCAACAACGAACGACAACGCCAAAGTGAACTGTCGTGGGGAGATATGCTCCTGTCGCCAGTTGCGTAGCTGTTCAAACCATGATGATTTGTTGGTGATGGTGTTGATGTTGATGTCTTCTGTTTGCATGTTTTCAAGAGTTGAGAAGTTCGTTGGCTTGTCTGATAGCAGCATCTGTGATGTTGTCGCCTGAAAGCATTTGGGCAATTTCTGTTACGCGCTCTTCGGAATTGAGCAGTGTCATACGGCTGGCGGTTCCCTGTTGTGTTTCCTCTTTATATACCTTATAATGTGAACGTCCAAGTGCTGCTATCTGTGGAAGGTGGGTGATAGAGATAACCTGTCGATTGTTTTCGCCCATCTCTTTCATCATCAAGGCCATTTTCTGTGCAATTTTTCCACTGACGCCCGTATCGATTTCATCAAAGATAATGGTCGGAAGTTTGACCGCTCCGCTAATCATTGCCTTTAAAGAAAGCATCACGCGGGCAATTTCACCACCGGAAGCTACCTGACTGACGGGTTGTAAAGCTGTGCTGGTGTTTGCACTGAACAGGAATTGAACTTTGTCGGCTCCTTGGGCAGCGAGTTCTTTGGGTTCTATCTGTATTTGGAATCGTACGTTGGGAATACCCAGTGGTACCAAACGTTGCAACATCTCTTTTTCAATGAGTTGTGCTCCATGTTCTCGACTTTTGGTAAGTGTTGCAGCAAGCTGTTCACACTTCTTATGCTGTATTTCTACATCTTTCTGTAAGTCAGCCAGTTCCTCGTCGCTGTTGTCCAATTGTTCAAGTCGCGTTTTCAAATCGGCTTGTAACTGTAATAGTTCCTCAACACTATTGAGATGGAACTTCTGCTCTAACGCATAAAGCTTGTCGAGTTGTGCCTGTATTTTGTCAAGGCGAGCTGGATCGAAGTCTATATCATCAACACTGTCGTTGATTTCTGTGGCGATATCTTTGATTTCGATGCGGCTTGATTCTAAACGTTCAGTCAACTCACGTACCTTCGGATATACATCCTCAATGGATTGGAGACTTTGAATAGCGCTTTTCAGGTCTTCTACGATATTGTGTTCGTCGCCATTGAGTAAAGAATCTGCATGAAAGAGACCTTGTTTGATATCTTCTGCATGCGTGAGTGTTTCACTTTCCTGTTCCAGTTCCTCTTGCATGCCTTCATAAAGGTTGGCGCTTTGGATATCGTTGTATTGGAAACGAAGGTATTCTTCGTCTTTCCGATTCTGTTCGATAGCAACACGCAAATCAATCAGACGCTTTTCTAACTGTTTGTATTCATCATACGCTGTACGATAGGCACTGCGTTGTTGCGCGTTGTCACTGATGATATCAACCACATTTAATTGAAAGTCTTCCTGTTGCAGGAGCAGGTTCTGGTGCTGAGAATGCACATCGACCAGCTGTTCGCCGAGCATCCGCATCTGTGCTAACGATACGGGTGTATCATTGATAAATGCACGCGACTTTCCTGCGGCAGTCAGTTCACGTCGGATGATACAGTCGCCGGCATCGTAGTCGATGTCGTTTTCTGTAAAGAAGGATTCTAATTGATAACGTGTCAGATCGAATTCCGCTTCAATGGTACATTTTGCACATCCGTCTTTGATCGTCTTGCTATCGGCACGATTGCCAAGCAGGAGTCCGATAGCTCCAAGGATGATACTTTTACCTGCTCCTGTTTCGCCAGTGATGACCGAGAAACCGGAATAGAACTCCATATCGAGTTCATCGATGAGGGTATAGTCTTTGATATATAGTCTTTTCAGCATTTATTCCTTGATTTTGTTCCATGCCTCGTTTTGTGAAGCATTGATGGAAAAGAGAATGTCGTAAACAGATTGCTTTTCTTTCTGTGTGCCTTTGCCCTTATAGATGTTGGCGAGTTCGTCGCGTTTGTAATCTGTCCATATCTGTGGTAACATACTCAACGGCTTATCTTCGTGCGCCTTTTTCAAGTTCTCTTCAATCGTGGTGGTGATGGCAATGCGTCCGCGTTCCGGATTATTGGCCATCTCGTCTAACCCCAGACGATAGTAGTCGTACTGCATTTTTCTGAATGGTTCCATTGCTCCGTCCAGATAATCGTTGATAATTGCGAATCGGTTGCGGCTGTTCTCGAATGATTTCCATCCAGGGAATTGCAGACTTTGCGCATTGTTTACCAAATTCATGCATCGTTGCAAGACATCTTCACCGCCTTTTGGTGAGAAACTGTCGAGATCAAGTCCGATAATGAGATATGCATAATAGGCAATGAGTGCGGTAAGTTGGTTGTCAACCGTTTCGTCATTGTATTCCAGTTGGTCGAACTCGGCAAAGTAGAAATCAAAGTTGTCGTCTTTATTATTATATAAGGTAGTGGTGTAAGCGGAATTGTACACTGGTCGGTTGGCTTGTATCAGTGCGTTGCATGTGAACGTGTTGGTTGCAACATCATGCTTGGTAACCGTGATGTTAAAATTGCACACGATACGTTCGTTTTTTTGAAACTGCAGATTAGTCCACTGACGCTCGTTGATAAACTGCTCAAGAGTTTTCTGCAGGTTATCAAATACCGATTTGTCTGTACCTTGTATCTGATTGCTGTTGATGGTGACACGTGCTTGCAATTCCTGTGCCGGAAGTGACAAGGAACAACATAACGCAATGATGATACTTGCAATGATTTTCTTCATAACGTTTTCTCTAACTCATCAATGATATCTTTTGCAACATCAGCTTTTGGTTTCTTTTCGAAAGCTTTCTGATGATGTTTTGATATGATTGTAATCTGATTGTCATCACTGCGGAATGTGGTACCGGGGATGCGTGTAGAGTTCAGAACAATCATGTCGGCATTCTTCTTCTGCAGTTTCAAACGTGCATTTTGCTCCTCATCATTGGTTTCCAAAGCGAAGGCAACAATACGCTGGTTGTCACGTTTCATCTGTCCTATAGCTGCAGCGATATCATGTGTGGGTTTCAGACGAATCACAAGATCATGATCTTTACGCTTAATCTTTTGGTCGGCTACTTGTTCTGGTTGGAAGTCAGCAACAGCTGCACAGAGAATGGCTATATCGGCTGTGCGGAAGGTCTTTGTCGTTACCTCATACATCTGCTGACAACTTTCAACATCAATGCGCTGAATACCTTCCGAGCATGATAGTGAAACTGGTCCAGCTATGAGTGTAACCTTTGCACCGCGCCGGAAACATTCCTCAGCGAGCGCAAAGCCCATTTTTCCACTGGAGTAGTTACCGATAAAGCGCACGGGATCTATCTTTTCATAGGTGGGACCAGCAGTAATCAATACATGCTTACCAGTAAGGGAAGAGTCCTCCAACTCACCCTTGAGAGAAAAAGACTGGGTATTGGCAAAGAACTGCTCTAGACATTCGACAATCTTCTCAGGCTCTTCCATTCTTCCTTTTCCTTCCAGACCGCTGGCAAGGAATCCGCTGGTAGGCTCAATAAAGTGGTTACCATATTGTTTCAATTGCTCAATGTTCTGCTGTGTGCTGGGATGACGATACATATCGAGATCCATAGCCGGAGCAATAAACACTGGGGCCTTCATCGACAAATAGGTTGTGATGAGCATGTTGTCAGCAATACCGTGAGCCATTTTCCCCAATGTGCTGGCTGTACAGGGTGCTATCAGCATCGCATCAGCCCATAGTCCAAGATCAACATGTGAGTTCCATGTGCCGTCGCGCTGTGAGAAAAAATCGCTGACGACGGGTTTGTGGGTGAGTGCCGACAAGGTGATAGGCGTAATAAACTCCTTGCCTGCAGGCGTAATAACCACTTGCACCTCAGCTCCTTTCTTGATAAGCCCGCGAATTATCAGACAGGCTTTATAGGCTGCGATGGAGCCGGTGATTCCCAATACGATCTTCTTGCCGTTCAACATCAATGTAATATACTATTTGACAATTTTCGATTTACTATTTATTCCCTCCCGACAAGGATGGCCTTCGGGTGGAGGCTGGTCTTTACCTGCCAAACTCTCTTAAGCGGATGCGTGTAAGCATCTGCTTGGTATTGTTTGTGAAATCGCTGGAAAGAATCCAACTATAATAACCTGGATCACGGCGTAATACCTCAGCAACAGGTACACCTTTATATTTTCCGAAGTTAAATACCTCTTGTTTCAGCGGTTTCCCATCAGGATCGGTGAGTGGATTTCCACTTGAATCCGTCAATTCTTTCCAGATCATCCGACCCGCGAAGTCCACGTTGTCGTTGGTCTTTGAGAAAGCAGCCAGTTCATCCATATCATTGTGCAGCACACGATCTTCTTCCTCTTGCATACCAGGAGCATATCGGTCGAGTTGTGCCTGAAGAACCAGATAGGTGGCTTCTGTATCCTGATCGGCAAGGTGAGCTTGGAAGTCGTCTTCCATTTTCCTGCCTACATAGAATTTATATGCGGCAGCAAGGTTGCGGCGCTCCATGCGGTGGAAGATGGTCTGTGCATCAATCAGCCGACATTTACTGAAGTCGAAGTCGATGCCTGCACGCAGAAACTCTTCTGCCAGCATGGGAATGTCGAAATGGTTCGAGTTGAAACCAGCAAAGTCGCAACCGCTGAACACACTATTCAGTTTTGAAGCCAATTCCTGAAAGGTTGGAGCCTGAGCCACTTGTTCGTTGGTAATACCCGTCAATTGTTCCACCTCAGCAGGAATGGGCTTTTGCGGGTTGACGAAAAGATTGCCCCGTTCTTCAGAACCGTCAGGCGATACTTTGATATAGGATATCTGAATGACCCTGTCATTAACAAGGTCAAGCCCCGTCGTCTCCAAATCGAAGACAATCAGGGGCTTTGTAAGATTTAATTTCATAGCTAATTGTTAATCGTTTAACAGCATCGGCATAATCAGCATCAGCACGTCTTCATTCTCTGGCTGTTCTATAGGAATGATGACACCGGCACGTGATGGGTCGGCCAATTGGATTTGAATCTCGTCGCCTTCCAGGTTGTTGAGGATTTCAACCATACTGGAACCCTTGAATCCAATACTCATAGGCTGCCCACCGTATTCACAGGTGATACTTTCTTTGGCGCTGGTTGCAAAATCGATATCTTCAGCGTTGAGTTCCATGTGGCCGTTATCCAAATGGAAACGGATGAGCTGACTGCTGTCGCTGGCAAAGGGGAGCACACGGCGCAAAGCACCCAACAGACTCTTGCGGTCGATGGTTACGAGATTGGGATTGTTTTGAGGGATTACACTATTGTAGTTGGGATAGCGACCTTCGATGAGTCGGCAAACGAGTTTTCCATCAGTGAAACTGATTTCAGCTGAGCGATCATCGAATTTCAAAACCACATCACCGCCATCCTTACTCAATACAGCCTTCAGCAACTGTGCCGGCTTCTTCGGTAGGATAAATGATGCAGCTGCATCGCTCTTTACGCTATAGTTCTTATTGCGTACCAGCTTGTGGCCATCGCTGGAAACGATAGCAAGACTGTCTGCCGTCAGATCGAAATAAATACCATTCATGACGGGGCGTAATTCATCCTGAGCCGTTGCAAACAATGAGCGATTGATATTGTCAACGAGGATGGATGCGTTGATGGTGATAGTCGTAGCACTATCGGAAACAGGCTGTGCCTTCGGATATTCATCTGCATTCTGAACAGGGAAATTGTATGAACCATTCTGATAGGTTATATACATTTTCATCTCGTCAAAATTCACGTCAATGTTCAGAGGCTGCTCTGGTAATTCCTTGACAGCATCAATGATGGTATGATTAGAAACTGCGAAACTGCCTTCTCCTTCACTTTCATCAAGAGGTAATAGTGAGGTCATGACATTCTCACTATCTGAGGCGGTGATGACAAGTTGTCCGTTGGTTACTTCAAAAAGGAAATCATCAAGGATAGGCAAAGAATTTTTGCTATTGATGACTTTGGAAAGTGTCAGCAGTCGGTTGCTGAGCGTGTTGCTTGAAATGGTAAATCTCATTGGTATTTTGTTTTTTAGTTAATTATTCTTTGATTTTCAACGGACAAAAATACAAAAAAGCATTGTTTCTAACAAAAAAACGAGCCAAAAGTTTCGCTATTTTGAACTATTTTAGTAATTTCGCAAACGAAAATCGAACAAAACAACTTAATATTTTAAAAATAAATGGATTTACAAGGAAAAATTATTGCAGTGCTTCCAGAGCGTAGCGGAGTATCTGCACGTGGAGAGTGGAAAGCTGGTTCATTTGTGTTAGAAACTCACGATCAGTATCCTAAGAAGATGGTGTTTGATGTTTTTGGTGCAGAGCGTTTGAGTCAGTTTGCAATCAAGGCAGGCGAGGAATTAATCGTGTCGTTTGATATTGATGCTCATGAATATCAAGGACGATGGTTCAATAGTATTCGTGCTTGGAATGTACAGCGTGTTGATGCTGCTGCAGCACAAGCTGCTGCTCCTGTAGCCGTTGCTCCTGTCGCTCCGGCTCCTGCACCCGCTGATGGTGCTAATGCTCCGTTCCCTGCACAGAGTGAGGGTGAGAGCGCTGACGATTTACCATTCTAAGCGTTCAGGTGACATTGTTACAAACAAAAAAGGTAGAGGTTATTCACAAACAAATGACCTCTACCTTTTATATATATAGGTTTATAATCTGTTGATCGAAATATCGTATCGCTCGTTTGAATATTAACTATTTTTTCGTTATTCCAACGGCGCATTTTTGAGTTGTTCAAGGGCGCGGCTAAGTTGGTCAGGACATGATGTTTCTTTATTGCCACAGCGGATGCCGTTAATGCGAGAAATTACATCATCAATTTTCTGACCGCGTACCAACTGACTGATGCCTTGAAGGTTCCCATGACAGCCACCCAAGAAGAAAACCTGTTGAATGACGTTATTCTCGTCAGCAGTTACGTCGATGAGTTTTGAACAAGTGCCCTTGGTCTCGTACTGTATGTGTTTTGTTTTCATTTTATTTATTGATATTGATAAATAGCTAATTTGTTGCAATGATAGAAATATATGTGTAATAGCGCAAGAAAAAGAGGCTATTTTGTAGGATCTAATTCCTTGATGATACCGTGACGATAGGCATATAGGAGTTGTTCGAGATCTTTAATTTGTTCACTGATTTCTTCACCTTGATCTGTATCGGCTACACGCATACGGTGGTCGCTCATTTCGACTATTTGCGTGGTGCTGACAATATCGCTACCCCGAAGGATGGCATCAGCTGTGCTGGTAAAGTGCTCATGCTGAACAAGTTGGAAACCGCGGCTGTGATATATGAGCGTGTAACCAGCAATACCTGTCGTCTTGTGATAAGGCTCTGAGAAACCACCGTCGATGACCATCAGTTTGCCATTTGCCTTGATAGGATTCTCACCTTTGTTGACGTGTACAGGAACGTGGCCGTTGATGATGTGACGGTCCTTACCCTTCACCCCGAAACAGTCGAGAATGCGCTCTACAACTTCTTCATTGTCGCGCAATTTGAAATAGTTGCCTTTTTCCTCAACATGTGTTTTTGTATCTTTGAGAAAATAGCGTTCAAAAGTTGCCATTTTCGATTTGTCGAACAAGGGTGAGTCTGGACCGCACCATAGGTAGAGGAAATAATCAATGGCATAGTTTTTTTCTTCGGAAGGAGAATCGTTCTGGAAAGCAGTGCGAACCATCATACCTATCTGGTGCATCAGTTCCTTTCCGCTGTATTTCCTGCCTGGATATATTTCAACCTCTTTCAGTGTGCCGTCTTCGTTCAATGGAACAGCTGCGTGAAATAGCAGGTTCTTGTTACAGATAGAGAACATACAGCCATGTTGCAGGATGGAGTTGATGTGCTTGTGCAGTTTCTCGCTTACCATAAACGAATGGCGCAGACGACTCATCAGTGTCTCTTCTTCCTCTGTCAATTTAGTAGGATTCTTGGGATCTATCGTTGGGAAGCGGCACGAAATCATAGGATATTCCTTGCCGTCGATGTTGCAAGTGCCTTTTTCGTAGTCAATCTTGTCAAGCATATTCCGTTCCTGCATGCCCCATAAAGGATTGCGCTTGAAAATTTGTGCCTCAACTTTAAACTGCAGAACGCTGATAGCCTTGTGCATACGTGCGGTGAGCAGTTCTGTTTTTTGGTCAAGTTCATCAGATTCACCTATTTTCGGCAGGAAGGCAATACAAGGATCGTCACCGTAGATTTCCATCGCGAATGTGGCAAGGGGTACGAGGTTGATGCCGTAGCCTTCTTCCAGCGTAGCCATATTGGCATAGCGTAGCGACAAACGGATCACATTACAGATGCAGGCTTCGTTTCCTGCTTGTGCCCCCATCCACAAAATATCGTGATTACCCCATTGAATATCCCACTTGTGGTATTTACCAAGTATGTCCATAATGATATGGGCACCAGGTCCACGGTCGTAAACGTCACCTAAAACGTGAAGTTGCTCTATAGACAACCGTTGGATTACATTACATATCGCACAAATGAAATCATCTGCCCGACCTGTAGAGATAATGGTGTTGATGATCGCACTAACGTAGTCGGTTTTGTCCTTGTCGTCTGTGTTCTCATGTAGAAGTTCCTGGATGATATAGCTGAAATCATTGGGCAGGCTCTGTCGTACTCTATAACGTGTATATTTGCTGGAAACCTCGCGACAGATGCACACCAGTTGATGAATGGTAATCTGATACCAGTCACGGATGTCTTCGTCGGCTTGTTTGACTAGCTCGAGTTTTTGTTCCGGATAGTAGATGAGCGTACAAAGTTCACGCTTCTCCGATTCACGTAGCGTATTCCCAAACAGCTCGTTTACCTTGCGTTTGATGTTTCCAGACGCATTTTTCAGTACATGACGGAACGCTTCGTGTTCACCATGAATATCTGCTAGAAAGTGTTCGGTACCTTTCGGCAGGTTCAAGATGGCTTGCAGATTGATAATCTCTGTACTAGCATCAGCTACCGTTGGGAAGGAGCGTGACAATAGTTGCAGATAGCGTTCATCTTTCAATGGTTTCTCGTTGTGATTTGTCATGGATGATAGAATGGCTTTAATGAATAATCAATTGTTTGATACGATGTGTCTTTTTATCGTCAAGAGGTGCTAAAGGCATAAACCCTTCTTCTAACAAGACGGTTTCTGATAATACCTGTATAAGCCTGGATGCTAAATCTTTAATTTTCATATATTTCAGCACTTCTTGAAGTTTGTCTTCGTCATAATCTTCATATTTCAAAACCTCATAGAGTTCTGTTAGATGATACATGCTAAGGGTGCGTTTCTGGAGGTGGAACTTTATGTTCAGCAGCATGATGCAGATTGTCTTGATGACTTCGTCAACACCTTCGGTTTCCCATTTCAGTTTGTCTTTCAGCGATGATTTCTTACTGAGCAATTCTTTGCGCTCCAACGGCTCGCTGCTTTTTTTCTTTCTTCTGGTAAAGCGGTCTATGCTTGCAGCATCGATTGTAGGAATGGTAAGTTGCATACGGCTGATACCTTCATCAATAATGTTTCTGATGTATTCATCATCCGCATAGAGCATGATGCGACGCCACTGAATGGGGTTGATATCGCGCAAGTTCAGAATCTGTTCACTTGTCAATGGGTTACGGATCATATTTTTTTCTTTCCCAATACGGAGTAGGGAAGAAACGGCTTCTTTTTCTACAGCAGTCATCAGTTTGAAATATCGGCTGTCGATAACTTTCTGGTAGAATACCAGCATTGTTTCTGCCATTTGCTCATAGGAAATATTTTTATTGAGCAAACTCGACGGAACGGTTGTACACCGTTTGTTCCAACCCAAGAAAAGCAGATTGTCTCGCTCAAGGTCGGTAGATACCTGCAGGGCATCCGCCCGATGAATCATTTTATATTGGTAGAGTACTGTTTTACAAACCTTACTGATATGCTGTTCGCGCATACGTATAAACTGCTCAAGTTGCCAATGTGGGGATACCACGATGGCAACTCCCTCTTTATAAGCTTGTTTGGCTATTCTTGCAGCCTCGTGATTCCAGCAGGCATGAATATGGAAGATATCGGGATGCTGCTCTTTGAGTAAAGCCTCTGCCTCTTTTCGTTGGGTGACGACCTGCACGTTTGCCACTTCCTTCATAGCAGCTACCAACGTGAGCAGTCCGTCGGAAACCAGCTCACCCTGTGTGATTTTTGGTATATAGTGCAGTATGTTCATAATCTTATTCTCTTATAGTTTATGACTGATAAAATCGTTTTTGTCTGACCGTAAGTACTTGTATCTCATTGAAACTGCGTTCCCCAACAGCCGTATTTCATAAGGAATAATTTTCCATGTGGGAATATGCTCCTGAAACAGCTCAAGCGTTTTCTTGCCGATAACAATACGCAGACAGATTGTAATGGAAAGTGCAATGATTGATATTGCGGTAAGGATCCATTGTTGGGTGACAACAGATATGATAACGGCTGCAAAAATGAGTAGGTAGTTCACATAGATTGCTGTTTGATCGAGATTAAACAACCGTCTGTGACGGCTACTGCGCGCCATGTGCTGACGGTTTTCAAAATAAAACAGATGCTTATTGCGCCACTCCTTATAAGTCGGTTGTTGCTCTGTAAGCCATGATTCAGGACGCAACTCTACAGCGGTAGCTCCCCTTCGTGCGTATTTGTTGACAATAAAGTCGTATTCACCACGCAGGTATTTCAGATTTCCGCGATATCCATCGTTGTCGATAAACTCACTCTTGCGGAACATCAGATTACAGCTGTTATGGCGGTAAGCGGTATTGTATTGTGCCTCACGCAACAGATAGAGGTCGGTGTGCAACCGTTCAAAGCGCCAAAAGGCGGGTGTGTCAACATCGTATCGGGTATAGCCATAGACAAGGTTTATACCTTTGCGACAGTTGCTCGCCATCGCTGCCAACCAGTGTGTTGAGGTAGGGTAGCATTGGGCATCGGTCAGCAGTATCCATTCATTCTTTGCTGCTTTCACACCCAGCGTCACTGCCAGTTTCTTACGGCTCATATAACGCGAACTGTCTGGGACGTAGGTGCAGTATATATGTGGATTATCGGCGAGACGTTTCATCGCGTCTTCCGTGTCGGAGTCGCCTTTACAGATGACAACGATTACTTCAAAGTCCGGATAGTCCTGTTCCAGGATGAGCGGCAGGTAATGTTCCAGCTCATGAGCATTCTCATACGGTGTGAGGATGATGGACACAGGAGGAGCCTTGCTGGATATCGTCTGAAATTCCTCTGCCGTTTCATCACTAGAACCAACAACGATTCCTTTGGGTTTGCGCAGCAAACCGTTCAGGAAGGGAGTCGTCAGTGCCAATAGAAGAATGATGGCACCTATTCCTATCGTTATCGTATCAATCATCAACATATTTTCTCGAACATTTTTCATTCAAAAGGACTCAGACGGAAATCTTTAAAAGTCCTCTGTAATATAACCTTTAGGCAACTTCCGACAGTTATACTGACTTGACATAATCTCCCCGTATGCGCCGGCACTGCGTAGCGCCAGCAAGTCGCCACGATGCGTTCTGTTCAGATCGATCGCTTTGGCAAATACATCGCTCGACTCACAGATAGGACCTACCACATCATAGGTTTCTGTAGGTTCATCACTCGATATATTTTCAATCTTGTGATAAGCCTGATAAAGAGCCGGACGAATCAAGTCGGTCATTCCTGCATCCACGATGGCAAACTGTTTGGCAGTACCTTGTTTTATATATAAGGTACGTGTAATCAGCGACCCCATCTGTGCTACTACTGCACGCCCCAACTCAAAGTGTAGCTTCTGGCCAGGACGGAGTTTAAGATGACGGGCGTATGTGTCGAAGAAGGCTTTGAAATCAGGTATCGGCACACGGTTGGGATGTTGGTAGTCAATACCTAATCCACCACCCACGTTGATGTGCTCCAACTTGATGTGCTTTCTTTCCAACTCGTTCTGCAGCTCGTTGATACGATTACAGAGAGCAGCAAAGTCACCCATATCAAGAATTTGGCTTCCAATGTGGAAATGCAGTCCCATAAACTTCACATTTTTCATGTGGGCAGCCTCTTCAATAGCAGCTTCCATATCACGCATTGCGATGCCGAATTTGTTTTCAGCCAATCCTGTGGTGATTTTTGCGTGCGTGTGTGCTCCCACATCAGGATTGATGCGGAAACAGATGGGGGCTACCCGATTGCGTTCTGCAGCCAGCTCGTTGATGACTTCCAGCTCTGCAACGCTTTCCACATTGAAACAGAAGATTTCCTTGTCCAGTCCCAAATTGATTTCCCAGTCGCTTTTGCCTACGCCGGCATAAACAATTCTGGAAGCGGGGAACCCAGCATTCAGCGAAGCTTGTATCTCACCACCGCTTACGCAGTCGGCACCCAGTCCTGCTTGACAGATGATATTGAGCACCTTCGGGTTTGCATTGGCTTTGATGGCATAATGAACGACAAAGCCTTCGTGTTTGCCAGCCTCTTTGTTGATGGTTTGCAGAGTCTGGCGTAGTAACTCCGTATCATAATAATAGAACGGAGTTTCAATCTGGCTGAACTTCTCTATGGGGAATACACCTTTCATATTGTTCTTTCTTGCGATTGTGTTGTGTATGTGTTGTTTGCGTGGTGCTTTTATTCAAAAAGTACCTTGCTTAAGTTCTGCAGCGCTTTTTTCTTATCGCTTTCCTTGATGAGGAAGGAGATGTTGTAGTTACTGCCTCCGTAGCTAATCATGCGAACAGGGATGTTCTTCATCGCATCAGTAGCAAGTGTCTCAAAACCGAGATTACTCCAGTCGAGGTCGCCTACAACACAGATGATACACATGTTCGTGTCAACGGTTACGGTGCCGTATTTCTTCAACTCATCGACAATCTCATTCAGGTGGGTATCATTGTCAATACTCATGGATACGCCGACCTCAGAGGTGGCAATCATGTCGATAGGAGTCTGATAACTCTCGAAAATCTCAAATACCTTGCGCAGGAAACCTGTAGCCAGCAACATACGACTCGACTTAATCTTGATTGCCGTGATGTTGTCTTTGGCTGCTACAGCCTTAATCTTTCCGCGCACGATGACGTTGTCGATAATCGTTCCCTCTGCATCTGGCTCCATCGTGTTCTTCAGGCGGACAGGAATACCTGCAAACTTGGCTGGCTGAACACAGGTGGGATGCAGAATCTTTGCACCGAAGTATGCCAACTCTGCAGCTTCTTCGAAGTTTAGCTGTCGTACAGCCTCTGTGTTCTCAACAACACGTGGGTCGTTGTTATGCATACCATCAATATCTGTCCAAATCTGAATCTCATCGGCATTCAAGGCAGCACCAATCAGCGAGGCTGTATAATCTGAGCCTCCACGTTGCAGATTATCCACTTCACCATAAGCATTCCGACAGATAAATCCCTGTGTGATATAAATCTGATAACCCGTATTTTCCTGCATGATGGCATTCAGCTTCTCCTTGATATATTGTGGGTCTGGCTCCGCATTTTTGTCGGTACGCATAAAGTCAAGGGCAGAAAGCAGTATGGCCTTGATGCCTTTCTCCTGCAGGTAGTTTACGATCATATTCGTGCTGAGCACCTCTCCCTGAGCAACGATGCTCTTTTCTTCAAAACTGGTAAAGAGGTCTTTGGTGAAGGTACGCAGATAATCAAACTCTTCATGCAGGAACTCAAGTGTCTTTTGTTTGTACTCGTCAGTGGAATAGAGGTCTTCCACATGCTGCATATACTTTTTTTCGAGGTTGTTGATAATCTCGTTGGCACCTTCAGGATTCTTCTTATACAGATAATCCGAGATTTCCACCAGTGTGTTAGTCGTTCCGCTCATCGCAGAGAGAACGACAAATGTCGGTTCGCCCGACTTGGTAATCAGTGAGGATACATTCTTCATCCGTTCTGGTGAACCTACGGACGTACCTCCAAATTTCATTACTTTCATATTCTATCGTATGTTTTATGATTTCTTATTCATCAAATTCTAACTCCTGACTAAGGTCGATGTCGTGAAATTCTGCCGTCACATTTCCCATTCTGCCTTCTTTACAGCGATATACGGTAGCTTTCACTTTGCTAATCATCGAGATGTTGTGGGTGGTCATAACCACAGCAGTTCCTTTCTCACTAATCTTCTTCAAGATAGACATGATATTGCCAGTCGTTTCAGGATCGAGGTTTCCTGTCGGTTCATCGGCAATGATAATGGTGGGATGATTCAAAATGGCGCGTGCGATGGCAAGACGCTGCTGCTCACCGCCTGACAACTCGTGGGGCATCTTCATCAGTTTGTCTTCCAGTCCCACAAGGGCCAGCACCTCATTGATGCGGTTGTTGATTTCGTCGTTGTCTTTCCAGCCCGTAGCCTTCAGCACAAAGCGGAAGTTCTTCCAAACGGTGCGGTCGTGGAGGAGTTGGAAATCCTGGAAGATGATTCCCATCTCTTTGCGGAGTGCAGGTATGTGTTTTCGGCGGATGGTGGTGATATTGCGTCCCAACACCTCGGCTTTCTCTGCGTCGCTCTTCTTGACATCCAGTTCGCAGTAAAAGGTCTTCAGTAGTGAACTTTTACCAGATCCCACTTTTCCGATGATGAAGATGAATTCGCCTTCGTTTACTTGAAAATTTACGTCTTTTAATACGCAGACGTCATCTTGATAGACATTTACATTTTGATAGTCAATCAGCATAATTAATAATTTGACAATTTACAATTTTCGATTTACAGTTTCTATCTATTCCCCTCTATGCTGGCAGGGATTTCTATTTGCTCTTAGCCATCCTACGGTCTTTATCCCAGTTGGGGTCGTGGCGTTTCTGTAGTTCCAACGCGATGTCCTCAATGCGCAACCCCTTGCTGGTGAGCAACACCAACAGGTGGTAGAACATGTCGGATGCTTCATAAATGAGTTTGTCGTTTGTGCCGTTGGTGGCTTCAATCACTGTTTCCAAAGCCTCTTCGCCTACCTTCTGCGCCATTTTGTTGACACCATCCTTGAACAGTTTCGTTGTGTAGGAACCTTCGGGCATCTCCTCATGGCGTTTCTCAATGAAATCTTGCAGCTCAGAGAAAAACAGCAAGGGATTTGAAAGATCCAAAGGGGTGTTCTCTTCGCCCCAACAGGTATCGGTTCCTGTGTGACAAGTTGGTCCAACAGGATTTACCTTCACCAGTAGGGTGTCGTTGTCGCAGTCGTTTTGTATGCTAACGAGGTTTAGGTAATGACCAGATGTCTCACCTTTTGTCCACAACGTATTACGGGTGCGGCTCCAAAACGTGACCTTCTTGGTCTTCACAGTTTTCTCATAGGCTTCCTGATTCATGAAGCCAAGCATCAGGACGTTCTTGGTCTTTGCGTCCTGGATGATAGCAGGAACCAGTCCTCCGAGTTTTTCAAAATCTATTTTCATATTTTCAATTTACTTTCAATTTTCAATTCTCACATTGATACCTTGGCCACGCAGGTATTGCTTCAGTTCCTGAATGCCAATCTCGCCGAAGTGGAATACGCTGGCGGCAAGAGCTGCATCGGCCTTTCCTTTGACAAATGCATCGCGGAAATGTTCCATCGTGCCGGCACCACCGCTGGCGATGATGGGAATGGGCAATTCATCAGAGAGCCGTGCCAACGCTTCATTGGCAAACCCGTTCTTCGTGCCGTCGTGATCCATACTGGTAAACAGAATTTCTCCTGCACCGCGATCTGCCACTTCTTTTGCCCATTCAAACAACCCACGTTCCGTACGTTCACGCCCACCTTTCACATAACAGTGCCAACCATCTGGATCGAATCGTGCATCGATGGCACAGACACAAACCTGTGAACCGAAATGGTTGGTAATCTCGTTGATTAGCTCAGGACGACGCAAGGCTGCGCTGTTGATGCTCACCTTGTCGGCGCCGGCATGCAATAGCCGTTCTACATCAGCCAGTTCGTTGATGCCTCCTCCCACCGTGAACGGGATATTGATTTCCCTTGCCACACGTTCTACCATTTTGGTAAATGTCTTCCTTCCTTCGAAAGAAGCGGTGATGTCGAGAAATACCAATTCGTCGGCTCCAGCATCACTATAGGCCTTTCCCAACTCAACGGGATCGCCAGCATGACGCAGGTTGATGAAATTGGTTCCTTTCACCGTTTCGCCGTCTTTTACATCCAGACAGGGGATAATGCGTTTGGCCAAGCCTGCGGAAAGACTAGTAGGACTAGTCAAACTAGTCAAACTAGTATTGATCAGCTTTTCAATCTCAATACGCCCCTCGTAGTATGCTTTGCCGAAGACGACAGCAGGGATGCCTTCTCTCTCCAGTTGTCGGATATCGTCTGTTGACGAAACACCACCGCTGGCAATGAGATGCAGGGTGGGGTACTCTGCCATAATATGTTTGTATAAATCAATGGCAGGTCCACTGAGCATACCATCTTTGCTGATTTCCGTACACAGCACGTTCTTGACTCCATGTGCTATATATTTCTTCAGGAAAGGAATAAGGTCTTCTTCAGAATCTTCTTTCCAACCATTGATACTTACCTTCCCGTTCCTCACATCAGCACCGAGAATCAGTCTGTCAGCACCATATTGCTTTAACCACGAAAGGAATAGTTCCGGTTGTGTAACGGCAATGCTTCCTACCGTTACCATCGCAGCACCAGCATCAAATGCCTTTTCGATATCAGCTTCTGTTTTGATGCCTCCTCCAAAATCAACAATGAGATTGGTAGCTTCAGTAATCGCTCGCAGCACGTGGTCATTAACAACATGTTTCGACTTGGCTCCATCGAGATCTACCACATGCAAACGGCGGAAGCCAAGACGCTCGAATTCCTTGGCTTGGGCCACAGGGTCTTCATTATACACCGTCTTTTGTGCATAATCACCTTTCTTCAAACGTACACATTTGCCGTCTATGAGGTCTATTGCAGGAATCAGTTCTATGTTGTTCATCTGTTTTCTTGTCTTAGGAATTGTTCCAGAATGGCTTCTCCCACCTTTCCGCTCTTTTCGGGATGGAACTGGCACGTCTGGAAATTAGCTTTCTTCAGCGCGGCAGAATAGGGTAGGATATACTGTGTTTCTGCTGCGGTCCATTCGCACAACGGTACATAATAGCTGTGTACGAAATAAACATACGGGTTTTCGCCCAGTCCGGCAAACAAGTCGTTCTCTCGCTCCTTCGCTCCCTCGCTTTCTCGTTCTCTTCGCTCTCCACTCAGAACAATTTTATTCCACCCCATGCAGGGAACTTTGTCCTGATGGTGTTGTGGCTGGAAACGTTTCACGTCCACATCAAAGACGCCGATGCAGTCTGTGTCTCCCTCTTCTGAATGCCTGCACAGGAGCTGTTGTCCGATACAGATACCCAAAACGGGCTGTCGGAGGTCTTTGATGACAGCGTCCAACTGGCGTTCTTTCAGATAGCGCATACAGTTGCTGGCTTCTCCCTGTCCAGGGAAGAGCACCCGTTCAGCCTTCATCAGTTGTTCCGGATTGTCTGTCAGCAAGGGTTCCACACCCAACCGCCGCAGTGCGTTGACGACGGAATAGATGTTTCCGGCATTATATTTAACAATGGCTACATTCATTACTCCTATACTCCTTTACTCCTTAAGAAAAGATAATCGTCTTATTCTTGTATGTCAGAATTTTCCGCTGTATATGTTTTGATACAGCATGCGACAGCACAATCTTCTCCAAGTCTTTGCCTTTAAGCACGAGACTCTCAGGTGTATCTTTGTGGGTGATGCGCGTCACATCCTGTTCGATGATAGGGCCGGCATCCAGTTCTGCGGTGACATAGTGACTGGTTGCGCCGATGATTTTCACACCTCGCTCGTATGCCTGATGATAGGGTTTTGCTCCGATAAATGCAGGCAGGAACGAATGGTGTATGTTGATGATGTGATGCGGATAGGCGGCTATCATGTCGTCGCTGATAATCTGCATGTAGCGGGCCAGAACGATGAACGAGATGTCTTCTTTCTTGAGCAGCTCCATCTCGGCAGCTTCCACCTCAGCTTTGTTGGAGTGGTCTTTCTTGATGCTCCATACATAATAAGGAATGTCAAATTGTTCTGCAACATAGCGCAGGTCCTCGTGGTTGCTGACGATACAGGGGATGTCGCAGTTGTATTCTCCAGCCTTCCATCGTGCCAACAGGTCGTACAGACAGTGGCTCATCTTCGATACAAAGATGGCCATACGTGGGCGCTTGTCGCTATAGTAAAGGCTGAACTTCATCTGGTAGCGTTGTGCATAAAGTGTGGTGATGTAGTCGTACAGTTTGTCGCGTGGAATCAGGAACCCGTCGAGTTCCCATTCGATGCGCATGAAGAACATGCCGTCAACTTTATCTACATACTGGTCCAGATAGACAATGTTTCCCTTGTTATCCGTGATAAACTTAGTCACTTCCGAAATGATTCCCTGTTGGTCAGGGCAATGTAAAAGTAATATTGCTGTTGGTTTCATTTGATCTCTTATTCGCCGATTTTTCGGCAAAGTTACATAAAAAGTTTGAAACAGCATCGTTTCAAGCTGAATTTATCAGTTTTTTCTTTAAAAAAGAAAAGAATACGAATAAATATCCGGAATTAGTAGCTTTCGATGATTTCTTCGTGCTTTTTTCGCTGTTGTTTGTTCATGCGACTTTTCCTGCGAAACAGTTCAAAGAAATCAAAGGAGAAACCTGACGGGGGTGTGTAATAATATTTTGCATCTTCCGCAATCTCTTTTTCTTTGACTCCTATACGCGGCATCTCACCCCATATTACCACTTCTCCAATCGAATTTGCACTGGGTAGAAGAGCGATGGTGTCTCTGAGTTCTTCTCGTTTTAAAGTAAGTTGCAGGAATTTTCCGTGTGTGATGGTGACGCTGGTAAAAGGTTCCTCCAACGTGTATTGTCCACGATAGTCGGTTGTCACCATTTTGTTGTAGTTTGTAAAGATATGTACATCTCTAATCGGCACACCTGTTTCCATGTTGACAATCACACCGCTCCATTGTGCATGAGCAGTGGTGCCAAATAGGAAAACCGAAAGGAAAAAGAATAATCTTCTCATTTTTGCCTGGGTCGATATCGTTCAACGCATGCAAAAATAGGGCATTCTGATTGTGCCCACAAATATTTTTCTTGTTATTAAAAAGTTTTATGTGAAATTTTTTAATCCTCTTCTTCTGAACCTTTGAGAATGACGCTGG
>Ga0247611_10004380_pt1 | contig 19636 bp, 16 predicted proteins | sample 177DNAGHGhighgp2_FD_192422 | JGI IMG/M metagenome (GOLD analysis project Ga0247611, IMG submission 192422) | Sheep rumen microbial communities from Palmerston North, Manawatu-Wanganui, New Zealand - 1770 DNA GHGhigh gp2 | ecosystem: Host-associated > Mammals > Digestive system > Stomach > Rumen...
GGAAGGATGGCCTGCGTATAGCGGTCGCGTCCCTGTTTAGCGGAGCCACCTGCAGAGTCACCCTCGACGAGGAAGATCTCACATTCCTTGGGATCCTTGTTGGAGCAGTCAGCCAGCTTACCGGGCAGTCCGCCTCCGCTCATCGGGTTCTTGCGCTGTACGCTCTCACGTGCCTTACGTGCGGCGATACGAGCAGTGGCAGCCAGTACCACCTTCTCACAGATCAGCTTAGCCTCCTTCGGGTGTTCCTCCAGATAGTAGGAGAGCGCTTCACCCACGGCCTGTTGTACGGCACCGGTCACCTCGGAGTTACCCAGCTTGGTCTTGGTCTGTCCTTCAAACTGCGGTTCGGCCACCTTGATAGAGATAACGGCTGTCAGTCCCTCGCGGAAATCCTCTCCGGCAATCTCAATCTTCGACTTCTCAATCTGTTTGGAGATGGTCGGCTCTGAGTCGGCATACGCCTTCAGTGTGCGGGTGAGTGCGATACGGAATCCCGTCAGGTGAGTACCGCCTTCTATCGTGTTGATATTGTTCACGTAGGAATGGATGTTCTCGGAGTAGTCGGTGTTGTACATCACAGCCACTTCGATGGGAATGCCTTGCTTCTCGGTCTTCAGATAGATGACGTCGTCGAAGAGATGAGTGCGGTGACGGTCCACGTAGCGCACGAATTCCTTCAGACCTTCCTTGGCATGGAACGTCACCTGCTTGATCTTTCCCTCTGCATCCTTGCGCAGGTCGGTGAGCTTAATGGTGATGCCGGCGTTCAGATATGCCAGCTCACGCATGCGGCGTGCGATGATGTCCCACTGGTAAACGGTGGTGGTGAAGACGGTGGGGTCGGGCCAGAACTGCTGGCGTGTACCGCGCTGGGTGGTCTCGCCAATCACCTTGACGGGATAGAGCGGTTTTCCCTTCTCATATTCCTGCTGATAGATCTTTCCGTCGCGGTAGACCTGTGAAATCATGTGGGCTGAAAGGGCATTCACACAGCTGACACCTACACCGTGGAGTCCGCCACTCACCTTGTAGGAGCCCTTATCGAACTTACCTCCGGCGTGGAGCACAGTCATGACGACTTCCAATGCACTCTTGTGCATCTTCTCATGTTCGTCGACAGGGATGCCGCGTCCGTCATCCTGTACAGTTATGGAATTATCTTCATTGATAGTTACTTCGATGTTCTTGCAGAATCCTGCCATTGCCTCGTCGATGGAGTTATCAACCGTCTCATTGACAAGATGATGCAGGCCTTTCTCACTGATGTCACCAATATACATTGCAGGGCGTTTGCGAACGGCCTCAAGACCTTCGAGCACCTGAATGTTACTGGCTGAATAATTATTCTCTTTAATCTGATTTTCTGCCATTTTTTGTTTTCGGTATAATTACGTGCAAAGTTACTAAAAATCCGTCAATTAACGAAATGTTTAATTGCAAAAAATGCGTTAAAAACGACTGCATTTTCCGCATTTTTAGTACCTTTGCATTTAGCTATGAATATGAATAGAAAAACTACAGTCTTGTTGTTTGCTCTGTTGTTCTCCATGACTGCTGTAGCACAGACTTTCTTTTCGACCACCACGGTCACTTGTAGTGAGAAGGGTGACCGTCGGACGTCTTTCTCGGCTTCCATCGAATACCCTGTCTCAGGGGAGAAGAAATCATTGGGAGCAGTGCGGGAATGGATTTGCAGTATCTTGGAAACAGATGTACCCGACAAGTTTGAAGAAGCAGATTTCCGTTCGCTTCTGCGTAACTGCTGCGGGCAGTTTCTGATTGATGCCGACGGAACGGAGCGGAGCATCGAGATCTACCGTAGTTATGAGGATGAGAGTTGTGTCACCTTCGAAGCAGAGGTCATCGATAAGGACAGCGAGAAATGGATTTCACAGGACTGTGCCACGTTCAGCAAGCGTGACGGACATCGGCTGACGGTGGATGAGATTTTTGCCTGTGGCGAATCGAAGATAAAGGAACTGATGTGGGAATACAGGGGAGATTTGCCGATGGCTGTCGGGTCGGCAAAGGAACTTGTGGTCGGTGAGGCCGGCTTTATTGACGGCTGGGTGATTGTGATAGGTCCTGCCGTGAACTATACCGGTGCCGCCTATCGTCTCAGGTATCCCGAGATAGAGCAGTATCTGCGCAAGGGGCACAGCGGGGGATACTACTGATTACTTCCAGACTTATAGAAATAACAAAATAGGCTGCATCTCTTGGGATACAGCCTTTAAAGGATATCTTAAACACTCTGGTTATTAACCCAGCTTGCTGATATGCAAACAGAGACTTGACTTGAGGTTAGCTGCCTTGTTCTTGTGAATAATGTTTGTCTTAGCCAGCTTATCCAGCATCTTCTGGATAGCGGGATACATCTTAATAGCTTCCTCTTTGTTGGTAGTAGCACGTAATTTGCGCACAGCGTTACGCATCGTCTTTGCGTAGTATTTGTTGTGAAGAGTTCTCGTCTTTGTCTGACGGATTCTCTTTAATGATGATTTGTGATTTGCCATCTTTACTTATTCTTTATTTTTGTTTGTAGTCCCTAGGAGAGTCGAACTCCTCTTTAGAGAATGAAAATCTCTCGTCCTAACCGATAGACGAAGGGACCATGCGACTTCATTAGCGGGTGCAAAGGTATGGACTTTTATTGACATGTGCAAGTTTTCTTTCAAAAATTTTCTTTGAATGTGCTTTTTTTTGTAATTTTGGCCTGTTATGATGATAAAAACGAAAGCGGTTGTTCTTCGGTCCATCAAGTTTGGCGACTCGAAACTGATTGTCGACACGTTCACTGAGCAGCAGGGAAGAGTGTCGTTTGTCTGCCGTATTCCTAAGACATCGCATGGGAAAATCAAGAAGCAGATGTTCCAGCCGCTCAGTCTTCTGGAGATGACTTTCGACCATCGTCCGACGGTTCAGCTACAGCATCTGAAAGACGTGAGGATCCTAAGTCCTTACACTTCCTTGCCCTTCGATTCGTTTAAGCTGGGCATCTCGCTTTTCCTGGCAGAGTTTCTTTATTATGCCACGAAGGGAGAGCAGTATAATAATCCTCTCTATCAGTACATCGAGACGGGACTGCTTTGGCTCGACGGTTGTAAGCGTGACTTCTCCAACTTCCATCTGGTGTTCATGATGAAGCTTTCCCTTTTCCTGGGGTTCTATCCAAACCTTGACGACTATCATCCAGGGGATTATTTTGACCTCCGCCAGGCTTGTTTCACTTCATCCCTTCCCTTGCATGAAAACTTCCTGCAGGCGCATGAAGCCGAGAAAATCAGTCTGCTGATGCGTATGAATTTTGAGACGATGCGTCTGTTTGAGTTCTCGCGTACAGAGCGCAACAGATGTGTCGACCTGATGCTTTCCTACTATCGGCTGCACATTCCCGGCTTTCCCGAGCTGAAGTCGCTGCCTGTACTGAAGACACTGTTCGTGTAACGACATCAGAGCTTTACTTTTCCGATAAAATAAGAAAGGCTGCAAATCATCAAAGATTTGCAGCCTTTCAGAATAATGAATCCTCAAAGCTGGAACTTAGAACTTGATGATGCCCGGCTGTACGTTCTCAGACTCATCCTTATCCTTCTTTGGAGAGTTGCCTGAAGCCTGATTGCTGATTTCCTCCAGCATCTGGCGGGTACGCTTATAGGTGGGCGTGTTCTCGACAGCAAGGATGACATCCTCATTGTCAAGGTCCTCCATTCCGAACAGGAAGATGTGTTTGCGGCGCTTCTTCTGTGAGTGGTTCGGGTCGTCGTTATAGTAACGCTTACGACGATCCTCACGAATGACGCGCTTCTCCTCCTCCTCGGCAATCCGGTTGGCCTCTTCCTGCGTGTATTTCTTGCCAAGGTGTGCATTCATGCCGTCCACATCCTCGATGCCGAATCCGGTAGCAAGAATGGTAACCTTCACCTTCTTTCCAAGCTCAGGGTCGATAGCCATACCCCATTTGATCTCGAAGTCGCTTGAGAACTTCGACATGAACTCATGAACATCGTTCATCTCGTCCATCATCAGGCCGGAGTTGTCGCCCTTTTCGTTGCTGAAGTTGATGCTGAGAAGAATCTTCTTGGAGTTGAACACATCGTTGTCGTTGAGCAGCGGAGAATGAAGAGCGTCTTCAATAGCCTTCTTCACACGTCCGTCACCTTCACCGTAGCCCGTACTCATGATGGCAACGCCGCCGTCCTTGAGTACTGTCTTCACGTCGTTGAAGTCGAGGTTGATCATACCGTGAGTGGTGATGATCTCTGCGATACTCTTTGCAGCAACGCTCAGTGTGTCGTCGGCCTTGCTGAAAGCATCGATGACCGACAGCTCAGGATAAATCTCGCGCAGGCGCTCATTGTTAATGACGAGCAGTGCGTCAACATGCTTGGACATCTCCTCGACGCCGTCGAGAGCCTGGTCGATCTTGCGGTCGCCCTCAAAACGGAAAGGAATGGTTACGATACCTACGGTCAGGATACCCAGTTCCTTTGATACACGGGCAATGACTGGAGCAGCTCCGGTTCCTGTGCCGCCACCCATACCTGCAGTGATGAACGACATGCGTGTGCCGTCGTTAAGCATCTTGCGTACATCCTCAATGCTTTCCTCGGCAGCAGCTCTTGCCTTTTCAGGCTTATTGCCGGCTCCCAGACCCTCTTTTCCCAGTTGGAGGTGAACAGGAACAGGAGAATCATCGAGTGCCTGATTGTCAGTATTACAGAGTACGAAAGTCACATCGTGAATGCCTTCACGATACATGTGGTTGACAGCATTACCGCCGCCACCGCCAACACCAATCACCTTGATGATGCTGTTTCCCTGTTCGGGAGTCCCGAAATCTAATACTTCTGGCATAATATTTATTTTTTTCTATTTTCAGTTATTATTCTTCCACTATCAGTTTCTCGCCGATTTTCTTGGCACTCTTCCAAATCTTGTTGAGCAGGTTGTTCTCGCGCTTTTCCTTGGCAATGCGAGCTTCCTCCTCTTCCTTCTCCTTCTTCTTGCGAGCTTCCTCTTCTTCCTTCTCCTTCTTCTTACGTGCCTCCTCTTCAGCAGCAGCCTTTCTCTCTGCCTCTGTCGGGATCACGCCCGGACGAGGATTGCCACCGTTGACGCGTGTTGGACGAGTGGGCTCCTGGCCAGCATTGAAGAGGTCGTTGGTGATGTCTTCGCCAGCACAGTTGTAGTCGCCCTTCTCCAGCAGGCCGAGAATGGTGTTCATCGTACCATCGTGAGCGTTGATGTCAGCATTCTTAGAGTTAATGGTCTGAGTCACGAACTTAGCCACTCTGATCTTGGAGATATGTGTGTAGTTGCGGAAAGCTGTCTCGATTTCCTTCATGTTCGAACCTCCACCGGTGAGGATGATGCCGCCGATGAGCTTGTCGAGATACTCACTGGGAACCTGATAGCGCACGTTCTCAATGATTTCCTCCAGACGTCCTTCGATGATGTCGATAAGCTTGCGGCTCTCGATCTTGCGGTCGTCATCAATCTTCAATTCCAGAGTGTTGTCAATGGCGTTGCTGTCAGTATAGGCACATCCGTATTTCAGCTTGATAGCCTCGGCCTCCTTTTCCTCCATCTGCATGGTAGCGATGTCTTTTGTGATGTTGTTGCCTCCCAGAGGGATGACAGCAAGGTGGCGAAGGATGTTCTTGTAATAGACCGAAACGGTGGTGGTGTCTGCTCCAAGGTCGACGAGCACGCAGCCAGAGCGCTTTTCTGCTTCTGTCAGGATGCTGTCAGCCAAAGCCATCGGAGCGAGATACAGCTCGGCAATGCGGATGCCGGCATTCTCGAAGCACTTGTTGAGGTTACGATAGAACGACTTGCGCCAAAGAATATTGAGGTAATTACCTTCGAGACGAGAGCACTGGATGCCAACAGGGTCGAGCTGGTATTGAGAGTCAACCTTGTACTCCTGTGTGGCGGCATCAAGAATCTCCAGGTCTGTGTAAGACATGCTGCGGTTGGTGTCTTCCAGCTCGTTAATCATCTCCTGATTGACGATGGTACCTGCAGGTAAGTCCTTGATGATGACATTCTTCATGCTTCGAATGCTTTGTCCTCCTACACCCACATATACTTGGGCAATCTTTGTCTTGAGGGCTGTCTCCAATTTATTGATGATATTGGTCAGACAGAGTACGGTTTTGTCAATATTATAGACCACACCTTTGCGGATGCAAGATGTGGAGTCCTCTCTGACAACAGCCAGCACGGAGATGCTGCCGTCGAGATTCTTCTTTCCTGCGATTCCGGTCATCTTGGATGAGCCGAGTTCAATAGCTACAATAAAATCCTTTGGCATAACGTTATGAATATTTTATCAATTTATTTTTTTTCTTTTCTTACAGATAATCTGATTGTCGAATTCTAAGTTTATATATGCATATTTGTTCCAGCCAGCCTCGGAAAGTCCGTACTTGTAGAACTTCTCCAGCCGGTTCATTTTCTTCTTGAAGTAGGTGTCTATCAAGGCCTCCCTGTCTTCCTTCTTCTTGCTTTCGGGCATTCTGCCGATGCAGATGACGTGGTTCCCGACGCGAGGAACAAGTTCGATACTGCGGTCGGAGAGGACGTTGACCTGTTCGATCTGGTTCTTCCAAAACTCATCCTTCATGATCGACTTGCTAAGCGGAGAGATGTAGTTGGAGGCAAACCACTTGTTGATGTTTCCCGTTGCAATAATCAAGTCGGAAGTGTACTGAGAGTTAGGCATCACGCAGTCGTGGTCGTCAAGGTAATAGTCTTCACCATTGTTTGCCTTGATTCTGACGATGGGCATCCGCTGTGTTATGCTGATGTTCACGTGTCCGTCGACCGTCTTGTAACATTCGGCGGTCTTGACGAAAGGACTCATCTTCAGCGTCTCTTCTATCTTACGCGAGTCAACGAAAGCCATCGGCTTTTCAATAGGGTACAGATGGCAGCTCTTCAGTCTGTCCTTGATTTCTTTTGTCTTAATGAAGCCATTGGTGTCCTCGTCTTCAATGATGATGTTGACGATGCTGCAATACGGAACAGCCTCCTTCGGTTTGTTGAAGGTGGTGAATGCCAGGACCAGATAGACCGCCAAAACGATGTCGGCGACAATGGTCAGCATCTTCTTCCATTTTAATCTCAGCTTCATTTGTTTCTGATAATCTTTGCAATTTGTGGTACGTAGTTATCAAGGTCGCCTGCACCGAGGATGACCAAGACGTCGAAGTCTCTGCTTTTAGCCAGCTGCACCACCTCTTCTTTTCTGATAAGGCTTTTTTCCACTCCAGGCTTGAGGTTGTCGTAGATCAGCTGTGACGTCACGCCCGGTATGGGCTGTTCACGGGCGGGGTAGATGTCGCAAAGGATTACCTCGTCAAGCTGGCTCAGTGCATCAGCAAACTCCTTGTAGAAGTCGCGGGTGCGTGTGTACAGATGAGGCTGGAAGATGGCCGTAATCTTGCGGTCCTCGTATAGTTGCCTGATGCTTCGTGCGCTCTGATAGATTTCCTGGGGATGGTGGGCATAGTCGGAAAGAAGCACGTGGCGGTCGTTCTTAATCTTAAAGTCGAAACGACGGTCCACACCATAATAGGTCTTCATGCCAATCTTCAGTTCTTCGGCGGTGCAGCCGTTCAACTGTGCCATTGCCAAGGCGGCGATACCATTCTCGATATTTATGGGAACAGGATGTCCGAGCTCAATGTTCTTGATGTTCTCGACGGGCGAAACGAGGTCGAACTTTATTTCCCCGTTTTTGATACGGACGTTCTCAGCATGGAAATCGCCTTCATCGATGCTGTATTCATAGACTTTCACGTTCTCCTGGACAGCAGGCTTCAGTTCAAGTCCTTTGTGGATAATGAGGGCGCCGCCTGGCTGGATGAGCGTAGTATAATGACGGAAGCTCTCCAGATAAGCCTCTTTTGTGCCATAGATATCCAGATGGTCAGGGTCGGTGGCAGTGATGACGCTCATCCACGGGCGGAGCCAATGGAAAGAGCGGTCGAACTCATCAGCCTCAATCACCACGTAGTCACTCTCGTTGGAGAGAATGTAGTTGGTACCGTAGTTCTTGGATATGCCTCCCAGGAAAGCATTACAGTCAAGGTGACTCTGATGCATGAGATGGGCGCACATCGTGGAAGTCGTCGTCTTGCCATGAGTGCCGGCAAAGCACAGACCTTTGTGAGCTGTTGTCAGTGTCCCCAGTACCTGAGCACGTTTTTGGATAACGAATCCATTTTCACGGAAGTAGAGCAGTTCTTTGTTGTCAGCAGGGATGGCAGGAGTATAGATTATCAGACAAGATTCGGGCTTCTTGCAAGCATGCGGGATGTCCTCAATGTCTTCCTCGTAGTGGATTACCATACCTTCCTTTTCCAGCCTGTGTGTCAGGTCGGAAGGAGTACGGTCATAACCAGCCACCACCAGTCCCTTGTTGATAAAATATCGGGCGATGGCACTCATTCCAATGCCACCTGCACCAATGAAATAAACTGCTTTTATATCTTTTAATTCCATGTTCTAATTACTTGTTTTTGTAAGCCGTAGCCAGTTTCAGAACCTCATCAGCGATGACGTTGGCAGAGTCCTTGAGTCCCAATCCAAGGACGTTCTCGCTCAATTTGGCACATTGCTGGTCATCGTTTACGGTATCAACAGCCATCTGCAGCAATTTGCCGGGAGCCTCTGCGTCTTTCACACAGATGGCTGCTCCCTTGTTGACCAGTGCCATCGCGTTCTTCGTCTGGTGGTCTTCCGCCACGTTGGGCGACGGCACCAGGATGACAGGCTTTCCAATGAGACAGAACTCACTGATAGAACTGGCTCCTGCACGACTGATGATAAGGTCGGCAACTGTGTAGGCTGCTCCCATGTCACTGATGAAATCGGTTACATGAAGCATCGGCAGTTCCTTGCCTGTATCGGCAAGACGCTGTCGGATTTCTTCGTTATAGTATTTTCCAGTCTGCCAGATGAACTGCACGCCGCTGCTCTCTACGATGTCAAGATGTTGTATGACACTTTCGTTGAGCGTGCGTGCTCCCAGACTTCCACCTACAATCAGGATGGTCTTCTTTGCCGGGTCGACGCCGAAGAGCTTTGATGCCTCTTCCTTACTGTAATGACTTTCCACTACCGACTGCCTGACAGGGTTACCCGTCATCACAATCTTATCGGCTGGGAAGAAACGTTCCATGCCCTCGTAGGCAACGCAAATCTTCTCGGCTTTCTTGGCCAACAGCTTATTAGTGACACCTGCGTATGAGTTCTGTTCCTGAATCAGACAGGGAATACCCATCGATGCACTGACGTTAAGCGTTGGTCCGCTGGCATAGCCTCCTACACCTACTGCAGCCTGTGGCTTGAAATCTTTGATGATTCTTTTCGCCATGCGCTGGCTTTTCCATATCTTGAACAACACGCTGATGTTCTTCAGCAGGTTCTTACGGTCGAAACCGCAGATCGGAAGCCCTTTTATCTCGTATCCGGCAGCAGGGACACGCTGCATCTCCATACGACCAAGAGCACCTACAAATAGAATTTTCGCCTTTGGTTCCTTGCTTTTTATCGCATTGGCAATCGAAATTGCCGGAAATATATGGCCACCTGTTCCGCCGCCGCTAATGATGATTCTTGTCTCTTTCTCCATAGATGCTATGTTGCCAACATGCAAAGATAATCATTTTTTTTATCTTTCCGTATTTTTTGTGTTATTTTATGAAATAATGACATTTAAGCCTTGACGATGTTCTTCTTGGAAGTCTCATCTTCTTCGCCTTGTTTCTTTTTTGCCGAACGGCTGATGCTGAGAATCATACCAATATAGATACAGCTCGTAATGGTCGATGTACCGCCTTTGCTGACAAGAGGAAGAGGCTGTCCGGTAACCGGTGCAAGCCCGACGGCAACACACATGTTGAAGAGTGCCTGGGTGACTATCAGCAGCGCCAGTCCCATAGCGAGAAAAGCAGGGAAGGTGTTTTCACACCTGTTGGCAATCCTTCCTGCCCTCATGAGCAGGATGATATAGAGGAAAGCCACGACAATCGCCCCCAGCAGTCCAAGTTCCTCGATGATGATGGCAAAGATAAAATCCGAGAAAGCCTGTGGAAGCCAGTCGCGTGACTCTGAGTTTCCAGGTCCTTTTCCCACAATGTTTGAAGAAGCAATGGCGATGTTGGCATGTCCCACCTGTCCATTCTCGTCGAGGTCATAGTCTTTTGCCAGCACCTCTTCATTGCTGGCAAACTTAAGGATACGTCCCTTCCAAGTACCGAACCGGTGGAATACTTTTGAGACAAGTCCCTCTTCTTCTTTTGCCTTATCGTCAGTAGCGAGCTCCACTTTCTCAGTGAGTTTCTTGTCTTTGTCCAGCGGTTTCTCTTCCTTTCCGAATATCAGGACTACCGCAATGAAAAGACCGACAAGAGTGACACTGACCCCGAGCAGCTTTCCTAACTGCTGAGTCGGTACGCGCCCGATGACCATCATCATGAAGACCACGGCACTGAGCAGAGCGGCAGTTGAAAAGTTCTCAACGAAAATCAGAGGGATAATCGTCGCCCCGACGATGAGGATGTATTTAAAAGCCTGTCTGTCGGCTCCGTTCTCTGTCTGCATCGCACTCAGAATCTGTGCTGTTGCCAGAATCATGGTACCCTTTGCCAGTTCCGATGGCTGGAACTGGAAACCGAAAAGAGGAATCCATCTCTGCGCCCCATTCGTAGCATGACCTGCAATAAACACGTAGATAAGCGTGAGTATTGAGATAATCAGCATGAAGGGCGTCACGATTTTAAAGTAGCGGCATTTGATGTTCTGCGTGAGAAGCATAAGCACGAATCCGACAGCCATGATGCTGAAGTGCTTGGAAACAGGCCCCAGATAGCTGTCGGTGCCATAGGTGAGCTGTGAGGAAGCGGAATACACTTCCACGATACTGATGATGCAAAGGAAGAAAAACACCATCCATATCACCTTGTCTCCTTTAAATATATTGCTAAGTTTATTGTTCATCCTATTGAATAATTATGTCTTATTCTTTCCGCATGCCACGGATCAGTTGCTGTCTTTAAAGGCTTCTGACCAGTGATTTGAACTGTTCACCCCGGTCTTCCATGTTCTTGAAAAGGTCGAAGGAAGCGCAGCAGGGAGAAAGCAGGACGGTGTCGCCCGGGCGTGCCATCTCGTAGCATGCCTCGACACACTCTTTCATCGAGTGCGTATCTCTCACCGGAATGCCCATTCCATCGAAGTTGTCATGTAGCTTCGTGTTGTCTGCACCCAGATAGACTATTCCCACACATTTCTCTTTGACCAGTTGTTTGATAGGCTCATAGTCATTGCCTTTATCCTTACCGCCGACGATAAGAATGGTAGGCGTCTTCATACTCTCCAGCGCATACCAGCAGGCATCCACATTCGTAGCCTTTGAGTCGTTGATGTATTGGACTCCGCCCACCATGCAGACCTTTTCCAGACGGTGTTCCACACCCGGGAAATCACTAAGGCTTTTCCTGATGATCTCTTTCTTGATGCCTGCAATGTTTGTTGCGATACCGGCAGCCAGTGAGTTGTAGATGTTATGTCGTCCTGTGAGCGACAGTTCCTCCTGTTCCATGTTAAACGGGGTAGGCTTTTCGATTTTGTATTGTCCTTCCTCGATGTAGCCGATGACTCCTTTCTGCTTGAGTTCAGAGAATGGATACTTGATAGACTTGATGTCATACTTCTCCAGTTCTTTTTTGATGATTGGATCATCATTCCAGTAGATGAAAGAGTCTTGTGGCGTCTGGTTCTGTACAATCCTCATCTTTGCATCGACATAGTTCTGCATACAGTTGTCGTAGCGGTCCAGATGGTCGGGAGTGATGTTCAGCAGGATGGCGATGTTTGCCCTGAAGTCATACATATTGTCCAGCTGGAATGAGCTAAGCTCGATGATATAGTACTGGTGCGGATCTTCTGCAACCTGCAAAGCCAGTGAGTTACCGATGTTTCCGGCAAGCCCTGCATCGTAGCCGGCATTCTTGAAGATATGATAGATGAGCGAGGTCGTTGTCGTCTTACCGTTCGAACCCGTGATGCAGATCATCTTCGAATCGGTGTAGCGTCCTGCAAACTCAATCTCGCTGATGATGTGAATGCCTTTCTCAATGGCTTTTCTGATGATGGGAGCCGTATCGGGAATCCCCGGGCTCTTGATGATCTCGTCGGCATTGAGAATCTTCTCTTCAGTATGATGTCCTTCTTCCCATTCGATTTGTCGGTCGTCGAGCATTTTCTTGTAGCGGTCGTGAATAGCCGACATGTCAGAAACAAACACGTCGTATCCTTCTTTCTTTGCCAGGATAGCTGCACCAGTGCCGCTTTCGGCTGCACCTAAGACTACAATTCTCTTCATTTTCTTATCTTATCTTTAATGTTATTATCGTGAGTGCGGCCAGAATGATGGTTGTAATCCAGAATCGCACCGTAATCTTTGACTCATGGAACTGACGCTGAGGCCAGCCCCTGAAAATATAATGGCTTGTCGCATCCAGCTGTGAGTCCAGCTTCCGGAAGTTGTCATGGATAGGCGTAGCCCGGAAGACGCGAACCCGCTTGTTCTTTCTCTTGTATAGCTTGAACACCTGTGTCTGGATGATGACAGAGAGGCTCTCCACAAAGAAGATACCACAGAGGATGGGAAGCAGCAGTTCTTTATGGATGATGATTGCCCCTACGCCAATGATACCGCCAATCATCAGCGAACCGGTATCACCCATGAAGATCTGGGCAGGATAGGCATTGTACCATAGGAAACCAATCATTGCGCCGATGAAAGCACAGAGGAAGACCACCAGTTCCTGGGAACCGGGGATGTACATGATGTTCAGATAGGAGGCAAACTCGATGTGACTGCTCACATACGATAGTATGCCGAGCGCCACACCTATCACCGCCGCATTACCCGCACACATGCCGTCCATTCCGTCATTCAGGTTGGCGCCATTGCTGACGGCGGTTACAACGAGGATAGTCATGAAGACAAAGAGTATCCATCCGAAGGCATTCTTGTTCTTACCGCAGAACGACATGATTTCCGAATAGTCGAGATTATGATTCTTGACAAAAGGAATGGTTGTCTTCAACGACTTCACCGGCTCCGATTTATGTGTCACGACCATTGCCGTTCCTAACTTCTCGGTTGTGATGTTCTCACGGATGATGGCATCGGGGCTGGCCCACAGGACAAGCCCAACGATCAGTCCGATGCTTACCTGACCGACAATCTTATACTTTCCCTTCAGTCCTTCCTTGTTCTTTCTGAAGATTTTGATGTAGTCATCCAGAAAGCCGAGGAAGCCCAGCCACACCGTTGTCCCGATCATTAGCAGCAGATAGATGTTTCGCATTCGTCCCAGCAGGAGAACGGGAACCAGGATGGATACGGCAATGATAATACCTCCCATTGTAGGAACCCCTTTCTTCTTTTCTCCAAAGGGATCAATGGAAGCATCGCGGGCGGTCTCAGAAATATTCCTCCGTTTCATGAACTTGATGAACTTCTCACCAAACCAGGCTGAAATGATCAGCGAGAGGATGAGTGTAAGTAGGGCGCGGAATGAAATATACATCCACATTCTGGCTCCCGGTATATCATATTGTTCCAAGAATCTAAAGAAATAGTATAACATATCTTTTACGCTTGTTTAGATGAATGACCTGTAAAACTGAATTATATGTAACTAAGCGACATTTGTCTATGCCTGTCCGAAGATTTCATGTACCACCTCCTTGTCATCGAAATGGTGCTTCACTCCCTTGATTTCCTGATAGTTCTCGTGGCCTTTACCGGCAATGAGGATTACATCATCCTTTTTAGCCAGCATACAGGCGGTACGGATGGCCTCACGACGGTCGGGGATGCTGATGACCTTCTTCATCTGTTTCTGGTCAAGTCCTGCGAGCATGTCGTTGATGATGTCCTGCGGTTCCTCAAAGCGAGGGTTATCCGATGTGATGATTACGCGGTCGCTCTGGCGCACAGCCTCCTGTGCCATCAGCGGCCGTTTGCCTTTGTCCCTGTTGCCTCCGGCTCCGCATACCGTGATGACCTGTCCTTTCTTGTTGAGCACTTCGTGAATGGCATTCAGGACATTGGCCAGTGCGTCAGGAGTGTGTGCATAGTCGACGATGGCTGTATAGCCCTCCGGAGAACGGATTGGGTCGAGTCTTCCGTTGACACTCTTCAGCGTACTCATAGTCACCAGGATGTCTTCGGGTGCTTTTCCCAACATGACGGCAGCCCCATACACGGCAAGAAGGTTGCTGACATTGAATTTCCCGATGAACTGCACTCCGACTTCATGGCCGTCTATCTCAAGATACATCCCTTCGAAGTGACACTCCAGGATACGCGCCTTGAAGTCTGCCATTGAGCGGGTGGAGTAGGTCTTTACCTGAGCTTTGCAGTTCTGTACCATCACACTGCCGTTCTTGTCATCGGCATTGATGATGGCAAAAGCCGTCTTGGGCAGATTGTCGAAGAATGCCTTCTTTGCATCGCGATAGTTCTCAAATGTCTTGTGGTAGTCCAGATGGTCGCGAGTGAGATTTGTGAACAGACCGCCCGTAAACTTCAACCCGCCAATGCGCTTCTGGGCAATGGCATGACTGGAGCACTCCATGAATACATATTCACAGCCGGCATCAACCATCCGACTTAACAGCTTGTTCAGTTCAACCGGGTCGGGCGTGGTGTGTGTGGCAGGGATGGCCTCGTCTTCAATATAGTTGCAGACCGTACTGAGCAGCCCGCATTTATGTCCCATCTTCCGGAACATATTATATAATAAGGTGGCGACGGTCGTCTTTCCGTTTGTACCTGTAACGCCAACCAACTTCACCTTCTTTGATGGGTCACCAAAGAAAAGCGTTGCCACTTTGCCGATTGCATCTTCGGTGGATGCAACCTGTACAAAGGTGACCTGTTCGCCCTCACCGTTTACTGTGTTTTCGGCGTCTTCGGGAAGCACCTCGCAGAGCACGGCACTTGCTCCCTGGCTGACAGCTGTCGGAATGAACTTATGACCGTCTACCTGTGTTCCTTTGATGGCGACGAACAGATGGCCTTTCCCGACCTTGCGGGAATCGATGTCCACATCCGTGATGTCCACTTCCGTCTTCCCGATGATGGCTGTCGGCTTGATATTCTTGAGTAATTCAATTAGTTGCATATCTTGATAGTTTGTTGATTTTTACACATTTGATTATTCCAGCAGCAGCATGCAGACCTCGCCTTTCTTAATCTTATGGCCGGGTTCGAGGCTTTGCTTTGTCACCTTTCCTCTGCCTTGCAGCCTTACTCTCACGCCAAGACTCTCTATTCTGAATACAGCGTCGCGGGCACCCATGCCGATTACGTCAGGAATCTCATCACGTGCGGGCTGCTTCTGTTGGTTGAGTGAGATGAGTTTGTTGGAGATAGTGGCTTTACCCCAGATAGGATTGCCGTCCGTATAGGAGCCGTTCCAGTCGGTGCGTGCCTTGATTCCCAGATGTTTCAGCACGTAGTCGGCGGCTGTGATGTTACCGTCCTTTACGTCAGGAACCAGGATAGAGGTGGAGTCACGTGCATCTTTCACATCCAGTTTCAGACTCTGAGCCATGATGCCCTCTGAGATATGATGGAACACGACGCCGCTCATGCCACCGCCGGAAGCGGGAAGACCGTCTTTCTGAATACAGACGATACAGCTGTAGCGGGGAGCATCTGCAGGGAAGTATCCGGCAAACGACAACAGGTAACGTGTGATTCCGCTATGGTATCCGCCATGTTCGTCGGCAATCTGTGCCGTACCCGTCTTTCCAGCCACCTTGAATGTTTTCGAGCCGGCTTTCTTACCCAGTCCTCGGCTAACCACCTGCTCAAGGATGGTCTGCATGATCTTGATGGTCTGAGGCTTGGCAATCTGTTCGCGCTGGACAACCGGCGGGAACTCCTGAACGACCACTCCGTCCTGCAGTACTTGCTTTACCAGTCGTGGGCGCATCATCTTGCCGTTGTTGGCAATGGCATTATAGAAGGTGAGCGTTGAGATTGGCGGAATCTGTGTCTCATAGCCAATGCTCATCCAAGCCAGGGCTGTCTTACTCCAGTTGACATAATCCTTGCCCCGTTTATCTTTCTTGGGCTTGCGGATACGTGCGGGGGTAGCACCCTTAATGGGAATATGCAGGTCGTCGGCTATTCCCGTGCGATAGATACCTTCCACAAACTTCTCCGGTGTCTTATGGTAGAACTCGTCGATAATCCTACTGACGCCGATATTGGAACTGAAGTGGAGCGTCTGGGGCAGAGTGAGGTTTCCATAACCGCCTTTACGCCAGTTGTGGTCTTTCATCTCACGTCCGTACATCGGCCAGACACCAGATCCTGTTTCCACCCGATAGGTTGTGTCAACCACTCCGTCGTCGAGTGCTACCAGCAGAGAAGCCGTCTTGAAAACAGAACCGGGTTCGCGCAGGTCGTTAACGGCATGGTTCTTTCGTTCGCGGTATTCGCCATCCCCACATTTTTCCATGTTGACGATGGCTTTGATGTCTCCCGTTGCCACTTCCATGACAATGGCGACACCGACGTTGCCGTTAATCAGCTTAAGCTCGTCGATGACAGCCCGCTCAGCCAAGTCCTGCATGCCTACATCAATCGTCGTCACGATGTCTTTTCCGTCCTCAGCAGGCGTCAGCATGATTCCTAAGTTCGGACTGTTGAGCACTTTCCGGCGATGGATATATCCGTTTTTACCGTGCAGGAGCGTGTCAAACGACAATTCAAGTCCAAAGCGGGCACCTTCCTGACCGGCATACATGTCACCGATGGTTCTGCTTGCAAGTGACCCGTAAGGTTTCTGCCGGGCATTGTTACGTTCAAAATGGAAACCGCTCTTATAGGGCTTCAGCTTGAAGATAGGCAGATCCTTGACTTGCAGGAACGTGTTGTAGTTGATACGCTTTTTCCAGATAGGGTAGTGGCGGGCTAACTTTGCGCGGCCTTTTTCCAGTGAGTCCTTGAAAGCCTGCGCACTCCGTTCGGGGAAGATTTCATGCAGCATCATGCAGATGGAATCAACCTTTACGGGCCATAGTGTGTCAGTCTTCGATTCTTTCAGGGCCTTGAAATCCATGTATATCCTGTATTCCGGCAATGTTGATGCCATCAGCTGACCGTCACAGCTGAGAATGTTTCCACGGGTAGGGGCAACAGGCAGACTGTCGGTGGACAATTTGGATGCTACTTCTGTCCAGTATTCGTGCTGGGCGGTCATGATGTAAAGCGTCCTCATGATAACAATGAGCGCAATGATTGCCATCACGACAGCAAAGCCGACATAGCGGGGCATTATCTTTTTATAGTCGAATTTACTCATAACCTTCGGTGTTTGGATTTTGACGTGCTATTACTTCTCCTTCTGTTTTTTCCTTTATTCCTGTTCATATATAATAAAAGGTGGCTGAGAGGAAATCTTCAGTACACTGTCATGGTTCTGCTTTAGCATCTCAAGAATATGGCTTTCACGGCTTTTCTCCGTCAGCTGACTTGATGTTGATAGAGCTTTGTATTTCGCATTCACCAGTTCCTTGTTAAGTTTGTCAATCTCGATGAGGTCTTTCTGACAGCTGTATCGGTTCGACACATATATAATAATAAAAAAGGTGATGAGTATCAGAAGAGGCACCTGTCGTCGGATGGCAGATGTGTTCAGGATGTCTCCTCCAAGGATTTTGCTCAGAGTGAACTTGCTGGATAGCGGTTCTTCCTCCTCTATTGCCTTTTCCTGGATGACTTCCTTAAGTGAAGGACCTTCTTCAGCAGCCCTCCTCGCATCTTCCTCGCGCTTTATCTCTTCGCGCTCAGCCCTTTCTGCCGCCTCGATGGCAGCCTGTCGCTTCTTCTCTCTATCTATTTCGTCTCTGATCATTTTTTCTCTGCAATTCTAAGTTTGGCACTTCTGCTTCGCGGATTCAACTCTTGTTCTTCTGCATCGGGTAGGATGACTTTGTTGTTTATCAGTATGTAAGGGCTTTCCACTCTTCCGAAGAAGTCCTGCTGTACCTTTCCTTCAATGTTTCCCGTCTTCATCACGTTTTTCACGATGCGGTCTTCGAGTGAGTGATAGGTGATGACCGACAGCCGTCCGCCAGGTCTTAGCAGTTCGGTGGCTCCTTTCAGCATCTCATGTAAGGCTTCCAGCTCATGATTCACCTCGATGCGCAATGCCTGGAACAGTTTTGCCATGTCTTTCTTTTCTCTCTCTCGTCTGAACAGGGGATCAATGACGGTGAGCAGGTCCTGTGTCGTGAGAATGGGCTTCTTGCTTCTCTCTCTTACGATTGTCGAGGCAATCTGTCTGGCATTCTTCATCTCTCCGTAGAGATAGAAGATGTCTGCCAGTTCCTTCTCGCCATACTCGTTTATCACATCCGAAGCCTTCTGCTGTGCCCTTTTGTTCATTCGCATGTCCAGAGGGGCATCGTAGCGGAAGGAAAACCCTCGGGTGGCATCATCAAAGTGATGAGAAGATACTCCCAGGTCGGCTAACAGACCGTCGATGTGCTCGACACCGTAGTAACGCATCCAGTTCTTCAGATACCTGAAATTGGAACGGACGAAGGTGAAGTTCTGGATGTTTGAATCTTGAAGATTATCATCTTTCGTCATTCCTTCTTTCAGAAAAAGATTCTGTTCAGCGTCCTCATCCTGGTCGAAACTGTATAGATGGGCGTCAGCCGTCAGCCTTGACAGGATCTCGCGTGAATGCCCGCCACCTCCGAAGGTGACATCTACATAGATGCCTCCGGGACGGATGTTCAATCCGTTAACGCTATCCTTGAGTAGGACAGGAACGTGATATGTTTGTGCGGTCTTCACCATTTAAACAGAATAATTGTCTTGTTATTCATAGTCGGCCAGCGCCGTCCGTTTCCGTTCCATTCGAATCTGAAGCAGTTGAGCCCATAATCGATTCCAGTGCCTGACTGAATTCTTCGGCATCCATGAATGGCTTGCTGCCATTCTCTGCATTCCATATTTCGATGGTGTCGCCCATTCCGATGAATCTGACCGTCTGTTCTATTTCAGCCTTTTTGAGATAACGCTTTGGAATGAGGAAACGGCCGTTGCCGTCGAGAGTAAGAATCTCCAAGTCATGGACAAACTGCCGGAATATCTGCTGATGGGCGGCATTCCAACGACTTAGTCGTTGTCGGAGCGCATCCATCTGTTCATTCCACACGGATTCCGGATATAACACCAGGCACGACTGGAAAACATCTTTGCGAAGCACCATGTTCTCCTCGCCAGATGCCTGAAGCACCTTGCGGAAGACGGATGGAAGAAAAACTCTTCCTTTTGCGTCAATCTTAGCCTCTATGTTACCTAAGAATCTCATCGACTAGTTTCCTTTTTGGAAATTCGTTGCCAAAGATACATATTTTATTCCACAATCCCCCACAATTCCCCACAAAAATTCTAAAAAAAGAGGAAAAAATTGATAAAAGTTAATCTGTCATCTTATGGGTTACATACAGACTGTAAAGAATTATGAATAAACGGACTATTCAGGTTTGTTCCTGTAGTTCTTGAGAAAGC
>Ga0247611_10004381_pt1 | contig 19627 bp, 16 predicted proteins | sample 177DNAGHGhighgp2_FD_192422 | JGI IMG/M metagenome (GOLD analysis project Ga0247611, IMG submission 192422) | Sheep rumen microbial communities from Palmerston North, Manawatu-Wanganui, New Zealand - 1770 DNA GHGhigh gp2 | ecosystem: Host-associated > Mammals > Digestive system > Stomach > Rumen...
CCTCCATAGACCGTCCGATGTTCACGAAGGGTTTCATATTTCAGAGAGTCTACGAAGTGGATGCTGTCGGCATTCGTCAACTCACCGCTCTTCAGACGATTCAGCACATCCATCGCATAGTCCTTACCCTCGCCTTTCTTGTAAGGCTTCTGAATACAGCGGCCAGAAGGCGTGTAATAGTGCGCTACCGTCAGACGGATCATCGAACCATCAGGAAGGTCAAGAGGACGCTGTACGAGGCCTTTTCCAAAGGTACGACGGCCTACCACCAGTCCACGATCCTGATCCTGAATGGCACCTGTCACAATTTCTGCCGCTGAAGCCGTATAGCTGTCAACCAAAACCACAACCTTGCCGTCTGTGAATCTTCCATTGCCGTGAGCCTTGTATTCTGAACGTTGTGTCCTGCGACCGTCTGTATAGACGATAAGGTCTCCTCGCTGCAGAAACTCATCGGCAATATCCACAGCTGCTTTCAGATAGCCGCCTCCGTTCTCTTGAAGATCAAGAATCAGGTCCTTCATACCTTCCATGCGGAGTTTTTCAAGGCTGGCAACAAATTCCTCATGCGTCTGCGCACCAAAGTTACCTATACGGATATATCCAATACCAGGACGGATCATATAAGTCGCATCGACAGACTTCACAGGTATCTTATCGCGAACAACCGTAAAATACAGCTTATCCTTAATACCAGAACGAATAATACCAAGACGAACCTGAGTTCCCTTTGGACCACGAAGACGCTTCATGATCTCTTCCTTCGACATTTTTACGCCAGCAATCGCAGTATCATTCACTGAAACGATACGGTCGCCAGCGATGATGCCGACCTTCTCTGAGGGCCCATTGGTTACTGGCTGTATCACCATCAGCGTGTCCTGTATCATATTAAACTGCACACCAATACCCTCGAAATTTCCGTTTAGAGGCTCATTCAGTTCCTTGACCTCTTTAGGTGTGGCATAAGTAGAGTGCGGGTCCAGCTTTTCCAGCATGCCACGAATGGCGTCCTCAACAAGTTTTTTCTCATCGACGCTGTCTACATAAAGGTTATTAATCATAACCTCAGCCAACTGAAGCTTTCGCATCGGACTTCCATCGCCCCCATTAATCCGGAGCTGCGCTGATATCGGTGAAAAGCTTATGGCGAATACAATACAGAAAAGCACCCTCCAGTTTATCCTGGTAATCATAATTATCAATCTTTAATTCTTAATCATACACATCCTCTTCAGGACGGTCTTCCTCAATAACAAGGTTATCAATAATAAAATTCTGACGCTCCATCGTGTTCTTACCCATATAGTATTCGAGGAGTTTCTGTACCTGGTCGTTCTTATGCAATGTGACCTGTTCAAGACGGATGTCAGGACCAATAAAGCCAGCAAATTCCTCAGGCGAAATCTCACCAAGACCCTTAAAACGTGTAATCTCTGGATCTGGTCCCAACTCGCTGATGGCATTCACACGCTCTTCTTCGCTATAACAGTAACGGGTGATAAAGTCCGACTTCTTGTCGCCTTTCGCATCAGCCTCAGCGATCACCTGCTTGTTCTTAATCTTTGTACGACGATTACGGACGCGGAAGAGAGGGGTCTGTAGCACATATACATGTCCCTTCTTGATGAGTTCTGGGAAGAACTGCAGGAAGAAAGTGATGATCAACAGCCGGATGTGCATACCATCGACATCAGCATCAGTAGCCACAATGACCTTATTATAACGCAAGCTATCGAGTCCCTCTTCGATATCGAGAGCGGCCTGAAGCAGATTGAACTCTTCATTCTCGTAAACCACCTTCTTGGTGAGTCCGAAGCAGTTGAGAGGTTTTCCTCGCAGCGAGAAGACGGCCTGTGTATTCACATCACGGCTCTTGGTGATGCTTCCACTGGCAGAATCACCCTCTGTGATGAAAATGCTCGACTCCTCCTTACGCGAATCCTTGACATCAGAGAAATGGATACGGCAGTCGCGCAGCTTACGATTGTGAAGGTTCGCCTTCTTAGCCCGTTCACGAGCCAGTTTGGTGACGCCTGCCATCGCCTTGCGGTCGCGCTCACTTTCCTTGATCTTACCTTCCAATACCTCTGCTACATCAGAATGGATATGCAGATAGTTGTCCACTTCCTGCTTGATAAAGTCGCCGATGTACTTATTGATGCTCACCCCTTCTGGCGACATCACCGTTGAGCCGAGCTTAATCTTGGTCTGACTTTCAAAGATGGGTTCCTCAACATTGATTGATATCGCTGCCACAATACCTGTACGGATATCCCCATACTCATATTTGCCATAAAACTCCTTGATCGTTTTGGCGATATGCTCCTTAAAGGCACTCTGATGGGTTCCGCCCTGAGTGGTGTGCTGACCGTTCACGAAGGAATAATATTCCTCACCATATTGATTGGCGTGAGTAAAGGCAATCTCGATGTCCTCACCCTGCAGATGAACGATGGGATAGAGTGCATCGCTGGTCATACGGTCCTTCAGCAAGTCCTCGAGTCCATGACGAGAGAGAATGCGACGCCCATTATACATAATGGTGAGTCCGATGTTGAGGTAGGTATAGTTGCGAAGCATGTTTTCCACAATCTCATCATGGAACTGGTAATTATGGAACATCGAGGCGTCAGGCTCGAAATAAATATAGGTACCGTTCTCGTCCTGCGTCGGCTCTGTGACATCGCTCTTCAGAACGCCACACTCGAAGGTGGCCTTACGCACTTTGCCCTCACGATAGCTGTGTACCTCGAAATGCGTACTCAGCGCATTGACGGCCTTTACACCCACACCGTTCAGACCGATGGACTTCTTGAAGGCCTTCGAGTCGAACTTTCCACTGGTGTTCAGGATGCTGACGGAGTCGATAAGCTTACCCTGTGGGATGCCTCGTCCATAATCGCGGACAGAGATGCGGTGATTGTCTTCGATATTCACCTCGATACGGTCGCCGGCTTTCATCTTGAACTCATCGATGGAGTTGTCAAAGACCTCTTTCAACAAGACGTAGATACCATCTTCTGCCGACGAGCCGTCACCCAGACGTCCGATATACATACCTGGACGCAGGCGGATATGCTCCAAACCCGTTAGGGTGCGGATATTATCATCATCATAAATGATGTTTTCTTCAGGAATATTCTTATTTTCTTCTGCCATTTTCTGTTATAGTGTTTTGCGGAAACATCTTCTGCGCTTGTGCTGTTCGTGCTCCAGATACTGCCACTGGCTCTGCACCTTCTCGTTGGTTTCCATCTCCACGTTGGTCTCACCCCACTTGAAGCCATACTTCTGATAGCGTGGGATAAGGTCGTAGAACAGCAGGGCATTGGCACCCTTCTGCTGATATTCTGGAAGAATACCCACCAGCATGAGATCGACACACTCTGCCTTATGCATCTTCAATGCCCTCAGACAGTGCCACCAGCCGAAAGGCCACAGACGACCCCTGTGACACTTCTGCAAGGCTCGCGTCATCGAAGTGATGGAAATGCCTATGCCGACGATATCGTGGTTTGGCGTATTCCAGTCTTCTATCAGACAAAGCAGATCCATATCCAACATGGGGAAATACATCTTCAAGTATTCATCAATCTGCGCCTCTGTCATCTGAGAGTAACCATAGAGATGACTGAAGCTTTTATTCACCACGTCGAGCACCTTACGGCCTATCTGCTCCTTGCCAAATACCTGACTGCGCTTGGGATGAACCGGATGAAGATTGAAGCGCTTCATTACAATCTCGGCTATCTTCTTGAATTTCTCTGGCATACCTTCTTTGGGGACATACAGCTTGAACTCCACGTAATCATTATCTTTCTCCCAACCGCCTAATTGCTCCAGATGCTGGGGATAGTACGGATAGTTATAGATGGTGGCCATTGTACCCATCTGGTCGAAACCTTCGATAAGCATACCCTCGGGGTCCATATCGGTAAAGCCCAGTGGGCCGATCATCTCTGTCATTCCTTTCTCGCGTCCCCAGTCCTCAACGGCTTTGAAAAGCGCACGACTCACCTCAATGTCATCAATGAAATCAACCCATCCGAAGCGGACACTCTTACGATTCCAGCTCTCGTTGGCCCTGCGATTGATAATGCCTGCAATACGGCCTACCACTTTTCCGTCCTTATAGGCCAGGAAATACTCAGCCTCGCAGAACTCGAAAGCAGCATTCTTGTCTTTGCTGAGGGTATGAAGATCGTCACTGAACAAGTTGGGTGCATCATACTGATTGCCCTCATACAAATCATAATGAAAGTCGATGAAAGCCGTCAGACTCTTCTTATCTGTTACCTTCCTAATCTCTACTGATGACATAATCTATTGTCTTTAAAGATTTAAATCGTTGCAAAGGTAACGAAAAAAAGGGAAAAAACAAAAGTTTTTAACCAATTTTTCTGCAAATAAACAGCTGATGACTATTTCCCTCAACCGTTGTGGCAAAGATAAATACCTCACCGCCCTCTTTCAGTTTCAGTCTTTTACGAAGTTCTGCGACTGAAATGGGGAAGTTACGCACAGTGACATTGGCCTTGCTGATACCCTCAAGAGCTGCTTTCAGATCGCGTTTGTTCATAGATGTTGTCCGTTCGATGATGAAACGGCGGCCTGGGAAATCGTCAATATCCTTATCAGCAACGAACAGATGGCTGTTCTTGTCCAACTGCACGACGGGAAAACGGCTCTGGAGCTCGTCGAAACAGCCAGCCTTCATCACTGAGGCATTTGGCTCGAAAAGGTATCTTCTTTCTCCTTCTGAGTAGCTGATACCTCGCTGGCTTTCCCCTTTAACTTCAAAGATACTCCCGTTATTCACGCAGATTACTTTCAGTGGCTTTTCCTCTTTCTCCATGATAAGCAAGAGCTCTTTACACTCATTATCCACAGAGACAATATGCACTTCGCTGACGTTACCTAAATCCTCGACAGCTTTCCTCCAGTCCAGCATCGGCGAAAGTTTCAGCATCACCCGATCTGCCTTTTCAAGAAGCTCATCGCGTAACTCCAGCACATTAGGCGTACAATCAGCAATGCCGTAAGTCCTTCCGCCATGTTCGTCTCTTCTCGCTGGATCCATAAAAATCAGGTCTGCATGGCCCAACTGATGCAGATAGTCTATGCCATCGCCACAGACGACCTCAATATGATTCAGACCCAAAAGCTGATAATTCTCCGATGAAATGGCGCATAACTGAGGCTGTCGTTCAACATGGACTGCCCGCTTGAAGCCCTGTGAGATGAATGCCAAGTCTACGCCAAAGCCAGCCGTCAGATCCACAACGAGCGCCCTATCTCCAACGATACTGGCCTTATATCTCGCCGTCTGTTCACTCGAGCATTGTTCCATCGAGAGATGCGGAGGATAAATGATACCCTCTGTCTCAGCCCAACTCGGCAACTTCGTCTTCGCCTTCTGACGACCTGCGATCTGCTCCAAGGCAAAGGTCAAATCAACCTCAGGATCCTTCGTCCCCTGAAGCGCCAGCTGACGCACATCGCCCTCAGCATGTTTCTTGATATAATCCTTTGTGGCCTGATTCATTCCGTATAATATTATCGTACGATAGTAAATGGCTCGTTGAAGGTAAAGGTCTTCTCATAGCCTTTGGTCTTGACGGTATAACTGTTGCCGATCTTGAAAGCAGGACTGCCTACAAGGCTGGCACTACGACGCATTACATTCTGTTTCACCTTCGCCGTAGCACCGTCAAAATGGATATTGATATCTTCTGCCTGACACACACAGACCGTCATCAAGGCTAGCAAACAAATTAAATTCTTCTTCATGTCGTTGTTAATACAATTCTCTTATTAGACGAAAGAAAACACAAAAGGTTAAAATCGCAAGATTTCAATTTTCATCCTTAGTAAAGGAATATGGTCAGAATTTAACACTTCGGAAAGGGGACTTCTAGAAGACGGAAGAGGGAGAAAACGGCTTGCTGGAGGGTTAAAGGCAGTAAACTGCGGGTTTAGTCGTAGCAAAGGGAGGGTTTACTTACGGCTCCCTTGGAGAAAAATTGTTTCCTAACTAGGGAAAAAGTGTTACTCTTGGAGTAAGAAATGGCACTTATCCGAGGTTTCGATGGTGTTTTTGGGGACAAAAATAAACACCTGATTTTGTAAGCAACAGATAGCCAAACAGTTACGTATTTGGTCATTTCTGGCGTATTTGAGGTCTGATAAAGAGTTGGTGAATAAGGCGCGAGTTATGAGCATCGGTTTGTAAAGAATATTAACCTCGCTTCCTCGCGTACATTAAATATTTTGCGTTAATTTTTCTCCGTTTTTCCCTTTCATTCCAAATTTTCTTCGTAACTTTGCACCCTCAACTAACAGTATTATCAATGAAAAAGAAAATTCTGACCCTTACCGTTTTGGTTCTTGGCGCAATTAGTAACGCTCAAGCAGGTGGTCTGATGACCAACACCAACTATCACATTGCCTTCGACCGTATGATGGCGCGAGGTGCTACGTTCGACATCGATGCAGCCTACAGCAACCCTGCAGGTATGGCTTGGACAAAGGAAGGCTGGCAGCTGTCACTCAACTTCCAGAAACCTTGGCAGAACCGAGACATCACCTATAATGGCACGAAATACGAAGGCAAGGCCTCGGCTCCTATCGTACCTGCCCTCTTCGCTGCTTACAAGCACGACCGCTGGGCAGTTTCGTCTATGATAGGCATCGTGGGCAGCGGCGGTTTCGTTGAATACGACAACGGTGTCCCTATGTTCAACATGCTGTTGGGTAGCACCATCTCCTCGCTCACCCAAGGTCTGTCCGAAGTAACCGGTGGCGCTACGCCTGTCGTCACTCCAGCCCAGTTCGATTCCGAGATGAAGGGCAAACAGTATATTTATGGCGGACAAATCAACTTTACCTATAAAGTATTCGACTGCCTATCGGCTGCTGCAGGTTTCCGTGCTAACTACTATGACGGTTACTATCGTGGTCATGTCATAGCTGGTCACTCCACCATGGGGACCCTTGCAAACCTCTCGCTCGATGTCGACCAGAAGGGATGGGGTTTCACTCCCCTCGTGAGTCTGGCATTCCATCAGGGCCCCTTCACGCTGACCGCCCGTTATGAGTTCCGCACGAAGATTGAGACGAAGAACGAGACCAACAGTCTAAATGCTGAACTGAACACAACCAAATTGGTTACAGAACCGCTGACACAATTAGTGGTGGCTGGCGCCATTACGGCAGAACAGGCTCAGGCTATCGGTCAAGGCATCCAGCAGAAGATGAGTGGCGGTTTCAGCGCCTACACCGCACCATACGAGGATGGTGCCCGTACCCGCTACGATATGCCTGCTCTGCTCTCTGTAGCTGCTGGCTATGAGTTCACGCCGAAGCTGCGCGCCACCCTTGAGTATCATTTCTTCGACGATAAGAATGCCAAGATGGCCAACGATCGCCAGAAAGAACTGACTCACGGCACTCACGAGATCCTCGCAGGTATCGAGTACGACATCAACGACAAGTTCACCATCAGCTGTGGTGGACAGCGTACAGACTACGGACTCTCAGACGGCTATCAACAGAATACCTCTTTCGCCTGCGACAGCTACTCTGTCGGCCTGGGTGGAGCCTGGAACATCTCTGAGAAGGTTCGCCTGAATGCCGGCTTCTTTACCAGTATCTACAGCGACTACGACAAACAGGCCGCTTATGGCTTGGAGACCTACTCGCGTACCAACTATGTGGCAGGTCTGGGTATCGACTACCGTTTCTAACAAAGACCTTAAAATACTTATAATCAAAACTTATATGAACAAACTGATTAAAAAATCTTTTTTACTCTCTGCCGTTTGCCTCTGCACCGCTCAGGCCAACGCGCAGCTATCATCTAACCCAGACAAATTTCTGGGAAACATCACAACCCGCGGACAGGTAGAGGCCGGGGGTGGCGTAGCGTCCTATTATAAACTCTGGAACCAGATTACTTGTGAGAACGAGTCGAAGTGGGGTTCGGTTGAGGGAACCAAAGGAAGTTATAACTGGGGATGTGACAGGGCTTTTAACTATGCCAAGCAGCACAACTTCACTTACAAGTTCCATGCATTGGTGTGGGGAGCTCAGTATCCCAACTGGTTCAGCACCAGTATGTCTATTAAGGACCGCTATGACCGTATCGTGAAATGGTTTGATGCCGTCAAGAAAAAGTATCCTACCCTGCCGATGATTGACGTAGTCAACGAAGCTGTTGGCACGCACCAAGCAGGCAACCCGATGATGAAGGAGTCTTTGGGCGGAGCAGGCAAGACGGGTTATGACTGGCTTATCAAGGCCTTTGAACTTGCCTATGAACGCTGGCCGGATGCCATCTTGATCTACAATGACTACAACACCTTCCAGTGGAACACTGACGAATATATCGATTTGGTTCGCACGCTACGTGATGCTGGAGCGCCGATTGATGCCTACGGCTGTCAGAGTCACGACCTGACGGACTGCTCGCTCAGCAAATTCCAGCAGTCGGAAAAGAAGATTCAGGATGCTCTGAAAATGCCAATGTACAGTACGGAGTATGATATCGGTACAACAGACGATGCCCTGCAGTTGCAGCGCTATAAGGAACAAATTCCCTATATGTGGGAGAAGGACTATTGTGCAGGTATTACCTTGTGGGGCTATATCTATGGTGCTACGTGGACTACCGACGGTAACTCTGGTATCATCAAGAATGGCAAGGACCGTCCTGCTATGACCTGGCTGCGTGAATACATGGCCAGTGATGCAGCAAAGAACGCCAAGAGTCCATTCCCTGGCATGAAGAAAGAAGCTTCGATCTACGTACACCCTGCTGACCTGAAGGTTGCCAAGGGCGACGTGCTACCCATCAAGGTTCGTGCCTCTATGGCCACAAAGACCATCAAAAAAATTGATCTCTATTTAGGCAATGACTTAATTGCAACAATGACAGAGGCGCCCTATCTGACAGAATATGCTGTCCCATCAAACTCTTCAACTGGTTGGAAGACGCTGAAGGCTGTTGTTACAACAACTGACGGTTCAACATACGAGCGTCTGTCACGATTCAATGTCCTTTCTTCATCAACAAAGCGTGAACCCTATAATGCAACTGTTCCTAAATTGCCTGGTACTATCGTTGTTGGAGAATATGACAAAGGTGCCTCAGGCGTGTCATATAGCAATGCATCTCGCAGTGCCACCACAGCCACAAAGACTGGTGGATGGATGGAATACACCGTTGACGTTAAGGAAGAAGGTCTCTATTCTTTCGATGCTGAGGTGGCTTCTAATATTGATGGCGGTTCGTTCCACCTGTCAGAGTATTCTTTTGACGACGTGACATTCTACGCAGATATCGTTGAAGTTCCTAATACAGGCGGCAGCAGCAATTTCCGAACGATGCACGCTGAGATGACAAAACCTCTGACAGCAGGACGTCACAGATTCTGTCTGAATATTGACAAAGGTGGCTTCTACATTAAAAACCTGACTTTCAACCGCAAAGATGCAGATGAGACCATGACTTGCACGATAAACAGGACTCCTTCAACCATAACAGTTGATGAAAGTGCCATCATCAAAGTCAATGCATCATCGAAGTCAGGCACTATTGCCAATGTGAAGGTATATGCCAATAATCTGCTGATAGCCGCATGTACGAAAGCATCCAAGGACGATGACAAATATATAGAGTCTACTTTAAGGGCATTCGTTAGTGATGGAAAGCAGGCTGCATTGTCCTTGTTATATGAGCCTACGGTAGCTGGAAAACAGACAATCTACGCTATTGTTACTGATAAAGATGGTAGATCAAAGATATCACCAAGTGTTACGCTGACAGTCAACGCCAAGCGTACGCCTTATTCTGGCAAGCCTATTGCTATTCCTGGAGTTATTCAGGCAGAGAACTTCGACAAGGGTGGTGAGGGCTTTACCTTCCACGACTCAGACAGCAACAGAGAAGGTGATAAGAACTATCGCAGCGACAGCGAAGGTGTTGACTTCGTGGTTGGAAATAACGGTACCTGTATCGGCTACACTGCTGCCAACGAGTGGTTGGAGTATTCCATCAATGTGAAGGAGGCCGGCACCTATTCATACATCGCAACCGTTTCTTCAGGAACCACTAATTCAGGTTTCACTATTGGACTTAAGAATAACTCTAGCGTCATCTCTCTTGCTAAAGTGAATGTTCCTCAGACTGGTAATAACGACTGGGGCACATATAAGACTGTAGAAGGAAAACTAAGTAGAGATCTTCAGGTCGGTGAGCAAATCCTCCGCATCACGATTAACGGTGCCAACTGTAACATCGACAAGATCGAGCTGAAGTGCACAACGCCTTCTGGCATCAACGATATCAAAGCCGATGATGCCAACCAGAAGTCATACGACCTCTTTGGCCGTCCTGTGAACAGCAATTATAAAGGTATCATCATCAAGAACGGTAAAAAGCATATCAACAGATGAAAAAGACTATTGCAATAATCGCTGTGCTGCTGGCATTCACCCTGAATGCCGGCGCACAGGTTGAAGTTCCCAAGGACACGCCACAGCTGGAGTTTGCCTTGCAGTTAAAAGTGACTCTAGGCGAAGCTTATTCCTGCGGCGAGACCCAACACGGCCGTCGTACGATCATCCCCATTACTGGCGGTACTTTCGAAGGTCCGAATATCAAGGGAACGATCCTCAACGGCGGTGCTGACTACCAGTTGGCTAATGCTGCTGGTCGCACGGAGTTGGAAGCCATCTACTGCATCAGAACTGACGATGGCGTCAATATCCACATCCGCAACAGAGGAATCATCGCCAATACCAAGGACGCTCAGGGGAACCAGTCGTTCTATTTCACCTGTGCGCCCCAGTTCGAGGCTCCCAGCGACAGCAAGTACGCCTGGCTGAACAACTCGCTCTTCCTTTGCAGGCCTTCGTTCTCGCAAGGCTTCCAAGGCATTGTGCTGAATGTCTGGCGCGTTAAGTAAGACCTATTTATTCTTGAAATAGTCGTTATAGACCTTCATGCCGAAGACGATGCAACTGCATATCGTCGTCACCAGATTGGTCAGGAACAGCGACCACAACATTTCGGGTTTGTGCAACAGACCCTGTAGCATAAAGGCAGCGCTTCCCACGCCCATCATGAGGAATGTGGGGAGCGCTATTCCGTCTGTATTACGTGTACGAATCGTCTCAATGGCCTGTGGCAAATAGCCCAGGATCATTCCTATGGTGGCCACCCAGCCACAAATCTCAAAAGTAAGTCCTTGTTCCATAGATTCTTGTATTTTTAGTCCCAACACTCTATATCTTTTTCCAATTCAGGGAATTGACTGCGATGGAAGACAGGTTCCTTAATACCCTGACGTTTCTGACGGCGATAGTCGTCGAGCAGACGGAAAGCATAGCGTCCCAGCAGCACGATGGCGATGAGGTTGCAGGCCGTCAGGAAGGCCATGAAGAAGTCGACGATGTTCCAGACGAGCTCGAAGCTGGCGAGTGCGCCAAAGACGACCATCACGCCAGCTGAACAGATGCGATAGACAGTCATCACCTTCGTATTCCGCGTGATAAAGCGGATATTGGCCTCACCATAATAGTAATTGCCGATGATGCTGGAGAAAGCGAAGAGGAAGATGGCGATGGCGATGAACACTGGGCCTGCACTGCCCACCTTGCTCTCCAGCGCCGCCTGCGTCAGGGCGATACCGTTGATCTCAGGCACTTCGTAGAGTCCGCTAATCAGAATAATAAAGGCCGTACACGAACACACCAGCAACGTATCCGTAAAGACGCCCAACGCCTGGATCAGTCCCTGCTTCACTGGATGCGTGACTGAGGCCGTAGCTGCCACATTAGGCGCGCTACCCTCACCTGCCTCATTAGAGAAGAGTCCACGTTTCACACCTGTCATGACAGTCACGCCAATGCCGCCTCCGGCAATCTGATGGATACCAAATGCATCGAGCACAATCACCTTGAACACATGTGGCAGGAGCTCGATATTCATCACGATAATTACCACTGCCAATATCACATAACCGATTGCCATCACTGGCACCAAGACCGCACTGACGTGAGCAATGCGCTGGATGCCGCCAAAGACGATAAACAGTCCCATCGCCGCCAATACAGCCCCCACCCACGCGGGCGACCAGCCGAAGGCCTCCTGCATCGCTCCACAGATGGTATTGGCCTGAATGGAGTTGTTCGACAGTCCGAACTGACATGTAATCAGAATGGCAAAGGTAATCGCCATCCACCGCTGATGCAGACCACGCTGGATATAATAGGCAGGTCCACCGATAAACGAGTCCTTATGCCTCTGCTTGAACAGCTGCGCCAGCGTCGACTCAACGAAAGCCGTCGCAGAGCCGATCAGGGCAATGATCCACATCCAGAACACGGCTCCTGGACCTCCGATGGCGATGGCCGAGGCGACACCTGCCAGATTGCCCGTTCCCACTCGTGTAGCCACAGAGACGGCAAAAGCCTGAAACGACGAGATGTGTTTCTGTCGGACAATGGCCTTATTCTCTTGCGATTCCTTGACCTGCGACTCTACGGTGTCTACTGCCGAGTCCGTCAGCAGCCGTATCATCTCGCCCACCATACGGAACTGCACAAAGCGCGTCTTCAGCGTAAACCAGAGTCCGCAGCCTACTAACACGAAGATGAGCACATAGCCCCAAATCGCATCGTTAACAGAGGTTATCAGTTCGTTCATACGTTTTCCTTATTCTCCGACCTTCCAGAGCTCGTTGAGCTTCTGCTGCAGACCTGAGGGCAGGGCGGGAATGTTGTGACCCCGCTCGAACTGACGGATGTTCTGATAGGTCAGCTTCATCTTGTTCTTCTTCTTGATCTGCTTCAGCTCATCCTTGTCGACATATGCGCGGTCGGTGGTGAACGCCTGGATACCCATGACGTTATGTTCGAGACTGCCGTCTTGCTTAACTTCGTCGTAATTGTCGATGTTCTCCATCATCACGTAGTCCTCAGGCCGTGACTTGCCGTCTTCATCAATGCGGTAGATAATGAAGAAGGAGTTCTGTTTGTTCTTTTTCCTGGCTTCCCTCTTTTCTTTCTTGGCTTTTTTCTTGGCATTGCTGATCTCCTCCAGCCTGTGACTATCCATCTTTTCTGAATCGAAGGTATAACGGCGCTGGTTGCCCTCGTCGACAATATAGCCGATAGTGCCCTTCGAGTCGCTGATACGCTTGCGTCCTGGACCTTCCTGTGTAATCTTGTATTTCGAGTCCTTCTTGGCTTTGAGCCTGTCTCCGACATTCTTCATCGGCAGGCTACCGAGACGGTTCATCTTGCTGCCCCCAAGAGCACCGAAAAGCGTCTTGAGGATAGCGTATTTGGCTTTCGACACATTGGTGGTACTGGTCTTAAGCTTCTTGGTCTTGACATCGTAGACGTTGTCCGTCAGTCCCACGCGATAATAGGCCATACCGTAATCATCACTATACATATACATGCGGTAGTAGGTCTGCACGTAGACGTACGGCTTCTTCTTCACCACGACCTCAGGCAGTCCGAAGTCGGCATCCTCGAGGGTGATGCTGCCGCTCTTGCCATTCACCTTATATAATTTAGGTTTGTAGGCCACGTGGGTCACCGTGATAGTGTCGGCTCCCTTCACATCAGCCAGATAGCCGTCGGCATCTGTGACGCCGATAACCTTCGAATCGGTTGTCAATACAGACACAAAGGGCACAGGCTGTCCGTCTTTGTCGATCGTACGAATCTTCTGTGCATTCACGCTCGCCGTAGCCATTACGGCGGCTACAACTATCAATAGAATCTTTTTCATTATGCTCTGTTTGTTATTTTTGTCTTCCTCCACGCTGCAAAGATACGAAATAATCTCTTTTCCTGCAAGAATTAATAGAAAAAATATTTTCCCTACTAGGGTGCGAGAATACTGCTCACTGGCAGCGGGAATAGTTCTCTCTTATAGCGGGAATACTGCCCGATAAGAATGTTTTAACAGTTTTTTCAAGGGAAATGTGGGGAAAACAAAATTAATTGCTTAACTTTGCAGCGTGGAAATGGAAAACAAGATTACTGAACAGCCGTCGCACTATGACCATCTGGAGCAGATGTCAGTGGCCGAGCTCCTGCAGCACATCAACGACGAGGATGCGCTGGTGGCTGAGGCTGTGCGGTGTTCCATCCCTCAGGTTCAGGCGCTAGTGGAGGCCGTAGAACCCAGAATGAAACGCGGTGGCCGACTGTTCTATGTCGGCGCAGGAACGAGCGGCCGACTGGGTGTGCTCGATGCCAGCGAACTGCCGCCAACGTTTGGTGTGTCGCCAGACTGGGTGGTGGGCATCATCGCTGGCGGCGACGAGGCTTTGCGCCATGCGGTAGAGAAGGCCGAGGACATCGCCGAACGCGGTTGGCAGGATCTTGAAGTGTTTCAGCCTACTGATGATGACTCTGTAATCGGCATCGCAGCCTCAGGCACGACACCCTACGTCGTTGGAGCTATCACACAAGCCAGGCAACACGGTCTGCTGACGGGTTGTATCACCAGCAATCCGGAAACCCCTTTGGCGGCAGTTGCCGACTATCCCATCGAGACCATCGTAGGTCCGGAGTTCGTGACAGGTTCCAGCAGGATGAAGAGCGGAACGGCTCAGAAGATGGTGCTAAACATGATTTCGACCTCGCTGATGATCCGTCTGGGCCGCGTAGAGGGCAATCGGATGGTGAAGATGCAACTGACGAATGCCAAGCTGGTAGACCGTGGGACGCGCATGATCCAGGAGTCGCTGGGACTGAGTTACGATGAAGCCCAGCAACGACTGTTGGAGGCTGGCAGCGTGGAACGGATTTTAAAAGATACAACACGATAAACGTGACATTTTATACAACACATGTACAAACCAACATTCAACTTTAAGCGCCAGGTCCTGGTGTTCCATCATTTTGGAAACAAGGGCTACTCGCTGTTTGCCTGTCTGGGTCGCGAGGTGGTATGCAGTGTGCTCTCCGTAGCCACGCTGACCTACGCCTCAGCGGAGAGCGTCTCGACGGATCCCGTCGTGAGCGACTCCACCGCGATGACGACAGCCAAGGAGATGATGCTCGAGGAGGTCAGTGTGACAGGCTCGAGGGCGCCCCTGACGAAGAGTCAGGCTGCGAGAATGGTCACTGTACTGGATCGTGCAGAGATTCAGCAGGCTCCAGTACAAAGTATTAACGATTTGCTGAAGTACGCTATAGGCGTCGATGTGCGTCAACGAGGACCCCTTGGGGCCCAGACGGACATCTCGATACGTGGCGGCACCTCCGAACAGATTATCCTGCTGCTGAACGGCATCAATATCTGCGACCCTCAGACGGGCCACAATGCGATGGACCTGCCCATAGACCTGAGCGAAATCGTGCGCATCGAAGTGCTCGAAGGGCCGGCAGGACGGATCTATGGCAGTTCATCGTTGGTGGGAGCGGTGAATATCGTGACAAATGTTTCGAGGAATGAGACTACCCTGCATGCGGAAGGAGGGTCTTTCGGATATGGAAATGTGGGGGCAAGGTTTTCCTTAATCAACCACTCTCTTTCAGCCAACTACAGCCGAAGCGACGGCTACAGCCGGGCGAAAGGAGGAGGCCTGAATACGGACTTCAGCGGCTCGAAGGCGTTTTATCAGGGCCAGTATCATGATGAACAAATAAGGCTGCGCTGGCATCTGGGCATCGCGGACAAAGGCTGGGGCTCGAGTACCTTCTGGGCATCGCCGAAATGGCAGGCCGACGACCAGTACGAGCACACCACAAAGCTCTATTCGGCCATTCAGGGCGAGACCAGACAAGGGCTGCTACACATGAGCGGCAACATCTACTGGAACCAGAATCGTGACCGCTATGAGGGTTATCGCAGTCGGCCTGAGAAGATGAAGTTCAACTACAACCGCACGGATGTGTATGGGGTGAGCCTCAGCAGCTATTTCGACTGGACAGCAGGGCGAACAGCCTTTGGCGCTGAACTACGCAACGAAGACCTCGTCAGCGGCAATCTGGGAGAGCCCCTGTCGCAGGTGCATCATATCAAGGGGACTGATCGCGACTATACCCTCGGCTTGAACCGCACGAACATCAGTGGCTATATGGAACATAACGTTTTGCTGAAGGACGTTACCCTCTCTGCAGGTCTCGTGGCCGTGAAAAATACGTGGAGCAATATGAATATGACCGTCTATCCTGGTATCGACATCAGCTATCGTCCCCACCCCAGCTGGACGCTACACGCCTCGTACAACACCTCGTTGCGCATGCCGTCGTTCACAGAGATGTATTACAAGCTGCAAGGCTATAGTGCCGACCCTCACCTGAAACCTGAGGAGATGCAAGCCCTCGAAGCTGGTCTCAATGTTCAATGTTCAATCTTCAATCTTCAATGTTCTCTCTGGCATCATCACGGCAAAAACATGATCGACTGGATCATGGATACGTCGAAGGGCGAAGAGGCCGTCTGGCAGAGCGTGAACCACACGACCATCAACAGCATCGGCTTCGAAGCGTCAGCGAAACTCTCAGTTCTCACTTCTCAATTCTCAGTTAGCTACGGCTTCATCCACCAAGACAAGAAGCAGGAGGAGGGCATCGTGTCGCAATATGCACTGGAATACCTACGCCATAAACTTGTGGCCAATGCCCATATCCCACTGACGAAAGCTCTCGCGCTGGGCGTGAACTTCCGTTGGCAGGACCGTGTGGGCTCTTATACCGATTTCGATGGCAAGGCGCATGACTATGAGCCGTATGGTTTGGTGGATATCCGTCTCACCTGGCAACAGCCAAAGTGGAAGGTCTATCTGGAGGCCAATAACCTCTTCGACACCAGCTATCACGACTATGGTCTCGTGCCACAGCCAGGTCGCTGGATTATCGGAGGATTCAACATCAGCGTCTGATCGTCTTACCGTTCTGGCTCACAATGATACCACGAGTTGTGGCTGTGGCAGGCGTACCGTTCAGCGTATAAGACGGAGATCCTTCTGTCGGCTGACGGGTGGCCTCCATAGCACGGATAGTGGCGGGTGCAGACTTGGCCTTGAATTCCTCGCGGGCTTTCTTCATCTGCTCCAAGAAACGCTCACTGGTATGCAAACGGGCATAAGCTGCTGAAGCCGCAAGACGGGCTGCATCGGTATCGCTCTGCCAATGGGCACCCACCACAATACGATTCTCACCATAGCGGTAGCCACGTTTCAGAATCTCATTTGCACGGTCGGGATTGATCTCCATCATCAGCAATGCCGAACTCCAACCCAACAATGTATGACCTGAAGGAAATGATTTATGAGGATTGAGTTCTTCCTCAAATTCGGGTACCAGCGTATGCTCGTTGAAACGAATAAAGGGACGTGTACGGCCGTAACGCTGCTTAGGCAACGTGCAGATGCTGTCGCAAGTAGCTGTTCCTTCCTGCAGTACCTTGTATATCTCTGGTGTTTCGTCCTTCGTAATCTTCATACCGAATGCTTCCTCAAACTCTGTGAGAATAGTTTCCAATCCATAGACAGCATCTCTCGTGGCCTCAGCGGCACGCTCAGGATCCTTTCGCATCTCCTTACCCCAGAAGTATCGGTTGACATCGTTGGAAAAAGCTACCGATGTACTGTCAGGCGGACCTGGCATAAAGATCATCATGTCTGGCATTTCCGTCGTTGTAAAATACGCATTAACTTTCTCTTCATCTTGAGCCAGCATCGTTGCAGCCATGCAAAGACCCGTCACCGTCAAAAATAACTTTTTCATTTCAGAATTATTAATTTTGTTGTTTACTTTTCATCATGAATCTACTCTTGGAAATGTACCTAACGAATCGACATTCTACTATTCAGGTCGCTGATGTCGGATAGCAGATTCCAAATACCGTCCTCGGAAAGCACGCCACGTTTGAGGTCAGCAGGCAATCGTCCTGCCTCGTCGTCAGTAAAGTCTTGCTTCCACTCCTCACTGGCATAGTACTTATCGAGGGCCTCGATATCCTCCTGTACGGCCTCATACCTATCGAGCGCTGCCGAAAGTTCCATCACCGCTGCAGCCGTTCTCTCCAGCCGCAGCTCCATCTGCCTGATGCGTTTTAACTGTTCCATACAGCATTATTTGTTCAGAATCTGCTCAGCGTGCTCCTTGGTCTTCACTTGCTTGCCGGCAAAGATCTGCTCGATAATGCCGTCTTCGTCGATGATAAAGGTGGTGCGGATGGTGCCGAGGGTCTTCTTGCCATACATCACCTTCTCGCCCCAGGCACCCATCGCCTCCATCAGGGTCTTGTCGACGTCCGCAATCAGGGGAAAGGGCAGTTCGTGCTTCTCCTTGAATTTCACGTGCGAGGCTGCAGAATCCTTGCTCACGCCGACCACCTCGTAGCCCGCACCTTGCAACTCGCCGTAATGGTCTCTCAAACTGCAAGCCTCAGCCGTACACCCGCTGGTATTGTCCTTCGGATAGAAGTACAACACCAACTTACGTCCACGATAATCACTCAGACGGATGTCCCGTCCCTGTTCATCCTTGCCCAAAATCTCGGGCGCCTTGTCTCCAATGTTCATAGTCATGATCTGTTAGATAATGCTGCAAAGTTACAACTTTTCCGTCGACAAAACAAATATCTCTAGGCAATTTCTCCATTTCAACGACTGATATTTATCAAAAACTCCTTCATAAAAAGAGAAAAACGGGGGATTAAGACTTTGAATTCTAATACTCCGAATGAAATTTCAAATACTCCAAAAGTATTTTCGCTTACTCCGATAGTATTGAACAACAATCCCGACCTCCTTCTGGCTAATCACTAAACATTTAGCATGTTTAGATGTTTAGAAGTTTAGTTTTTGTATATATGTAAATATAAAAATAATAATTTTATTTCTTTTATTCTATAAATCCTAAATATCTAAACTCCTAAACTTCGAAACATCTTGGTTTCCAAAGATGAAAAAAGATGGGTCAGAGAAAGCCAGAAGGCGATTTGCGAGACTTCAACCTAAAAAGAACAGGCTGACACCAACGACGGAGATAAAGGCGCCAACAATAGCCTTCCAAGTAATCTTCTCATGAAAGAGCCAATACGAAGGAAGAAGGATGATGATGGGCGTCATAGCCATCAGCGTGGAGGCGATGCCAGCTGCCGTATATTGTACAGCCATCAGCGAGAAACCGACTCCCACAAAAGGACCAAAGATAGTTGTGGCCGTAGCAACAGAAAGTCCCTTTTTATCGCGCATCGCCTCACGCAAATGTCCCATTTCATCGCGATAATGTAACAACAGAAGGAAACCTACGATGCCTGCTATACAACGGTAGAAATTGGCGCTGAAGGGCACCAACCATTCGGGCACGCCCATATCTGCCAAAACCGCCATGTCGTAATGATCCATTCCTATTTTGCTCAACACCAATCCCACGCCTTGACATACGGCTGCACCGATGGCATAAAGCACACCGTTGAGAGGCAGTTTCAGTGACACCTTATGATGTTCGCCTCGCCCAAGTACGGAAATACTGATTCCGACGAGTGTCACCAACATCGCTATGATACTCATCGCCGTCATCTGCTGCCCCAGCGTCACCCAAGCCATCAGGGCTGCCGACAGCGGAGCCAGCGTCATGAAGA
>Ga0247611_10004382_pt1 | contig 19627 bp, 20 predicted proteins | sample 177DNAGHGhighgp2_FD_192422 | JGI IMG/M metagenome (GOLD analysis project Ga0247611, IMG submission 192422) | Sheep rumen microbial communities from Palmerston North, Manawatu-Wanganui, New Zealand - 1770 DNA GHGhigh gp2 | ecosystem: Host-associated > Mammals > Digestive system > Stomach > Rumen...
GTTATTGATTTACCAGAATCTTGTGGCCATTGATTATTGAATGATAATCCGACTTTTACCGTATCAGTTGTAGGATAATCAAATTCATCGATATTGTTTGAGAATTTTATCCATGTAAAATTCTTAGTTTTTTGCCATACATAATCTCCAAACCAATGAGACTTACAATAAGGACGATAATAGTCTGTTCCAGTTTTACTATTTTGATTGAATGTTAGACCTACCCATTCCATAGAGCTATCATATTCATCAAACATCATATCATCTTTAGTTGCAGATTGGTTTGCATATTTTATAGAATTATAATAACTTATTCCATTCAATTCAAATACCTTTGTAGCATCATATTCTCCTGAATATGTTCTTTGATAATATCCATCTTTCCATTTTATCTTTTTCCAAACTACTCCATCTGATGAAGTATAGTCATTTAAGTTATGAGTTGAATTTGTATCTATTTCTCCAGTTTTATTATATGCAAATGCAACATATTTGCTTGTTGGCAATGGATTTCCCACACTTAAGTTTGTTCCATTTTCATCATCTGCATATAATAACCATGTAAATGTTCTTTCTCCTGTTGCGGTATCATCAGCATTTACAAGATACCATGAATAGTCAGTAAACAAATCACTTTCTATTATAGAATCTTTATTTGTTGCGATACCTATATATTTCATAGAATCATCAGGAAAATCATATAGCTTATTTTGATATTCTGTATTATAGTTTGTAGGATAAGTCTTACAGAATTTTATCCATATATATTTTCCTGTATTTACTGGATCAGGATAACCTTCTGATTCATTTATACCTAACACAAATGAAGTTGTTGCTAAATTATAGTAAACATAATATGAGTCTTTAAAATGAGGCATATAGTCAAATCTATGTACTATCTTTTCTCCAGGAGCAAATATAAGTTCATTATAATTGTTTCCTAAATTAGATTCATTTATATTGACTTGACCATTAAATCTTAATAGTTTTCTATCTGAATAGTCTTCTGAACCATAAGCGTATTCTACATTTGCTTTATTGGCCCAATATTCAGGATATAACGGATTTGTATGAGGTGAACTATTAGAATAATTTATTTCTTTAGTTACCTTTATTGATGATTCTAAGCTATTTAAAATTACTTTACCATTACTATCTAATAATGTAGAATTATTAGTATATCCGAACTCATTAAAATAATTATAATAATTAGTTTCTGTTGATGGAGTAACATCATCCTTTTTATCTACACCATTCCAATCTGATCTGAATAAATCAGGACAATCATATTTGTTCCATTGAGTAGGTATAGTCTCATTTCCTGAACTACTAAATGAACCATATAATTGAATTGGAATTATTTTTGTTGTAGAATAAATATTTTCAGCAACAGTAAATGTATTATTGTTTATCAAATAATTTTGTTGACCACTATTATTAGTAGTTATCAAATAATTGTTGAATTTAAAGTTTGTAGATATCTTACAGTTCAATAATTCTAAAGAAGAATGTCCACAATTAATAATATATTCTACATTATATAGATTATTGCTTTCCCAATATTTTGATTTAGATTGAGTAATTGTACAATTTCTGAAATGTGAATAATGATTTTGTGTGTTCTTTACACCATTATAAATCAATCCTCCATCAAAATTACATCTAATAAAATATATATGTTTTTCTGTACTATCTGATGAAGATGAAGATGTCAAATCATTATTTGTAAATAATACTCCATTATATTGATCATTTGTAGTAAATATTGTATCTGTAATATATATGTCATTTGATCTATCATTACTTCTGATTAAATTTGCACATTCACCTACACCAGAATTTTGATAGAATTCTGATTTGTCAATATATATGTTATTTCCTATCAACTGATTTTTTTCGGTATTATAAGATTTTACATTAGATATTCTTATGTCATTATTATTTATGCTATATAATGTATTTATGTTTATTGATGATTTGAAATTATAAAATTCTATGTTGTATATATCAATATTTGTTCCACCTAATGTTATTGCATTCAATCTCGAAGATGAGTCAATATATCTTTCAAATAATTTCTTACTTGTCAAATTATTATTCAATGACTTATTTTCAACACCATCATCTCTATCTTTTATAGCATAAAATTTGATATTTCTTATAATAAAATTATTACATGCAGAATTTGATAAAGAAGTCCTGAATACTGATATGTTTGATTCAGTATTGACATAAGAATCATTTATCATATTTTTTATATCTGGCATTCCTGATTCTATTGTTCTACACATTAATATTGAATTATTTCCATCTATAACAAAATCATTATAGACTATATCATCAAACAAACTATAATTAGAACTATCTTTACCTCCCCCATAAAAATTATTAAATGGATTTTGTTCACCAAATCCTTTACAGAAATATACTCGATTTTCTTTAAATAATACATTACCATTATTAGCTTTTATGGCTGCCTTGAAAGCATTAGTAGCATCATTGAATAATGTATCAATATCCACAAATTCTGTTCCCATATTATCATTTGTAGATTTATATATATAAGATTTGCGAACAGCCTTCTTTGATGTTATCCAATCTCTAAGTTTTGTTTTAGCTTCATCATTAAAATTGGCAAAATAATATTTGTTATAATATTCTAAAGAATGTTCTTCATCATTAGATATATCTGAGAATATTACTCTCGTATTCAATGTACCATGTGAATCTATCCATTTGTTTGAATTAATCCAATTACCATAATAATGTCCCTCAGAATCTTTGTATACTGCTTTATAAACATTAGATTCTTTATAAATGAATACATTTTGTGCTAATAAATTTGGAGCATTAGACACAAATGAACATGTCATTCTTTCAGTATAAATATTTACACTTGTACCATCATATATTTGAGTAGGTGGTTGATCTAACATACCTCCAAAACAAACTACTTCAAAATTCCATATATCTGTATTATTTTGTACGCATGTGTCAATATCATAAGATATGTCTTCAGTACTATAATAATCAGGATATAATGTATTTTCATTAGAATTTCTTAAATTATTGAAATTGTTTATTGCATTATTGTTTTTTTCTTCAGAATAATTTTTTGGATTTGTATAGAATGATGAATTCTTTATTGAGTTAGGTATGTCTCCCGAAAATTTAGAAGTATTTATTGGTCTTACATAATAATCACCAGTTCTTACAACTTCATGATTTACTGAATTGTCAAAATATCTTACACTATCTACATTTATTTTTACTTTTGGTTGAAAGTACTTGTTTTCATTCAATACTAAGAAATCTAAGTTTTCAAGATTTTTTGCATATATTATCTTATCATGGTCTAATTCTTTAAACTGTACAAGATGTTCTTTTGTTAATTTAGCAGGTTGTTCAGGAGAATCTATAGTATATCTTTTAAACTTATTATACCAATAATTGTCTTTATATAATACTTTAGTGAATGGATAATAATAAGTATCTATATATTTTTTAGAATTTATTGTCTTAACATATATACTTATATTGTCTGATTCAACAACATTGAAACTTTCTTCATAAAAGTCTTCATTAGTATTTCCAATCATTTTATTATAATAAGTCATAATATACTCATAAAGACCATTCATTTCCTTATATTTTGAATATAAGTAGTTTTTCAAAAACATTACATTGCTCAAAATAGATTCTTTTACAAATACTGTTCCATTAATAGCATCAAATATATCATTATCTATTTTTGCTATTTTGTATTTGTTTTCAGAATCATTTATAGTATTTATATTGAAATATAATTTATTATTTACTTCCTTTATTGTATTATTATCAATATTGAACAATAATGAATGTTTTCTACTATCATTATAAAGTCCATTTCCTTCTTTAATAGGAGTAACTATTTTCTTTAATCCATTTTCAAAGTTGAAATATATAGAATAAACATCACTTAATATACCATCACCAGTATTTGTGTCAGATAAGATAAATGAGTTCTTCAATAACTTATCCGAATGTTTGTAATAATAGTTATTTTCTTCAAAAAAATCATTCCATTCTGAAGTATTAGAATGTGTTCCTAAATCTTTGTAATATTTTTTATTGATTTCATTGTATGCTATGCTTTCTAATAATATAGAGTCAGGAAAAAGTCCAATACTATATAATTTGAATATATTGTTAGAATCTAAATTTTTGTTGTAAATTACTCCCATATTATTTATAAGAAACCATCAAGAAAATTGATACAACTTTAGTGTATCAAATGAATTGATGGAATTACTTAAAATGTTATTTTTAATAAAAATAAACATAAAAAATAGTATTTTTATTAGAAAAAAAACTATTTTAATTAAATAGATATATTACAGATTTAATGCTTAGTAGAGAACAAATATTAGAACGAAACAAGCTCATAGGAGAACATGGGCTTAAAACTCGTATGAAAAGAGCTAAGCAAATTTGTAAGACATTCAGGTTTAAGATAGACTACAATAATCTAAACTTACAACAAAAAGAACATATTAAGATGTTGTTTGTTGAGGCTAAATGGATATATAACTATCTTATAAGTCAAGATGACATATACTCATTTGACTACAAGAACTTAAATCAAATTACACATAAAGACAAATATAATAATGACATAGTATCTGATATAAAGTATGTAAAGTCCAGTGTGAAACAAGAGTTGATAACTCAAATAGCAAATCAGATAAAAGGACTATCTAAACTAAAGAAAAAAGGACATAAAGTAGGTAAGTTGAGATTCAAGTCAGAATTCAATTCAATCAAACTAAAGCAATATAATGTTACTCATTCTCTTAGAGGAAATAAGTTTAAGATACAGGGAATAAAAGATCTTATAAGAGTAAGAGGAATAGAACAATTAGTAAAATACAGAGATAATATAGACTATACTACTGCTAATTTGCTATATGATGGCATAAACTATTATATTGCATTGACTTGTTTCATAGACAAAGAAAACATAGAAAGACAATATAAGAATGACATAGTAGGCATTGATATGGGAGTGTCTACAAGTTTGACTCTATCTGATGGTACTAAGTATGACATATCAATTGGAGAAAGTGATCGCCTAAAGAAACTACAAACTAAGTTAGTTTCTAAGCAAAAGGGATCTAACAATAGATATAAGTTTATTAAGAAAATCAGAAAAGAGCATATACATATAAACAACAAGAAAAATGACATATCAAACAAGATAGTTCACTCAATTCTAAATGACAATAAGATAATAGTCATACAAGATGAGCAAATAAGTGAATGGAGACAAGATGGAATGTCAGGATCTAAAATACAACATTCTATACTTGGAAGGATAAAGCATAAGTTATGCATGAATGATAGAGTAAAGATATTAGACAAATGGTTTCCAACAACTAAGTATTGCTCTAATTGTGGATCTAAAGTTGAATTAGAATTGAAGGATAGAACATTTGAATGTCCTAACTGCAAAATAAAAGAAGATAGAGACATACATGCTGCTAACAACATGATATGGTTCTACCTTCATAATATAAATGCGCCAGGAACTGATGTCAATATGCCTGTTAGTAATAAAATATCTTTCAAAGAATTTGTTGCGAAGCAGGAAAGTAACACAACTTTAGTGTGTTGCTAGTTCATTTAATTATTTGTTTATTCTTCGTCATCCCAAAATCCTGTATTTATTATGCAATTACCAAATTTAGGTGTTATTTCTACAATATTTCCTCTACAAGGATATATCAATATGTCTATATTTATTGTGCATACATAATCTGAAGATGACTTAAATGTTGATAGTGTTTCAGAAGTATTACTGAATGCATATCCTTTATTTTCACCTGAAGGTAAGTTTTCTACATAAGTATCATATTCTTGATTATATATATTATACATATCTTGAATTAATCGAGTTTGATCAAAAGCATGTGAAGTACGACATTGTATATAGAACGTGTCATACATATCAAATGTCATACTCATTCCACATGAATCAATTACAATATCATATTGGTAATCATACAACATTGGATAGTAAAGTTTTATCTCATAAGGTTTCAATATTATGTTTCTTCTTACCTTTGTTAATGTCTTAGATTTGTCTTCTAAAGCAATTGTTATTTTAGTATTTGATGTGTTTATTAAGAATAAATATCTTGAATATAAGTTCAAATTCAATTCGTTATAATTAAAGAACATTATTTTTTGCTGTGATCCACAAGTAGGAACATTATACAAATAATATTTTATATCTGTTTCAGATATATTTATTGCATATGATATGAAATTTGAACTTTCACGTATTTGTCTTTCATAATCTTGGCTCTTAAGTTCAGGTAACAGACTATTTATTATACAATCATTGTATATTCCAAACTCATCAGTTTTTAAGAATGTTCTTAATATACAGTTATGTTTGCCTAATGATTTGTTTATAGAAAATACTATATCATTATTTCCCGTATAAATACTTTGATTATTTGTAAAATATGATGTAAATACATATTGCATTTCATTTGATCCATAAATGTCTGTTTTACAATTATTGAATCCTACACCATTGTCATAGAAATTACATATTGTTTTTACTCCTAAATCTAATGAATATTGTGTATCGTTATATGAATACGAATAGATATAGTTTTCTATATTCTTATTTTCCCACAATGAATAAGTATTCAATTGGTTTACTCTTATTCCTTCATTATTATATTTTGAATAATAAGTACACATGTTCAAATTTTCTTTATTCTTACTTAATACTGATAATGAAGTTGAGTAATATTTGTTTTCTGTTTTTGTATGATGAACATTTGACTTGGTAAAATATACTTGTGCATAATTATTACGTCCTGTTATATCATTACCATATATTGTCAAATCATAAATGTCAAAGTAGAAATTGTTTGATGAAAAAAGATAATCATATTCATTTTCTGTATTTCTTAAATAGAACTCTGCATTTACAATAAATTCTTCACTATTAATGAAATTTTCTAAATCAAAACATATAGTTGAAGGATATGTATCATCAAATGCATAAAATATGACACAATCTTTAAATATTACTCTAAAGTTAGGATATAACTCAAGTGAATGATCTTCACCAGCTGTATATTTATTGCTTACATTTATCTTAACCATCAAATCGATTAATTGATGTTCAGATGAATTTCCTTCTGCTGGATGTGCTTTGAACTTTTCATTATTATATTGGAAATCAGGAATAATCATTATGAAGTCTGTTTCAAACATTCCTGTCTCATTAATTCTTCTTTTTATTTTCTTATCTGTAAATGTAACATTAAACTTTCCATGAGGTAATTGCCATACTTCATGAGACATTTTTAATAAGAAATCTTTAAATGATAAGTTTGCAGAATCGTCATCTGACATTATATCATACATCTTACTACTACTTCTATAATTGAACATAAACGAGCAAGGATATTGAATCAAATCAGTATAATCATATATGTGACTTTCAAAACCTTGATTATTTTCAAATTCTGATTTCATAAAATAAGTAGGATCTATTCTATCTTTATCGGTTATATAAATGTATGTCTCTTCATCTTCTATTTCATCAATAGTTGGTATATATTTATAGAATGGCAATGCAGTATAATTATTGAATATTCCTCCATAAGAAATCATTGCATAAGAATTGTCAAAAAACCAAATATTCTCAATATTCTTATTTTGTGAATAAAAATCTGAATAAATTTTTTCTTTTGAATACAATGTTGAACTAGCAAATACTTCATTTGATTTCAACTTATTTGAATTATCAGTTATCTTTGAATTTATATATGAAATATTTTCTAATGCTATAGCTAATTCTCCAATAGATGGCAAATACATATCATCATTAATGTCTTTTACAATATATAAGTCTGCATTCTTAAAAGCTCTACTACTTTCTTCGCCATTTACATCATCAGTTGCATATCCACTTAATCTGAACAATGTATTTATTTGTTCATTGTTTGTAAGTGGATTAGGTATTATATTTCTAAATGATGTAAACTCAAACTTATTGAACATTAAGTTTTTCTTATTATACATATCTGTAATTTTTGAATTGTTAGAAGAACTTATGTTGTTTATATATGATGTTGATGATGATAATGTTATATTTGTTGCTGTTGCCATATTCTTTATTTTATTATTTTTCCAACTCTATCAAATATGTATCTATCTATATTTTCTGTTGGGTCATTAATGAATGTAAATCCTGTTATCTTTACATATTGTATATTTGTACATGGATATCCAATATTTATTTTTTTAGATATAAGTGTATTTTTTGAATTATCTATGCTAAATTCTATACTTTCTTTATAAGTTAATTCTGCTCTATATAATACATTTATTTCTACTAAAGCTATGCATTTTATGAATGTGAATGATTCACCATTTGTTTTATATATCTTTATTGCCCCTTCTCTCAATGAATATCCATTACTATCTACATTAATCATATTTGAATCAATAGAATACCCCAAATTGATTTTTTCTTTATCTTCATTATCTATATTTACTACTCCATTAGTAATCAATGTCAATGCACTGTTCAAACCAAATGTAGGATATTGTATAGATCCATTAACTACAAAATTTTGTTTTATATTGAAATTATGAGAATATTTCAATGATACGGTATAGTTTTTATAATGAACAAATCTTGATGAAGGCGAAACATCTATAGACTCAGTTCTGAATTCACCCAAATCATAATAATTATTATCATTATATTTCTTAGATGCAAAACAAGAAATCTTTATAGTTGTATTTCCACCTGGGAAATATTGTCCATTATTATACAATATTTTTTCTAATCCTTTAGTGTTATCATATTTGAAATACTCATAATTGTATTGAGTATATACTTTCACATATACATTCTTGATATCGAACAAATTTGCAGCCATCTTTATCTTTATAAGATATATGTCTTTATCAATATTGCTATATATTACACCACTTTGTGAAGATGATGAAGAAGATGATTCTATAAAACTATCATCAAAAAATCCAGAATTTGCTTCTGAAGCAGATGTAGAAGCAACATTATTTGTTTGTGCATTTGATGTTGTTGCATTCATTTGATTAGTTGTGGCAGCATTTGACTCTAATTTAATCAAATCTTCATTTTTTCTAATTACATTTTGAAGATAAAATACAGATGTTGGATATACATATGATGATTGTATTAATCTTCTTTGTGTTTGATCATATTTCATTGGAACTTGATACTTACGTATAGCACCATCGTTGAATGTCAAACTAATATACATATTTTGTACATTATTTGAAACATAATCTGAATTGAATTGATCTGTACTTATAGCATTTTCATCAAGAACATATAACTCATTATTGTTTACATAATCATAATTAATGTACCATCCAATAGTTTTCTTCAATAAGAATTTCTCTTCAGTAGTCAATGCTTCCTTTTTATAGAAATAATGTTTGTTTATATTGTTTTTCAAAGGATAGTTATTTACCCAATCATCTCTATCAGTAGCAATAAATCCATAAGATGAACCTATGATATTTGTTGTTTGAGTATTTATGTTAGTATAATCTGAGTCATATATAGGTATTTGTGAGAATGTTTCTTTTACAGGTATAGATTCTTTGTTTAATGAAAAATACTTAGTATTTTGATTTCTTTTTATTGGGATGAATCTTGCATATCCATCATCTAATACACCACTACTAATAACACAGACTAAATAAGGTTTTCCATTATTGATATTTGTTATTTGTCCATTATTGTCTTTATATAGATAATCACCAACTTTAAATACAGTATATTTATTTACAATCAAACCATAAATTCTATTTATCTCTAATGAAGTTTTCTTTATTTGATCATAATAATACTTTATAAAATTCAAATCTTGAGATAATCCATTATTTAATCCCAATACTCCTTCAAATGATGTTGTTGTACCGGAATCATTTAGTGTGTTTATTAAAATATCATTGTTATAATATTTATTGTCACCTTTAGCTATACCATCTATTGATGAATTAATTGTTCTTAAGTTTTGTGAATTAAGATATAAATATGAGTAATTATTGATTGTTTTGGATTGTATAGTGTTATTGTCAATATCAATACTTATTCTTAGATTGTCTTTATCAATATATAATCCATTTCCTGGTATGATGTTGTATGTCAATCTAAATATATTCTTATTAGAATCTAAATAATACAATTCATAACTTATTCCTTCATAATGCTCATAATCATGCTTAAAATTATAGTTATAAGATGTCAATATAATTTTATTCTCTTGAATGTTTTCTGAATTTTTTTTCAATTCATCAACACTTAAATTAGATAAATATATGACATCAATATCTGATTTGAATGAACTATCTATCATTCTATCTTTTAATAGATTATTTTAATTAAAAATAAAAACGATATATTCTTAATTATTTATATTTTTAAATAAAATTAAAACAATAAAAGAATGAAGACATATTACTCTAATATAAATGACATAAATAATGATGTAGAGTCATTTGTTATAGCTAAATCAAAAATAGAAAATCAATTGATTAAAGAACAAGAAATTGAAAAGAAAATGTCTATATCTGATTTTTTGAATTATATTAATCTTGGAAATTGTGTATATGTTGCTAATACAGATGGAAATGATGTAATTCCATTTAAGATATATAAGTTTACAGAAAATGAAACAATACTCGTATATGCATCTAATAAAGACAAAATATTTGATGAAATGAATGAGATACTATCAAATATAAATTTCAATATAGATAATCTTACTCATATATCAACAGAAGATTTCTTAAATGGAAAATTACAGAATAAGTCCTATTTCATAATAAATAATGAGTTTTATGCATATTAAAACAAAAGGGAGTCTTAAGACTCCCTTTCATTATGCTACATCTTTTAATTTTTCTTTTGCGTATTTCAATGTTATTTTCAATTCTTTTATGTCTTCAGATGGAACATTGAACATTGCATCAGTCATTATTTCTTCCATAATACCTCGTAATCCTCTTGCTCCTATCTTATTCTTTATAGCCTGATCTGCAATATATTCTAAAGTATTTTTATTGAATGTTAATTTTACACCATCCATATCAAACAGTTTTTCATATTGCTTAACTATGGCATTTTTAGGTTCAGTCAAAATCTTAATCAAATCATTCTTACTTAATTGTTCAGTATAAGTGATTACAGGTAATCTTCCCAATATTTCTGGAATCAATCCATATTTTTTCAAATCCTGAACAGTTACTTTAGAAAGCAATTTTTTCTCATCATCAACCTTTACATTTTCTCTTTTAGATATACTATCAAATCCTATAGTATGTTGATTCAGTCTTGATGCAATTCGTTTCTCTAATCCATCAAATGCTCCACCACAAATAAACAATATATTTTTAGTATTTACCTGAATATACTTCTGATCAGGATGCTTTCTTCCTCCTTGTGGAGGTACATTGACAATACTTCCTTCAAGCAACTTCAATAAACCCTGTTGAACACCTTCGCCACTAACATCACGAGTTATAGAAGGATTGTCACCTTTTCGTGCAATCTTATCAATCTCATCAATAAATATAATTCCTCGTTCTGCTTTCTCAACATCATAATCTGCTGCCTGCAATAAACGAGATATAATGCTTTCTACATCTTCACCAACATATCCTGCTTGTGTAAGAGTAGTTGAATCAGCAATAGCAAATGGAACATTAAGCATTTTGGCTACTGTTCTCGCTAAGAGAGTCTTTCCAGTTCCTGATTCACCAAGTATAAGTAAATTTGATTTATCTAAATCAATATCATCTGTGATATGTTTATTATTTATTCTTTTATAATGATTATATATAGCTACTGCTATCTTTTCTTTTGCCTTATCTTGTCCTATAACATATTGATCCAAAAATGCCTTTATTTCTTTTGGTTTTTTAATATCCTTCATAGTAATGTCATTGACTTCTTCTTTATTCTCATTAATAACATTTATTACTTGAGCGGCACATTCTTCACATATACATCCTTGCATTCCACGTACAATCATTTTAGCATCTTTATATGATCTTCCACAAAAACTACAATAATTGTTTGGTATTTTAAAATTACTCACCATCTTCAAATTCTTTTATATTATATTTTTTACATATTTTTCTTAGCTTTTCGGCCAACATCTTGCAATCATCACATACTATATGTAAACCAAGATTATTGTTTTTATAAGTATCTAATACTTCTATTAAAGAATATAAATCATTTTTTTTCATTATAAATTGATTTTTTTAAAAATAATCAATAAAACATTGCAATCCATTCATAATGATCATTGTTATCTTCAATTAAAGACTTTAAAAGTGGACGATGTTCTAAACCAATATACTGACTTCCTATAACTCTTATATATTCACCTACAATAGGCTTATTTTGATCTAAGGTCTGTAGGTAAGCTATTAACTCACCTACAGTATGTATTGTATTGTTTTCCATATCATTCATCAATAACTAAATGTAAGAATGAGAAGTTTCTTTTTCCGATTGCCTTTTTGCATTCTTTACAATATTTCTGAATAAGAATTACTGTCTCGAGTCTGGAATTTCCACCTTTACACCATGTACCCTTCCATGTGGGATGAGTGAAGTTGAATGTCTTATTATCAATGATGAAGTCTGTCACCTTGAAATTCCAAACCTTCTTAGCGGCTTCCTCACAAAGCTTAGAATTCCTAAGTACTCGTTCTACATTCTCATCTATAAAAATCTTCTTCATATTTTATAAATTTTAATTACATATATAATATTTATTGTGAAACAATAAGCTTTATATTTGTTTCAAATATAAAATAGTTAAACTTTGAGAAAATTCAATTTATTTTTAATAAAATATTATTTGATTTTTATTTGATGATAAATTTGAATAATTTTATATTAGAAAGACTTAAACTTAATTCTGACACAAAAATTGAAAAAGAATACCAATTAATAGTTTATTCAAGAACTTATAGCGAACAAAAGGCATTAGAAGAATTTGAAGATGAAAAAGAATGCATAGGAATATTAAGTGGTTATGATTGGAAATTATTTATAGTTTCATCAAGGATAATCAATGATGTGAAAAAAAGAATAAGACATAGAAATAGTTATGTAGATTTTTATAAACTACCTGATAATATGAGTATTAAAGATATTAGAGATACTTGGAAAAATGTACGAAGTTTATCTGATATAATTCATTTTTTTGAAAAATTTACTGAAATTGAAATATGAAATCTATTGATTTGTTTATTATAGAACGATTGAAACTTAATAAAAACTCAAAAATTGCTAAAGAAAATCGAATTATAGTATTTCCAAAGTCATTTTCTAAAGAGTCATTAATTAGAAAATTTATTAGTGATTTAAAATCAAGAGAATGTGGCGAAATTCAAACTAAAAAGACTTTATGGTCAATTTATATTATTATCGGAAGTGAAAATATTGAGAAATTTAAAGACTTAATTAATGAACCAGATAATAAAGATATGTTTTGTATATATAAATTTTTGCCTGATATGAATTTGAATAACTTACGAAATTGGTGGGAAAATATAAAAACCAATTTTGAAAGTTATAAAGATGTTATAGAATTCTTAGATGACAATTTTGATGGATATAAATTAGACATTTTGGATATATAAAAATTTACTAATATTGAACTATGAAAAAAATTATAATAATATTTATTAGCTTATTCATATTTTGTTCATGTGATTGGACAATACCTGTAACAACTCCACAAGAAAAGGATTCTGTAGAGATTGTAGAGACAACATATAGTAAACCTATGATGATGAATACTTTTGAAAGAGAATTCACAAAGGTGCAATTTGACTCTATATGTAAAGCAGATAAGATATCTAATGATTTTTCTAAATGGCATATGTTCATTAGTAAAGATGCTGAAACTGGTCAACCATTCAAGGAATATATGTACATAAAATCAATAGGAAAGGATGAAGCTATTTATAGAGTAATTCAAACTGGACCTATCACTTATAAAATCACAAAACGAATAATCAAAGAATGAAAAACTTAAATACTTTTATTATTGAACGTCTTAAACTTAATAAAGATACTAAAGCAGTAAATTTTCCTTTAAATTACGAGAAGTTAATAGAAAATCTAATGAATTTAGACACTAAATTTGGTAAACCTGTTCAATATGATAAAAACAAAGAATATAAACCAAATATGTGTGTATATATTCCTAAAAAGGGATTGTTTTATATTACAAATATAGTAGGATATGAAACTCCAGAAATGGAAGCTACTATGCTTCATATAGATTCAGTTAAATGGGATGATGGATCATATATTCAGTTTGGTGCATACAATTTAGAAGATTTTGAGTTGAAAGATGATGACAGTGGCACAATGACATTCTTTCATTCAGTATGGACAAATCGTAAGGGATTTTTCTTCAATGAAGATGATTATAATAAATTTATTAAATTGATAGATTCATTATATGATTTAAAATCAGTAAGAGATGTTTACAACTATATAGAAAAAGAAAATATAGATCATGACACAATATTATGACTAAAAAGAAAAAAGAAATAAAGAAAAAACAAGAACTTTGTTTTGGTTGGAATCCTTCCGAAATAGATGGAACAGAGTATAAATTTGATGAAGTGGAAAATTTTCCAATACCAACAAAATATTCTTTTATAGATTATCTTCCAGAGGTAGAAAATCAAGGAAATACTAATATGTGTGTTACTTATGCTCTTACTTCGCATCTTGATTGGAATCTTAATGTAGACCATGGATATGACAATATGACTAAACATAATATTGACAAAAATGAGATATATGCTATAAGAAAAATGCCAGGTGATAATGGAATGACATTCAAAGAAGCACTGTCTTATGTAAGAAAACATGGAGTAAAATCTGATCATGGAAACATAAAGATTGAGAAATATGCAATGGTAGGTTCTGAAATAGCATTGAAACAAGCTTTATTATTGAATGGTCCATGTATTGGAGGAATGTATGTAAAGAATTCAGATAGAGATGAGTTCTGGCTTGGAAGATCTAACTTAGGTGGTCATGCTATTGCTATTGTAGGATGGACTGAAGAAGGATTCATAATAAGAAACTCATGGGGAAAATCGTGGGGAAACAATGGATATGCTGTAATGAAATATAAAGATTTCAAATGCATATTAGAGTGTTGGACAATAATAGATTAAATATAGTAGAGTAAAAAAATGCAATCAATAAAAACTAAATCATTTACTTGGCTTATTAAGAACTTAATGGGTAAGAAGGTGAATTTCAAAAGCGATTGCGAATTGTTTCCAAATTTTGATGTTACAGGAAAACCTATAAGCTATTATATAAATGGAAATGAATTGATATTGAAAATAAAGACTTCATTAGGAAAAACTATAGATATTGGTTCAAACATGAAAAATTTAAGATATGAGATATTGAAATGAAAACAATTAATAATTTTATATTGGAACGATTAAAAATATGTTCAGACACTAAAGTCAAAAAATATGATATTAATGATTTAATGACTATATTGAATGATGAAAAAAATTATGGTAGGAAAAAAATCATTGAATCAAATACTTTAGATACTAATTTAAAATCAGGAAATATTCTTCATTATAAATATAAAGATGAAGAAGATATGATATTTTGCTTAGATAAATATTCGATAAATTTTGAAAACTTAATTCTGAAAATTGAAGAAAATAATATCAAACTATATATATTTAAAAGGAATTATGCTGAAAGAAATAATGTAATAGATTTTTCTGAACCTAATATAGCTAAGGATAATGTCAAATCAGTAAATAATCTTTATATAAACAATTACCAAGAATTCGCAAATATTTTTATTGAAATGGTTAATACACTTTATAAAACATATGATGAGAATGCTCGTATGCAAAAATTTAAAGATTATGCTAAAAAATGCAATCAATTAGATATCATAAAATGAATAATAATAATCATAATGAAAGCAATCAATAATTTTATTACAGAACGTCTTAAATTGAATAAAGATACACAAGCAAAAGATACAAATTGGGAATTAACTCAAACTGAAAGGAATACAATAAGAGAAATTTTAGGATATATGGCTGGATATCGCTCACCGTTAAATTCACATGATAAGAAATTAAAAACATTTTATGTGAGAACAAGAGAAAAACAACATAATTTAATGCATAATATGTTTACTATATTTAATAATGAATATAAAATTCCTGAAATAACCAATTATGAGTTAAAAAATGATGAAATTGATTTATTAAGAAAAATAATAATATATTTGAAAGATAATGATTTAATGGGAGATTATGAAACTGATTTATTATCCATATTAAATAAAATATAATAACTCGACATACCTTCAGAATGACTCGTATCATACTCTATTATGTGAGATTAAGAACTATATTATACTATATATTATATATGACGAGAGAGGAACTTTAAGGCTCCTCTCTATTGTTGTTTATGTGTTGATATATTATATCTGCATATTTGTTTTTCAAGCATGGAAGTATTGTTTCATATCTTGTTACTTTTTTATGTACTCCTGTATCTTTATCAATATCTTCCAATATGAAAGATTGTGTCCATATATTGTTTTTATATGTCTTTATTATGTCTTTATTATGCTCCCATAAATATGTAAGAACTGCTTCCCAATATAGTAAATTATTTCTTGATATATAATTCTTATCTATATAATTCATTCTTTCATCATATAAAGGAGCTTCAAGACCAAAAACCCATTTAATTTTATTTCTCCATATTATGACTAAACATGGAACTGATTCAAATCTTATTTCTCCGTATTTAAGTTTGTAGTCACACGGATGAGATTTTATCATTAGCCATTTATTATCACAAGATGTTTCTAAATACCAATAATCACTTCCTAAATTATTTTCTTCAACACCCATTTTATATTTGCATAATACAGGTCTATGAAAAACATTTCTTACTTTCCACCAATCTCTATAAAACTTAAATGGATTGAAGCATATATAAATAGGTGACTTATATTCAAACCATGCCCATATCTTATATTTGATATGTTTATATTTTTTTATAATTGTTTTGAAAATGTTCATATGTTTAAGAATTATTTTTATATAAAATAGTTAAATGAAAATCATTTTTCAAATATAAACAATGATAACATATTTCAATTCACAAATAGATTATTTTAATAATTATGAAGAATCAGTAGTCAATTCTTCTGAAGAATTTACAGGAATTACAATATTAGAAAATACTGAAGTAGTAGCTAATGAAAGTGTAGAATTTAATGAACAATATTGTTTAGATAATAACATACAATTCTATAAAGGAAAAATAGATACTATAGGAGTTGGTGTTATGACAACAGGATCAATTATATTAACTATAAAACGCACATTATCTAATGATAGTGAATGCATATCTGATAAATTTTCTAAAGCTCTATGTGAATATTTGAAATCTAAAGAATTGACTTCAGCAAGATTAGACAACAATGACATATTAGTAGATGATTATAAAGTTGCTTCTGGTGGAGAAATAACAATAAATGGTTATCAATATATGGGTTATCAAATATCTATAAATCAAGACTTAACTGCTATTGACAATATATGTATTGAAAAATCTAAAAAGACACCAAAGGCATTGTCTGACTATAACATAACTACTCAAGAAATAAAAGAATTTTGTGAAACTTACTGGAATGAAAACTAATTATAAGGGACATGAGTTACGTTACGATATTGGCACTTTTACAATAAGACAATATCAATACTTAATTGACTTATTAGAAATATACAAACCAAAAAACATATTCGAACTTGGTTCAGGTGAATCAACTAAAATATTTGATAGTTATTGTAAAAATAACGATGCAAATTGTAGTTCAGTCGAAAATGACATTAATTATGTGAACTACAATTTGCACAATATTCATTATTTGATATTAGGTTTAAATAACAGATTTCAATATGATGATTTAAATCAATATATATCTAATAATATAGATTTATTAGTTATAGATGGTCCAAATGACATACTTCCAACTAATCAATTAGGATTGTCACACTCAAGAATTCAATTATTAGAATTTGTTCCTCATTTGAAGAAAAATTCTATAATAATGTTTCATGACTCAGAATATGAAGAATCACAAAATACATTGAATGAATTTGAACATCTATTAAATACTAACAATATAATATTTTCTAAAGAAGTCATTAAAGAAACAGATTATGAGACAATTATCTATTATGAAAGAACATTGAATAGTTGTCCTGAATTGACAGTATATTATCTCCAATAATACCAATCATCTTTAACATCCATTGCTTTAAAGTCAAAAATTTTCTCAGGATCAATCATTTTTCCACAAAATCTTGTCTCTAAATGCAAATGTGGTCCTGTAGATCGTCCTGTATTTCCTACCAATCCTATAGGATCTCCATGTTTGACATATTGGTTTTCAACTACGAATTGTTTGGACATATGTCCATAAATTGTTTCTAATCCATTGTAATGTCTGATTACTACTACTTTTCCATATCCTCTTGGTTGATAATCAGACATTCTGACTTTACCATCAAAACATGCATAAATCGTATCTCCTATATGTCCTACTAAATCAACTCCATTATGATTTCTTCCAAATCGTTTTCTATAACCAACTTTTGATGTAACTGTTATATTGTCTTTCAAAGGCATTGAGAATCTTGTCAATCTTATATTGTATGATTTAGGTGCATCTAATTCTGAATAAACATGAACATGATTACGATTCCAATTTAAATCATATAAATCTTCTGCAGGATTTTCCATTCTTACTTCATAAATTCTTTCAAAACTATACTTATTTAATTCATTTTTATTTAAAGATGCTAAATTTTGACTAAATGAAACTGAAAAAGAAAATAAAAAAATAAATGTTAAAAAATGTTTAAAAAAGCTTATTTTTCTCATATTTTTACGTTTGTTTTAAAAATAAACTTTTAAACATCTTTTAACATTCACCTATTCATTTTTATAAGAAACCATCAAGAAAATTGATACAACTTTAGTGTATCAAATGAATTGATGGAATTATTTAAAACATTATTTTTAATTAAATAAACATAAAAATAGTATTTTTTATTAGAAAAAACTATTTTAATTAAATAGATATATTACAGATTTAATGCTTAGTAAAGAACAAATATTAGAGAGAAATAAGCTCATAGGAGAACATGGGCTTAAGACTCGTATGAAAAGAGCTAAGCAAACTTGTAAGACATTCAGGTTTAAGATAGACTACAATAATCTAAACTTACAACAAAAAGAACATATAAAGATGTTGTTTGTTGAGGCTAAATGGATATATAACTATCTTATAAGTCAAGATGACATATATTCATTTGATTATAAAAATTTGAATCAAGTTACACATAAAGACAAATATAATAATGACATAGTATCTGATATAAAATATGTTAGATCTAGTGTAAAGCAAGAGTTGATAACTCAAATAGCAAATCAGATAAAAGG
>Ga0247611_10004383_pt1 | contig 19622 bp, 13 predicted proteins | sample 177DNAGHGhighgp2_FD_192422 | JGI IMG/M metagenome (GOLD analysis project Ga0247611, IMG submission 192422) | Sheep rumen microbial communities from Palmerston North, Manawatu-Wanganui, New Zealand - 1770 DNA GHGhigh gp2 | ecosystem: Host-associated > Mammals > Digestive system > Stomach > Rumen...
CGCTATTCGTCGTATCATCCCCGACTGCGGTCTCTCTACCGACATCTTTGTGGGTTATCATTCTGAGACGGAGGAAGACCACCAACTCTCCCTCTCGCTGATGCGTGAGGTGGGTTATGACTCCGCCTTTATGTTCAAGTATTCCGAGCGCCCTGGAACCTACGCCTCCAAGCACTTGCCCGACGATGTTCCTGAAGCTGAGAAGATTCGTCGTCTCAACGAGCTCATTGCCCTACAGACAGAACAGTCGGCCATTGCCAACAAGCGTGACGAGGGTAGGGAGTTTGATGTCTTGCTCGAAGCGTTTTCCAAGCGTAGCCGTGAACAGCTGATGGGACGTACCGAACAGAACAAGGCTGTTGTGGTCGACAAAGGTACGCATCATATTGGCGAGACGGTACGTGTGCGTATTACCCATAGTACAAGTGCAACTTTATTCGGCGAAATATTATGAGAGAGTTCCTTCAAGTCCTGAAACGGTTCCTTCCGCCTTACAAGAAGTTCATCGTTCTTTCTGTCATTGCCAACGTGATGTCAGCATTGCTGAACATCTTCTCGTTTGCTGCCATCATCCCCATCCTTCAGATTCTCTTTCAGACAGGCGACTCAGAGAAGGCTACCGCCCTCATGGCGTGGGACTGGGGCAATATCCAGGAGGTGTTGATGAACAATATGAATTTCTATGTCAGCCAGCTGATCGACGATTACGGAGCTACAACCACACTCTTCCTTATCGGTATGTTCTTGGCGGGCATGACTCTTTTCAAGGTGACAGCTTACTATCTTGGTGGTGCCCTGCTGACACCCATCCGTACAGGTGTGGTTCGCGACATCCGTAACCTGATGTACAAGAAAGTGACAGCCCTGCCTTTAGGATTCTTCTCAGAGGAACGTAAGGGTGATATTATTGCTCGCATGAGTGGTGATGTACAGGAGGTGGAGACTTCCGTCATGTCATCGCTCGACTTGTTGATGAAAGACCCCATCTTGATTATCTGCTATTTCGTCACACTGATAGCCATCTCTTGGGAGCTCACCCTATTTACCGTCACCCTCATCCCCTTGGTCATCTGGCTCATGGGACTGGCAGGTAAGAGTCTGAAACAGAAGAGCGTCAGGGCACAATCCCTTTGGAGCGACACCATGAGTGTGCTGGAGGAGACCTTAGGTGGCTTGCGCATCATCAAAGCTTTCTGTGCAGAGCAGAAGATGAACGATAAGTTTTCCCGTATCAATGACGAGTACCGCAACCAGCTCACCCGTGTCCATTTGCGCATCCAGCTGGGCCATCCCATCAGTGAGTTCCTAGGCACCCTGCTGGTCGTCATCGTCCTGTGGTTCGGAGGTGTTCTGGTGCTGAACTATAATGTCTTCACTGGTCCCATCTTCATCTACTACATGGTCATACTCTATTCCATCATCCACCCCTTGAAGGAGTTCTCCCGTGCAGGCTATAACATCCCCAAGGGACTTGCCTCTATGGAGCGCATCGACAAGATTTTGATGGCCGAGAATACCATCAAGGAGCCCGAGAGTCCCAAACATCTGCCTGCCTTCGAGCGTGAGATTACCTTCCGCGATGTCTCGTTCCGCTATGGCGAACAGTGGGTTCTGAAACATATCAACCTGACTATTCCAAAGGGCAAGACCATTGCCATCGTGGGACAGTCTGGTTCCGGCAAGTCTACGCTTGTTGACCTTATTCCCCGCTACTATGATGTTCAAGAGGGTGAGGTTCTCATCGATGGCGTCAATGTGAAGGATCTGGGCATACAGGACCTGCGCCAGCTCATTGGCAATGTGAACCAGGAGGCCATCCTCTTCAACGATACCTTCCGTAATAATATCTCCTTTGGAGTCGAAAAGGCTACCGACCAGCAGATTGCTGAGGCTGCCAAGATCGCTAATGCCTACGATTTCATCATGCAGACAGAACATCAGTTCGAAACCAATATCGGTGATAGGGGAGGTCGCCTAAGCGGTGGGCAGCGTCAACGTGTGTCCATAGCCCGTGCCATTCTGAAGAATCCGCCCATCCTGATACTCGACGAGGCCACTTCGGCTTTGGATACGGAGAGCGAACGCTTGGTACAAGATGCCCTCGAGCGATTAATGAAGACGCGTACCACTGTTGCTATTGCCCATCGTCTGTCTACCATCAAGAATGCTGATGAAATCTGTGTCCTACACGAAGGTCAGATTGTCGAGCGCGGCACCCACGACGAGCTGCTCGCTATCGATGGCTACTATAAGAAACTGAACGACATGCAATCACTCTGATCACAAGTTACATGAAGCAACGCGTACTATATCTGCTCAAGACCTATCTGCTGACGGTCGTGCTGTTCATGGTCGCCAAGCCTTGCTTTATGCTGTACAATTCAGCAGGCCACCCGTTTGCCTTCACCGATGTCTTTCACGTCCTCTACCATGGGCTGAGCCTCGACCTGTCAATGTCACTCTACCTGCTTATCATTCCTTTCCTGACAGCTGTCGTTAGCATCTTTGCTGGTGGAGCCAAACCCCTACGCCTGTTCCTCAAGGGCTACAACCTGCTCATTGCGGTGGTCTTAGTGCTGGCCTTTGTGGCTGATACCAGCCTTTATGAGTTCTGGGGCTTCAAGCTCGATGCCTCCTGCCTGCAGTATTTGGAGACGCCCACCGAGGCTATGGCCAGCGTGTCGTGGGGTTATCTACTGCTTCGCCTGCTTGCACTCATTCTACTGGGTGTCCTGTTCTACTGGCTCTTTACCCATCCCCGTTTTGATATCACGCGGAGTCGTCACCGCATCCTGGAGAGTTGCTGTGCACTGGTGCTCATCCCCCTGATGGTCATTGGCATCCGTGGTGGTTTGGATGAATCGACCACCAACATCGGACAGGTGTACTATTCAGACAACCAGTTCCTGAATCACTCAGCAGTCAATCCCGTATTCAATTTCTTTGCCTCTTTCGAGAAGTCGGCCAGCCATATTGTTGACTACGATTACTATACCCAGCAGGAGTGCGACCATCTGATGGATGGCCTGTATCCTGCTGCAGCTGATTCTACTGTCAGCCTGCTCACTACCAGACATCCTGACATTGTCGTCATCCTGATGGAGAGTGCTGGCGAGATATTCAGCGAAGCCATGCCTAACCTGCAGCGCTTGAAGCAGGAGGGCATCAACTTCTCCCGGTGCTATGCCAACTCCTGGCGTACCGATCGTGGCACGGTGTGTACCTATAGCGGCTACCCCTCGTTCCCCACGTCATCGGTCATGAAGATGCCTAAGAAGACTCATGGGCTGCCTAGCATTGCGCGTACGCTGCAGCGTGAGGGCTATCATACTACTTATATCTATGGTGGTGACATCAATTTCACCAATATGCGTAGTTATCTGGTGGGTACAGGTTTCAGCCAATTGGTTTGGAAGAAGGACTACAGCCGTGCTGAGCAGCAGACCTCCGAGTGGGGTGTACGTGACGATATCACTTTCGACACTCTCTATCAGCTGCTCACCACAGGACAGTCGCCCCAGCTCATCGGTTTCTCCACCCTGAGCAGCCATCAACCCTGGGATGTACCCATCCACCAATATGACGATGAGGTACTCAATGCCTTCTACTATCTGGACCAGTGCATTGGGCGTTTCATCGACAAGCTGAAGAATACCGACCGATGGGCTAATACGCTCATCGTCCTGTTACCCGACCATAGTATGGATGGCGATGGGATAGACCAGTCTCATCCGCGTCGTAATCTTATTCCTATGGTGTGGACAGGTGGTGCGGTCAGTCAGCCGTTTGAAGTCTCGAAGATTTGCAATCAGACTGATATGGCTGCCACGCTGCTTGCCCAGCTGGGGCTGCCTTATGACGACTTCAAGTGGAGTCGCAATGTGTTAGGTAGCAACTACCGCTATCCGTTTGCTTTCCATACCTATAATAATGGCTTCTCGCTCGTCGACTCGACGGGATTCATGGCCTACGACCTCGACTCCAGGAAAGTCATTGCTGACACAGGTTCCGATGTTACCCGACTGGAGCGTATGGGCAAGGCTATTCTGCAATCGACAACAAAGGACTTAAAAGATTTGTGACGTGATGGTAGACCTTCGACGTTTAGGACTTTTGGCCCCTCTGGCTGCCACCTGCTGCAATCTGCTGCTGGCCTATGCCGTCTATTTCTTGGCACGCGTCGTCTACCTGCTGGTCAACTACTCCTACTTTAGCCAGGGCCTGACGTATAGCCATCTGCTGGAGATGTTTGGTGGTGGTCTGGTGTTCGATACGTCAGCCATTCTGGTAACCAACATCCCGTATGTCGTGATGATGTTGTTCCCCTTGCATCTCAAGGAGACTCCCATTTACCAGAAGCTCTGTCGTACCGTATACCTCATCATCAATGGCTTGGCGCTGGCCATTAATCTGTGTGATACCGTCTATTTCCGTTTCACCATGCGTCGCACCACGACGACCGTCTTTGGTGAGTTCTCCAATGAGGGCAATCTGGGTAGTATCTTTCTGACGGAAACCCTGCGCCACTGCTATCTTGTTGTACTCTTCATCATCGTGGTGTGGGCGATGTATCGCCTCTACCGCCCTACATGCCTCAAGCCTGCTGACTACCGCTGGTGGCATTATGATGTGGCCACGCTCCTCTCGCTACTGGCGTTGACACCTTTTGTGGTGGCAGGCATTCGTGGTGGCTTTGCTACCGCTGTACGTCCCATCACCACCTCCAATGCCAACCAGTATGCCAACCGTCCTGTCGAGGCCGCCCTGGTGCTGAATACCCCCTTCTCTCTCTATCGTACCATTGGCAAGGATGTCTTCGTCGTACCCGACTATTTTGCCGACGAACAGCAACTAGAAGCTGTCTATAGTCCTGTCCATGTGCCTATCGACTCCGTGCCAATGGTCAAGAAGAATGTGGTGGTACTCATTGTCGAGAGCTTTGGTCGTGAGTATATCGGAGCCTTGAACCGCACACTCGAGAACAGTCGCTATAAGGGCTATACTCCCTGTATCGACTCGCTCATCAGCAAGAGCATCACCTTCAAATATTCCTACTGTAATGGACGAAAGTCTATCGATGGCATGCCCTCCATCTTGAGCAGCATTCCGATGTTTGTCGAGCCTTTCTTCCTGACACCGGCATCGATGAACCAGGTCAGTGGCTTCGCCTCGTTGCTGGCTGGCGAGGGCTATGAGACAGCCTTCTTCCATGGTGCCCAGCGCGGCTCTATGGGTTTCCAGGCTTTTGCACGCAGCACAGGTTTTCAGCAGTATTACGGGCGCGAAGACTACGAAGCCGACAGCCGTTTTGGTGGGGAGGCTGATTTCGATGGAACGTGGGCCATCTGGGACGAACCTTTCCTGCAGTATTACAGTGCCAAGATGTCGGAGATGAAGCAACCTTTCATGACTGCTATCTTCACCGCTAGCAGCCATCATCCCTTTGTCATTCCTGAGCAGTACAAGGATGTCTATCCTGAGGAGGGCATTGCCATGCATAAGTGCATTCGCTATACCGATATGGCGCTGGGACGCTTCTTCCGTCAGGCTAGTCGTCAGCCCTGGTTCAAGAACACTATCTTCGTGTTGACCAGCGACCATACCAATCTCTCCGACCATCTGGAGTATCAAACCGATCTCGGAGGCTTCTGTTCGCCCATCATCATCTATGAGCCCGGTGTCACCGATCTGAAGCCTGCTATACTTCCGAAGATAGCCCAGCAGATTGATATCCTGCCTACGGTGATGGCGCGCCTACACTATCCGAAACCCTATTTCGCCTTCGGTATCGACGTTCTTAACACGCCTGCTGAAGATACCTGGGCTGTCAACTATCTGAACGGCATTTACCAATATGTCAAGCACGACCATGTGTTGCAGTTCGACGGCACCCATACTCGTGGTGTCTATGCTCTCTCAGACTCGCTCATGCAACACAACCTGTTAGGTGAACATCAACATCAAGCAGAGATGGAACTCGAGTTGAAGGCTATTATCCAGCAGTACATGAGTCGCATGACGACTGATCGTCTGCATCCCTAATTAAAAGATTTATACATATATGAATACGAAAAGACATTTGCTGATGACTCTGGCTGTTGGGCTTGCCCTGAGTGTGCAGGCGCAGACTCCAGCCTTCCCTACAGCTGAGGGCTTTGGCCGCTTTGCTTCGGGAGGACGTGGCGGCAGGGTTGTTGAGGTGACCAATCTCAACGACAGCGGCGAGGGTTCCCTGCGTTGGGCTCTGACAGATGCAGGGCGCGAGAATGCCACCATCGTATTTCGCGTCAGCGGCATCATTACGATAGGCCCTAACCCCCAGCGTAAGGGCGAGAACTCCATCCGTGCCAAGCTTAAGAATGTAACCATCGCGGGACAGACAGCCCCTGGTGAGGGTATCCTGATACGAGGCGGCAAGCTAAACTTGGGTGGCTCCGACAATGTCATCATTCGCAACATTCGTGCCCGTTTGGGTGTTAAGGAACTGGTACGCGAGGATGGTGAAACGGATGCCAGCTACAAGAAGCGGTGCTTCATTGAGGGTGGTGCCATAGGTATTGAAAATGCCCAGAATGTCATCATCGACCACTGCTGCTTCGGCTGGAGTGGAGAAGAGAACATGACCGTCTACGACAACCATTTTACGACTGTTCAGTGGTGCATTGTACATGAGGGTCTCTACGATGCAGGCCATAAGAAAGGTGTGCGAGGCTATGGGTGTCAGTGGGGAGGCTCGCCGGCAACGTTCCATCATAACCTGTTGGCCAACAACGACAGCCGTAGTGCACGTATCAATGGAGCTACAAACCCAAAGGTTGACAAGAACGTGTTTTTGGAATACCAGAACAACGTCAATTTCAACTGGGGACGACGTAACTCGTGCTATGGTGGTGAGAACGAGGCTGGCGAAGGTAGTTCGCATGAATGCAACTTTATGGGCAACTACTATAAGCCCGGTCCTGCCCATCCTGACGACAACGTCTTGATAGAGCTCTCGCAGGCCCGAAAGGGAAAGCAGCTTACAGGACCGTCGCTGTGGTACTTCGCAGGCAATGTGATGGAAGGCCGAAAAACAAAGGACAATTGGAGGCTGATCAGCAACAAGACTGGTTTCGGCATGGAACAGATGAAGCAGCACAAACCCCTCGCCAAGCCCGAGTACGCGAACTACCTCACACCTGCTGAGTCGGCAAAGAAAGCCTATGAGCACGTGCTGCAGAAAGCAGGTACTATTCACCGCGATGCTGTAGAACGGCGTATCATTGAGGATGTGAAAAACGGGACTCCGCGTTATAGCGGGCGGAGTGCCCACCGACAAGGCATCATCGATTCTCCAGCTGATGCTGACGGATGGCCTGCGTATGCTGATGCCATCGCTCCCGCAGACAGTGACCATGACGGCATGTCTGATGAGTGGGAGAAGGCTCACGGACTGAACCCCTCTGACCCTGAAGATGGAAAGAGGGTGGTGTCAAAGGAAGGCTATACTGCCTTGGAAGTCTACCTCAATGGTCTGATGGGGGAGAAGGTGGAAATGATACGTTAGCGATTGCCTGCTAAAGAGTAATCTCGCCTGAGCCGTAGCAGCGATGGTGGTCTGCGTCGTAAATGACGCAGAATTGGCCTGGGGCTACTCCATGAATGGGTGCTTCTGCATGAACCATGTATCTCCCTTCACCCAAAGTCTCTAATCGGGCAGGCAGATAGTCGGGCGTGTGGCGTATTTTCAGCGTGATATCGGTTGGAGGCAGTTGTCCGTTGATACTATGGAAATCATGAATTGGGAAGTGTTGTGTATAGGCACTCTCAGGGTCGTAGCCATGCGAGACGTAGATGATGTTCTGCTTGATGTCTTTCTTGATGACAAACCAGGGACCACCACCTAGTCCCATTCCTTTTCGCTGTCCGATGGTATGAAACCAATGCCCCTTGTGTTGGCCTATCTTACGGCCCGTCTCCAGTTCAATGACATCGCCAGGCAGCTCGCCCAGATAGCGACGGATATAGTCGTTGTAGTTGATTTTTCCCAAGAAACAGATGCCCTGCGAGTCACGACGGTGGGCAGGTGCCAGGTGCTCGCGGTCGGCTATTGCGCGCACCTCCTCCTTCATCATGTGACCTATGGGGAATAGCGCCTTCTTCAGCTGCCAGTCGTATATCTGAGCCAGAAAGTCCGTCTGGTCCTTTACCGGATCCGGACTCGTGCAAAGCCATTTTCTCGTCTTAGGCGACCATTCCTCATTCCTAATTCCTAATTCCTCATTTTCGGTTGTGGCATAGTGTCCAGTAGCTATGAGATCGTAGTCGTGGCCTTGTTTCTCGTGGAAGGCCCCAAACTTGATCAGTCTGTTGCACATCACGTCAGGGTTAGGGGTCAGTCCTGCGCGCACCTTATCCATCGTGTAGCGTGTAACCTGATCCCAATATTCCTGGTGGCAGTCGATGACTTCCAGCTTGCAGCCATACTTATGGGCAACGGCAGTAGCCATCTCCAGATCCTCCTCACTGGAGCAGTCCCACTCTTCGTCTTGCTCCGGTCCTATCTTGATGTAGAAGCAGTCAGGTTTCAATCCCTGTCGGGCCAGTTCGTAGAGCACCACGCTGGAGTCTACACCCCCTGACAGCAATACTGCAATTCGCTTATTTGCTAATTCTTCTAAATTCATTGCCAAATTTTTTGCAAAGTTACGAATAATTGACCATTATTTTGTATATTTGCCGTAAAATTTATGTCTTATGGTAGAACTGAAGAATGAACAGCTGACCATTCGTGTCGCTGAAAAAGGAGCCGAGCTCCAGAGTGTGGAGGATAGTGACGGACGTGAGTATATGTGGCAGGCAGGTCCTGAGTGGCCTCGCCATTCACCAGTCCTGTTTCCTATCGTTTGTAGTGTCAACGACCAAACCTATCGGGTTGATGGCAAGGAGTATCATTTGCCGCGTCATGGCTTTGCCCGCGACATGGACTTCACGCTGATCAGCCAATCCGACGACAAAGTGACCTTTGCCCTTCATGAGAGTGAGGAGACGCTACAGGTCTATCCCTACCACTTCAATCTGGCCATCACCTACCGTTTGGAAGGCAATAGGATTCATGTTATTTGGCATGTGGAGAATACTGACACCCAGGAGATTCACTTCCAAATAGGTGGTCACCCTGCCTTCAACCTGCCTGGTGGTAAGACAGAGGGTATTATCAAACTCGACTGTGAGGAGCCTATCGATATCCTGCGCAGCTATGCTGATGGTTCACACGATTTGGTCGATGTTCCTCTGGATGCTGATATGGGGATTTTAGAGGTCAGCAAAAGCTTCTTCCGCAACGATAGCGTGAAGATTCACAAGAGTCAGACCCACCGTGCCATGCTTATGGATACTGATGGCGAGCCAGCTGTTACTGTCGATTACAAGACACCCGTCTGTGCTTTTTGGAGCCCCTTCGGCAAGAATGCTCCCTTCGTCTGCATTGAGCCTTGGTATGGCATTGGCGACCATCGTGGCTTCAATGGCGAGTTCAAGGACAAACCCCTGATGAACCACTTGCTGCCAGGAGCCTCGTTCATGTCACGCTACACGATAACGATTGGCTAAACACAATAAAAAAAATAACGCGAAGCTTTTTAGTAGGCCTCGCGGTATTTGTTTTCGTCCTTGTCGTCGAGCATAGAGAGGTACGACTGGTATCGGCTCTGGGCGATGTAGTGGTCTTCTACGGCTTTCAGTACAGCACAGCCTGGCTCATGGGTATGGGTGCAGTCTGAGAACCGGCACTGCTTGGAGAATTCGAAGATTTCCTTGAAATAGCTGGTCAACTCCTCCCTTTCCATATCGAAGGTTCCGAAGCCCTTGATGCCTGGAGTGTCGATGAGAAAAGAGCTTAGAGGTGAGAGGTTAGAGGTAAGAGGTATCATTTCCGAGAAGGTGGTGGTGTGCATGCCGGTATTGTGGGCGTCGCTGATTTCAGCAGTACGCTGGTTGGCATGCGGCACCAGTCGGTTGATGAGTGTCGACTTGCCTACACCCGAGTTGCCTGAGAGTAGGGTGATCTTGCCTTCAAGAAGTGGGCGCAGGTCTTCCATACCCTCACCCGTCTCAGCGGAGATGGCTCGGCACTCGTAGCCTATCTGCTCATAGAGATTGATGATCATCTGTTGATAGTGTTGCTCGTCAGCAGTCAGCAGGTCTGTTTTGTTGAAGATGAGGACGACGGGCACACGATAGGCCTCTGCTGAGGCAAGAAAACGATCGATGAAGGTGGTGGAGGTCTCGGGCTTGCTGACGGTGACAATCAAAAAAGCCTGATCAACATTGGCTGCCAGGATGTGGCTCTGTTTGGAGAGGTTGATGCTCTTGCGTATGATGTAGTTGCGCCGATCTTCTATCTCGGTAATCCAATTGCCTTCGCCTATCGTGACATGGTCACCCACAGCAACGGGATTGGTGGAGCGGATTCCCTTGATACGGAAATTGCCCTTAACCTTACAATCAAGTAGCTGGCCATCGTCCGTCAGGACGGTGTACCAGCTGCCCGTATTCTTAATGACGAGTCCTTTCATTTAGACTGTCATAATCTCCTTGTTCTTGGCTTCCATCAGTTCGTCGAGCTTCTTGATGTACTTGTCGTGTAGCTTCTGCAACTCGAGCTCGGCATCTTTCTCGTTGTCTTCGCTGAGTCCGTCCTTAATGGCCTTCTTCAGCTTGTCCTTGATGTCGCCACGCACGTTGCGCACCTCGACCTTAGCTTTCTCAGCTATCTTGTTGCACTGCTTCACCAGGTCGCGACGACGTTCCTCGGTAGGCTGGGGGATACCCAGACGGATAATCTCGCCATTGTTCTCAGGGGTGATGCCCACGTCAGAGTCCATGATGGCTTTCTCGATGTCCTTGATTTGCTTGCGGTCCCAGGGCTTGATGGCGATGGTACGAGCATCGGGGGTTGACACATTGGCCACCTGGTTCAGGGGAACCTTCTGGCCATACGACTCTACTCTCACACCGCTCAGGATGGCTACATTGGCACGTCCGGCTCGGATACGGTTAAGCTCCTCTTCGAGGTACATTGCTGCCATCTCCATGCGCTCTTCAGCAGCGGATAATGTCTCTTTAACGTCTATCATAATTATTCAGTTTTGGATTTTCTTCCGACAAAGGTACGAATAAGTGAACGAAAAACCAAATTTATTTGGGTTTTATTTTTCTTCTTATACCTTATTATATTTAGGACATTTAGGCAGAATACCACGATTATGGTATGCAGAATGACGCATTTGTGCTATTGGGGATTTCAGATTTTTGCCGTACCTTTGCAGCAGAAAAGTTTAATAACCGACAATAAACAGAAAGGAAACAAGTTATGAGCAACAACAAAAAATTACACTTCGAGACTTTACAACTGCATGTAGGACAAGAACAGCCCGACCCCGCAACTGATGCGCGTGCCGTACCCATCTACCAGACTACCAGCTACGTGTTCCGTAACTCACAGCATGCTGCCGACCGCTTTGGTTTGCGCGATGCAGGCAACATCTACGGTCGACTGACCAATTCGACGCAGGGTGTGTTCGAGGACCGTGTGGCAGCCCTGGAAGGTGGCGTGGCAGGTCTGGCCGTAGCCAGTGGTGCCGCCGCTGTCACCTATGCGCTGCAGAACATCGTGCTGGCAGGCGATCATATCGTAGCAGCTGATAATCTGTATGGTGGTTCGTTCAACCTGATTACTCACACGCTAGCTAACCAAGGTATCACCAATACCATTGTCAACGTGAACGACCTGGCTGCCGTAGAGGCTGCTATCCAGCCTAACACCAAGGTGATCTATGCTGAGACCTTTGGCAATCCGAACAGCGATGTGACCAATATCGATGCGTTGTCAGAGGTGGCCCACAAGCACAACATCCCCCTGATTATCGACAACACTTTCGGCACACCCTATATCATCCGTCCACTGGAGCATGGTGCTGACGTGGTGGTACATTCAGCCACGAAGTTTATCGGAGGTCACGGAACCTCGCTGGGAGGTGTCATCATCGATGGTGGATCGTTCGACTGGAAGAAGAATGCTGACAAGTATCCCACATTGGGCAAGCCCGATCCCTCCTATCATGGTGCTGTTTTTGCCGATGTGGCTGGAGCTGCAGCCTTCGTGACGCGTATCCGTGCCGTCATCTTGCGTGACACGGGAGCAACCATCTCGCCCTTCAATGCGTTTATATTGCTGCAGGGCCTGGAAACGCTGAGCCTGCGTGTTGAGCGCCATGTGGAGAATGCGCTGAAGGTGGTCGATTTCCTGCAAAACCATCCGAAGGTGGCTAAGGTGAACCACCCTGCAGTAGCTTCTCATCCAGATCACGAGTTGTACAAGAAGCTCTATCCGAAGGGTGCTGGTTCGATTTTCACCTTCGAGATCAAGGGTGGTGAGAAGGAGGCTTGGAAGTTCATCGACTCGCTGGAGATTTTCTCGCTGCTGGCTAACGTAGCCGATGTGAAGAGTCTGGTAATACACCCCTATACCACCACTCACTCGCAGATGACTCCTGAGGAACTGGCACAACAGCACATCACTCCTTCGACCGTCCGTCTGTCCATTGGTACGGAACATATCGACGACATTATTGACGATTTGAAACAAGCATTGGAGAAGATTTAAGTTAAAAAATAATAGATAAAAGATTATGGCTAAGATTGCAAAACAGTTGACCGACCTGATTGGCAACACCCCATTACTCGAACTGAGCAAGTTTTCTGCAAAGAAAGGACTTCAGACTCCGATCATTGCAAAAGTAGAGTTCTTCAACCCCGGTGGCAGTGTGAAAGACCGTATCGCACTGGCCATGATAGAAGATGCTGAGCAGAAAGGCATCCTCAAGCCTGGAGCTACCATCATCGAACCCACCAGTGGTAACACAGGTGTCGGACTGGCACTGGTATCTGCCGTACGTGGCTATCACCTCATTCTCACCATGCCCGAGACCATGAGTGTGGAGCGTCGTAACCTGGTGAAGGCCTATGGTGCCGAGGTGCGTCTGACCAGCGGTAAGGACGGAATGGCTGGTGCTATCCGTGCTGCTGAGGAGTTGCGCGACTCGATTCCAGGCAGTGTCATCCTGCAGCAGTTCGAGAACCCAGCCAACCCTGCCAAGCACTATGCGACGACAGGTGTGGAGGTTTGGAACGACACCGATGGTCAGGTAGATGTCTTTGTGGCTGGTGTAGGTACGGGTGGTACCATATCGGGCATCGGAAAATATCTGAAGGAGAAGAATCCTAACGTGAAAATCGTGGCTGTGGAGCCAGCCTCATCAGCCGTGCTGAACGGACAGCCCAGCGGACCACATAAGATTCAGGGTATCGGAGCAGGCTTTGTGCCTAAGACCTATGATGGCAGTGTGATTGACGAAGTTTTTGATGTAGAGAACGACGATGCTATCCGCACAGGTCGTGAGATAGCCCAGCAGGAAGGTCTGTTGGTCGGTATCAGTGCCGGTGCTGCCCTCTATGCAGCTATACAGGTGGCCAAACGCCCTGAAAATGCAGGTAAGAAGATTGTGGCTTTGCTGCCTGATACGGGTGAGCGATACCTCTCTACCGTGCTCTACGCTTTTGAGGAATATCCCCTCTAAGATAAAATTTCTACGAAAAAATTTTGTAGTGTGGCATAAGTTTTATAACTTTGCCACACTATTTCTTTACTATTGACTATAAACAAACATGCTACATGGCCTTTTAGCGGTACTCATCGCGCAAGTCACTCAGATAGGGAAAGTGTATGATTTTGATCATACGCTGGCTTACGTGGTCGCCTTTTTGCTGATTGGCGTGTTTGTGCTCATCTTCTATAATCGACTGTATGTTTTCCAGCGCCAGGAGGTCAATGCGAGCCGTCGTAGTCAGAACGCCCGTTTGGCTTTGATCCTGAAGGCAGGCAAGCAGCGCATTTGGATATACGACCCCGTCAAGCGTCACTATTCGTACCTCTCTGACGAGGGTACTTACGAAGAAGAATACAACCCTGTGGAGTTCTCGCAACGCTTTGACCGCGATGACTTTGAACTCATGCGTCAGGCCATCTTCGACGTGGCTGACGAGAAGCGCTCGTCAGCAGTGGTTACCGTCAAGAGCAATGCCGAGGACGACGAGGCGCGCTTGTATTACGAGATCAACGTGTCTGTGGCCAGCCGCGACCAGCACGGACATCCCACCCGCCTGTTGGGCATCGAGCGCGACATCACCGACAAGATTCGCAAGCAGGAGCAAGTCAACAAGTTACTCATGCGTTACCACACCGTTTTCAACTCGTCGTTGCTCGACATGATTTATTACGACAAGAATGGCGTGTTGCAGGACATCAACGAGAAGGCGTGTCAGGCCTTTGGCGTTGCGGACCGCGACCAGATCATCAGCGAGGGCTTCCTGCTGCAGAACAACCCCTTCTTCAGCGGCATCGAACTGGAGCAAATGGAGAACACTCGCACGTCGTCGATTGTTGACTTCGGCCAGTTTACTGACGAGATATACCAGACGGAGCGCTTCGGGCTGAAGGACAAAATGTACTACGACTCGACCATCAACCCCTTCCGCAATGCACAAGGCGAACTGGAAGGTGTCTATATGTGCGGACGCGATATTACCGAAATGGTGGAGTCGGTGCATCGCCAGCGGGAGGGAGCGCTGCGCTTGCAGCAGGCCACCAAGAACGTGCAGAATTATATCTCGAACATCAACTATGCCTTGCGCGTCAGTGGCGTGCGCTTCGTGTCGTACCATCCGCAGAGCTACACCCTTGAGGTGTCGGACAACATCAACGAGACGCAGCTTCGCCTCTCGCAGCTGCGCTGCATCCGTCTTGCCACGTTCCGCTTCCGCCGCAACGTGTCGAGCATGCTGAACCGTATGGACCGTCTGTCGAAATATACGATAGCAGAGACCATCGAGACGGAGTTCCGCGACAAGAAGGGGCGTCAGGTGTGGCTGATGTTCAACATGGTACCCATCATCGACAAGGAAGGCAATGTGGAACGCTACTTCGGCGTGATGCGCGACATGACCGATATGGTGGAGACCGAGCGTCGGCTGGCTGTCGAGACCAAGAAAGCTCAGGAGACCGAGCTGCTGAAGCAGTCGTTCCTGACCAATATGAGCTACGAGATACGTACGCCGTTGAACAACGTGGTGGGATTTGCCGAACTCTTTGAGTCGGAGCATGAGGAGGCTGACGAACAGCTCTTCGTTGAGGAGATAAAGAAGAGCTCCAACACGCTGCTGCTGCTCATCAACGACATCCTGTTCCTCTCACGACTGGATGCCAACATGATAGAATATAACAAGGCCGATGTCGACTTCGCCATGGTCTTCGAGAGCCACTGCCAGATGGGGTGGAGCAGCATGTCGCCTGCCGTTCGTACCGTGGTGGACAATCCCTATGAACGCCTGGTGGTCGACATCGACGAGGCGAACCTGGGCAAGGTCATCGAGAAGCTTTGCCAGTTGTCAGCCTATTTCACTCGGGAAGGCACCGTCAGTGCCCGCTGTGAGTACCGTCGTGGCGAGCTGACCATCAGCATCGAGGATACAGGAATAGGTATCGATGCCCAGACGCTGCCCCACGTTTTCGACCGCTTTGTCCGTGACCAGCGGGAAGAACTCTGCGGCACAGGCCTTGACCTGCCTATTGTCCAGTCGCTTGTTCAGCAGATGGGCGGTAGCATCGAAATGGAGTCGGAGCTGGGCAAGGGAACGACCGTATGGGTATCCATCCCCTGCGAAGCCAAGGTTATTGCAAAACGACGTGTCACCCAAAATATGGAGTCATGATACAGCTGTCTATGATATCTCACTTACTGCTCTTGCAGTTTATCCCAGCGCTCTTTCTGGTACTGGTCGTTGTGGCGGTTGTTGTTGTGCTGGTGATGAACCGCATCATCATCCGCCGTGTGCGTCAGGGTGTGGAGCATACGCTTACCATCCATGACATGATGGAGCGAGCGCTGCAAATCAGTGCCAACAATACCATTGTCTATGACATCGATAAACGGTATGTCAATAAGCTGAGCGGTCACATGCTGCCCGATGAGGGCGTCGATGTGGAGACTTTTAAGCAACATGTACATCCTGATGACTTGAATATCGTGGTCGATGGCATCATGAGCCTACGCACAGGAAAGGCGCAGAGCATCGAGTTCGATTACCGCTGGAATTTCGACTACAGTGGCGGTAAACCGCGTTGGGGCTATCTGCACAATACCAGTGTGGCTGAATATGTAGAAGGTGTGACACAGCCCGTCAGCATCATCAGCACATTGGTCGACGAGACGCAGCTGCACGAACAACAGCAACAGGAGGAAATACTTTCCAACCGCTACAAGCAGATTTTCGAGAACTCCATCATCGGTCTCTCCTTCTATTCTGCTGACGGATGGTTGCTCGATGCCAACAGGCAGATGCGTAAGATATGCAATTTCGACAGCGACGAGGGCGATGCCTTCTTCTCCAGCTCCAATCTGTTCGATCTGGCCCCGTTCAATGAGGTTCTCGACCGTAATCATATCGGGGAGTACTGGGCATGCTCTATGAGTGTCATCCCTGAGCGCAACATGTATGTGTACCTCGAGATTCGTCTGCACCCCATCCTTGACGAGACGGGCAAGCTGGTATACCTGGCCATTGCCGCCCGCGACGTCACCGAGGAACGTGAACTTTACCTGCAACAGAAGCTGACCGATCAGCAGATCAAGAAGGCTAACGAGGCTATACAACTCTATGAGACGGAGCTGCGCTACATGATGGAGAACTGCCGTATGCAGGCTTGGCGCATCGACATCGAGCGCGATTGCATCGAGTTCTACAATGGACTAAGCTCCATAGCCAATAGCTTCTCGCTGGCCGATATGCGTAAGATATTCGTCAATCAGGATGATGAGTTCGTGCGTGGGCTGGCTGACCCCTATAAGGCTTTCGACCATCCGCTCATCTATGTCGGCCAGATGAATCCCATTGTCACCAATTCGTCGAAGGAGCCGCAGTGGGTACAGATCAACAGTATTCCTGAATATGACGACCACGGCAAACTGAAGGGCAGTTTTGGCGTATGGCGCAACATCAACGACATGATGCGCAAGCAGGAGCAGCTGAAGCGTGAGACGGAGCGTGCCAACGACTCAGGTCATCAGAAATCGGTCTTCTTGGCTAACATGACGCACGAGATACGCACCCCGCTCAATGCCATCGTAGGCTTCTCCGATTTGCTGCAAGCTGTAGATACGCCCGACGAGAAGCGAGAGATGATCCGCATCATCCATAACAACTGCGACATGCTGCTGCGACTCATCGACGATATCCTGGTGCTGTCGAACGTCGATGCCAATGCCATGCAGATACGTCCTGAGCAGATAGACTTTGCCGCTGCATTTGCCGACATTTGTATCTCGCTGTCGGAACGCGTGCAGGAGCCTACCGTCGAGTTCCAAAGCGACAGCCCTTGTGAGTCGCTGATGGTCAATATCGACAAGAGTCGCATCCAGCAGGTCATCACCAACTTCGTCACCAATGCGGTCAAGTACACCCATCAGGGACATATCCGCGTGGGCTATCGTCCTGAGGAACGTAATGGTCGACAGGGCATCTACGTCTACTGCGAAGACACGGGAGCAGGAATTCCTGAGGACCAGTTGACGCGTGTCTTTGAGCGCTTTGTGAAACTCAACGACTACATTCAGGGCACGGGTCTTGGCCTCTCTATCTGTAAGGCTATCATCGAGCGTTGTGAGGGCGAGATTGGCGTGCAAAGCACCTTCGGACAAGGGTCCACCTTCTGGTTCTGGATACCCGTGAGTTGATTTTCCGCAAAATCACGATTTGCTGTCATGAAACGATTGTTGGGTTATACTTTCTTGTTTTTAGCCCTGTGCAGCTGCACGGGAGGAGGCCGTTATGCTGCCATGCGCAGCGGACTCGACAGCATCAACCAGCTCAACCGCACAGACCAGCCTTTTACTCCAGCCGGTGTTCAGCCTTACATGGACTATTTTGACCAGCACGGCACAGCCAACGACCGCATGTTGGCCCACTATCTGATGGGACGTGCTTTCTACGAGCAGGGCGAGGCACCGATGGCCCTGCAGTACTATCACGAAGCCATCGATTGTGCTGACACCACCGCCCAGGATTGCGACTATCCCCAACTGGCTCGGGTGTATGGGCAGATGGCTCTTGTGTTTTATGATCAAGGATTGTATAGACAACATCTAAGGTATGACAACCGGTCTGTTGAATATGCTTGGCGAGGCAGGGACACTTTACTTGCCCTTCGCAATTATGGACAAGAGTGTTTTTCCTATACCAATTTAAACATGCCAGATTCTGCAATATTTGTCATTGAAGATGTCGTCTCGAAGTACGAGCGTTATGGGTATCATAGAAATGCTGCTATAGCTTTAGGATGCACTATTATGTCTTTGTTAGATAATGGTGAATATTCAAAGGCCAAGCGCTATATGGACATCTATGAATCCGGGTCTGGCTTTTTCGATGCCCAAGGCAATATAGCGAAAGGACGGGAAGTCTATTATGGTTTTAAGGGCCTCTACTATATTAAAACAGGCAAGTTAGACTCTGCGGAATACTATTTTCGAAAAGAGCTGCGTGATGGTGAGGACTTTAACAACCAACTTTCTGGAGCATTAGGGCTGGCAAAGGTATATAGGCAATATCATCATCACGACTCAGCTACCAAATATGCCTTATACGCTTACGACATGAATGACTCCCTCTATGCTCGCAGAGCGACACAGACAGTAGAACGCTTACAGGCTATGTATGATTATAGCCGCAATCAGGAAATAGCACAGAAAGAGAAGGAAAATACGGCTAAAGAAAAAAGGAAACTGTATGTCAGTGTCTCGTTATTATTGGCAATAATGGCCGTTAGTGCCTATTTGTTTCTGAGGATGTCCGAGGAGCGACAAAAGCAACGAGCCCTCTATCTGCAAAACCTCGAACAGTTGGAACAGACACAATCCGAAATCCTTCAATTGCGCCTACATGCCGACGAATATGAAGAGCTGTTGGCTGAAAAGGAAAAGCTTCTTGTCCGGCAAAGTGAAGAACTGCAGATGCACAGTCAAAAACAACTATTAAGTCGTGCCGTCATTGAGAAGAACCTACAAGAGTCAGACATATACCATGTATTGCAGAGTAAGCGCTATGGTCAGGGCTTAAGTGTTGATGAACTCCGTGCTTGTCGTAAGTTAATTATCGAGAACCTTCCGGAGCTTAACAACCTGCTGCTTTTGAAACAATACAAGCTGAATAGTAAAGACTTCAATGTGTGCATATTGTTTCGGTTAGGCTTCAAGTCAAAAGAGATTGGCAATATGCTGAAGATTTCCCCTGGTAGAGTATCCCAGATATGCGCGAAAATTTTGCATAATGTCTTCGGGAAAGATGATGGAGGAGCTGCAGAACTAATAGAAATATTGCACGAAATACGTTGACGGGTGTTCTGCTTAATTTCTTCTTAATAATTTTCTAATTCGCTCATATTCACTAGCTTATAGCGGAAACTAAAATTCTGCTAAAATCTTTGTGTCCTTTTTCTTTTGTAAAACATCAAAAGATACTTAAATTTG
>Ga0247611_10004384_pt1 | contig 19622 bp, 13 predicted proteins | sample 177DNAGHGhighgp2_FD_192422 | JGI IMG/M metagenome (GOLD analysis project Ga0247611, IMG submission 192422) | Sheep rumen microbial communities from Palmerston North, Manawatu-Wanganui, New Zealand - 1770 DNA GHGhigh gp2 | ecosystem: Host-associated > Mammals > Digestive system > Stomach > Rumen...
AGAGCCGGAGCGTGTTCGTAAACTGCTCCAGGGTTCTGCTAACCTTGAGTTCTGGGAGACCTATGAGGCTTCCGAGTTGCTGCCTATGCTGGCACAGATTAACCGCGAGTTCGCCGCTTCCGCTCCCGAGGCAGAAGAGGTAAAGGCTGAGGAAGTAAAAGAGGAAGAGGCAAAACCGGCTGAGGCTCCGAAGGCAGAGAATGGTGAGTTGGCTGACCTCGTTGAGAACCTCGGTACAGACAGCGCTGCCGTAGAAGCTGACCAAGCCGCTCAATTGGCTGAATATAAGAAGAACAACCCGTTGTTCGCTATCCTGAACCCGTCTATCAACCAAGCCGGTCAGGCTTATCGCGGACCGGTTATCGGTACTGTTCATTATACGGATACCGCCAAGGTGAACGCCATGCTCAACTCGCAGATTGCGAAAGCTATTCTGCCGCGTGACGCCCGCTTTTATTGGACCGTTAAGGCGATTGATGATGCCAACGCTTATTATCAGGTAGTAGCGCTGAAGGCGCAGCGTGACGGTCGCGCATCGCTCGAAGGCGACGTGATCACCGACGCACGTGCAGACTTCTCGCAACTGAGCGCATACGCTAATGTGTCCATGTCCATGAATGCAGAGGGTGCAAAGACCTGGCAGCGTCTGACCAAAGACAATATCGGCAAATCGGTAGCCATCGTGCTGGACGGATATGTATATTCGTTCCCGACCGTACAGACGGAGATTGCTGGCGGTAACAGCCAGATCACGGGTAACTTCACCGTAGAAGAGGCCAAAGACTTGGCCAACACTTTGAAGTCAGGAAAAATGCCGGCTCCCGCTCGTATCATCGAGGAGAGTGTGGTAGGTCCGTCTCTGGGTCGTGAGGCTATTCAGTCCGGTCTCTGGTCGTTTGTCCTCGGCTTCATCCTGATCCTGATCTACATGATTTTCTACTATGGTTGGATTCCGGGTCTGATTGCCGATGCCGCATTGGTTTGCAACGTCTTCCTGCTGGTAGGTATATTGTCGTCGTTCAGCGCCGTACTGACCCTTCCGGGTATTGCCGGTATCGTGTTGACGATGGGTATGGCGGTCGATGCTAACGTGCTTATCTACGAGCGTATCCGCGAGGAATTGCGCGCCGGTAAGGGTATGCGCAAAGCTATCGAGGACGGTTTCAAAGGTGCCATCAGCGCCATCGTCGATGCGAACGTTACTTCGTTCCTGACGGGTGCCATCCTGGCTATCTTCGGTACCGGTCCCATCAAGGGCTTCGCGGTAACATACATGATTGGTATCATCTCTTCGTTCCTCACGGCTGTGTTCATCACCCGTCTGTTGCTCGAAGACTACAGCAAGAAAGAGACGGCAAAGGAACTGAGCTTCACCACCAAACTGATGAAGAACTTCCTCCAGGGCATCCACTTCGATTTCGTTAACGCACGCAAGATTGCTTACTGCATTTCCGGTGCGCTGATTATCTTCGCTGTCCTGGGTCTGGAGCCGCACTTGTTCGGTAAACTGAACCTCGGTATCGACTTCTCCGGTGGACGTAACTACGTTGTTCGTTTTGATAACAATATCAATACCCAGGATGTACGCGAGAGTTTGGATAATGTCTTCAAAGCTACGCTCGAAGAGGGTGAGACCTTCGGTCTGAATGTCATTACTTTCGGTAACGACGCCAACCAGGTTCGTATCTCCACCAACTATCGTATCCACGAGGACAACGCTGAGGCTGACGAGGCGATTGAGGCATTGCTCTATGAAGGCTGCAAGCCGTTCTTGGGCGAGGACATCACATTCGATGATTTCCGTTCAACCGATTCGAATGCAGAGGTAGGTATCATGTCGAGCCAGAAAGTAGGACCGGCGATTGCCGATGATATCAAGACGAGTGCCGTATGGGCTATCTTCGCCGCACTCATCGTGATCTTCCTCTATATCCTGCTCCGCTTCCGTAACTTCGCTTACTCGGTAGGTGCATTGGTTGCTTTGGCACACGATACCGTTATCATTCTGGGTCTCTATGCCATCCTTTGGAAGATCATGCCTTTCTCCATGGAGATTGACCAGGCCTTCATCGCAGCCATCCTGACCGTTATCGGTTATTCGATCAACGATACCGTGGTTATCTTCGACCGCGTACGTGAGTACAACGGACTCTATCCGAAGCGCGAGAAGAAGATCAATATCAACGATGCATTGAATAACACGCTGAGCCGTACGTTCTCGACCTCTATGAGTACGTTCGTGGTATTGCTCGCCATCTTTATCTTTGGCGGCGAGACCATCCAAGGCTTCGTATTCGCCCTCCTCATGGGTGTTATCGTAGGTACTTATTCGTCTCTGTTCATCGCTTCGCCGATTGCGTATGATATCCAATTGGCTCAAGCCCGCCGCGCAGAGAAGAAAGCTGCATTGAAGAAATAAATCGTACATCGTACATTTGTAAATCGTAAATGAAGAATGATTTTCTTAAATTTGCCGCTGCGCAAGGCCTTAACTCCATGCATGTGGAGAAGGTCTTGTCGCAGAGTGCAGATAATGTACAGGCGTCGTACGGTTATATATCGCCCACCATCCTCGAGGAGCGTCAACTGAACGTGACGCAGATGGATGTCTTCAGCCGCTTGATGATGGATCGCGTCATTTTCCTCGGAACAGAGGTCAATGACTACACGGCGAATGTCATTCAGGCACAGTTGCTCTATCTGGATTCGACGGATAGCGAGCGCGATATCAACCTGTATCTCAATACGCCGGGTGGTTCGGTATATGCAGGCTTGGGTATCTATGACACCATGCAGTTTGTCAAAGCGCGCGTAGCCACTATCTGTACCGGTTTGGCCGCCTCGATGGGTGCAGTTCTGCTGGTAGCCGGCGAGAAAGGTATGCGTGCAGCGCTGCCGCATAGCCGCGTGATGATCCATCAACCCCTCGGAGGTATCCAGGGACAGGCCAGTGATATAGAGATCACCGCCAAAGAGATTCTCAAACTCAAAGACGAACTGTATCAGATCATCTCCGACAAGTCCGGTAAGTCCATTGACCAAATCCGTCAGGACGCAGACCGTGACCACTGGATGACTTCGCAAGAAGCACTCGAGTACGGAATGATTGATAAAGTATATTACAAGAAAGAGTAATGGGTAAAAACAGGAAAGAGGATGTGTGTTCGTTCTGCGGACGCCCGATGGCCAAGTTGTTCTCCGGTTTGGATGAACAGGTGTTGATTTGCCCGGATTGTATCGAATCCGGACATCATATGCTTGAGGCGCAGAAACAGTCGCAATCCCGACAGGGTGATACGCTCAGTATGGCCACTCTGCCTGTTCCCCAAGAGATAAAAGCCTTTCTGGATCAATATGTGATCGGTCAGGACGAGGCCAAGAAATTCTTGTCCGTAGCGGTGTATAACCACTATAAACGACTGCTGCAGGAAACGGATGACGGGATAGAGATCGAGAAGAGCAATATCCTGTTGGTGGGCTCCACCGGTACCGGTAAGACCCTTCTGGCGCGTACGATAGCCAAGATGCTGAAAGTACCTTTCGCTATCGGCGATGCCACCTCGCTCACCCAAGCCGGGTATGTAGGCGAGGATGTGGAAACACTGCTGGTAAGACTGCTGCAAGAAGCCGATTATGACGTGCAGAAAGCACAAAGAGGTATCGTTTTCATCGATGAAATCGACAAGATTGCCCGTAAATCCGAGAACATGTCTATCACCCGCGATGTGAGCGGTGAAGGCGTGCAGCAGAGTCTGCTGAAGATGCTGGAGGGTTCTATCGTCAATGTGCCGCCTCAGGGTGGACGCAAGCATCCCGACCAGGAACTGATTCATCTGGATACGAAAAATATCCTCTTCATCTGCGGCGGTGCCTTTGAAGGGATAGAGCGCAAGATCTCCCAACGCATGAACACGCAGACCGTGGGCTTTGCGGCACAGCAGGAAGCGGCACACATAGACAAGAATAACATGCTGCAGTACATTGCTCCGCAGGATCTGAAGTCGTACGGTCTTATTCCGGAAATCATCGGTCGTCTGCCTATTCTGACCTACCTGCGTCCGTTGGATCGCGAAGCGCTGCGAAACATCCTTACCGAACCCAAGAACGCGCTGACCAAACAGTATAAGAAACTGATGGCGATGGACGGCGTGTCCATCAGTTTTGATGACGATGCCTTGGATTTCGTCGTGGACAAAGCTATCGAATATAAGTTAGGTGCGCGCGGGTTGAGAGGATTGATGGAAACGATTATGGCCGACCTGATGTACGAACTGCCGAATCATAAACAAATCGGTCAACACCAGTCCTTCACGGTCACCAAAGAATATGCCCGTGAGAAACTGAAAACAGAACGATTGGTACAATTAAGAAACGCGAGTTGAACCTCGCGTTTTCTTTATCTCTTTTCATTTCATTTTATCAGAATCCACTATAGACCAATTCGAATTTCATGCCGTTCTTGGCGGAAATGATTTTGGTAGCCGAGACGGTTTGTTCCTGCCGTACGGACGAGACTGCCGTGGTAGAGTAAGACGTCACACTGGTTTCCACCGTCACCGGTACCAGCAGCATATTCAATATCGAATCATTGGTTTCCTGACGCAACTGATTGGTCATAAAATCAGACAGGTCGTAGGTGTAATAATAGATGGCATCACCCAGCGAGTCTGTACCCTGCGTCAACTGGCCCAATAAGGCACATGTATCGGACGGTAACTCCCGATTTTTGAAGAACCGCTCCATACTCTCCTCGCGAATAAGCAGCATATACGATGCCGGTTGCAACCAGTCATTGCGGGTGATGTCACTTGCCGTACCGGTGAACATATTCTTCACCGCCACTTGTACCTCCGCCTTATTCACATACGGACGTTTCTCGCCTACTTTGTCATAGATCGTATCTGCTATTTGCGCCATCGGAAAACGCATGCGCGTGTACACGCCCGCGGGCGCGATAATATAATTATAGGTGTCGGAGTCTTTTTGCAATGTCTCTATCCATTCTTTCTTGTCCTGATAAACCAGATGATTCACCGTACGCACTTCCGAATTGGCATAGAAAGCTTTCACATCATTCACCAAGGTATCCCGGTCTCCTTTCTTATAAGAGAAATGATAATACACACCAAGCGCGATATCGGATATATTCAGAATAGTTGAGGAACCGAAAGACGTCTCAATCAGCAGCCCGTTGAATACCTCATTGAACTGATTCTGGCTCTCGAAAGACTGAATAGAAGCGAAATAACGCATGAAATCATCGTTCACGCGCATGCGCACCATCGGACTGTAACTTCCGTCCTGATTGACCATAGAATCCAATTTCTCGGATGCCACCACGATGCGGTGATTGGTCAAAATACTCTTCTCGCGGGAACAATAATCGCCTATATTCAGATCCGTCGGGTAGGTTCCGTTATAAAGAAACGTGCCGCGGTCCATCATATAGGCATCAATCGCCATCGGCGTATTGGCATCCCCCACCCAGCTGGAATAATTCAGGAACAGACATATCGAATCAACGGCATCCACAGTAAAACCTTCCGGATAAGTGTAGCCCTCCGGACAGGCCAACTGGGTCAAAATAGAGGCACGTAACAATCCGTAATCGGTTTCTATCTCTCCTAACAGGAACGAATCGGCTTGCGAAATAATAGCCCGACAGCTATCAATAGCCGAAACCAATGAGAAGGTATCCGCCAGCACAATGATCGCATCGTCTTCATCCAAAACCGACTCTCCCGTGGTGGCGACATCATTTTTGCAGGCAAAGAAAGCACACATCACGCCCAACAACACCCATATGAATGCTCTGCGCTTATTCATCCTCCTCTGTCAGCAGCAACGACATATAGAAATCATACTGACGTTTACAAGCCTCAACCAGGTCCTCCGTCTCAGCGTACGGCAGAATCGGTTTACCCTTTGTCTCCGCATAATTGACTACACGTTGATTCACCTGCGGCGTGGCATAAACTAAAGCATCCGAATAATCCACCGCCAGACGCATCAACTCTTCATAGCCAACCGGGAAACCGGCTATTGAGCGCACATCGGTATTCGTGATGCCGTCCACACGCATCTTGTCCGTGAACTTCGTGGAGAACGGCTTCTTATATTCGTTGTCATCCAGCATCAATACCACTTTCGAATTGGCGAAGAAAGGCTCATCATTGAATGCTTTCTTCAGATATAGCGGCGCCAAGGCACTCATCCACCCCGAGCAAACAATCACATCCGGTGTCCAACGCAACTTCTTCACCGTCTCAATCACTCCGCGCGCATAGAAAATAACGCGGTCATCATTATCCGCATATTCCACACCCGCCTCATCCGCCACACCTTTGCGGCGATGGAAGAGATCATCATTATCAATGAAATAAATCTGAATGCGCGCAGACTGAATCGATGCCACTTTGATCAGCAGCGGATGATCCGAATCCTCGATGATCAAATTCATCCCGGAAAGACGAATCACCTCATGCAATTGATTGCGACGCTCGTTGATTTCTCCGAACTTCGGCATGAACGTACGAGTCTCAAAACCATGCGACTGGAAATACTCCGGCAACTGACGATTCAGGAGACGAATAGGGGTCTCTTCTGCCAAATAAGGGCTGATCTCTTGAGAGATAAATAAAATACGTTTCGGCTCTTTCATGGGCATATGCACATTTTAACGCAGTGCAAAGGTACGAAAAAAAATTGATATATCGAAAAAAAAACAAAAAAAAGTGACGAAAAATTTTATTTTTCGAGCTTTTTTGACTATCTTTGCACGTTTTTTGAAAAAATAACAGGATTATCTATGCAAATTATCACAACAAAAAGCGATTTACAGGCTGCCGTTCAGGCATGTAAAAAAGACGGTAAAACCATCGGTTTGGTGCCTACGATGGGTGCCCTTCACCGCGGACACGCGTCGCTCGTAGAAAGAGCCGTGAAAGAGAACGACGTATGCGTCGTTTCGGTCTTTGTCAACCCCACGCAGTTTAACAACAAAGAGGACTTGGCGAAATACCCGCGTAATATAGAGCGCGATGCCGAACTGCTCAGTTCTATCGGTGCCCATTATGTGTTTGCTCCCACGCCCGAAGAGATGTACTCCGCCGAGGAGATGAACACCACTTTTGCTTTTGACTTTGCGGGTTTGGACCAGATGATGGAAGGCAAAATGCGTCCCGGCCACTTCAACGGTGTCGTACAGGTGGTAAGTCGGCTTTTCTATCTTGTGCAACCGGACAAAGCGTATTTCGGAGAGAAAGATTTTCAGCAGTTGGCTATTATCCATCATATGGTAGAGCGCAGTTCGCTGGCCGGGACTTTCGGCAACTTGCAGATTATCGACTGCCCCATCGTACGCGAAGAAACCGGACTGGCGCTCTCCAGCCGTAACGAACGACTCTCCGCGGAAGAGAAAAAGACAGCACTCGCCATCAGCCGGACGCTCTTTACTTCACGGGAATGGGCCAAAGAAGCCGGTGCCACTGTTGCCGGTGTGCAGCAACGTGTCATCGATACCATCAATGCCGTACCGGGACTGGAAGTGGAGTACTATGAGATTGTGGACCAGACAACCTTACTCCCTACCACCACTTTCGATCACGCCATCGGATGCGTCACCGTTTACTGCGGGCCGGTTCGTTTGATTGATAATATCAAATATAATTGAGAGTAGAAAATTGGTAATTGTTTGTGACCAATATATTCCGTTTGTCGTCGAAGCCGTTCAGCGCGAATGGCCGAATGTTGCTATTTATCCGATGAATCCGGAACAAATCGATGCTTCGTCTGTTCGCGATGCGGATGTGCTGATCGTGCGTACCCGAACGAAAGTGAACGAGACCTTATTGGAGGGTTCGAAGGTGAAACTGGTCTGCACCGCCACCATCGGTTTTGATCATATCGACACCGCTTATTGTGATGCGCACGGTATCCGATGGATGTCCTGCCCGGGCTGCAACGCACAAGCCGTTTGTGACTATATCGAAGAAGCGATAGATGCGATAATGGACAATGGACAATGGACAATGGACGATTTTGTTCCTACTATCGGCATCGTCGGAGTGGGGCATGTCGGTTCATTGGTGGCCAAGATGGCAGAACGCAGAGGGATGAAGGTGTTGCTCAATGACCCGCCCAAAGGAATCGGTGTTTCGCTCGATTTCATCGCACAAAATTGCGACATCATCACTTTCCATGTCCCGTTGGACAAGACAACATATCATCTATGCGATGCCTCCTTTTTGGCGCACAGCAAGCCCGGCGCACTCATTATCAATGCGGCACGTGGCGGGGTAGTGGACGAGCAGGCACTTTTGCGCAGCGGACATCCCTATATTCTTGACACATGGGAGAACGAACCCGACATCCGTCCGGATGTGTTAGCGAAAGCACAACTCGCCTCCATGCATATCGCCGGCTATTCCGTTCAAGGCAAACGCAATGCTTCACAGATGTGTCTGAATGCCGTGGCTGAACATTTCAACTTAAAACCGATTGACATTTCGGAGTCCCGAGATATCAACATCACGAAAGAAAAAGGAGATTCAGCTCCCGGCTGGATCTCCCGAATCTCCGATTCTCTAAAAGCGAATCCTACTGCTTTTGAGTCTCTCCGCAAATCTTATCCACTACGCGGAGTATAGGCTCTACGGACGGCGCTTCTCCTACCGCTTCTATCATCCATTGTTTGGGAGTAAGACGGCCCAACTTATAGATTCTTGCGTATTCATCGGCAAAATCCGTCTGGTTCTTATATTTCGCCAAATGCTCCTCCAGCTGGTATTGCACAATATGTCCCAACGGATAATTGGGCAGATACATCGGTGCATTCACCATATGGCTGTAGATAGCCAGCAGGATACAGTCATGTTCGCCTAAAACCGGTTCGTAATATTGATTCCAGACTTCTTTGGCAATCTGCTGTGTGGCTTCACATAACTCTTTTGCACTCGCCTTCGGGTGCGCATAAATCCACTGCCACATAGCCATATCCACCAGACTTACACCCATAATCTCGTACATTGACCAGAATTGGTCGAAGACTTCGTCATTCGACATGGATGATTGAAGATTGGCTATTGAAGATTTGGGCAACAGTTGTAAGTCGCGTTGCTGCCAAAGGAAGGCGGACGCCTCGGTATAAGCCGTATTCGGTACACCGGAAAGCATGTAATAGTCAATAAAATACATATCCAGCACTTGCTCCACGCAATGACCGAACTCATGAACGGCGATGTTATATCCTTTGTAATCCATACCGGTAGCGGGTATTCGTGTGCGCAAACGCGCATCTTCTTTGCGTCCCAGACAGGGCCATGCATGCCCCGAACCGCGTGCCGGTTCAACAACGATATGATGCGCTATATTTCGAGCATCTTCGGAGTAAAATCCCATCTTCTGCAGCAACCGCGGCATGTCGGCGGCAAACGCATTCGCATCAGGATAGAGTTGGCGTGTTTGAGCAGTTAACTCATCTTCATTCAGCGATGCGCGGGCTTTGAATCCATCATACCATATGTCGTACGGACGTAACTCGCGTCCCAAGCGCTCCTCTATAATCGTCGCCACTTGCGCCACTTGAGGCGAGCCTACCAATGCACAGAACAAACTATCCAACTCTGCTGCAGGGATTTCCACGCCTTCCTCGAAATTACGCTGAATACCGGTAGGAGCCGTCGGGCAATACGCATCTTCCGCCATGTATGCATGCGCGATATCCAATATCTTTTCGTAGCGCGTATAGGGCTCATTCTCCCCGTTTTTATCGGAATAAGGTGCCCATACATAGTCCGGATTGTTGATCGCCTCGGCCGGAATAGTCTGGTTAACGATGCACTGCATCACCTGATAGATCATCTCCTGTCTCTCCCTGTTATGTCCACGAGTCTCCATATTATCCGCCTGATACAGCGCTTTCAACTCATCCCGCAGGTTCCAGTGACTAAGCAGCACTTTGTCGTTATCCCATAACTGCCGTCCGTCCTCCGTGCGCAGGTTACCCATATAGATATTATAATCGGCAATATAGTTCTCTGCATTGGCGAGCACTTGTGCCATACGTGCATTCACTTCAGCCGGAACACGTGTGGTGAACACATCTCCCATACGGGCCATTGCCCACTCCTGCCTTGTCCAGTGCTGGCCCAAACGATTCTTCTCTTCCAAACTGTAATGCGGGAAGTTCATGATGGTGATAAACGCCAACTTATTGGCGAACATATCATCCGAGAAATGGGCCGAGGGACTATATCCGGACATGATCCAATCCGGGATCTGCGGCTCGGCGGCATTCGTCAACTGCGTCGGGCGCAATAACTCCACCGTCAACATATCCGAGGACTGGAAGACATTCTCGAAAATACGGCTCAGCGATTCAAACAACGCCAGGCGTTCGCTGTCCGTCCGGCAATAATAGTCAGCAACCAACTGTTCAAACTCCGCTTGCGTTCCGTCTTTCTCCGTCCATAACGCACGCGCCTGCTCTACTCCCAAAGGAGCGTTTTCTACCGATTTAATCGGACTTTTTTGTGTGCATGAGGCCATTATCATACAGCCGATAATTAGGTATTTCCCTTTCATAGAAATGATTATTTTGCGCTGCAAAGGTACAAAATAATTCGCACATATGCAAATAAATCTTGCATATATCATTTTTTTGTTGTAATTTTGCGCTGTTTTACGAAAAAGAAGGAATGGATTCGTTTATGTTTTTAGGATTCGGGTTGGATGCGTGGATCACCATCGTCACGGTGTTCGCGATGTTCACCGTTCTGTTATTCACCAAGATACGTTCGGACGTGGTGTTTCTCTGTGCCGTAGGGATTTTGTATCTCACCGGTGTACTGGATGCCAAAGAAGCCTTGTCGGGAATCAGTCAGACCTCTGTGGCGGTGGTTGGTGTATTGTTCGTAGTCATCGCAGGACTGACGCATACAGGCGTACTCCAATGGATAGTCAAGCATCTGCTCGGAACACCAAACTCCTACGCCAAAGCAATCACACGTCTTATGTTGCCGGTAGCGGCTCTCAGTTCGTTCCTCAGCAACACCACTGTAGTGGCCCTGTTTGTCAATATTGTGAAGATGTGGTCCAAGAAACTCGGTGTCTCTCCTTCCAAACTGCTTATTCCGCTCAGTTATGCATCCGGCATGGGTGGTGTATGTACCCTTATCGGCACGCCGCCTAACCTGATTATCAGCGGTCTATACGAGGAGAAGACGGGCGAAGCGATGAATATCCTTGCCACTACGGTTCCCGGCTTGTTCTGTCTGGCTATAGGTGTATTATCCATCATCGCCATGCGTCGTCTTTTGCCTGATCGCAAAGCGCCGGAGGAGGCGTTCGAATCGACGGGAGACTACACGGTGGAGATGTTAGTGCCTTCCGACAACCCGCATATAGGAATGAGTATCGGCGAACTGGGACTGAACACCGTGCGGGGCGGAAGTCTTATTGAGTTGCGTCATTTCGATGACGAGAAGATTTTGTCTCCCGTGCCGGACGATGAGCCGCTGATGGGAGGAGACCGGTTGGTTTATGCGGGACAGATTGTGGAGTTGTTGGAACTGGAGAAATCGCACGGACTGGTCAATGCCGACCATCATGTCTTCCATTTCCGCGAAGTAGAACAAGGCAAACACTTGCTACGCACGGCGTATATCACGTTCGGCAGCCATCTTATCGGTACCACGATGGGCACCAACGGCTTTGAGAAAGACTATCATGTGACGCTGGTGGCGGTGAGTCGGCGCGGAAGCCGTATCGAAGAATCACCGCGCAAGGTAGTGCTGAAAGCGGGTGATACCTTGTTGTTAGAGAGCGTGAATGAGTTGAAAACAGACACCAAAGCGCTGAGTCGGGATCTCCATTTCTTCGATTCGGATGAGCTGCCTTATTTCGGAAGAAAAACACTGATTTCGTCCATCATCATGATAGCTATGGTGGCCCTCTCTGCCCTTGGGGTGATGTCTTTGCTGCAGAGTGCCGTACTCGCTGTCTTCGCCATGCTCATCTTCCGATGCTGCAATCCCGAGCAAGCCATGCGATCCATCAACTGGGATATACTCATGATTTTCGCCTGCAGTGCCGTTCTTGGGTTGGCCATACAAAAAACAGGCATTGCCGAACGGATGGCCACGGGCATACTTGATATCTGCGGAACGAACCCTATTGTCGTTATGACGGCTATCTGTTTCGCCGGCACGTTCATCACCGAGTTTATCTCCAATACAGCAGCCGGAGCCATGTTCTTCCCGATCATGTATGAAGCAGCTGAGAAACTCGGATACGAACCCTTCCCCTTCCTTATTGCTTTGATGATTGCCGTCAGCAGCAGTTTTGCCACCCCGATCGGTTCGCCAACGCATATGCTCATCTATGGCCCGGGAGGATATCGGTTCAGCGATTTCCTGAAGATAGGCCTCATTATGAACCTCATTATCCTCGCAGCCAACATCCTCATTGTCAACCTTGTCTATCCGTTGACACCACTGCAATAAAAAAAAAGCATTTTTCTTGCATATGTGCAAAAAAAGCAGTACCTTTGCAGCCGATTTTGCGAGAACGAGCAAAACAATACACTGTAAATGACAAAATGGTAAATAGTTAAATGGCTAATTTTCAGAAACTGACTCCTCGCGGAGAGGATTATTCAAAATGGTACAATGAACTGGTAGTTAAGGCGGATTTGGCAGAGCAGAGTGCCGTTCGCGGATGCATGGTCATCAAACCTTACGGCTATGCCATATGGGAGACCATCCAGGCCGAACTCGACCGCCGTTTCAAAGAGAAAGGGGTTAAGAATGCCTATTTCCCCCTGCTCATCCCGAAATCGTTCCTCAGCCGTGAGGCAGAGCATGTAGAGGGTTTCGCCAAAGAATGCGCCGTAGTAACCCACCATCGTCTGATGAACGACCCTAACGGTCGCGGTGTGGTGGTGGATCCGCAGGCTAAACTCGAAGAAGAACTCATCATCCGTCCTACTTCCGAGACGATCATCTGGTCCACCTATAAGAACTGGATTTCCTCTTATCGCGACCTGCCGATTCTTTGTAACCAATGGTGCAATGTGATGCGTTGGGAGATGCGTACGCGTCTGTTCCTGCGTACGGCAGAGTTCCTCTGGCAAGAAGGTCATACGGCGCATGCCACCAAAGAGGAAGCGGAAGATTATGCTCGCGAGATGCTGGATGTATATGCCGATTTTGCGGAGAACGTGATGGCTATTCCGGTAGTCAAAGGAGTCAAATCACCGAACGAGCGTTTCGCCGGTGCCCTTAATACGTATTGTATCGAAGCCATGATGCAGGATGGTAAGGCGCTTCAGGCGGGTACTTCTCACTTCCTCGGACAGAACTTCGCCAAATCCTTCGACGTGCAGTTCCTGAGCAAAGAGAATAAGTACGAATATGTATGGGCTACCTCCTGGGGCGTTTCGACACGACTGATGGGCGCGCTCATCATGACGCACTCGGATGACAACGGACTCGTTCTTCCGCCACATCTGGCTCCGATTCAGGTTGTTATCGTTCCTATCTACAAAGCACCGGAACAACTGAACGCACTGCTCGAGAAGCTGAATCCGATTGCCGACCAATTGAAAGCGCTCGGTATCCGCGTTAAAGTGGATACGGATGATAAATATACCCCGGGTTACAAGTTCGCGGACTACGAACTCAAAGGAGTGCCGGTACGTTTGGCTATGGGAGGTCGCGATCTGGAGAACGGAACGATCGAGATCGCTCGTCGCGACACGCAGACCAAAGAGACGATTTCTCTCGATGGAATCGTAGAAAAAATACAAAATCTATTGGAAGAAATCCAAAAGAACCTGCTCACCAAAGCACTCGATTTCCGTATTGCCAACACCCGCGAAGTGAATAGTTACGACGAATTTAAAGAGGAGCTCAAGAAAGGCGGATTCCTTCTCGCCCATTGGGACGGCACGGTCGAGACCGAGCAACGTATCAAGGATGAGACGAAAGCAACCATCCGTTGTATTCCGTTGGCCGACCTGCCGGGACATAAGAACGAACCGGGCAAGTGCATCCTGACGGGTAAACCCTCGGCAGGACGGGTTGTTTTTGCACTGAATTACTAATTGGCACGATATTTGTCAGTAGCCCTGTAGCATGAAACGACTACTGCACATATTTCTTCTGTTGGCAGTGGGCATGAATATGTTCGCTGCTAATCAATATATGGACTCCTGCCTGGTTCGCATCCAGGACGGAGACACCCTTTATATGGCGTGGTTGCATGAGATATGGATCTACCCGCCCATGAAATTCAAAAACAAAAAGCAGGAGAAATTCTATTGGCGTACCGTTCGGGACGTTAAGAAATGTCTGCCGTATGCCAAGATGATCACCAAGGACATGGAATATGCGGATGTTGAACTGGCCAAACTGCCGGACAATAAAGCACGCAAGAAATGGTGGCATCAATTCGAGCGGCAATTATTCAAAAAATACGAGAAAGATTTCCGCGGTATGTATGCCAGTCAGGGCATGATGCTTATGTTGCTTCTGGACCGCGAGACCGATCGGACCAGTTACGAACTGATCAAGCAATACAAAGGCAAAGCATCCGCCAATTTCTGGCAGTTCGTTGCCAAGCTATTCAAGAACGACCTGAAAGAAGAATACGATGCCAACGACAAGGACCGCATTACCGAGCGTGTCATCAACCTTGTAGAAGCCGGACAGCTGTAATGCTACCCGGCTTTTTACATTGTGTACATAGTATGTTTATGCTTGGGTGGCTTGAGTTCAGGATTACGGTATATGCTCCGGCATTCCCAAATTCCGCTGCAAAGGTACTACAATTTTCGAAATGTGCAAATGTTTCTCCGTAAATAATTGAAAAAAAACGAATAATCACGCTCCTACGCGGTCATTGCTATACTCGGAGCCGCTGATAGCGGAACAATAACGGGCTGAATTTCGCGGCATATTACCCAATATCCCCATCTCTCTGCTTCAGGCAACGTATTATTTATATAATATGGGATGTATCTTGTTGTTCATGTCTTGTTGTTTGTTATAAAAAACCGCCTTACTGCCGCCTCACCGCCGCCTTACTGCCACCTCACGGGCACCTCGAGAGCATTCCCTACTCTGAACGTATCTTGCACCACCTTATAATATACTTTGTATATTATTCCGTGATTTTGAATTTTATGGCTTGCTTGACATCGTTTTCTATTTCGCCTGCAAAGGTACAAAATAATTCTGATATATGCAAATTTCTGACTTGGGAAAATGTTGGGAAAATTCACACCGCCACCACTGAGAGCGGCGGTGTGATAAAAGGGAAAGAGTTTTATTCCGCTAAGAGCCAAGTATTGTCTTTGTCATAAAAACGAACTATTCCGACATTTTTTTTCATGTCGCAAAAGCAATGACCTGTGATAATGGAAACATTCTCTTCATTATTATTCACATAACTCTCGGAATCATCATACTTGTTATTGATAACCAAAAGACCATTGGCGTAGATTTTTCCTTTCTCTTCAACAACCTCCAGAATCACATCAAGTCTTGTGGCGTTACTTTGCAGTATGGTGTATAGTCGATACCCCTCTATTATGACTTCACTATTTGTTTCGCTGCCGGTATCTTCTCCATCTATTTCGTTTTCAGGATCGTCTCCAGGTTGCTCCGATGTATAGGTTAGTTCTTGAAAAGAATTTAGTTTTACAACAAATCCCTCTATGTCGCCATTCCATGTTTTAAAATAGACGCTGTCTCCTATGTTGTAATTGTCAGTAAGGCATGATGCAAAAAAATCAGCTTTTTCTTTCATGGGATCCGGAGCCGGTATTTCCGGTTGGTCGCCGCATGCAATCAACATGCAGGAAATAATGCATAATGATAATAATTTTAGATTTTTCATACTTATTTGATTATTTTTTTAGTTGTTTGATTATTATTATTGCTCGAAATGCGCTGCAAAGGTACTATGTGTTCTCAACATATGCAAAATAAAAACTATTTCGGATTGACTGTAAGCGGTACTGTCATAACATCTTGTGTCGCCGGCATAGTGACGCCATATATATCCATCAGACTATCCAGCGCATGTTGATTGACGGGATGAACTTGTTCATTAGGCTTGTCGTCATACAAATTGAGGGGCAATAATCTGTCAATTAAATACATAATCTTCACTTCTTTATGCATGGTTTCACGTGTTACCTGTAATTGAATATTATCCGTATTGTATCCATCATAAAACACACGATGGAACGTACTGAAGGTCGTATCTTTAACAACTCTGATATTTTCGTACGTATTTTTATATGCTCGCGCTTTGTCGTATATATCATCTGGATAATCCACAGACAATGTGTCTTCACTTTGTATATAGGCAAAGCATATTGGCATATAGGGATCATAAAAGCATGATACCAAGAATGAAAGAGTCATTGCAATTATAAGAGCGAATGGCAAGTAAAATTTGGTTTTCATAATAAACAGGATTTATAATTAATTACTCTTAATAGCATAATAATACTCGCAATGTTTATATCGTCTCCAATATGGTTGATTCTTGTGGTCTTGCACTTCATAACCATTATCAGTCACTAAAAAGTACAAATTTTTTCTCTGGATATTGCCACCATATGTATCAGATATCCCTCCGAAACCGTATGCTACGACATAATGGTCAAGACCTTGTACATGGATGATTACAGGCAAATCATGTGTATAAATCCAATCCTTTGCGTTCAATGCCGTTGTTAGAAATTGAACCCCATATTCGTTTGACGGTGCAAAATTACTGCTTTTTTTTGATGTGACCAAAAATTAATGAGGACAATTGATTTTGCCTAATTCACACAAAATCAACGGACTATGTATTTTCCAATGAGGACATTTTTATATTCGTATCCTCTAATTTGTCTCCAAGAACTATTTCAAGGAGTGTTTTATGCATATTTTTTTTACTTGTTTTAAGTTTCTTGGCTGTACGTTCCTTCAATTTACCGACACTCCTTTCTTCTACATACATTAACTCTGCAATCTCATTGTAACTTAAATTCAACAAGACCAAAATACACATCCGCACATCTCTTTCTTTGAGATTTGGTTGCTGTTTCAATTTGCTTGCCAACAGGAAGAAATACTGGTCTATAAATAGACACATTTCTGTGTATTGACGCCAATGGATATGCCCCTTTAAATCTTGAGAATTGCGCAAGATATTGCACCTATTTTCTATTTCATAAAGACGCTGTTGTTTGCTCTGGGCATATTCTGTTTGCCGATGTAATGTCTGTTTTTGTTGTATGGATAGTTCTTTCTCGCGTTCTTCCAATATTCGCAAAGTAGTTTCTTCTTTTCGTATAAATATTTTATGTTGACGTTTAAATTGATATACAATATAGATGACGATAAAGAATATAAGTGCACACGCGATGACGGTGTATAATTTGATTTTATTATATCTGGAGTGATTGTCAAGTGCCTGTTGAAGTGACTGAACGGAAAGAATCAATTTTTCTTTTATAGGTTCATACTGGTAGTAGCGTATATCTTCTCTCTGTGAATATAATGAACCGATTTCATCAGCACATAGAGTGGAATCACAATGTTTAACTATATACAGAGCATTAAACTTGTTTTGAAAAGTGGCATGAGGGGCATTCAATACCATATGTGCATATATGAGAGCCGAATCGTTCCGCCCTAAATTATCGAAAACTTGCGCTTTTACCGTCATAGTGGTAGGCTCTAAATAGCCTGAACTATGTAGTAATTTATTTGCATAATATAGAGCGGAATCATATTGCCCGGTATTCCTGTATAAAATGGCTTTTGTCCTGTAGGTCTCGGATTGGGGCTCTGTATAGGGACTGTAGTCTTCTATTTGGCTGACTAATGCCAGACATTCTTCTTTCTTTCCCTGTTCCGCCAACTCGAATGCCATGTCGTTCAGCGCATAGTAATAATTGAGAGTGTCCCCGTTACGCAGAAACATGTCCGCTGAGCGCTCGTACATGTCATATGACAGCGGGAATTCGTTCGCCAGATGACATATGGAGCCCATATTGCTATACACGCGCCCGAGAATACGGTAGTCGTGCGTGCGGGAGTGCGTGGCGTTGATGAACGCCTGCATGGCGGCTACGGGGTCTTCTTTTTGCCGCAGCAACCGTCCGTAGTGGTAACAGGCATGAACGTAGTTGTCCGGATAGAACCACCGCCAATAACCCAATGTCTTGTATGCCTGTGCCAGTGCGAGGCTGTCATCACAGGACTGTCCGGCAGACCACAGGCTATCAGCCTGAGAAACAGTCTGTTGCGCCTCGTGCAGCGCACTAGAAGAACAGGAGAGCAGCATGCCAAAGCTCATACAAAGAATAATACTGTGGAGTATCTGCTTCATAAGTTCATATGCAGTTTCTTGCGGGACGCAAGGAGCACAATGACTGCTGTGATGGCCGACAAGGTGTCACTCACCGGTATCGCCCACCATACACCATCCAACGGGTTTGCAAAGACCATAGGCAGAAGAAGCGTCAACGGAATAAGATAAATGACTTGCCGTGTGAGACTTAAGAAGATGGATTTGCCGGCCTTGCCGATAGAAGTAAACAGGTTTCCTGTTACCATCTGAAAACCAATAATAAGCATCGTCGAGCAGATGATGCGCATCGGCTTGACGGTCAATTCAACCAATACCGGATCATGCGTGAACATGCGTGTCATCAAGGTCGGAAAACATTCTCCTAACACAAACACGATTCCCATTACACCCGTCGCATAGGCGCAAGTCAAATAGAACGATTTCAGCATGCGGTCATATTGCTGGGCACCGTAGTTATAGCCGGCGATAGGCTGCATGCCTTGGTTCAGCCCCATCACAATCATCGCAAATACAAACGTCAAGCGGTTAATCACTCCATAAGCGGCTATCGCCATATCGCCGCCGAAAGTCTTCAACTGATTGTTGATGATGATAACAACGAAACAATGGGCGATATTATACAAAAACGGCGACATACCGATGGCTAATGCACGACCTGTAATATGTGCATTAAGCCGCCAAATTCCCCGATGAAATCGAACTAATTCGTTCTTGTCCATGAATTTGGTTAACTGCCAAACAACGGCTACTGCCTGACTGATGACCGTCGCTAGGGCTGCTCCGCGGACTCCCATATCCAAACCGAAAATGAAGATCGGATCCAATATGATATTGATCACCACCGCCACTATCGTAGCGGTCATCGAGAATCGCGGATGACCGGCAGAACGCAGAAGAGCATTCAATCCGAAATAGATATGCGTCAGAATATTCCCGTACAGGATAATCTCCATGTACTCGTGCGCGTATACCAAGGTGTCCTCACTGGCTCCAAAAGCCAATAGAATAGGGTCCAACCATATCAGACCTACCGCCATTACCACAGCCGAGAGAATGACGTTCATCACAATCACATTCCCCAGCACCCGATTGGCACGGTCATAATCTTTCTCTCCCAAGTAAATAGCCAGCAGCGACGAAGCACCTACACCTACCAGACTGCCGAACGCGGCGCAGATATCCATGAACGGCTTTGCAACCGTGAGCGCACCCAAGGCCAATGCGCCGCAGCCGTGACCGATATA
>Ga0247611_10004385_pt1 | contig 19620 bp, 15 predicted proteins | sample 177DNAGHGhighgp2_FD_192422 | JGI IMG/M metagenome (GOLD analysis project Ga0247611, IMG submission 192422) | Sheep rumen microbial communities from Palmerston North, Manawatu-Wanganui, New Zealand - 1770 DNA GHGhigh gp2 | ecosystem: Host-associated > Mammals > Digestive system > Stomach > Rumen...
AACCTCATAATACAGGCACAACATATAGGTGCAACAAAAACAACAGCGACTACAACTTCACTTCTTGTTATAGTCGCTGTTGGTGTAACATGTAGGTTCAACTACATGTAGTTCGTCGGATGCTTACCTTTTACTTTAATTTGTTCATTGATTTTGTTTTGTTGTTTTGTTAATTACAACTAAATAGAGAAAGGCACAACACAATTTCTACCACCTTGCTTGCTAAAAAACGAATAAATCATAATAAAAAAGAGCTGCCGAAAATCTTCCGACAGCCCTCTCTCCATTATTGCCAATTTCAATCCGTCACAATCAGTTTCTTGTAACCCACACGACCGTCTTGGGTCGTCAGTCTAAGGATATAGGTTCCTTGAGACAAACCTAACACATTCATTTTTTTGCCAAAATTGTAATCCATGTTGCACAGGCAATTGCCAAGCATATCATACAAAGCCACGGCCTCAATCCCCTCTCCTACCACATACACCATATCCTTTGCAGGATTCGGATATACATTCACATTCAAGACTTCTGCCTCTTCAACTCCCATACCACTGAACGACACATATATGGTGTGGTCGCGATTGACATTCGTAAATGTGTACTCTTCAACAGCACCAATATCAATCCCGTCCACTAGAACTTTAACGATACGTGCTCCAAAATCAGGTGTCATAGTAAAGGTTTGATCCGCACCTTGAACGACTTGAACATCGCCTTGCGGAGTAATAGTTCCGTTGGCTCCTGCCATGGCAGTAACCGTAAATTTGGGAAGCGCATCAAAATTGGCGACCAATGTTCTATCGCGATCCACCACAAATTCGTATTGATCTGTTAGCCATTGAATCACACCGTTTTCTGTCCAATTAGTGAATTTATAACCTTCGTTCGCTGTAGCGGTCAATGTGCAAGTGAGACCTGGGGCATAGATTCCTGTACCAGTCACAATACCACCTTCAATAGGATCGGCACTTACCGAAATCGTATAACCGTTGACACTATGCGTGAAATGTGCCACATAAGAGGCATTTTCCGTTACCGCAAATGAGAAGGACTGTTCCTCTGACACCGAACTTCCATTTTTTGTCCAATTGACAAATGTGTAACCATTGTTGGGAGTAGCAGTCAAAGTGCATTCTTCTCCTTGGTTGTAATTACCTCCACCGGTCACACTGCCACCTTCGGCAGGATCGGCACTTGCCGTAATCGTGAAGCTACTGATGCTTTGAACAAAGTGTGCTACATAAGAGGCATCTCCTATTACAATAAAACTATATGCCGGGTTATTTGTAACGAAGCTTCCGTTTTTTTCCCAACCATCGAAAGTGTACCCATTATTAGGTGTGGCTATCAAAGCACATTCATCACCATAATTATATGTGCCTTGGCCTGAGACAGAACCTCCTTCTGTAGGGTCAACCGTGACAGTGATATTGTAGGTTTTGAGTACGAAATTGGCCACCAAAACACGATTACCATTTACAATGAAGGAATACCTAGCACTGCCAGAGACCTCATTACCGTTTTCGGTCCAATTGACGAAATCGTAACCTTCGTTTACTGTGGCAGTAACAATACACTCTTGACCTTGCTGGTAAGTTCCGCCACCCGTCACAGTACCGCCAGCAGTAGGATTGGCTAACACATTGATGGTGTAATTGTTGTTGCTCAACTGAAAATGCGCCACAAATGTGGCATTACTCGTAACCGTGAAACTATAATCGGGATTCGTTGAAACTTGAGTTCCATTCTTCGTCCATTTCACAAACGTATAGCCGCTGTTAGCAACAGCGTGTAAAGTGCAAGTGCTTCCCGATGCATATGAACCACCACCTGTGACTGTGCCACCATTGGTAGGACTGGCTGTAACGGTAATGGTGTAATAGGTGACGTTTTGCTCGAAATGAGCTACATATGATGCATTTCCTGTTACTGTAAAGCTATAATTGGGATTCGTTGAAACTATAGCTCCGTTTTTCGTCCAATTCACAAATGTATAACCGCTGTTTGCTAAAGCATGTAAAGTGCAAGTGGTTCCAGATGCGTATGAACCGCCACCCGTGACTGTGCCGCCATTGGTAGGACTAGCTGTGGCAGTGATGGTATAATAGGTGACATTCTGTTGAAAATGTGCTACGTATGTCGCGTTGCCAGTAACGGTAAAGCTATAGTTTGGACTCGTTGAGACCTGCGTCCCATTCTTCGTCCATTTCACAAACGTATAACCGCTGCTCGGTGTAGCATGTAAAGTACAAGTACTTCCAGATGGGTATGAGCCGCCGCCAGAGACTGTGCCGCCGTTGGCAGGATTAGCCGACACTGTGATGGTATAGTACTGTGTATTAGTGGACAAAACAATATCATCGATATCGATGAGGAATTGGTCGCTACTGTTGAAGTGACGGATGGCAATGTAACGGACAGTGCCGGCAAAGTTGCTGAGGTTAACCGAGTACTGATGCCAATTGCCTTGAGAGCGGACATCACCGTCACGACCCATACTCATAGCACCATTGCTTTTAGCGGTTAAAGTCCATTCATTTACCATAGTCCAGTTGTTTGTGCCGTTACTGGATACGAACACGCCAAAATGCTCAGCAGAATAGCTGGCATCTTGGGCGCAGGCCCAGAAGCTGAAAGTGGAACCAGAAACAAGAGTCATAGGAGGCGAAACGAGATAGTTATCGGGATACAGAATGGTTTGGGTCATGTTCGTCCAAGAACCAGAACACATCATATCTTGTGACGCGTTATGGCCAGAACCAGCGAGGCTAGCACCTTCAACGAGGTACACGCCACCAGCAACCGAGCCAAGCACCCAGTTGTATCCATCTCCATCAGCATCGATAGTCGTCCAGCCGTTCGGGATACCACTCTCAAAGTCCCAATTGTAAGAATTAATCGTTTCAAGATAAGCACGAAGCATCCATGTGTAGTTCAAATCATTAACGGAAGCAAGATCTGTCCATGAAGAACCGTCGGTGCTGATCCAGCGTCCGTTCGGGTTGCCAGTGTTATCACAGACAGGAGCCACATACTGACCATCGTTGTTATGCATCACAATCCACAAATTTTGGTTAGAATTAACGGCAACTGGGCTACTTAATGTCCATTCAACGAAACTCTCACTTCCAGTGCAAGCGTATGCTTGCGTGTAAACTAATGTGCCAGGAGCACTAGAGCCTCCTTGATAAATCATAATGTTACCTGTGTGGGCGGCATAGTCATACATTTTTACCTTGGTCACCGCGTTTCCAGTATAACTGCCTGATGGGAACATAACGCCCCAGTAAAAGGAGCCACCATTGGTCAAGCCTATGGCATCAACATTAACTCCATCATCATAATAGTACCAACCTCTATTATTAATCGCTCTACCATTGTCGTTCATTGCAGGTCTGACTCCTGTCATCCCATTTTCAGACGAAATCGATCTAAATGTCGAGGTGGTAAAGGTGTTTTGCGCATAGCCGTGTGCAATGTTCATCAAGCAAGCTACCATCAGCAGCAAGCCGAAAAGATTCTTTTTGTACAAGTTCTTCATTTTTGATTAGATTTTAGATTGTTTGTGTTTCGATTATAATAATTCTGATTTCTATACACAAAGAGAATTAAGTTCAGATTTATCTACCACTGTGGTTCCTCAATACTCCATTTCATTCCTAATGTTACTATTATCATTATCCTCATGGCTATATTCGGCATATCCACTAAAACCACAATTCATACAACGATATTCATCTCTCTCCCATCCAGGCAATAAAATCGAGCCAAAGCCATGGAAAATTTTTTCTTGGTCTTCGTAAGAATAATGTATGACCGTCATGGAGCCGCCGCAATGTGGACATGTGCGAATATTCGACTTTTCTTCATAAGTAAAGGCAATTAGAGCCGCCTTCCTTGTCCTTGAATTGAATAAAGCATAATGTCCCGTCTCAAGTCTCAATCTCGACAAAAACCAAATAGTATCGATGGGCAAACTGCATCTATCCTTATCGGAATCATCAAAGAAATATTCATCTGATTCCTTGTTTTTCCAGTTTTTCCTCAATTTGATAACGTTCCAATCTTCATAATTAGAATCTATCTTTATTCTGATTTCCGCATTCTCACTCAATGAATCGCCACCAATATGAATATTCATTTCTTTCATATTGGTAGGGAAAAAAAAGGATCCATCTTTCTCAATGACATCAAACAAATCAACCTTTTCTCTCTGAAATGGGAAATGACGCCAAGAAGTTCCTATTGGAAAATAATCAATTTCAACGAAATCAGCCCCATCTATTTTTTTATAATCATGAGTATCAGCAGCGTTTTCGTTACTTTCAGATTGTGAAAGACCTAAACTATTTCCATGTCGATGACGGACTGCAAAGTTGTATGAGCTGGGGTAATAAGAAACGCATTCGGTTCTATATCGCGCCTGATTATTTTGAGACGGCTTATTAAAAGTATCCTTTTCAGAATCATCATCACCCAAGAACCCAGTTCTATTTCTCGCAGTATCAACCCTCCTTTCATTTAATTCATGGTCTTGAACACAATACGGACAAGAACCATAAACAGAATTATCATACCAATGTCCATTCTCACATTTTTCAGAATTCATCCATGTTTGATTAGGTCCCTTATTATTAATTTCCGTATTCTTCTCTTTGCGAAACAATTTACGCCAAAATCCTTTGTTTTCCATAGCATAATAGCTTATTGATTCTTGTAGCGTATCTTCTTGTTTTTGTCCGTTTCAATGTAACAATTGGGGCTAATCAACACTTCCTCAAGATTCTTGTTCTTTGTGCAGTCAAGGTATGAAATAGTCTTTTCGTTTCGCAAATCAAGGATAGTTAACTTATTATTTTGACACATTATGCTGTCAACTGCAGTGTTCGACAAATCAAGGCTGTTCAACTCATTATTAGAACAATCAATAACTTTCAATTCAACATTGTTTGAAGCCATTATTGATACCAATCCATTGTTGGCGCAGTAGAACTTAGTAAGTATTGGATTATTATTTAATGAAATAATATTGAGTTCATTATTACTTACATTTAAAAAAGCCAAATTGGGGTTGTTGCTTAGGTCAAGTTCACGCAATGCATTATTTTTACATGACATCCATTTCAACTCTGTGTTTTCATTAATAGTAAGCACTTTTAAGCTACACCCATCCGCCTTAAGTGTTTCGAGCAAAGCATTATTTCTCAAGTCAAGTAAGCGGATTTCGTTGCCTGAACAAATCAGCTTCTTTAAATTTTTGAATGCTTCAATGCCCTCAAGACTATATATCGATGGAGATTCTCCTTTCAAAAAACTTCCTTTGTTCTCTTTACTGCAATCTATCACATAGGTATGTTCGGCATCCCAAGAGGTAATTACACCATCGTTGTCCATATCGCAATAACGCAGCAGATAGGCTTTGAAAACAAGGTCTTTAATATCAAGAGCAATCTTGTTATTACTGCTGTCTGAATCCGACATCGCTTCCAAATCAGCCCTCAACTGATTTGCTTCATCCTTAAGCCGCTGGTTCTCTGCTTCAAGCTCACTACAATCTCCACTGGACGTTTTTCTTTGGCACTTTTTCAATCTTGCCTCCAGCGTTTGCTTCTCTTTCTCCAATTTCTCGATTTGCGCATTTTTCTCCTTAATGGTCATTTTCAATTCGCCTACCGACTGTGCTTGCAACGAAATCAAAGGCAAAAGCAACAACCCACATGCAATAGCAAACTTTATTCTTTTTGTTTTCATATTTATAATAGTTTTTATTCATCAATATTTTCAAATTTCCCCATGCTTTCTATGGTGTCAATTCCATGTATTACCTTATATTTGATTGAATCCACCATATTATACAAAAGACCTTGGCATGGTTCCATGCGCTCAAAACTTCCATTAAAATGCCTTAAATGGCATATTTTATCATCAACAGTACCTTTAGTATCCATAAAACCCGAATCAATTTCATTATCTCTGAAACTACCTTCAAACACCCATTCTTCCCAATCACCTCCAAAACACTCCATAGTTCCATAGCCTTCCAAATCACCATTTTTGAAAGAACCGACATATACACACGAATCAAACAAGATTATCCCTTGTCTGTTTTTAAACGGGACAAACTTGGCTTTCCCCTGCCCGTTGGGAACATAATGGCTGTCCCAATCGCCCCAATATACATATCGCTGACCAAGAGATGTTTGATAGACGACCGAATCTGGCTCTTGAGGTTGAGGAGGCTCAATAGGCTCTTCATTCTTGCCATTCTTGGGAAACAGTATAAGAGCGCTAGCCACAATGGCGGCTAAAGCCGCTACTGCACCAGTTATGATTACTATCTTCTTGCCATCGCCTTGTTTTCCATTACTTGCCATCCATTCATCAATGGCCACCCTAAATTCAGCTGCGCTTTGATACCTTTTCCTCTGGTCCTTTTCTGTAGCTTTTTCGATGATAGCTCGCAATGTTTGATCGCTGATTTCCTTCAGAGGCAATTTGTCGTTCAGTTGTTTTTTGCGGACTTCATTTAGCGTACCTTCGAAAGGAAGATGCCCTGTAACGAGTTGAAACAAGGTGATGCCCAACGCATAGATGTCTGTGGTATAGCTTTGGTGTTTCAGGTCGCCCAAAACAAGTTCAGGAGCCGCATAACACACTTTTCCGGCGAACTGACCATCCGTGGTCAGTTGCTTGTCAGTGGTGGCGAGGGTATCAATTTTTTTTGCAATTCCAAAGTCGATGAGTTTGACATCGCCATTGGAAGTAATCATTATGTTTGAGGGATCGATGTCCCGATGGATGTAGCCTTGATCGTGAAGCATGCTGATGCCGGAAAGAAGTCCACGAAACACAGTACCCACAAAAGCCTTGCGATTTTGCTGATATTGGTTATACAACTTCCGAGCAATAGGATTGGGAGTTCCATCATGATTCACAACCTTTCCTTCCAGCAATTCATCCAAATTCACACCATCAAGAAGTTCACTTACCACATGGTAATATACACTTTGGCCCTTGTGAACCTCCACAAAATCAATCATCTCAACCAAATTCAGACTCTTAATCCGAATCGAAGCCTCGCGACGGGCCCTAATGATAACGTGCTCGGGAAGGCCATCAAACATGCATTTGATGGCCACATCCCGTTCGTTTAACACAACACCCTGCCGATTGGTTTCTATACGTTCTCCTCGGAACACACGTCCCATACCGCCTTCGCCTAAAGGCTTTCCCGAAGAATCGTACTCATAATATACATTCTTCTCGGATTCGTTTTGCAGTCTGATTATCGCCATGACATAGTAAAACTAAATCATTTAAACTATTGAAATAATGTAAATTATATAGCCACCAAAGGTTCACAATATCTTTTCCAATCATTACCAGTTTCATTCCACCACAATTACCACCGCTTTTTTAGTGTTAGAGTTGTAAAACACATACACACCTTTTGATGTAACACGATAGGACATCTTCGTAGTGTTGTTCATGCTTTTTGTAGTTTCCGTTGGCGACATAGCCGATTCAATCATGTCACGGAAAGTGAAATAGAACGAGTCTTTTCTTTTCCTATCTTTGGAGAATTGCTTTGTCTTGATGAAATAGTTATCTGTCGCTTCCTTCTCATTCCTGAAGTTGGCTTCCACATCGATAGCAAGTTCTTTACCCTCTAATTTCAGTGTCAGTCGTTTCATCTCTGGCGTGACAACGAATGCCCCGCTCTGTTCGCTTAATGTTTCTTGGTCAACCTCATTGCGGTTCACCATAATTTGGCCGGGATTGAGTTGAATGTCACGCACTTCCTTGTAAGCAGGATTAGGCAGTTTACAGATTTCCTTCACATTCTCCATCCAAACGGTTTGTGTCGATTCCACATCATCTGTTTTCATGGTAATCACGAAACAATAATTGGCAAGCTCGTAATTACGCTCGGTGATGATACCTGTATATACTGCACCATCGTTAGTCCTAATCTCATCCAACAACATGCTTTGCTCAAAGATGGACTGGTTGGGATTGTTTTTGATGGAGTTGTCTTTCACAAGGTCATTGATGTCAATGGACTCTACCACACCGTCATCTTTTAACAAGCAAATCACCCTTCCGGGAACCTCCTTGATGCATTGGCCCGTAACCGTTCTCACCATGCCACCGCTTTTCACTGTTAGGATTCGATTGATGCCTGTCAGAAGCATCTCGTCTCGTGAATCATATTCCACAAAGGCAATATTAGACGAACGTAAAGCATAGTCGCGTTTTAATTCGATATACTTCATGATTTTGCCTTGCTCAAGAATAAGAACATTGTTGATCATACTGCCCGTATCGATGCTGCTCAGCGTCAATTCGCGCTTCTTATCCAAAAGTTCGTTTGCCTCTGCATAGGTCTTCCATTCATCAGGCAGGTTATTGAAAGCTACTTTCTTGCCACTGACGTTCTTCACCTTTTTGCCATCAATGACAATATCCGCATTTTCAGCAGAAAAGACAATGCTTCCACCAGACTTTTGGCTTTTCATATAACCGTGCAATATTGAACCATTTTTCAGGTTCATCGTTTGCACGACTTGAGCCTTGGCCGTCAGCATACAGCCAACGACCAAGGCTATGATTATGAGGTACTTTTTCATAATTGCTTATTTAACACGCTTTTCCATAGACGCTTTTTTGAATTGGTCAATTCTTCTCATGTTTTCCGCATCAGAAGCCAATAAACCCTTCATGCCATCACTAAATTCATAAAAATCACAGGCAAGATTAGGAATGTCAAAGATACAATTGTACATCTTGCCCATTCTGACATTGACCTGATTGTGCGTATCGTCCAGTAAGAAGCCAGAACCATCCTCTTCAATCTTTGCGAACCAAATAAAATTGGCATTGCCCAATGGAAGCACAAATCTGTATGTATAGTAGTTGTTGCCAGAACTGCTTGTGTTTTGGACCGACAACTGCCAATTATAAGTAGTACCAGCATTAATTGTCGGAGTCATTGTACCATCGCTTTCAAAAGAACAAAAATCAGAATTCTTGTCAACATAAAGATGATAAGAAATCACATCGCTGAAATTGTGTATTCCATTGGTATGAACCAAAATTAATGCCCCAGCTGGTTTAACATCAATAGTATGGCTTACATGACCTGCACCAACAGAAACTCTATTGCTTGCAACACCTAAGATTTTATCATCCCATCCTATCAAACCACTAGCATCCGTAATTCTCAAGTCAGTGAGACGGTCTGTTTCTGTGAATTCCCAGTATTCGAAAGACACGTCTCCATGGTCCAAAGTGGCAACATCAGTAGTTGCAACAACCGTATAGTTGCCGTCTGCAAGATCGAATGTCGAGTTCATCGTTGAACGATACCCACTGAGATATTGAATATCAGATGCGGCCAAATTGCCCTTGGCATCGTAAATAAATAAGTGAACACGCAGCCAATCACCACTCAAAAAATCAAAATCGTCTTCATGCACCTGATGGTTAACAAAATCACTAATAACCCCATAAGGGTTCACTTCAAAACTCACCTCTCTAGAAATCGAAATGTCCTCATTCTTGCAAGATGCAAACAGCAAGGCAACTAATGCCATGCACATAATCATATATTTTTTCATGACTCTCATTTTTTAGGTTATTTGACAATGTTGAAAAGATAAGCGAAGGATAACATCACCGAGCTGACCTTGGTGTCGAAGTTGCCAGCCAAAGGGCTCATACCCATGTTGTAACGCACACCCATCAGCAACGATGAACTCGGATTGATACGTGTCTTATAGGCCAAACCAGCAGTAATCATCACATCACTCCCCTTGATTTCACCCGTGCCGTATGTAGCTCCTTCATAGTTAAGCTGGTCAGGCGAACAACCCAACACCTTTACCATTGTGGCACCTGCTTCAATAGCAAGGTTCGGAATGACGTACAATTGTGCCAAAACAGGCACTTCGATGCAACTCGTTCCCAAACTCGTGGAACCGAGCTTGATGTTTCTACCACCATACACAGCCTCAAGTTGAAGACCTAACCAACCAGTTCCGCCACAACTCAATTCGTAACGACGACCAAAATGGGCATTGAAGGCAGCTCCAAACTGATAGCCTACGCCCATTCCAAAATTGAGGTTTTCAAGGTTGGAATGGCTTCCCATTGCCAACCCAACGCCTACTTTAGGCCCAATCGCAATGCGGTAGGGTCTGTCATCCTCGCACTCTTGAGCGAACAATCCGCCACAGCACAATGCTGCAAGCAGGACAAGTAACAAATTTTTACACATAATTTATTGATTTTAATAGTTAATAATTGATTTTCAAATCGTCTTCAGAGAAAGAACAGTCGTTTTGCTTCCACAATTATGACCGTCTGACTTCACAGAGACAACAGCCTGCACATCTTTATCCTCGGTCACTTTCACAGTGATAGTCATAGGTTTTGATTGTTTAGGTTTAAGCGTTTGTCTGAAATGAGTCGTTTGTCCCGAGACATTTAGTGTTGCATCAACCATAACATCTACATCCGAAGTGTTGGTTACAACTGTCTTCACCGTTTGATTGCTGTTTTCATCAGCATATTTAGAAGTCGCAAATGGAGTCTTGATGTCGATGGTAATTTCATTGACTTCGTACTTTTTAGAATCCTCCCAAAGTAACAGACCGTCATAAACAGCTTTTCCTCTTATCAAACACTGATTCGTACCTCTATAAGAATCTGGCTCAAGATCATACATCAAAGGAACATTTTTTTTATATGTTCCATTGCCTTCGTCCAACCCCAACTCTATTTTGCCGCTTTCAAGTGAGGATGGCACCTCAAGTTCAAAGTGCAAACGGTTGCATTTTCCATCGGGATAGACGCGAAAAGACTCTTTAGGCCAGTTTGCTACCACATTGCCTTCCAACAGTTCGAGTACACCACACTTCCCATCTTTCTTTACAATGGCGTGTTGGGAATAAAATGGTTTTGCCTCGCCGAATTGCGCAGGAAGTACAATTCTGTCATTTTCATTTTTCAACCGATAGCCGTATGAGCCATTATCAGAATAGACCTCAATTCGCATATCTTCTTCCCAAGCATATCCTGTACTTTCTTCGCATTCTTTAGCATCTTCCGAATAGGCATAGTCACAGGGACGCACTGGCAAGTCGGACGTGTACGCTATCTTTTTCTTGACCTGCATATTGGTTTTGATGACAGCATAATCCTGATAATTTGCCACGACAGCTTCGCCGTTTTCATTGAAACTTGAACCCTTGGTAAGTTTACCCCCATGGAATCCATCAGGTCTCATCTCCTTTCCTTGTGGGGTAATATACCAAACCTCTTTTGCTTTTTTCTCCACCGAAGCCCATCCTTGCATAAAAGGGTGCGCCTCAACAAACTTGCATTGGATGGCAAGATTACCTCGTGTATCCAAATAACCCATCTTACCCTTGCTGTCAGCAACGGCAAGAAGCCTTTCCGAGAAAAATGGATACTCCGTAGTGTAATACTCTCCACTCACAGCAGTAAACTGATGGCCTTGTTCTGCAAATAAACCGAGAATCTTTTTTCCTTTAAGGACAAGTGCATAGCCATCGGAAAAGTTAGTGACAGCGTCGGCATTAACGCTTTGAAGAAGTTCCTTGCCGTTCCGGTCAATGAGTTGAACCTTTCCAGCTCGGTCAACACACTTGAACAAATCTTCACCAAAAAGGGTGATTTCAGAGTATTCCGGTTTGATGCACCATTTAGCGGTTTGGGCATAAGAAGAGAATATAGGCAACAAGACTGCCAAAATAAATGTAAAAATGCGTTTCATCATCTAATTACTTTATGTTTTTCATACAATTCACACAAATGCTTTATATTACACACAAACACTATATTTTCTGAAGCAACTGCTCCACCCCAAAGCACACCTACCAGATTCCTATCTTCATCAAAAACAGGCGATCCACTTGCACCACCCAAACTAAGGCCTTGAGCTTGGAATTGATTATCGTCTGGTTTTTTACTTACAGTAAGATTAGTATATGTTGGTATCATTTCATTTGCATTCCCTATAAACTCGCTCAACCACTTTCCTCCTGGATATCCAATGCTAATCAAAGCTTCACTCCATTTAAGTTTTGATTGGTCGACACGTGCATTTTCTAGTCTGTAATAGCCTTTCTTTACAATCTCAGGAGGTGTCTGTTGGGAGTGTAACCTAAGAATAGCAACATCTTTATTTGGATCACCCGATTCTGCTATACTTTTGCATTTCATAAAATCATCTTTATCATGATATGTCTGATGGGGAAGCAAAACACCCAAAAAATCGTGATGGCCTGAAATCTCAAAATCAGATTGCAACAGAAGCTGTAATTTTGCCCTATCATCAGGATCATTAGGATTAATTCCATAATTGTTCTCAAAAAAGCCACCCTCCAATAATAGGTTAATAAAAGCAATCATTTTCGCTTTAATCTCTGCACTTTCTATTTCATCTTCTTTTATATCTGACAGCCATGGGTATGCCACATGACGGTTGGTTGCCAGTTCTCCATACGGAGAGATGAAAAAAGCGGTACCCGAATACCAACATGGATTCTCTTCAAAAAGTTCCCAACCATATCTAGTATATCCAAATGTCCAGGTCTTTGGCCATGAAGACCGGTTTTTAAATGGGTCATTTTTTATGGTTACATCAACATAAAACGCGCCATACACATAAACCGTAGCTTCCCATAACGCCTCAATGGGAGGATTGGTATTATTGATGGTATCTATGCTATTTCCGCCTTCTTCGACCACTTCTCCTTTATCAACCACATCGCCTCCATTGTTGACTACTGGTTTGGTCCTCAGCATGACCACTAATGCTACTATTGCAGCCACAGCAGCAGCACTGCCAACGACTTTCCAGATGACCTCCCATGGATCGGCCGGGATGTATTTCTTCAAATTGACAGGTACACCTCCAACAACCACATCATCATTGCGCTTAATACGGATATTCTGGTGTGAGACAATTTGACTACCATTCACTTTAGTACCGTTTAAACTATGATCTTCGATGAAGGCATGACCATTCTTGTCAATTTTCAGGGTAGCATGAAAGTCGCTCACCGTATTGCCTTTCACAACAATTTCATTATAGTGAGCATTCTTCCCAATACCAAAAATCTTCTTGAACATACTGTTGTCAATTTGCGGTACTGAAGCCCATTGTAACTCAGTGTCGGCAAAACGCACAAGGTCGCCTCTCCTAATATTCACCCATTGGCCAGGCTGGATAGGGTGGTTGTTTACAAAGGTACCATTAGTGCTATTCTTGTCTTTTAAGAGAATATCTCCGCTATTTAGGACAGCAATTTCAGCGTGAAGCCTACTTACTCTTGGGCTGTTAAACACGATGTCGCACTCAGGCGCACTACCAATTCTATAACTCATATTTGTATTTGTTTTTGTTATTATCAATTGTTGTTTATTGATCATGCACCGATGAAGGTTCCTTTCCCTTTATCGTTTTTGTCATCGTCACCACCTTTGTCACCACCTTCTTTAACCTTAGCTTTTTTAATCCATTTTGCATAGAGTTTCAAGTCTTCCTTAAGTTTCACAACAGCTTTGTCGGAATAGTCTTCTCCTTTGCCATTAGATTTCGTATTCCAACCCACAAAGGTGTAGCCATCTCGCGTGAATATGTTAGGGGTCAGAGTAGTTTCATTACCCTCAACAATTTCTTGCGGTTCCATCTTTCCTTTTACCGCACGTGCATTAGGCTCAAAAGTCACTTTGTGAGTGCGTTGCTTCCATTGGGCATAAAGGGTAATGTTGTCTGATAAGGTTACAGTAGCCTTATCTTCATAGTTCATGCCTTTCCCATCAGTTTGGGTATTCCATCCTGTGAAATCATATCCTTCACGGGTAAATGTATTTCCGATGAGACCCGTCTTCATGCCAATCGGCACTTGCTGTGGCTCCATTATACCTTGCCCTTCATTGGGGTCAAAAGTCACAGTATAGGTAGTAGGCTTCTTTTCGTCATTATTGCTGATTGTATCTGTAACTACAGTTGAATCGTCCTGAATAGGTTTAGGCTTTTCCTGAGTGATATACACTGCTGCCAAAGCAGCAACAAGTGCTACGGCCAATCCTATTATCAAATAAGTCACCCATTTGTTCGATTTAGGAATGATGTTCCAATCGAATGTAGTAACATGGGCAAATGAGATGGAATCCTTGCGCGTGACTGGTACAGGCACATTGGATGAAATCCTTTGACCATTGATATAAGTGCCATTGGTACTTTGGTCGGTGATGGTCATCTTTCCCGACGACGACACCGTTAGCACCGCATGACGCCTACTAATGACATCGGTATTGTCGTTTAGCACGATGTCGCAAGCTTTGTCTCTTCCTATTGAATAGCTCTTCATAATATAGATGATTTTATTGTTTCTCTGATTTCAAGTTAGCGATATAATTTGCCATTATGCCAAAAGCCCACCGTGTCTCCATTAGCACCAGTTTGAGTGGAATCCATGACAATGGCATTTTTCGTTTCCTGCTTTTTATTCTTATTTCTTGAACACTGTGTGATGTTCAATATGGCACTTGCGACCAATAAAGCCGAAACACCAATCAGAATGATTTTGTTCAATTTGCTCATTTTTTCCTTTTGTATTGAGTTGTTTTCTGTTTCAACGATGACCAAAGTGAGGTTGTCGTGTCCCCCTCCATTCTTTCTCCCCTCGCCATCAACAAAAGTGGCGAGGTCATCAACGATTTGACCTAAATTCGCGTCTTCAGTTGCTCTTTTTATCAGTTCGGGCTCGGGCATAGTTCCATGAATACCATCGGTACAAAGCATAAAACGGTCGCCCTTCTCGTATGGTCGTTCTATGATGTCAATTTCCAGTTCAGGTTTCAAGCCAAGAGCTCGGGTGATGATATTTGATTGTTCCGACAGTCGCGCCTGCTCTTCAGTGATCACTTTCTCTTTCACCAAACCAAACACCATAGAATGGTCGAATGTACGAAATACCTTGCGGTGGCAGCGCAACTGATAAACCCGACTATCACCCACATGGGCAATAATGGCCGACTCCTTATTAATAAGTAAGGCCGTACAAGTAGTTCCCATACCCATTAGCTTGGGATTCTCTTCAACAGCCTCAAGAATAGCCAAATTGGCTTTGTGAATGGCTTTTAGCAAAGCGTTGGCAGGTGTTTCATCGCTACTGGCTTTAGAGACACCTTCAACTATCTCCTTGACAGCGATACTTGAGGCAGTCTTGCCACCAGGTCCACCACCCATGCCATCGCACACGGTGACCAACAAGCCAAAGGGAGTGTCATCATAGCCAAAAGTATCTTGGTTTTCAGTGCGTCCACCAACGCGAGATTCTCCGAAGCAAACAAACGGCAAATTGGTATTTATTTGATGTAATTCCATTTTTTTTCTGATTTTATGATTTCTTTGAAAACATATTTCTTATTCTCTGCCAAAGTGTTGGAGGCGGAGCCATAGCTGCAATGATAGCAGCCTGAAACTCAGCTGCGGTTTGGTAACGTTTAGGCTGTTCCTTTTCCGTTGCTTTCAACAACACTTGCATCAACCTATTGGGAATCACGTCATTTTTCGGCAAAGGATCCCGCATCTGACGTGTCAATGTCTCCATTTCACTTTCGCTATCAAAAGGATTAACCCCTGTCAACAATTCATAGAAGGTCACACCAAGGGAATAAATGTCAGTAGCAGCATTGATGGGAATAGTGCTGTTTCCATCGCGGGTGATCTGTTCGGGGGCTGCGTATTGTGGAGTGCCGATAAATCCTGATTGCGAAAACTTGTTGCCTCCACTCATGCGAGCAATGCCCAAATCCATTAGTCTCACATTTGAATTCTCCTCAACCATGATGTTAGACGGCTTGATGTCTCTATGGATAATGCCATTGGCATGGATATACTGCAGAGCATCCAACACTTGGCAGATAGCTCGTGCCGTTGTCTCCACTTTGACCTGCTCATCGGTGATTTGCTTTACAAATTTGTCAATCTCCTCTCCTGAAACAAACTTGCTCAACAGCCAAATGGGGCCACGGTCTGGATTCACCATACAACAGCCTATCATTTCGATAAGGTTTTGATGGCGAAAAGCCATAGATGATTCTAATCGTGCACGTTCACGAATGATGGGAATGTTGACATACTCGTCCTTCACCCGCTTTACGGCAATCTGATCACCCGTTCTTACACGATAGCCTCGCCAAACAGTTCCCATGGCTCCACTTCCCAACGGTTCCTCATTGGGATCATAGCAATACCATTCCCTCTCTGTGTACAAGTATAGATACGGGTCACCTTGTCGCTTAAAAACCGTTCGTCTTCGCTGAATGGGTGGCATACTTTCTAACAATTACTTTTTGTTCTTTCTTTCGTTAATGGCATCTAACTTCCTATCAATCTGTAGATCTTCAACGTGTTGTTTGGCTTGAGGATCATTTTCCATCAATTCTTTGACTCTCAAGAAATATGGTTCAGCACTTTCATCACTTTGTTCAACGCCTCTTCCATAAAAGAAATCACAACCAATTTCATAAAGCAACACATAATCCGTTTGCGCATTTCCCATTTGATACGCCAGCATACGATAGTTATGCGCTGTTTTATTATTAGGAATGATATTACATTTCATACGCATAGTTCTCCATGTACTACTATCCTCTTTGTAGAATTCCAATCCTTTTTTGATTTTTTGGGGATCAAAATAAAGACAACTCAACAGGAAAGCCGCTTTATAATCATTGTTTTTTGCAAGGCTATCAAGAATGCGAAATCCCTCTTGAGCAGACGATCCTCCCGCCATAACCAATGTTTGGGCATAGTCAACATTCTCTATTTTATTTGGAGATTCCTTCTTACCTTTTTCATTATCATTTTTATTATCTTGACTTGATTTGGAGTTTAATTCCTCTATAACAACCACCCGCTTTGATCTATCATGAATTGCCTTGACAATATAATAGGATGATACGCCAATGACTGCAATGCTCGCAGCTACGATTACCGTCTTTTTATATTTCAACAATCGCTTTAGGATACTGTCATCCTCATTGCCAGAAGCCATCCATCTGTCAATGTCAACACGGAATTCCGAAGCACTCTGATATCGTTTCTTTTGGTCTTTTTCGGTGGCTTTCTCAATAATCTTACGCACCGTCTTATCTTGAACCTCTTTCAAAGGAAGTTTCTCGTGTAATTGTTTCTCATAGACTTCCTGAAATGGTCCTTCAAAAGGAAGATGACCTGTAACCATTTGGAATAACATGATACCCAGTTCATAAATATCAGTCGTATAGCCTTGACTCTTTATGTCACCAAGAAGTAGCTCTGGAGGAGCATAATAATACTTCCCGACGAACTGCCCCGCAGAAGTCAATTGTTTGTCATTAGAGCCAAGTTCACCAACTTTCTTAGCAACACCAAAGTCAATCAATTTAATCTTCCCATCTGTAGTCACCATGATATTGGAAGGATCAATGTCACGATGAATGTACCCAGCATCATGCAAAGCAGTGACACCCGAAAGAATGCTACGAAATACCTCACCCACAAAGACTTTCCGTCTTTCTCTATAATCACGCAGCAGTCGTTCTGCGGTCGGATTAGGACTCCCATCTTGGTTTACCTTATTTCCATTGAGCATATCGTCAAGGTTGACCCCAATTAGCAACTCACTAACCACATGGTATCTAGTTGTATAATTTTTATGGGTTTCCACGAAATCAAGCATCTCGACAAGGTTGTCATTCTTGAGACGAATGAATGCCTCGCGTCGAGCTCTATCGATAACCTGCTCTGTCAGTTTCGCGTCCTCAAACAGAAGCTTTATGGCCACCTCAAGAGTCCTGATAGAACCGTTATTCTCGTCAATCTGGATTCCACGGAACACACGGCCCATGCCACCTTCACCTAAAGGTTTCTTACTTGGGTCAAATTCATAATGAATATTACCTTCCCCGTTTCCGTTTTGTAAACTGATAACCGACATTCCTTATTATATTATCTATCTTATTTCTTACATATATTCGGTCTCGGGCTTTCCGCTACCAAAGGCTTTTCCGCCATTCATTGGAGTTGTACCTTTTTTAGTTCCAGGATCGAAATACGGAGTATCATTATTCGTATCATGGCGTTTATATGGAGCATCATCATCCCAATCATTCCATTCATCCGTTTCTTCTTCGACTTCAACAGACATGAAACCATCTGCCTTTTTTAAACCCAATTCCCTAACATCGAAAAGGAGAAGCATACATTCATAACTGCTTCCAAATCGGAGAATATCGCCATTTTTGCATTCTTCCGTTCTACCGTAGAAAACCGGTTTCCCATTAATAAAAGTACCATTCTTCGAGCCTTTGTTTTCCAAAACGGCAATCGTTACATTAGGATTCGTGTATTGCTCAATAACAAGGTTGGCATGTTCGCCTGATACAGAACCCTCTTGCAAATTCACAGAATTACTTGCTTTACGACCAATCTTATTTGGACCAAGATAAAGCGGCCAATACTCTCCAAACGGGGTTCTTGAAACCGAAAACAAAAATCCAACTATTGGGTCATGCTGGTCAGTAGATTGATGCTTTTGTTCTTCTTGAACAGCTTCCATTCCTGGGAACCGTGTTGGTTTTTCGTTGCTTTTTCGATTTTGGCTTCGACCATTATCACTGTTTGAGAAATATGCATCCCTATTGTAAGGATTACCACTTGCGTTTTCCATTCCAGGAAATCTCGTCTTGTTTTGTGACATATTAAAAGGATTATTTAATTTTCTACAAAGTAAAGACAATCTTTCATAATAAAAACCATCAACATGTAGCATATTTGAAACATGTCCCATTCTCGCTACACTATATCAAGACTGCTTATTTTCCCTCAAGCCTTGAAGATAAAACCTTGGAATACAACTTAAAGAAATCATAACTCAGGATAACGGAAAGTCTCAAGAGAATTCCACTATCAATGGTTGGTGATTCGAAAATACGGTAAACGTTAGTGCGATGGCAACCCAACTCACGCGACAACCCCACTACGGTCATTTTGCGTGCCCGCATCTTCTTCTTGATTTCCTTGCCAATATGGACTGACATTCAGTTTTCAAAACATTTGCACATGAAAAACTCCCTGTCAACGTGCATAATACATAGAAAAAGCGTGGGAGTCTTGACCTGTCACTCGTCCGACAACCTGAGGCCTTCGCATGCCCACCCCGTCAAGACGAGCAACGAAGAACCCACGCCGATATGTCATGCTTTCTTGCCTTTCGAGACAATATAAACATTATATAGACATATCCAGACGTATCTCGTTGCTTTGACTTTGACGGAGTTGAAAGTTGCGAAGTTTCAGGTTGTCAAAACCAAAGCGCAAGTTACGCTTTATCAATAAAATGTCGCACCACTGCCATCGTCTAAACGGATGGATGATGCGCTGCAAAAATACAAAAAAAAGCGGACTTCAGTATTTTACGGTCTGCAAATTCAGGGCAAACGCATCAAATTTGTAATAGTTGCATCAAATAGCCCCAATCCCATGCGGCCTTGAGGCGTTTGTTTACGAGGCTGAGCTTGGATTTGTCCTTT
>Ga0247611_10004386_pt1 | contig 19616 bp, 14 predicted proteins | sample 177DNAGHGhighgp2_FD_192422 | JGI IMG/M metagenome (GOLD analysis project Ga0247611, IMG submission 192422) | Sheep rumen microbial communities from Palmerston North, Manawatu-Wanganui, New Zealand - 1770 DNA GHGhigh gp2 | ecosystem: Host-associated > Mammals > Digestive system > Stomach > Rumen...
GCGTTTTGGGCCATTTTTGAACATACCCTCCCCCGAAACAGTGAGGGTATGCACGCCCCGGCTGGCCAGCGGCGCCAAAAACCCGTCAAATGGCGCCGCGGCGCCAAAACTTAGTACTACTCTGCGGAAATTCCCGCAGAGTAGTACCTACTTTCTGCCAATTTGCCCGCCGGAGCGTAGTCTCCCTGCAAATATCAAGCAGGGAGACCGCAAATACCAGCGAAAACGTGGTCTCCCTGCCAGATAATAGCAGGAAGACCGCACTTAAATACCTTAAGATATAATTACTCCCAGCTGAAAATCAGCACGCAGGAGATAGCGGAGATCATTCCGCAGATCTGCCAGACGGTAGGGAGAGCGTTCAGATGGGCAATCAGAAGAAGAACGATCGACAGCAAGCAGCAGATGACAGGCGAGCAGGCGTCTGCGAGAGGAGCGATGACCATCGCCTTGCCGTAGCGGTTGGCGTAGACAAGGGTGAAGGCGCCGATTGCGTTGAGGATCTGGACTCCGAAGACCTTGGCGGGAGCGGCCCAGCCGAAGGCGGTGAGCTCCGAAGGAGACTTCAGAAGGAAGGCTACCGGAATCAGAACTACTGCGGCGATTGCCATGTAGACGAACACGCTCTCTGCGTCGGGGGTGTGGTTGTTGGCGAGCTTCATCACGAAGGCCTGGATACCCCAGCAGATAAAGACTACTGCCGCGAGAACAATCCAGAGCCAGCCCTGGGCGCTGCCTTCGGTGTCGCTCGGGATAGCGAAGCAAATAATTGCGACGAAAGCCAGAACGATTCCGAGGATGCCGAGCTTGGAGACTTTCTCCTTAAGGAAGATAGAAGACAGAATAACGGTTACGATCGGGGCAACCGAAATCATCGGCATCACCAGGTACGAGGGAGCATACTTGAGCGCGAGGAACAGCACCAGCTGTCCGCCTGCTCCCAGAAGTCCTACACCCATACTCAGGGCAACCGACTTCGGCCTTACGTCCAGTTTGAACTTGATGTTTGCGAGCGCGAAGATTGCGCACGGAATCATCGAAAGTGCCCAAACTACATATACCATCTCGGAAGAGAAATCCTTGGGAATTCCCAGATAAAGTTCTCCGAGGGTGGGGTCTGAGAAGGTCATCCAGATACCCCATGTTATCATCGTGATGATGGCGTAAAGCAGCCAGTTGTGTTTTTTCTGTGTCATATTACTTAACAAACGATGCTATTAACTTTCCGAAATCTTCATTTTCACGGATGCCCGTAAAGGCGCGGGAGCCGGGGCCCCAGGCGTAGAAGGGGACAGCGATGCCGTTATGGCCTTCGCTGCCGAACTGAACGCCGATGCGGCCTTCGGCAAGGTCGCCGTCCTGCAGGGTGAGGCTGCCGGTCGCATGGTCGGCCGTCACAACTACGAGTGTGTGGCCGTCTGCCGCTGCCCACTCAAGCACGTCGCCGATAGTCCGGTCGAAATCCAGCAGCTCTTCCATCGCCAGGCCGATATTGTTCCCATGGAGCCAGTCGTCGATACACGAGCCTTCGATCATCATTACAAAGCCGTCCGGGTCCGCGCTGAGAAGCTCGAGCCCACGGGCCACGCTATTGCGGAAAAGCTCGCCGCGCTGCTGGGCCACGGGCAGGTTGTCCGGGGCGAGGATGCCGATAACGGGCAGCTCAGCCCCCATCAGCGCCGCTTCATCGAGGGCTACGTTGTAGCCCGCGGCGGCCATCTCCTTAGTTATGTCGCGCCCGTCCGTGCGCTTGGTCGTGAACCAGTCGAGGCCGCCGCCGCTAAGGTAGTCGACCCCGCACTCGACGTAGTCGGCGATCAGGTCTTCCTGGTTATAGCGGTAAACGTTGTGGCAGCAGAAGTCACACGGCGTCGCGTCTGCGAAATGGCAGGTCACGGCAACTCCGGTCTTCTTGCCGAGCTCGCGCGCACTTACCAGCACGCTCGGCAGATCCGAGCCGTCCGCCGCGGTCCCGACATGGCTCTCGGCGGTCTTCTGACCGGCCGCGAGCGCGGTCCCGCCGGCGCCCGAATCCGTGATCAGCCGATCCGTGCACCAGGTGCGCGAAAGACCCACGACGGGGAAGTTGTCAAGATTTAGTTTACCCTTGTTGAGGACCCAGCCGCAGCTTACCTGCTCGAGGCCCATTCCGTCGCCGATGAAGATGATGACGTTGCGGACATCCGCGTCCTGAGCGGGCTCGGTGACCTGAACTACATCATAGGTACGAGTAGTCTTGTAGTACTTAAGACTGTCTTTTTCTTTGCATGCTACCGCGCAAAGCGCAAGGGCCGCAATCAGGCATAAAGTTTTTTTCATATTGTTCTGGTGTAAGTTTCTTCTATGATTCCGTCTGCGTTGGCAATGAAGTAGAACGGTGCTGCACTTACATCGTAGATGCCTTCTGTCTCGTGCGATCTGAGATATTCCCATCCTCCCACTTTAGGGAAAAATCCAGTGCCGCTGCAAAGGGCGATATGCCGCGCATCCGGACGCACGCAAGCCATCTTTTCTAGGGCTTTAATGCAACTGGAGCAACTCAAGTCTACGACCATAAAGAGAATTGGTTGTCCGGGATCGATGGAAACAGAATTTCCCAGCCGATCAGAAAGAGGTGGTAATACAAGTTTATTGCCGATGTGATTTGTCTGGCAGGCTGTTACAAAACGCGAGTATAACTCGGCGTCGTATCCGTCTACGATTCCGTCTCCGAGTATGCGAGTCATCGAATAAACGAATAAAGGACAGTTTCTGCAGGGAGAAGAGTAGGAGTAAAAAGCTTTGACCACCCATTCGGAGTAGACATAGTATGCGACTTCATCTGCTTTCAACAAATCGAACAGATGGTCTATTTCTTCTTTGGCATCCTGCTCAGGCGCGGCCACAGCGAGTTCGGCGAACTTCGCGAACTCGTCTTCAGCCGCGCGGATGTCAGTGATGTCGGGAGTGTGATGCTTCCAATAGCCCTTAACTAAAGACGTATTGCAAGATACTGCAACACAGGCAGCCATCATTGCGACCGCTAGAATTCTCAGTCTCATTTGAGCTCGAACAGTTTATTGTAGCCGGTGGCGCTGTCGAAAACGTTCTTATTGGCGAAAGCTATGCTGTAGAGCGGATTGTTCGGAAGAAGGGGGTCGCTAAGATTCATGTAGACAGTTCCCTTTGCGGCCGGGAGCTTGATGGAAGTGAGGACTGTATGCTGGCCGGGCTGCCATTTGCGGGGGTCTGAAGCCACGGGGAATACGGTCTTCTTGCCGGCCGAATCCACGAATACTATCTGCACCAAGCGCGGGTTCATAGGCGATGCGTAGCCGTCGTTGTGGAAGTTGATGGCAATCTCCAGATCCTTGCCGACCTCCACTTCTTTCTTGTGCTCCACATTATCCAGCATTAGACGGTAGCCCAGCTTGTTTACTATGTCATTATAGCATCCGCTGCTCTTCCATCCGTTGATGACTTCGCTGTGATAGTCGATATTGAGGTAGGTCCAGTGATAATCGACCATATCCTGGGTTGAAGCCTTGCAGGTGCAATAATCTGAGACGGCGCAGGTTTCGCCGCCCATAATCGTATAGCGGGTTTCCGCCTTCCAGAATTCGCGGTCGTTAGCCTCATTGTCGAAGGTTCCCCAGTCGTCTGCCGCGGCGCCGAAGCAGTCGTTGTGGCCTGCGAGGCGGTCGAGGGTCTGGCCTTTGTGGGCAGTCTTGGCAGTAAGGGTATCCTTAACGGTAAGCCCATACATCCTCATCTTGAACTGAGGGGTACGGAGCTCCACCTGGCGGGATGCGGGAAGCGCATCAAGCAGCGCCTCGGCAACCCTCTTGCGAGGAAGGTAATCCTCATCGGATTTTGGCTGGTACACGAAGTTGTCTGTGTAGTACCACTCACCCCAAACGCCTACGAAGCCCGCCTGCATTACGAAGATAACGTCTTCGTTCTTCTGAAGGATAGGCTTGAGCTGCTTAATATGACTCATCACTATCTCCTCTGTGGGGTCGTAGGGATGTTTGCTTTCGCTGTCTTTGTAAGCGAAACGCAGTACACACTTTGCACCGCCGGCACGAAGGGCGTCCATCGTGTCCTGGATCTTCTTAAGGAACGACTCGGAAATGTCTCCTTCCATGAAGTCGGTAAGGTAAAATCCCGTATAATAAAGGGTACGACCTTCCGCCCTTTGCGCTTTGACTGAAGATACTTTAAGGGCGGATGTCCCTGATTTGAAGTCCTGATACTTCATGAAACCTCTTTCCGGATTGGCGATCACGTCCGTGCTTTCCGTGAACTGGTATTTCACTCCGGTCCACGAATAGCCGCCCGGCTTGTCGTCTCCAGTTTGCTCCGGAATGGTTACTTCCGGTTCTGGATTGTCCGGTTCTGGATTGTCCGGAGTGTCAGTGGTGTCCGTCTTCTCCTGATTGACGAACAATGAGTGGAAATCAGGAAACTGAAAATCGTTACACGAGCAAAGAAGAGCCGCGAATGCGAACAAAGTGAATATGCGTTTCATAAACTATAAACCATATGTGTGAAGCGCGCTGCCGGTATCTATTGAATAGACGCTCTCAAGGCTGTTGTTTTCGTAGTTCTTCGCGTATGAGGGACGCTGGAAACCGTCCCACTGGAGCATGAATCGGATAAACCAGTCGAGATCGTCGGCATTGATATGAACATCGTCGAAATACTGGTTCAGATAGAAGTAGCACTGGTCGTGGAAGGTGCTCTGCTCTAAAGAAAAGATGCCTTTTTTCTTCGAAAGGAAGTATGAGCTCGAGCCCACCTCGGAAGCGTATCTGACGTTGCGCTGGGGAAGTTCGGTGGATATGGAAGTAAGCTCATAGTCCCTTGCCACATCGCCTTCGCTGACACCGAGCAGGCCTTCAATCACGCCCATAATGGCGCCAGTGCGGTCTGCGCCGCTCTTACAGTGAATGGCTACGGGATTGCCTTTCTTGACTTCATGGATAATCCAAGCTACACCCTGTATGACGGAAGATCTGTCGAACGGATGCTGGTAGCCGAGGTCAGTCATAATGAATTTGTACTCGGCTCCTTCTATCTGGCAGTGTCGCAGCGTCCCGGTGTGTTTCAGGTACTCAGCTCCGTTCACACCTGGGTCATCCGGGTCTCCGCGGAGGTCAAGCTCCGCCTTGATGCCTATATACTCACAAGCCTTCTGGGCTTCCGGAGACCATTCGTATTTAGTGTGGTCGTACACATCGGCGCTGCTGTCTTCTCCGATAAAGTTACCGTTGAGGCTTCCGCCGCGGAAGACCCATCCGTAACGGATCTTCCTTCCGTCAAGGCCGCTCCATCCGCCGATATCCCTCCAGTTCCAGCTTCCAGGGATGTCGAACATACGTACCTGGCCGGTCGCGGTAAATGTGCCGGATTTTACAGGCGATCCCGAGGCGGACACTGAATATGTATATTCTACGCCGGGAATGACGCCGGAGAAGGTGTACGAATCTGCGCCAGTCGCAGTGTCTTCCCAAACCACCTTGCCGCCGAGGCTGAGAGACACAGAAACGTCGGCTTTGCCGTCCCAGCTAACCTTGATGCCGTTTGGGTGGTCGTTTTTCCAGTTGTACACATCGGCAGTGGCCCTTACAACCGGGTCCTTGAACCAGGTTTTGGCGCCGAACTTTTCGTAGGGTCCGCACTGCATGAATGCATAGACGATATCGTTCTCTATGCAGCCTTCAGGGGAGACCACGGCTTTGGGCTCAGTTTGGTCGGTTTTGTTGTCTTCCGGCACCGAGGGTTTCTTTTCGCAAGCAAGTACTACGGCGGCCGCCAGAAGGATAATGAAATATAATCTCTTCATAGTGCGCAAGTAATTAAACTTTCGAAATATAAGCATAATAACGTGTTCTGAAAAGGATTGTGGCAAACAAAACGTTTCGAAACGTTTTTATTAGGTGTTTCGATTTGATAATAAAAAAAACTCATTATATTCGCCACGAATTGAGGATAATTATCATCTATAATAGGTGATCACAATAAGACACACATTTTAACCATTTTTATAACATGAAAAAGTTTTCTATCATCTTCGCGGCTCTTGTCATCGCTGGCATGGCTTGCGCATGTAAAAACAATGATGACCCCGTCAATGACGGAGGAAATGGTAACAAGGAAGCAGCCGTAAATATCAAGATCGACGGCGTTTTCGACGATTGGAAAGGTGAGTTTGCTTCTGCAGATCTCGCTGACATCGAGGAGACTGCATATCCCAACCTTACCCTTATGAAGGCAGCTGGTGATGCCAAGAATCTCTTCCTCTATTTCGAGTACACACTGGCAGAAGGCCAGACTGTTGCTCCTATCGACATCCTCATCAACTCCGACGGCGATGCCTCTACTGGTTTCACCAGCTGGATTTGGTCGAAGGAAGGTTGCGGTTGGGACTTCATGCTTGAGAGCGAGCTTGGTTTCCTTGGTGAGAACAACACCATTACCGATCTTGCCGACATGGCAGTTTACAAGTGCATCGAAGGCGATGGCCAGGATGCATGGGACGCCGGTTCCGTGTTCGAGCAGCAAAATGCTGACGACTTCATCGCCTGCAAGGGTACCGTTAAGGACGGCGTTGCATACTTCGAGGTATCTATCCTCCGCAGCGTTATCAATGCAAACAGGAAAGGCAACATTTCCCTCGGTATCACCATGACCGACGCTACCACCGGCGATTGGGTAACGAAGGGTATCCTCCCTCAGAGCGAGGACGGAATCGGCACAGCAGACATGCTTGAGGTTGCTCTTCCGTAATCAAAAAGTACATTTTTTCAGGAGGCGACAATCAAGTTGCCTCCTTTTTTAATTCTTCAATATGAAAAAAGTAGTTTTAATGTTATTGGCTGCAGCCGTGTGCTTTGTTTCATGTAAGCAGGACAATCCTAACGACGGCAAGCCTTCAGATTCCGATAACGGAAATAAAAAGAATCTCTCTCTTGAGATTGAGATCGACGGTGTTTTTTCTGACTGGGCCGCGACCGACGCGTCGCTTTATGCCTCTGCCGAGACTGATCCGGATGCGCCATGGGATGCAGTAGAGGAGATTCGCTGCTGTGCAGATCCCGACTATGTCTATTACTACATCAGGTATAACGAGGATGCACTTGCAGAACTGATGGCAGAGAAAGACCAGCTTCCGATACGTCTTAACATCAATACTGACGGAGAGTTTGAATCCGGTTATCTGAGCTATTCCCTCCAGGGTTACGACTTCATTGTAGAAGGAGACCTTTCAGACAAGGCCGGTAACTGGCGCTCTATGGTTGGAAGTCTTTATCAGAGGGTCAACGGCTCCTGGGAAGAGCTTGTACATGAATCAGACGCTCTGGTAGTGGGCGCAGGTAACGGTGCTGAGTACGAAATCATGCTGGACCGTGGTCTTTTCAGCTCTGCCGCATATGGCAGTTCGGAACCTAACAGTTCGATAGGCGATGTATTCCAGACTGGCATACGTTTCTACGAAACTACTATCAAGAACCCCGGACATTGGGAGGAACTATCCAACATGCCCAACTCTGCTGACGGGTCGGGTTATGCGGATCTTCTGGAAGTTAAGACGGTGAAGGGAAAGTAAGATCAGTCTTACTACTTCATCCTATCCTTGAAGAATTTGTCTATATCAGACGTCCAAGTAGAAGGATAAGAGTGTTGCATTTCTGGATAGAATGTCATGCTCTTATCCTTACTTTTTAGATTGTTGTAAGGGGCCATTTGTGTGTGTGAAGGACAGGTGCCGTCCTGAAGACCGCTTGTGGCCCATACTGCACAATTGATGCGGGTTGCCAGGTTCTTGGTATCGAAATAGGAGAGGAAAGCATACATCTCCTCATCTGACATGGATCCCTGGTTGGCTTTTGCGACATCGCCGGGCCAGGTAACAATCTTGAAGTAATCCGGATAGTCGCCAAGAAAAGCCACATTGGGGGCTATGGCCACAAACGGGATGGGGCTGAGAGCGGCGGCGGCATAGCTCAACGCACCGCCCTGGCTGGAGCCTTCGGCAAACAGGTTGTCCATATCGCTCGTCGAACGAGTGGCCATAAACTGGACGGCCCTGACGCAGTCTATGAAGGCACCGCGGTAGTAGTAACCGTTCTTATCTCCGAAGTTGAAGGCGAACCAGTCGTTATAAATATTCTCGAAATCCCCCTTGCCGTCATTTTTTCCGAAAACTTTTTCACGCTCGGCCGCGGTAGCGCGGTTCAGATACTGTCCGCGATGGGATAAAAAGAACTCTGCATACTGGCCATTTCCGCCTGGCAGACTGATGCTTGGACGGCTGTTCAGAGTGTCGTAGCCCTGGAAATGCATCAGGACGGGATGCTTTTTCCCGTCGGTGGGCTCCAGGTAATAGCCACGGATGATAACCGGATCTCCGGTAAGCCCGTCTGGAATCGACTGCATTTCCACAAAATACAGGGTGTAGGCGGAATTGGAACTAATCTCCGTAAGGTCGGCATTGATTTCTATTGCCTCGAGCTGGTCGATGGCCGCCTGCCAGAAATCGTTGAAGTCATCCTGCATGTCCGGAGCTGAGACTATTTCGAAGGGTGAGACTCCAAAATTGAAGGTCTTCACGCCCTTGCCGTTCACGGCCGGGAAGGCTTTGTAGAAGCCGGGATCCAGATCGTAGTCCGTGGTCAGTACAACATCCAAAGTCCCGTTGGCCGGAATCTCCACGCCTTTTTTCTCTATCGTCGTGACAGAGCCCATCTGGTCCGTGTTGATACGGACCTTAGCGTCGGCCGTAGTACTCACACTATTGGGGTTCTGGATATGGATGGTGATGGACGGCCGCTTGTCATAGATCCAATTATTGGTGACCTGGACAGAGGCCTTGAGCTTTTCCAGCTCCTGGGGCTCCTGTTCTTCCTCCTCAGGATTGGAAGGTTTGGTATTACAACTTGTGAAAAGAATGCCCGTGAAAGCTAGAGCGACAAGCAGGAAGGACAATGTTTTTTTCATTACTGTATGATTGCGTCGTCAAGACCGGTGAACTCGTATTTGAAAATATATGAGGTGTCGTCGCCCAGATCGTCTCCAACCCACACGCAGCTGTGTTTATGGTCTACGCACACGGATTCAGGGTTGGCCACATCGCTGACCGAGTAAGCCCCGATCAGTGCAAATGAACCGTCAGATTCGTCCAGACGGACGACAAAGATCTTCTTGGCTTCAGAGTCGATGATCCAAAGCCAGTCGGTGAGGGGGTCGTAGCACATGCCACCGATTTCGGAGATAAGGTTTTTATCCCAAAGCATCCTGTCCCATATTACTTTCTTGGTTTCCAGATCGCACAAAAAGAGGTGGGAGTTGGCCTGGGCGCCAACAAGTACCTTCCCTTCCTTATAATATGTGAGCCCTTCGATCCCGGAATTCCCATAATTGTTACAAGCACCGATATTGAAGAGAGTTTTTACTTTGGTATTGAAATCAGGCCCATTCACGATTCCTACGCCATTGGGCTCCAAACCGATCAAAAGGTCTCCTGTCCTGGGATCGAGTGAGACATCTTCCGCGTCTCCGCCAATGTGAAAATAGAAGAGTTTCTCGCCAATGAAAGAAATCTTACCGAGATCGCCTTCGTCGCCTACGCACCAAAGGAAATCTTCATTTTCGCTGAGGCAAATACCAGATAGTTCGGGGAAGTCGTTTATGATGAACTTGGTGTATTTTCCCATCTCCGGAATCTTCGGATCCGGTCCGTCATAAGCGGTGAGCTTGTCTGTGATATCTCCTAGGTCAAGGGGCTTCCCGGTTTTTAGTTCAACGTCTGAAGTAGCTGTATAAGTTGCACACCATTTACCGCCCTTGCTCAGGAACAGAGTATAACCGCCCTCGAGGGTGACATCACCGGCAAAGAGTATCCTGTTCTTCGCGCCGTCAGTGACATCACCATAAATGAAAGGATAGCCAGTGTTCTGCTTCGGAGAAATCTTTTTATTGGAGGATGAATACTCCACATCGGCTTTAGTGTAGACGAGTCCTTTCTTGCTGGCGGCTGAAAAGGCATACTTGTCATACCCTCCGCTTATGGTGAAATCCACTGCAGAAGAAGCGTCTATGAAAGAAAAAGTATCTCCCTGGAGGTAAGCGACGCAGATAAGTACATCGCATCTTGTGAAAGACGTTCTTGGCCTGAGCAGACCGTAACTGTGCTGGACGGCATCATCCGGCCACGCAGCGTACAGTCCGTCAGGATTGAGATAATCGGCCGTTACATCGCCAATCTGTATGCTGGCTGTCTTGCCTCCATCCGAGATATCCGATGCTTTGATGGTGATAGATTCGGCTGAGGCACCGGTGCCTCCCTTGATGTAGACAACGTCTCCGTCCGCCCACTTTTCTTTCATCGTGGAAGCTGTCAACTTATAGGTCCCTGGCTTGAGCTGAGGCTGCTGAGTGTTTTCGCCGGGATTCTGGTTTTCTTCTTCCGTTGCGGGAGTATTGTTACACGAAACAGTTATAACCGTGCAACAAATGGCAGCCAGCAAATAAACAAGCACATTTTTCATAATATGTTTTCGTCGTAAACCGATGTATATGATAATTCAACTTTCCCATCAGGGGTGATAACATAGAACAGAGGAGCTTCTGTTGTATCTAGTAAAGTTTGGCTGCGGGATATCTGGTAGCACTTCCATCCGGCCCGCTCAGGCAACGGACCGTGGCCGTAGCAAAGGGCGATCAACTCCGTATCGTTCCATTTGTCGGAAGAAAACCTGTCCATGGAATGACGGCAGGTGGAGCAGTCCTGATCAACCACGAGGACAAGTGTCCTCTGCTTGATTTCAACAGTTGCGTTGCCTACCAGCCTTGGGAATTCCGCTGCATCTCCGACATTGTTGTGGAGGCAAAGATTCATTCGCTTTCGGTACAGAGACGACATGTCACCGCTGGGAATGCCGTGGGATAGGATATTGTCTGCCGCATGCAGAAAGATCGGACATGAACGGCAGGGTGAACCGATGGAGCTGAATCCCCTCATAATAAGGTCTGCATAGATGATGTAAGTGACATCGTCTTTGCGGGCCTTTTTGAGGAGCATGTCCACAGCTGCAAATGCATCTTTCTCGGGAGCTGCGGTGGCAAGTTCTACAAAGTCTGCGAACTCTTCCTCCACGGCATCGTAATCGTCAATGTCAAGCGTCCTTGAAGACCAGTAACCCCGGACGCCGGAGTTGTTCCGGCATCCGGAGATAATGGACGCAGATGCGACTAATAAAACTATCGCAAGATGTTTCACTACTCGACCTCGAAGAGCTTGTTGAATCCGGTTTCGGGATCAAACATATCCTTGTTGGCAAGGACCATGCTGTAGGCCGGATTGTCCGGAAGAAGCGGATCGGGGAGTTCGAGGTAGAGTGTACCCTTGTTTGTGGCAGGAATGAAGTCTCCCACGGCGCCGTTGTAGCCTGGCTGCCATTTGGTGGGATTCGTTCCGAGCATGAATTTCTCTTTCTTGCCTTCGGGTGTCTCCCAAACCAGCCATGCCTGACGAGAGTTCATAGGAGCTGCAAATCCTTTGTTGTGGAAACGGATAGTCACCCTGCAAGGCTTGCCGGCCTCGATGGCCCCATAATGGACATCCTTAAGAACGATACGGTATCCGAGTTTGGCCTTGATTTCGTCGAAGCAGCCGTCTGTCTTCCAGCGGTTCAGCACCTCCACATTGTAGCCGTCGTGGAGATAGGTCCAGTGGTAGTCCTCAAGATCCTGGAGTGTCTGAGGGCAGAGGCAGAAGTCGGAGAGTTTGCAGGTCTCACCGCCCATGATGGTATAGCGGGTCTCAGCCTTCCAGAAATCGCGGGAAGCGGTGCCGTCGAAGGTGCCTTCGTCGTTTGCATCAGCACCGAAGCAGTCGTTGTGGCCACCAATCCTGGACAGAGTGTCTCCATCGTGTGCTGTTTCTGCGGTGAGGGTGTCTGCCAGCGACAGTCCGAACAGGTCCATCTTGTACTTGGGGGTACGGAGCTGAATCTGCCTGGATGAAGGAACTGCGCCCAGAAGAGCCTTGACGATAGGCAGGCGGTCGGACAGCTTCTTGAAATGTGTGGTGTAGTACCACTCTCCCCAGGTGCCGATGAAGCCGGCCTGCAGAACGAAGAGGACGTCTTCGTTGGCCTGGAGGATGGGCTTGACCTGTTCTATGTGGCCGAGAAGGATGCTTGCTTCGGGCTCTTGGGCGATGGTAAGGTCTGAATTGTCGTCCCTATAGGCGAAACGTACGATCGCCTTGGCGCCGCCTTCGCGGATTGCATCGAAGCAGTCCTGTATTCTCTCGAGATACTCCTCGTCGATGTTGCCTGTCATGTAGTCCGTGAGATAGAACTCGAGAAGCCAGAGGGTGTGGCCGGTCTTGACGTTTGCAATAACATCTGCGGATGTGCAGGCAGGTGTGTCTGCACGCACCTCATAGCCGTGGTAAATACCCCTTTCAGGGCTCACCACCTCGCCTTCTTCTTCCACATATGTCACTGCAGTGCCGTCGACTTCGTCATCCTCTGCAGGAATCGGAAGGTGACCGGAACCATTAATCTTGAACTTGGCTTCTTTGCTTGCGGAGTAAAATCCGAACCTCTTGGTCTCAGGCTGGCTGACTGTGATCTTCACGTTCACGTCGTCGATTGCGAAAGCCGTGATTTTCCAACTGGTCTCGCTAAGGTTTTCAAGGAGGGCGTAAGACGGCTGGTTGACTTTGAGTGTCAGCTCAGCGGGGGAGTTGGTCTCCACACTTACAGTGAAGGACTCGCCCGAGTTGACCGTCTTGGGAACTCCCGAGATGGTTATTGTGGGATCCTCAAGCTTCGTAGCCGTCTTGGGCTTGGGCTCCTGAGTACAACCTGCTGCCAAGATAAAAAGCAGCGCAGCTGCTAAATAATATGCTTGTTTCATAACTGATTATTTACTCTGGTTGTTCTGCTCGAATCCGGGAGTTGCCAGGATCTCGTCGTTAGGAATAAGGAGCGCAATGCGCGGATCATCATAGTCAATCACCTCGAAAGGATGATATCCGACATAACGGCGGTCGAGAGATTTCTTGTTGCGGAAGATGTCGAACACGCGGTGGCCTTCGAAGCAGAGCTCCATACGGCGCTCGTCCAGGACCACGTCGAGGACATTAGTGTAGCCGCTTGCGGCCATATTGCCAGTGGTGAACAACGCTTCGTCGGGCAGACCGGCACGTTTGCGGATAAGGTTCACGTCGGCAAGAGCCTCGTTGTCTTTACCGCCTTTTCGTGCATAGGCCTCGGCGCGGTTCAGGAAGACTTCACCCCAGCGCAGCATGACGGGAGATGTCATCGTGCACTGATTGTCTTGCCAGCTCCACTTGGTGTTGTAGTACCTTACATAGCCGCCATTACGGGTGCCGAGGATAGGATCCACATCTTCGCGGATGTAGACCGGGGTCCTTCCATTGAAGAAGTCTGCATCTTCGGTGAGATTCTCGTTGATGAAGTAACGAGTGAAGCCGTTGTAAGTTTCAGGAACGATGTGGAAAGTCCTGACGTCCTTTGTCTTGGGCTTGGTGCTGATGTCGCAGGTGAGGTCGTACGAGCCATCCGGGTTTGCAGTCTGGCCGCCGGTGTAGATGGTCACGCAGAAGTCGTTGCCGTAGCTCTTCACAGGGAAGCAGAGCATATCCTTTCCGTTGTGAAGGCGGACGTCTTCCGGATACCACGGATAGGTGAAATATGCGGCGAAACGGTTGTCCTTTGAGGTGCCGTCTGCATTCTTGTAGCGGTTGAAGAGCTCGATGAGTTCGTCGCTCCAGTACCACTCTCCCCATCCATTGGTAGACTCCTCGGTCACATTGTACATTGCACCGATAGTAGCAGAAGGAGCCGGGTGGTCGGTAGGATAGACATAATGGACGCACCAGATAGTCTCATCGGATGTCCATGTGGACTTCGGATAGTCCTGAAGGGTCTTTACATCGTAAACGCCCTTGACTGAATCCGGAGCCTTGGAGATGAGGTCGTCGCAGAGGTCGATGCAGTCCTGTAGGTGGTTTCCGTCGCCCATGTAGAGGTACACGCGTGCAAGCAGGGCCTTGGCGGCTGTTACATTGACATAAGATGCGTCGCCGCGGGCTTTGCCTTTGCCCATGTATTCTATGGCCTTCTTGAGGTCTTCTACAACTGCGTCGTAGCACTCTCCGACTGAGGAGCGCTTGGTCTCGGAATAGTCCATGCCTTGGCGAAGGACGATACCGGGGTTGTCCCTGCCGCAGACATAAGGCATGGCGAACAGGGTGACCATATGGAAGTGAGCGATTGCGCGGAAGAAGTAGTTCTCGCCGAGCAGCTGATAGCTGAGGCTCTTATCGTCACTGCTGTCGATATCTATTGCCGAGATGTTGGAGTTTGCGGCATAGATGATTTTGTAGGCAATCCACCAGGTGTAGGTCTTGTTCTTGGTGTTGTCCACATCCTTGTACTGGTATGGCTGAGTGAACGGATCCTCGGAGTTACCGGAGATTGTGACATTGTCGCCTCTCGTTTCGGTCAACTGAAAGTAGTGACGGAGGTAGTAGTTACCGTCACGTCCGCCGGTTTCTCCCTTGTATGGCAGATTGTCCTTGAAAAGGGCATAGATACCGTCAGTGGTGTAGATTGCCGCCTTGGGGTTCTCCTTGATCTGGGTTGAGGTCATGGAATCCGATGAATAGAAATCCATGTTGCAGGAGGCCAGAGTAAGAAGGGCTATTCCTAATGCAAATATCTTTTTCATAACTGTCTTCTCCTAATTAAAATTTGACGTCAATACCCAGAACCACAGACATAGGAACAGGATAGTTGTCTGAGTATAAGCCTGCGAGGCTGTAGGTGCTCATTTCCAGGCTCACTTCAGGGTCCATGCCGGAGAAACGGGTGAAGGTCAGGATGTTGTCGGCGGAGACGTAAATCCTTGCCGAGCTCAGCTTAACCTTGGATAGCAACTTCTGGGGAAGGTCATAAGAGAAAGTGACGTTCCTGAGGCGGAAGAAACTGCCGTCTTCAAGGTAACGTGATGAGTAGTTGTGTGCGTCGCTGTTACCACCGTTCAGAGGCTGAGGGTGGGTGACGTTATAGCGGTTGTCGCGCAGGATCTGCTGCCTTTCGGCCTCGGTCTCTGCAGAATCCGGGTCTCTCCAGCGCATCCAGCCAAGGCCGTTGTCAAGCGACTGCAGGTTGAATCCGGGCTGTGCACCGTCCGTGTCCATAATGTTCATACGGGTGGCGTTGAAAATCTTGTTGCCGACCACGAAGCTTCCGGTTGCGCTGAGGGTGAATGACTTCCAGCTGAGGCTTGTGTTCAGACCGCCGGTGAACCAGGGAGACGCGCTGCCAACAATCTGAGGCGTTGCATCTTTGTAGGAGTCTACATACATGACTTTCTCAACATTGCCATTCTCGTCGTAGATGAGGTGCTCCCACAGAGGCATACCGGTCTCATAATCGACACCGGCCCACTTGGGCATGTACCAGGAGTAGATATCCCTGCCTTCGATGATCATCTGCTTGACTTTGTCACCGACCGCGATGTCGTTGTGGCCGGGAAGTTCGAGGACGCGGTTCTGGTTGACGCCGATGTTAAATCCACCGTCCCATAAGAAGTCGCCGCGTTTGAGAAGTGTGCCGTCCACGGCAACCTCTATACCCATGTTGCGTACTTTACCCACGTTGTCCATCATTGAGAAGAAACCTGAGGATGGCGGCATAGGGCGCTCGAGGAGCAGCTTGGCGTTGATTGTATGATAGAGGTCAACGGTGATGTTGGTGTTCCTCCTGGTGGTGGCGTCGATACCAAGGCTGGTCATGTAAGCCTCTTCCCAACCCAGGGTGTTGTTCGCCTGCTGCTTGACGAAAGCTGCCACGACGTTGTTGTACTGGGCCGAAAGGTCGAAGATGTCCTGATACTTGAAAGCCGGGATATTGTCATTGCCGGTTTTACCGTAACCGGCGCGCACCTTGAAGAATGAGAATAAGTTGTTGCCGGACATGAAGTCCTCGCTCGACATGACCCACGCACCCGAGACGCCGGGGAAGAAACCTCCGCGGTTCAGCGGGCCGAATTTGTAGCTCTCATCATAACGGAGAGAGGCGGTTAAGATGTACTTGCCGAGGTAGGAGTACTGGGCTTGGCTCAGGAGAGCCCAGGTGCGGGTTTCGTAGTCCCTGCCGCCCACGCTCTTCATGATGGTGTTGCTGAGAGACCTCTGTCCTGCGGGCATCTGGTCGCCTTCTGCTGAGAGTTCGCGGGAATATCCTTCGCCGTACTCCCAGCCCACAACGGCGCTGAGTTCACCGCCGCCAACATTGTGGTGGAACTTGAGGAGGTTGGTTGTGCCCCAGCCGCTCCATTCGCTTTCACTGTTTGACAGGCCTCCCTTACCGTCGTCCACTTCCGTGGTGCGAGGATCGAAGTACTCTTCAGAGAAATAGTTGGAGCTGTCGTAACGGTTGGTGGAAGTGAAGGTCAGCCAGTCAGTAATGCTCCAGACAAGCTGGAGGTCGCCGACGAGGCTGTCTCCGTGGCCCCTAGCGTAGTTGTAAAGCTCGTTGTGGAAGTAGTTGTAGGTGTTTTTGGAATACCAGGGGTGTGTGTTCGCATCCGGACGGCGGGAGGTGTTGATGAGCACTGGCTCATTCGAAATAACGTTGCCTTCCTTGTCGAGTGTGAACGGATTGTCGAAAGGCAGCATCACGTATGCGGACTCGCGGGTCTTCCACCTTCCGGAATTGGTGTAATCCTTCGAGTAGTTGGCCCTCAAGGTCATAGTGAGCTTATCCGTGATGGGAGCTGACAGGTTGATACGCGCTGCGGTGCGCCTGTAACCGGAGTTAATGAGGGAACCTTCTTCATTGTAGTGGTCAAGGCTGGTGTAGTAGCTGACCTTGCCGCTCATTCCAGACACGGAAGCGTAGTAGTTCCTCACGAGACCAGTCTTGAAGGTGTTCTTCACCCAGTTGAAGTTGTACTTGCCGGCATCGATGTCTTCCTTGGAAGGGACGTTGGAAACCTTGCTCAGCCAGCTGTCGCTGCGGAAGAGTGAGTAGAAATCATACAGTTCCTTCGCGTCCATAGGCTTGAACCTTCCCATAAGTGCCCTCTTGACACCCGCGCTGGCTTTGAAGTTTACCTGAGCTTTGTCGCTCTTGGCCGTTTTGGTGGTGATGACGATAACGCCTCCGGATGCCGCGGCACCGTACAGAGCGGTGGCCGATGCGTCCTTAAGGACGGTGAGGGTTTCGATGTCGTTGGGGTTGAATGCGCCACCGGCAACACCGTCGACCACGTATAGCGGGCCTGCGCCCGCATTGATGGAACCGGTACCGCGGATGCGGATGGTCGCACCCTCTCCGGGCTGTCCGGAGGAGTTCATAACCATAACCCCGGCGACTTTTCCTTGAAGCATGTTACCGACGTCTGGGGTTGTAACATCGGTAAGTTTTTCAGAATTCACAGTTACGACTGCGCTTGTAAGTTCCGCTTTCTTCTGCGATGTGAAACCCAGAACGACGACCTCTTCAAGGACTTGAGTGTCGGGGGAAAGAGATACATTGATAACAGTACGTCCGTTAACGGGTTCGGTGGCGGACAAATAGCCGAGCGTGCTGAATGTCAGGCTCGCATCCTTTTCCACCTTAATAACGTAGTTACCATCGTAGTCGGTAATGGTGCCTTCTCCAGTGGAGGAAATGACACCCGCACCGATCAGGGGCATCCCGTCAGTTGCGTCCAATACCTGGCCTGTGACGGTGATTTTCTGGGCGAAGGCGAGTTGTGCGATAAATAACATCACACAAATTGCAACTGCCCGAGGAAACACTTTGTTCATTTGGTTAACTAATTTGGTTATTGTTTAATTATAGTTACAGCAAGTCGTTGAGGCCGATCAGGTTGAACGCGCGGAAGTATTTGTCCATATCGCGCTCGATCCTTCCGAGAACGACAGTTTCCGGGTCCATTCCAAGGCGCTCGAGGTTGGCGTAGAGGAAGCCGCGGGCTGCAAGGGAGCGGGGCTGCTGCCAGATGTAGCGGCAGCAGGTAGCGACTATCCAGTCCTGACGCTCGGGAGTAAGCTCATGCAGATCGAGATTCTTCTCGTCTTCGTGGAGCCATTTTTCCCAGCGGTGGGATTCGTGGACCTCCTCGAGCAGGGTCTCTTTCATGTGTGAGAGAACTCCTACCTTACCTTCGGCATGGAACTTCTTTTCCACCTCTTCGAGCTCGCAGAGGGCGCGATACTCGCTGATGGTAAACTCGGGACCTACGTTTGCGGCGCCCATCCCGCAGAGGGGATAATCCTGAGGATTGGAGACGTCGTCTGTATAGTGTCCTTTGATATAGCTGCCCAGAGGGCGTACCTTCGCAGTAAGGGTCTTCGCAACTTCTGTATCGAAGAGTGTAGTGTCGAGATCTGTTCCAACCTTTCCTACTATGAAGCAAGGCCATACATCTTCGAGCCCCACGGCCTTCAGACCAGCCTTAAGGTCGGCGATGAAGGTGTCGAAAGTAGTCTCGTCCGCGAGTCCGCCGTGGACCTCCTCGGTTCCGACTTCGTATGAGATAGGAGCGATGCCGTGGTCCTTTCTGAACTTCTCGGTATGGGCGATGAGCTCTACCGTACGGGCGGCAACGAGGTGGATGTCGATGATTTCTCCCTTGGGGACGTTGATATCTACCGTAGGGTCTACGTGGATCAGGTCATAGCCTGCGAGAACGGCAGCCTCGAAAGACTTCTTTACGCCGTTCATGGCGTCTTCGACCGACCATTTCTCAGTCCTCTGCTTGTCCTTGAGCCAGGGGCCGCCGTGGTCGATGGCTACGATGCAGGGGCCGGTAAAGTTAACCCTCTCACACTCGAAGCGTACGGTACGGACGAAGTCTTCCTGAGTCATTCCCGTATATCCGCCGTCGCAGTCTATCTGATTGAGAGTAGCCGCGAAGTAGATGGGGGCGTTGTTGCGCTTCGCCGCCTGGATGGAGGCGCGAATGACGGTAGGGGAATTAGGGCATGCCGCGAAGATAGTGCGCGGAATGCCTGTTTCTTTCTGAAGCTCGTCTATCCTGTGGAGGAGTTGTTCGGTCTTTTTCATATTATATATAAAGTATTACGCCTTCTACGACGCGGGAGATATTTCCGGATACGGAAGGAGAATCGGGGCTGAGGCCCATGTTGACGCTCTTGAAGCAGCCGAGCATCTGGGCTACGAAGATATTTCCAATGCTCGAGTAGCGGGCCGGAATGTTTTCATCTATTCCGAGTTCGACCAGCAGGTCGATATACTCTGTCTTGAGGTTGTGGTCTTTCTGACACACGGCTACTGTCGCGACTACCTTGTTGTTGGCGGCTACCTGGGCGATGAGATCGAGCTCATAGCGGCGTACCTTAGGGTCGGGGGAGATGTAATAGACGAGAAGGCAGTCGTCGTGGACTACAGCCTTCGGCCCATGGCGGAAGCCGAGGAACGAGTCGAACGCATACATGATCGCGCCGTCTGTAAGTTCCTGGAGTTTCAGCCTGGACTCTTCCGCTACGCCCTTGAGGGCGCCGGAGCCGAGGAATACGGCTCTCTTGAAGGGGCGCTGGGCTATCTCGTTCAGTTTGT
>Ga0247611_10004387_pt1 | contig 19609 bp, 14 predicted proteins | sample 177DNAGHGhighgp2_FD_192422 | JGI IMG/M metagenome (GOLD analysis project Ga0247611, IMG submission 192422) | Sheep rumen microbial communities from Palmerston North, Manawatu-Wanganui, New Zealand - 1770 DNA GHGhigh gp2 | ecosystem: Host-associated > Mammals > Digestive system > Stomach > Rumen...
CCCCAAATGTGCTCGGCCAGCTCGGGATGGTCGATGAACGGGTTGCGGTTGCCCTGCCAAGAATGAGCATAGCAGTTGCGGGTCGTCTCCTTGTCACTGACCGGATCCAACCGGTGCCACTCCATGAGCAAGTCGATGGCATAGGTCGTGAAAACAGGGTAGCTGTTGCCGGCAAAGAAGACGTTGCCGTTGGCCTGGGTCCATGAGCTGATGACATTGTTGTAGCACGTTGCCATGTAGAAGTAGGCGCGTGCAAAGTCACCCTTGTACTCATCGTCGGGTTCAAAGACACGTCCCGAGTACCCCGTGCGGGTGCTGTATCCCATGCGCCCCTTGGCGACATACTGACCGTTGGTGAGTCGTGTACCTCCCTCACACACGCCATAGGGATAGTTGCTGCGCTGATTGTTGACATAGCCGTCGGTGGGCACGATGTTGAAGATGTCGCTGTACTGAGCCTGCTTGTAGCTTCCCCACCAGCTCTTGGGCACCGAGTGCTCACGGTTGATGCAGTCGCCAATGGCACTGTAGTTGCCACACTTCTTGCTGTAAGTGAACTTGTCATAGTTACTGTACATGTCGATGTAGTACCCCTTGGAATCGGTGTCGGTGTCGGCATAGGCCTCCCACAGTCCATCGTAACCGATGTTGGTGTGGCTAGTAATGATGTTGTAGAGAGCAGTGAGCAGAGCCTGGTCGCTCTTGTTCAATGCGGCGGAATAATAATTGGTCGGGCAAGGAGTGGGATCCTTAGCGCTCAAGGTCGCCATGGTAGCCACCATGGCCATTGTCAATAGTAATTTTTTCATGTTAATGGTTGAATTAAATAAATGATACAGTAGGCATTTTGTAATAAAAAAAGGAGTGACCCGCTGAGGGCTTTACAGATTCACACACACTCAACGGGTCGCTCTTTCATCATTCTATCCAGTTTAGTTTATCGTCTATCACTGAGCCATGATAATACCGATAATGGCATTGATGTCGGCAATATTGATGGACTTGTCGCCATTGACATCGGCCCGCTGCTTGAGGTCATCGGCCGCGTGTCCGCCCATAATCACGGCAATCACTGCATTGACATCGGCGACATTGACAGCCTTGTCCAGATTAACATCACCCACAAGATAAGTTTCGGCCTTTTTATAAATCGCAATGTCATCGATATTGACACGCGAGCCCGACATCTGCGCAATGCGGAAGCGCACAGGTGCGTCCACATCCACTATCATGTCATATCTCGATAATCCGCCCTGGGTTGTCGTTACCGAGCCCACGCTGTTCCAGGAGGATCCCTTGTCGGTACTGTATTCTATCAACAGCTGAGCATTGCTGTCATTGCCAAAGGTACCTGCCCAGAAGCTGAAAGCGCTGACGCCACCCTCAACATCCTGGGTCATCGTGAGGGAACTATTGGAATCCTTGCCCATGCGGCAAGAGTATTTATCCCGTCGCAAGACGTCGTCCGAGAACACGCCAGCATTGAGGAACTGCCATGTGAAAGCATGCCCTTGCACGTCCTTGTCAGCATAGCTGGCATAGCCTTCACAGCCTTCCCAATCCTCGATGATGCAATCGCCAGGATCAGGAGCCTTGAGTGTAGCGGTGGCCGTAACCGTGAAAGTAGTGGAAACCTCGCTGCTGCTCAAGGTGATGCGGTTCTCAAACTCGCCCTCTTGCTGAGCCATAAAGGTAACGGTAAATGAGGTGCCCTGATTCACATCGGAGGCACTGAAAGAGTTGGCGTTCACATAGAAGTTGTCGTTATCACTCATGGAGAGCCGGAAGCCGCTGGAAAGACCCTCACCCTTGAAGGTGACAGTGCAGGTGAGTTCAGTGCCAACGACGGTAGTGCCCATCGGGATGACAGCCCCATTGGCCGGCAAGGTAATGACAGGATCGGGCGCGGGGTCGTCACCGCCATACCAAGGTTGCCCCTGCTTGTTTCCCCAGATGTACTCGAAGAGCTCGGGGTTGTCAATAAATGGGTTGCGGTTACCCTGGATGGTATAGACGGCATCGTTGCGCTTGATTTCTTTTTCACTCACAGGGTCGAGACGAGCCCACTTCACAAGCAGATTGATAGACCATGTCGAGAAAGCCTTGTACTTATTAGTCCTATAGTCAAGCTGCGGACTGCCCGGCCAGTTGGGCAACTCATTCTTGTAACAAGTCACCATATAGAAATAGGTGCGTGCAAAGTCACCCTTGTATTCGTCATCGGGCTCAAATACAGTACCACTGTAGCCCGTGAAGGTGCTACTGCCCAACCTTCCCTTGCCATACCAATTCTTATAGGCCAACCGTTCGCCACCCTCACACTCGCCAAAGGGGTAATTGCTGCGCTGGTTGTTCACCTTGATGTCGGTAGGATAAAGGTGGAACAGGTCGGTGTACATGGGACTGGCATCGTCAAACCAGCTCTTGGGGAAACTGTGTTCACGGTTGAAACCATCACCCACATTCTGGCCATTGCCACCATGCTGATCGGTGCGGTAAGTACAGTTGCTGTACATGTCGATGATGTAGCCATTGGCATCGGTGTCGGTGGTCTTGAACGCGTCCCACAAGGCGGCGTAGCTCAGCTGCTTGTGATCTCGGATGATGCTTCTCATGGATGCCATCAACTGCTCGTCGTTCTTGCCAAGGGCACTGCTGTAGTAGTTGCGGGGAGCCGCAGCCATTGCAGTCTGGAAAGCCAACACGATGAGAGAAAGCGCAATCAAGAATCGGTTCATCTTGTTCATCATAAGGCAGAATCTAGTAATAAATCGAGAGAGTGTGTGGGTTATCGTTTATTCTTCGCGCCACGGGATGCCGTAGTCTTCTCATCCTTGTCTTTCCTATCCTTGACAGATTGCTGCTGCGAGCGCACCTGGCCAGCCAGCTGGCCGCATGCGGCAGCGATGTCCTCGCCACGGCTGCGACGGATGGTGCAGGTCACACCCTTGCTGTTGAGGTAATCGCGGAAGTAGGTCATGCGCTCGTCGCTGCTGGTGCGCAGCTTCTCGATGCCAGGAATGGGATGGAAACGGATGAGGTTGACGCGCACGTGCTCATTGGGGAGCAGTTCGCGCAGTTTCTCGGCATGCTGTATGTCGTCGTTAAACCACTGCCAGCAGATGTACTCGACCGACAGACGTCGCTGGTGGGCAAAATCATAGTTGCCCAGCACTTCCATCACGCGCTCGATGGGTGAGATGCGCTCGATGGGCATCATCGAGGAGCGTTCCTCCTGCACGGCATTGTGAACGCTTACGGCGATGTGAACGCTGGTCTGTTCACACAGGATCTTCAACTCGGGCAATTTACCTACGGTCGATACCGTGATGCGCTTTGGACTCCAAGCCAGTCCCCACGGCTCGATGAGGATAGCGATGACGCGCATCACCTGGTCGAGGTTGTCGAGGGGTTCTCCCATGCCCATAAAGACGACATTGGTCAACTTCTCACTGTCAGGGATGCTGAGCACCTGATTGATGATCTGGTTGGAGGTGAGGTTGCCATGGAATCCCTGCTTTCCTGTCATGCAGAAGTAACAGTTCATGCGGCACCCCTTTTGAGACGAGATGCACAGGGTTGCGCGGTCATCCTCAGGGATATAGACCGACTCGACAGCACGCCCCGAGCCCACATCAAACAGGTACTTCACTGTACCATCGTTGCTGGCCATGGCCTGGCTGGGTGCATACAGGCCCACACAATAGCGGCTCTCCAGCAACTCGCGGTTAGCCTTAGAGATATTCAGCATCTGGTCAAAGTCGTTCACACGCTTCTGGTAAATCCACTGTGCCAGCTGTTTAGCCACAAAACGCGGCATACCCAGTGCAGTGACGGCATCCTGCATTTCCTCTAGGGTCATGCCCGCCATCGGCATTTTAGTCTTGTCGTTGCTCATGAGTCAATGTGTTTAAATGTGTTTATCTTGCAAAATTACTGCTTTTAATTGAATATGAGACTTTTTTTTCGGTTTTTTGTTGAATAATAGCGGGGGTGTTAATGAAATGTTAATTTCATGGTCTTGCGGATGGCCGCCTAGAACGGGGCTGCTGACCGCCAGGGGGATGGCAGACGACCGTCATGGTGGTGGCGAGGCGGTTGTGCGGAGCATAGGTAATGATTTTGGGGCCTCATGTCAATAGAATGTTCATAACGTTTTTCACTTGAATGGGGATCATTCAGGGTTTTTGATTAATTTTGTGGTCCAAAAACCAATCATCAAGATAATGGAAGAATTTGAAGTTGGGAAACAGGCGCGTCGACGCACGCGTCCGACGCATGAGGCCGAGATCGTCAACGAGTTCGGCAAGTTGCCGCCGCAAGACACGTCACTGGAGGACGCAGTGCTGGGTGCGTTGATGCTGGAGAAGGACGCATATAATAACGTGTGTGAGATTCTCAAGCCCGAGGCGTTCTATAATCCCGCTAACCAGAAGATTTATGAAGCCATCCAGACACTGTCGGCCAACGGTAAGCCTATCGACATGCTGACTGTCACCGAACAGTTGCGCCAGAACAAGGTGCTGGAAGAGGTGGGCGGAGCCATCCGCATCAGCGAGTTGACGGGTCTGGTGTCGAGTGCCGCCAATGCCGAGTTCCATGCCCGCATCGTGGCGCAGAAGTACCTGGCCCGCGAGCTCATCAGCTACAGCAGCCAGGTTCAGTCGCTGGCATTTGACGAGTCGATTGACGTATATGACCTGATGCAGGAGGCCGAGGGCAAACTGTTCGAGATCAGCAAGAACACCTTGAAGCGTGACGTCATTCCCATCGAGAATGCCGTTCAGGATGCCATCAAGAAGATTGAGGAGGCGGCCAACCGCGAGAGCGGCCTGAGTGGTCTGGAGTCGGGCTACCACAAACTTGACCGCCTGACCAGCGGTTGGCAGAACAGCGACCTGATCATCATCGCCGCCCGTCCCGCGATGGGAAAAACCGCGTTTGTCCTGTCGATGGCCAAGAACATGGCTGTGGACTACAACTATCCCGTTGCCGTGTTCTCGCTCGAGATGTCAAGCCTGCAGCTGGTGAACCGCCTCATCAGCAATGTGTGCTCGCTCGAGGGTGAGAAAATCAAGAGCGGCCAGTTGAGCCAACCCGAGTGGGAGAACCTGATGACGCGCACTCGCAGCCTGAGCACGGCCCCATTGTTCATCGATGACACGCCGTCGCTGTCCATCTTTGAGTTGCGAACCAAGGCCCGCCGCCTAGTGCGTGAGCATGGCGTGAAAATCATCATCATCGACTACTTGCAGCTGATGAACGCCACGGGCATGAAGTTTGGCAGCCGCGAGCAAGAGGTGAGCACCATCTCGCGCAACCTCAAGCAACTGGCCAAGGAACTGGACATTCCCATCATCGCCCTGTCGCAGCTGAACCGTAGCGTTGAGACCCGCTCGGCCGATGACAAGCTGGGCAAGCGTCCGCAGTTGAGCGACTTGCGTGAGTCGGGTGCCATCGAGCAGGATGCCGACATCGTGTGCTTCATCCACCGTCCCGAGTACTACACCCGCTCGAGCGAGGACGCCGAGGGCAACAACATCCGCGGCCTGGCCGAGTTCATCGTCGCCAAGCACCGCAGCGGCGCCACCGATACGATCAACCTGCACTTTGTGAGCAAATATGCCCGCTTTGAAAACCAGGGCGAACAGGATCTTGTGGGCGGCGAGAGCACCTACGAGTCCAAGATGAACAGTGCGATGGGTGGCGACGGACTTGGCCCCGCTCCTGCCCCGCCCGTTGGCAGCGGCGACTTTGGTCCCATTCCACCGAACCAGGACTGGATGCCCAGTCCAGACGAGAGTCCCATGCCGTTCTGATTCAGAGCTGAGTCAACCCTATTGAGCTGTTTTTCAGACAACATGAACAACAAAAATGACAACTTGGACAACCTATTTTTTTCTTGTTGTCCAAGTTGTCATTAAGTTACTATGGTTGTCTGAAAAATAGGGAGCTTACTCCTGCGGGAGTCGGCGGAAGCCCTCGCCCAGGATTTCGGAACTCTCCATGATGTTGACAAATGCGTGGGGGTCGATGTGATACAGTACAGAACGCAACTTGATCATGTCGGAACGGTCGAGGGTGACATAAAGCATTTTACGCTCGGTGCCCTTGTACAAGCCAGTGCCGGCAATCAAGGTGCCGCCGCGCTTGATGTCGTTGATGATATAGTCGCGCACGGCATCGGCCTCGTCGGTGACGATGAACATGGTCTTGTAGGTCTTCATACCATCGACCACGAGGTCAATGACCTTGCCCTCGATGAAGATAATGATAATGGAGTAGATGGGCAGGCGGATGTCACCAAAAGCGACAAGCGTACTCAACGTGATAATGCCATCGACAATCATGACGAGCGTACCGAGGGAAATCTTGGTGTACTTGTGCAGGATCATCGAGATGATGTCGGAGCCGCCACTGGTTGCGCCTGAGCGGAAAATCAGACCGATTGCCACGCCATAGATGATGCCAGCGACCACCGTGTTGAGGAAGTAGTCGGGGTGGAACCAGCCACCATGATGCGGAATCTCGACCATTGACTTAACCATGGACGGATCGACGGTTGCAGTGATGGCACCGTCGTGGATGACAGGATTGTATCCCCACCAGCTCTCGAGTAAAAAGGTAAAGGCAAAAATCAAAGCCGTCGAAACGATGGTTTTGATACCGAACTTGGGACCAAGGATCCAGGTGCCGATGATGAGCAAGGGCACGTCCATGCAGATGGCGTAGAGTGAAATCTTCCAGGGCCACAACGTGTTGAACACGTTAGAGAGGCCGTAGGTTCCACCGGGAGCCATCAGATAGGGGTTAACAAACATCACATCGCCCACGGCAAACAGCAGGCTACCGATCGTGAGCAGCGCATAGGCCAACACTTCCTGCCACAATTTTCTTTTGGGATCAATCTTAATCATATTTCCTTTTTTTTCAAATTTTGGGCGCAAAGGTACTACTTATTTTTCTAACCAACGCCGTCCATCACCAAGAAAATGCATAATATTGTTATAATCAAAAATTTAGATGGCAACTGAAGAAAAAAAACGTCTCAAAGCCATGAAATGTGAGAAAAACTCACTACCTTTGGCGAATAAAAAATAAAAAGTGAATCAACTTTAAATTAAGGAAATATTATGGCAGATAAAACACCTACTCCGCACATCGGCGCCAAGTATGGCGAGATTGCACCCACCGTGATCATGGCAGGCGACCCCCTGCGCGCCAAGATGATGGCCGAACGTTATCTAGAGAACCCCACACTGTACAACCAGGTGCGCGGCATGCTGGGTTATACCGGCACCTACAAGGGCCAGCGCGTGTCGGTCCAGGGTCATGGCATGGGAATCCCCTCGATAGGCATCTACAGCTATGAGCTGTTCAACTTCTATGACGTGAAGACGATTATCCGAGTGGGCTCGGCCGGCTCGATGCATCCCGACCTGCACATCGGCGACCTGGTGATGGCCATGGGAGCCTGCACCAACAGTGCCTATGCCATGCAGTTCCACCTGCCTGGCGTATATGCCCCGATTGCCGACTTTGACCTGTTGCGAGCCGCCGCCCAGAAAGCTGAGGAGCTGGGTTACCGCTACAAGGTGGGCAACGTTTATTCATCGGACGTCTTCTATGATGACACGCCTAACACCGCCCAGTGGCAGAAGATGGGCGTGCTGGCCGTCGAGATGGAGGCCCCCGCGCTGTACATGAACGCTGCCCGCTGTGGAGCTCGCGCCCTGTGCATGTGTACCATCAGCGACTCGCTGGTAACCGGCGAGGTGACCACCGCCGAGGAGCGTCAGAACAACTTCACTCAGATGATGGACGTGGCCTTTGGAATCATCTAGTCAGATCGTCAAGAAGTTATTGAAACCATAGATACAGAGTCATTATGGCAATGTTATCCAGAATCACCGAGCTGTTTGAAATCGACTATCCCGTGATTTCGGGCGGCATGGTGTGGTGCAGCGGGTGGGAACTCGCTGCCGCTGTGAGTAATGCCGGAGGCCTGGGATTGATTGGAGCCGGCTCAATGACGCCTGAAGTGCTGCGTGAACACATCATCAAGTGCCGCCAGGCGACGCCCTACCCCTATGGCGTCAACGTGCCGCTGATGCGCCCCGAAGCACCAGCACTGATGGAGGTCATCGCTGAGCAGAAAGTCCCCATCGTATTCACCTCGGCCGGTAGTCCCAAGAAATGGACCAGCTGGCTGCACGAGCGCAAGATCAAGGTTGCCCATGTAGTAGCATCATCGGCATTTGCCGTGAAATGTGAGGAGGCCGGCGTGGATGCCATTGTTGCCGAGGGCTTTGAGGCCGGCGGCCACAACGGCAAGGAGGAGACCACCACAATGTGCCTGATACCTGCCGTGCGACGCGCGACGCGACTGCCGCTGATTGCCGCGGGCGGTATTGCAACGGGCGACGCCATGCTGGCAGTCGAGTCGATGGGAGCTGACGGTGTTCAAATCGGCACCCTGTTTGCTGTGACCCAGGAGAGTTCGGCTCACGAGAATTTCAAGCGCCGCTGCCTGAGTCTGAACGAGGGAGACACCCTGCTCCACTTCAGGAAGCTATCCCCTACCCGTCTAGTCAAGAACGGATTCCAGGCTACAGTGCAAGAGGCTGAGAACCGCGGTGCCAGCGAGGAGGAATTGCTGGAGATCATCGGCGTCGGCAAGACTCGCACAGGCATCTATGAAGGCGATATTGAAAACGGAGAAATCGAGATTGGGCAATCGGCAGCCCTGCTCAAGGGTCGCGAAATCGAGCCCGTGAGTGTGGTGATGCAACGCTTTGTGCATGAATACTATGTTGCCCGTCGCCAACTCATTAACCAAGCGATGGACGAGCAAATCTCCAGAAGAACATTTTAGTAAAAATCTTAAACAATTACTTAAATATAGCACATATAATAAATTATGTCACAGTGGTTTGAATGTAAAGTTAAATATGATCGCATGATGGAAAACGGTGCAATGAAAACCGTATCGGAACCTTATCTGGTTGATGCCTTATCATTTACTGAAGCCGAGGCCCGCATCACCGACAAGATGCAGCCTTACATCAGTGGTGAATTTAAGGTAGATGCTGTCAAGCGAGTGAACCTGAGCGATATTTTTTATAATGAAGAGGGCGACCGGTGGTACAAGGTGAAAACCAACTTCATCACCATCGACGAGAAGACGGCCGTCGAGAAGCGCACAGCCAGCTACCAGCTGGTGCAGGCCAGTGACTTCAAGGGTGCGCTGTCGACCTTCCTGGAAGGGATGAACGACACGATGGCCGACTTTGAAATCGCATCGATTACCGAGACCCCGCTGATGGACGTCTTTCCCGTTGACCTGAGTGAGACCCAAGCCGACCGCGAAGCACGCCAAAAGGCACAGAACAACAAGGACTGAGGACAGCACCATGGCAAGCATCAAAGAGAATCTTGAGAAAGTTACCGCCATGTTGCCCGACGGTGTCCGCCTGGTAGCCGTGTCCAAATTCCATCCAGTGGAGGAACTGCAGGAGGCCTACGATGCCGGTCAACGCCTGTTCGGTGAAAACCGCGCCCAGGAAATGGTCGCCAAGGCCCCGCAACTGCCTGACGACATCCGCTGGCACTTCATCGGGCACCTGCAGAAGAATAAGGTGCGCGCCATCATGCCCCATGTGAGCGTGATTGAGAGCGTTGACAGCGTTGCATTGCTGCAGCTCATCGAGAAAGAGGCTGCCCGCATCGACCGCAAGGTGGACGTGCTGCTGCAACTGCATGTGGCTCAAGAGGAGACCAAGAGCGGATTCAGCGTCGAGGAAGTGCTTGAGGCTGGTGAGCAGGGGCAATTGACGTGCTACGACCACGTGCGCGTGTGCGGTGTGATGGCCATGGCTTCGCTCACCGATGACATGGATCAGGTGGCACAGGAGTTTGACCTAGTCCGCCGGACCTATCTGATGTTGAAGGACGGCTGCTTTGACGATTGCGCCGACTTTAATGAATTGAGCATGGGCATGAGTGATGACTGGCAGGTCGCCGTCAAGCATGGCGCGACGCTGGTGCGCATCGGCACCGCCATTTTTGGTCCCAGGAAGTATTGATTTCACTAAAAAAAACGATACTTACATCACAACAAATCGACATTTTTCGTCGATTTGTTGTTCGTTTAACTATAAATGTGTAATTTTGACCACTTTTTTGAAAAAGAAATTCAATTATTAACGCAATAAAGCAATTGTAGAAATGGCACAAAAAACCAAACAATGGGCAGCGATTATTATGATGATCGCGCTCTTCGCAATGATTGCCTTCGTGACCAACCTGTGTTCACCTATGGCAACCATCGTTAAGAACCAGTTCGGCGCTTCGGAAACCGCTGGACAAATCGGCAACTATGCCAACTTTATCGCCTACCTGCTGATGGGTATTCCCAGCGGCATGCTCATCACCAAGATGGGTTACAAAAAGACCGCGCTTGCTGCGCTCATCGTGGGCATTATCGGCCTGATTTTCGAGTATGTTAGCGGTCAGATTGGCGGTAGTGGCGCTTATTGGATTTACCTGCTTGGCGCCTTCATCAGCGGTATGTGCATGTGCATGCTCAATACCGTTGTCAACCCCCTTCTCAACGTGTTGGGTGGTGGCGGCAAGACTGGCAACCAGCTCATCCAAATTGGTGGCGCCTTCAACTCAGCAGCCGCTGTAGCCGTCTATATCCTGATGGGAGCGCTCATCGGTGAGGTTACAAAGGACACCGTTATTGCCGACGCTACGCCTGCCATGTTTATCGCATTAGGCATCTTCCTGGTGGCCTTTGTCGTACTGCTGTTCACCAAGATTGAAGAGCCCGAGCAGGCTCCGATGGAGATGAGCCTCATTCCCGGAGCGCTTAAATTCCGTCATTTTGCTTTGGGCGCATTAGCCATCTTCCTTTACATGAGCGTTGAAGTTGGCACACCCACTTATATGATTTCTTATCTGCAAACGCCCGAAATCGGCGTCACCGCAGGTGTTGCCGCACTCATTGCCTCGGTTTATTGGTTAATGATGTTCATTGGCCGTTCGATTGGCGGTGCTATCGGTGGCAAAGTGAGCAGCCGTGCCATGGTATCGGTGGTTGCCGCTATTGCAGTCGTGCTGTTGCTGTTTGGCATGTTCGCACCCACCGACATCAAGGTGAGCGTACCTGGCATTGACTGGGGTAATCTTAACGTAATCTGGACACCCGTTCCTGTTGGCGTGTTCGCGTTTATCCTTGTAGGCCTTTGCACCTCAGTCATGTGGGGAGGTATCTTTAACATGGCTGTTGAAGGCCTGGGCAAATACACTGCTGCGGCCAGCGGCATCTTCATGACAATGGTATTTGGCTGTGCCGTGATGGTGGCCTTGCAAGCAGTTGTTGCCGACAAAGTGAGCATCTTGTCCAGCTACTGGATTCCCGTTGCTTGTGCAGCCTATATCCTGTTCTATGCCCTCATCGGCAGCAAGCCCAGTAAAAGAGCAGAATAACGTTATCATCTGATAACCAAACATATCGGTTGTGGCCGCGCTCCAGGAGCGTGGCCACAATTTCATTTTGTTGAAAAAATGTGAGGTTAGAATTCCCATTATATAAAAAAAAGACTGTATTTTTGTATTCTAAATATTTAAGCAATCCTTAACTCTGAAAATTATGATTGATTCCAAGTTGATGACACGCGCAGCAGACAACATCCGCATCCTGGCCGCCTCGATGGTAGAGCAGGCCAAGTCAGGTCATCCCGGCGGTGCCATGGGCGGAGCCGACTTTGTCAACGTCCTGTTCTCGAAGTTCATTGTTACAGATCCCGATGACCCCACATGGTTTGCCCGCGACCGGTTTTTCCTGGATCCAGGGCACATGTCGCCCATGCTCTACAGTGTGCTCCATCTAGCAGGCCGCTACACGACCGATGACCTGAAGGGCTTTCGCTCGTGGGGCAGTATCACCCCAGGCCATCCCGAGCTGGACGTCGAGCATGGCGTGGAGAACACGTCAGGCCCGCTGGGTCAGGGTCATGTGATGGCTGTGGGCTGTGCGATAGCCGAGCGTTTCATTGCAACTCATTATAGCGAGGTGTTTGCCCACAAGACCTATGCCTTCATCAGTGACGGCGGCGTGCAAGAGGGCATCTCACAGGAGGCAGCCCGTATAGCCGGCTATCTGGGTCTGAGTAACCTGATCATGTTCTATGACAGCAACACGGTTCAGCTCTCGACCGACTGCAATGCCGTGAGCAACGAGGACACCGCGATGAAATACCGCGCCTGGAACTGGAACGTCATTGAGTGTGACGGTACCGATCCCGATGCGCTGGCAGCGGCTTTAGATCACGCTCTTACCGAGAAGGAACGTCCCACCATCATCATCGGCCGCACGATTATGGGCCGCGGTGCTGTAACCGCTGATGGCGAGAACTTTGAGGGTAAATGCAGCACTCACGGCAACCCCTTGAGCAAGTCGGGTGCCGATTACAATAAGACCATCGAGAACCTGGGCGGCGACCCCGAGAACCCCTGGGTCGTATTCCCCGAGGTCGCCGAGCTGTACGCTCATCGTGCCGACGAGCAGCGCAAGATCGTTGCCCAGCGCAAGCAAGCGATCGACGAGTGGGGTAAGCAAAATCCTGAGGCCATGCAACGTCTGCAAGGCTACATCGACGGCAAGGTGCCCGACGTGGACTATGCCGCCATCGCCCATAAGCCCGGCATTGCCACACGCGCAGCGTCGGCCAACGTGCTGTCAGCACTTGCCGAGCAGGTCGAGAACATGATTGTGTCGTCGGCCGATCTGGCCAACAGTGACAAGACTGATGGTTTCCTCAAGGTGCGCGGAGCCTTCACGACACACAACTTTGAGGGCGCATTCCTGCATGCCGGCGTATCGGAGCTGGCTATGGCGGCCATCATCAACGGCATTGCCCTGCATGGTGGTGTGATTGCAGCCTGTGGCACCTTCTTTGTGTTCAGCGACTATATCAAGCCAGCGGCTCGCCTATCGGCACTGATGGAATTGCCCGTGAAGTTCATCTGGACACATGACGCCTTCCGCGTTGGCGAGGACGGTCCCACCCATGAGCCCGTCGAGCAAGAGGCTCAGATTCGCCTGATGGAGGAGTTGCAGAATCATCATGGTCGCAACAGCATGCTCGTGCTGCGTCCTGCCGATGCAGCCGAGACCTCGGTGGCCTGGAAGATGGCTATGGAAAACAACTTGACACCTACAGCCCTGATCCTGTCGCGCCAGAATATTGATGACCTGCCTAGCGCTCGGGGTGACCGCTATGCCGACGCCCTGGGCTCGGAGCGTGGCGGATATATCGTCATCGGTGAGGAGAAGCCCGACGTGGTGCTTGTGGGCAATGGATCGGAGGTCGCTACCCTTGTGGCTGCGGCAGGCATCATCAAGGAGAAAGGCATCCACGCTCAAGTGGTCTCGGTTCCATCCATCGGCCTGTTCATGAATCAGGATGCAGACTACCGCAACCAGGTGATTCCCTGCAGTGTGCCAGCCTATGGCTTGACATCAGGTCTGCCCAGTACACTGCGTCGCGTGGTTCCAACAGGGCGCATCTATGGCTTAGACCACTTTGGCGCATCAGCACCCTACAAGGTACTTGACGAGAAATTCGGCTTCACAGCCCAGAACATCGCTACAGATATTCTGAACTGGCTAAGAGGCTAAAAAATAACCTGAAATGGCTATTTTTGCCGAAAAGATGATTTCAATCAAGTTTTTTTCAAAAAAAATTTTATCGGTTAACAAAAATTGACTACTTTTGTCCAATCATTGGTGCATAACTGGATATATTGAGCAGTTTAACCTATTTATAATGAGAGTGTTAATGGAAATTTAAAACAAAAAAATATACATTTTTATTATGAAAAAGATTGTTTTATTAGTTATGCTTTGTGCAGCCTATTTGATGCCGTCAGCATCGGTAGCGCAGGAAGTAACCTATTTTGAAGATCCTTCGCAGGGATATCTTCTCAATCGCATGAGAGACAACTGGTTTATCATGGCCGATGGTGGTGTTGGTATGATCATGTCATCGTATGACAAGCACCAGAAGTTTGGAGACCGCTTGGGTGCCAAGGTTGACCTCTTTGTTGGTAAATGGTTCTCACCACTGCTGGGTCTGCGTGGTGGTGTTGACTTTGAGCAGCTCAAGGGTGCAACTTGGACCGGCAACTATGCCGCTCTGGGTTACCTCGGCAGGAACGAGCTTGATGGCGGAGCTTACCGCGCTCAGCACTTCAATGACGTGGGTCTTGTTGGAGACGTGATGTTCAATGTGTCTAACTGGCTGTGTGGCTATAAGCCTCATCGTTTCTATAACGCAATCTTCTATGTGGGTATGACCGTAAACTGGGTATATGCCCATGAGAAGAACAAGACCAAGCCTTACGGTTCCTGGAAGTATGGTGCCAATGATGATGAGGATCACAGCCGCAACTACAGCATGCAGGCTGGTTTGCTCAACAGCTTTGCCATCACCAAGAAGATTGATGTGAACCTTGACCTGCGTTTTGACCTCATGCAGGAGCACGTTGATGGTGCCGGCATGGGTTACAGGACTTGGAACGAATATCCCGGTGTCCTCATCGGTATGACCTATAAGTTTGGTAAGAGCGAGTGGAATGCTCCCATCCAGATGAAGTGCCCCGAGTGGAAGTATACCGACAACGAGGGTGATGCCCTGACTGCCAACCTGAACAATGCGAACCGCAAGATTGGCGACCTGGAGGATCAGCTGCGCAAGTGCCTCGAGAAGAAGCCTGCCGCTCCCGCCGGTCCCGCCTCCTACGTTGAGGATGGAGCACCCGCTCCCGAGGCTCCCCTGGCCACCGTCTATTTCCCCATCAACCGCACCGATGTGCTGGGCGTACAGCGCAATGTTGTTGAGGCCGTGGCCGAGGTCATGAAGAATGAGAACCGCAACTATCTGCTCACTGGTTGGGCCGATAACTATACCGGAAATGACCAGATTAACGTTCGCCTGCGTAAGGGTCGTGTAGCCACTGTCAAGAATGAGCTCGTGAAGAAGGGTGTTGCCGAGAGCCGCCTGGAGACTCAGATTAACAATGGTGAGTTGACCAACTATGGTCCCAAGTGCGCATCTCTCGACCGCGCTGTGACCATTACCCGCAAGTAATACGATTAAGAATAGACATTTGCATGTAAATCAAGGGTGTTCCACTAGTGTAGTGGAACATCTTTTTATACCCTTTTCAACTAGCAGCTGCGATGCCTCCAAGCCCAGGTAAAGACAAATTGCTCCAGCTCATCAGAGAAGGCCAACCGTTGTCACAGGCTCAACAGTTGCAGCTCACCTTCTCGTTGAGTGTACCCGCTATCCTTGCCAATGTGTCGGCAATGGTGATGCAGTTCATCGATGCGGCGATGGTGGGGCAACTAGGAGCCGACGACTCGGCATCGGTGGGACTGATGGGCACCACAGCATGGCTGTTTGAGGGAGTATTGACATCTTTTGCAGCAGGATATGCCGTGCAAGTGGCGCATCTGCTGGGAGCCAAAAGAGCCACCGAGGCTCGACTGGTCGTGCGTCAGGCCATCACGGTGTGTGTGCTTTTCAGCGTGATGATGGCAGCTCTAGGCCTTGTACTGTGCAGACCCTTGCCTGTGTGGCTGGGCGCTGAACCACACATCCGTGAGCATGCCAGCCAGTACTTTGGCACTTTCATGCTGTTCGTCCCCTTCTTCATGGTTGACATTGTAGCCGGCTCCATGCTGCGCAGCAGTGGCAACATGCGCATTCCCAGCCTGCTCAACATCCTGATGTGTGTGCTGGACGTCATTTTCAACTTTTTCCTGATCTTTCCCACTCGCCAGGTCATGCTCCTGGGAAATGCGGTCACCATTCCAGGAGCAGGATGTGGCGTTGTCGGCGCGGCCCTGGGTACGGCAAGTGCAGGGCTCATCATCTCGATGATGATGATGTATTATCTCGTCATGCGCTCGAGCGAACTGCGATTAACGATTGACCGAGGGTCATTCAAACCATCATGGAACTACTTCAAGAAAGCCATCAAGATTTCTACCCCGATGGGTGTCCAGCATATCATGATGTGTGGAGCCTCGATAGTCATTACCGGAATTGTGGCACCGCTGGGCAGCATCGCGCTTGCAGCCAACTCGTTTGGCATTACAGCCGAAAGCCTCTGTTACATGTCGGGATATGGCATTGCCGATGCTGCTACAGCACTGATTGGGCAGAGCCTGGGTGCTGGCAGGAAACGGCTCACCCGCAGCTTTGCATGGATCAATGTCCTGTCGGGCATGGCTATCATGGGCGTCATGGCGGTGCTGATGTATGTGTTCGCGGCCGAATTGATGGGGTTGATGTCGCCAGTGCCCGAAGTCGTTGAGTTGGGAGCGCGCTGCTTGCGTGTCGAGGCATGGGCCGAGCCGCTGTTTGCCGCAGCAATCATCAGCTATGGCGTGTTTGCCGGTGCGGGTTATACGCTAGTGCCCTGCGGCATCAATCTGGTGAGCATGTGGATTGTGAGACTGGGGCTGTCGGCAATCATGGTCAAGACGATGGGGCTGTATGGCGTGTGGATGGCCATGGCGATTGAGCTGTGTTTTCGCGGGGCCGTCTATCTGTTGTGGCTGTCTTCCAAGCGTTGGATGAGGACGGTCATTGATTAGTCGTGAAGCCTCGCTTGAATTTCTCGGCCATGATGACACCAGCCAGGATGAGCACACAACCGATGTAGGCCACAGCATTGGTACGCTCGCCAAACCACAATGCCGCTGCAATCATCGAGATGATGGGGCTAAAGTAGAAATAGTTGCTGGCCCGCACAGCACCAATGCGCTTGACGGTGATACCCCAGATGAAGTAGGCCGCCATGGAACATATCAGCCCCAGGTAAAGCAGGTTGCCCCAAACGGCAGGCTGCCTCAAGGTTGCCAGGTACAAGTGGCTGTTCTCTAATGCCAGTAGAGGCAATGCCGATAACACGCCATAAAAGAAGAGCTTGCGAGTGATAAACAGAGTCGAGTAAGTGCGGTTCAGCTTCTTCAATGCCATGGAATAAAAAGCCCACACAAATGCCGCAAATAGAGCCAACATATCGCCTAAAATGCTGTCGCCCCACACCAGTCCATCCTTCAAGGCCAGCATCACCGAGCCGATAAAGGCTATCACCATACCCACACCTGTCAACCACGTAATGCGCTCGTCACGGTAGAAGATAGCGCCCATCAACGCCGTCGTTAGCGGCGCAGTGCTCACCAGCACAGCCACGTCGCTGATCAGGGTGAGCTCGAGTGCGGTGTTCTCGGCAATAAAGTAGGCGGAGCCGCCAGCGACACCACACACGACAAACAGCAATTCGTCGCGCCAACCCGTGTAACGCACCTTGAAACCGCTGATGGCCAACAATGAAATATAAGCAATCGTGAATCGCGCTACAAAGATCTCGGTAGGCGTCAGCCCTGCATCCAGCAGCACTCGGGTGTTGAGAAAGGAAATTCCCCACACCAGTATCATGGCAAAAGCCGCGACATGATACCAGAAATCACTATGTCCTTTCTTGACCGTTTCCATTAAAAAAATGTGGTGCAAAGGTACTACTTAGTTTTGAAAAAACACTACCTTTGCGATAATGAATCGCGAGGAATTTATAAATAAGGTGCTCTCGACCGACGAATTCCGCCTTTTTAAGGACAAGGCGGTGCTTGTGGCACTGAGTGGCGGAGCCGACTCGGTGGCACTGCTGCGCACCCTACTCGATTCAGGTTGTGACTGCCGGGCTGCTCATTGCAATTTTCACCTGCGAGGCGAGGAGTCGATGCGAGACGAACAGTTTGTGCGCGACTTGTGCCAGCGGTTGAATGTGCCTCTCGTCATTAAGCACTGTGATGTGGCAGCATGGCAGCAAGAGCATGGCGGATCGGTAGAAATGGCCTGCCGGGAGATTCGCTACACATGGTTTGAGCAAGAAATGGAACAGCAAGGCTGTGCTTGTATCGCGGTGGCCCATCATGCCGACGATCAAGTGGAGACCTTTTTCCTTAACCTGATGCGCGGTACAGGCACAAGAGGACTAGCTGGCATGAAGCCGTTGAATGGAAACATCTGGCGTCCACTGCTCAAGGTGACTCGCGCCCAAGTGCTAGACTATCTTGATGTCATCGGTCAGGACTATGTTACCGACAGTACTAACCAGCATAACGCTTACCGTCGCAACCGCCTGCGCAACATCGTGTTGCCCATCCTGGAGCAGCAGTTCCCCGATGCCCGAACCCGTATCCTTGACACCATGGAGAACCTGTCTCACGACCTTGACATGCTCGAGAGACTGGCACATGATACCCTACAAGACCTTCAATCCATCGACACCGCTGAATTGATCAAGCACCCCTATGCCTCTACCCTGCTCTACCAGCGCATCCGCGAGTTAGGCTTTAACCGTGACCAATGTCAACAAGCGATTGAGTCAGCAAGACGAGGGCATAGCGGTAGACAATTTGCCGCAAGAGACCATCTGCTCGTTGTGAACAGGAAAACGATTTCGGTCACCAGCAGCTACGGACAGACCGATGACATTGAAATACCATTCGATGTACACAGCGGCACCATCCACCCGATATCCATCAAAGTGCACCGCGGTAGCGAGCCATTCACCCCCGGCATGTGCCATGCTGGATGGCGAGTTGCCTTCAGCACCCAACTGCTCGAGTGCAAGCGCATCGTGCTTCGTCACTGGCATCGAGGAGACCGCATACGACCATTTGGCATGACAGGCACCAAGCTGGTGAGCGACCTCTTCAATGACCTCAAACTAGACTACATTGACAAACAATCCGCATGGCTACTTGAGGCAGACGGCAATATCATCTGGGTGGTTGGTCTCCGCTCGACAGCACACTTCACAGTCCCCATTGGCAGTCAAGACTACTTCATATTGACTCAAGTAAGGCCCTGATTCATGATGATGTTGACGATGACATTAATCAAAGATTATTAAAAAACAGTCAAAAAATTTGCACAAGACGATTTTTGGCAGTACCTTTGCACCCCAAATGGGCGAGTTACCAATTCGTGACTTGCTTTCGGAGAGATGGCAGAGTGGTCGATTGCGGCGGTCTTGAAAACCGTTGAGGCTAACTACCTCCAGGGGTTCGAATCCCTTTCTCTCCGCATTTTTTTGCCCGTTTGTGAGGCAAATGCACGACGGTCCTGTAGCTCAGCTGGATAGAGCAACAGCCTTCTAAGCTGTGGGCCCTGGGTTCGAATCCCAGCAGGATCACGCTTCCAATAAGGCGCTGAAAATCAGCGAAATATCAACGAATTTCGGCGCCTTTTTCCCTTAAGAAAGTACTTCAAAACCATTAAAAAAAAGGCGAAATTTGCACCAAAATAGTGCGAAATAGTGCGAAATAGTGCAAAATCTGTGTACAAATCTGTGTACGTACACAGATATAAACTAGAGATATTATTGCGCATTTTGGTGTAAAGATTAGCTCAGTATTTTATATGGCAAAGACAAAGTTTTTCTTAGACACCCGTAGGGCAAAGCCAGGTGCGCCCTCGGTCTTGAAGGTGGTTATCAATCACCGGAACACGAGATCGTA
>Ga0247611_10004388_pt1 | contig 19608 bp, 8 predicted proteins | sample 177DNAGHGhighgp2_FD_192422 | JGI IMG/M metagenome (GOLD analysis project Ga0247611, IMG submission 192422) | Sheep rumen microbial communities from Palmerston North, Manawatu-Wanganui, New Zealand - 1770 DNA GHGhigh gp2 | ecosystem: Host-associated > Mammals > Digestive system > Stomach > Rumen ...
GTGATGTGAAACTAAACGCTATTCCACTTAAGTACATTCCACTTACACTTGATGCTGCTTCTCATCCTCTGCTATATTCGTATTTTACTGTTACTTTATATTTTGTCTCCAATTCATCTGCTACTCCATTTCCGTTGAAATCTTCTTTCCAACTAGCATAATACACCAGATTTTCATATCTAGATCATTGAGCAATAGTTACTGTAGCCTCTGGATTATCTCCGTTACTTCATGTCCATCATGCAAAAATGTAACGAGTTTTTATTGGATTAACCAATGTAAATGTTTCATCCTCTACTGTATAACTAATTTTTGGATTTATCTGAGTTCATCAATCTAAGTTATAATGGATACTATATGTATTGATACTTGTTACAGGTGTAAATACCTGCTGAGTTGTAACATTATTCCATGTTTTAGGACTATCAGCATTATAATCTTTGAATGGTGATACTAATTCATATCCAGCTGATGCTGTTGCATAAACATATGCATTAGATCATTCTTTCATTGATACTACTGTAGTAGATGATACTGAAGAATAATCACTTCCACTGTTTATTTTATAATAGATATTCTGTATTCATGTATCTATTTGTAATGTTAAAGAATGTTTAATTCTATTAAACCGGAAATAATAAACCGAATCTCAATTTAGGTAAGTACTATCAGTATGTGATGGAGCTGAGTTATCAGCTGTAGTAGTATATCATACATATTCAGCTAATGCTGAGTGTGCAGGAATAGAATAAATATTTGAGAATGGAAGTTCAATTCCTACTGGCGCTATATAAGTAGCTGTACTACTCTCTGGATAATTTGTAACAGTATAAGTTCATTCAGCTTTATCGATAGCATTTAACATATTATGTGTTTCATAGCTATAATATGTCTGTGAACCACTTGTTACATTTCATTCTCCATCCTGACAATAAACATAATATGTACCAGCTGTATTTACAGTAATTCATGTTGTATAACTGGTAGTAGATGCAATATCTGTATATGTTGGTATAGGATTATTTCCAATATATACTTTGGTTACTCATACCGCATCAGTACATGTTAATGTAAATCTCTGCGTCGTAGCCTTGAATGTATTTGTAGTATCTAATACTAATTCTGGACTACCACTATCTTTTGCATTAGCTTGCAATACAGTATTCTGTGAAATAGTTACTGTAGTATCTGCTATAGATGTACTTACAGGACTATCTCCACTAGTTACTGTCCAATTCAAGAAAGTATATCCTTTACTTGAATCTGGGATAGCATTAATATCTACAGTCTTTCCATATTTATATGTTCATGCTCCATTTACTGAAAAAATTCATGTTCATTTATTTAGTGTAAGTGAATATGTATCTCTATCATACCAACATGCATAAGTGGTATCAGAATTGATAGTATCATTATCCAGACTTATAGATGCAGTTGTAGTTGGATTTCATTTACTTGTAATCTTAAAACTACTTGGAATAGTTGGAGCGGCACATAGATTTGATAATGTTAAATTAGTTCCTTTTGGCAGGATATAATATGGAGAAGTATTATCTTCATCATAATTTGCTGTAGTATAAGTACCTACACTTCATTCCACAGTATCTAGCATATTCTTTACCTGATATTTTACATACTCTTTATTTGATGAAACACTTACATTACCTGCTTCATCTTTACATGCTAAGTAATAAGTACCAGCCATATCTACAGTTTTTCCAGTACTCATATTAGTGGTACTTGTAATATTTGTATATGTAGTAGTTGATGTAGGTTCAGTAGTTCACCAATAATAACCTACTACTCATATCTCATCTGTACATGATAATGTAGCTGTCTGAGAAGTTGAATTAGGATCATCCGTAGTTGTAATACCTGCTACTGGTTTCGTATTATCAAATTTAGTTACAGTAACACTACAACTTCACGTATTTCATGCTAAATCTCTTACATATGCTATATATGTTCAGTTTTCTGAAATTTCTTTTGTAGTAGTGAATGAATAATCATCTGATAAACTCCATTTATATCCATTTTCATCTACATTATCATCATTCATAGTTACAGTTAATGTAGTTGGTGTATTTCTCCACTGTGTAGGGTTTCCACTGATAGAACATGTAGGAGATGTTTTATCAACTATCGTTGTTGTTATACTTCATGTCTTTTCATTATAATTTGGTGCTGTTACTTGATAATATGTTGTATATATTCATACTCATGTATATGTTGGCATGCTCGTCAAATTATACGTTCCATTACTTGTTCCATATTTTACTGTGTATCCATTTGCCGGCTCTATCACTGTTAGTATTCATGCTATATGTCAGCTTCCATCATATGTATATAGTCCATTACTTGTCGTTACACTAATCGTTCCGCTATTTACTATAGCTACTAATGATGCCGTTCATACATTATAACAATCTGTTTGCGCTGCCGTCACTGTTATCTCTGATAATCATACTTTTACTGGTGTCACTGTTACTGTTCAATTTGACATACTTGCTGTCGCTACACTTGTAGTCGCACTACTTACACTTAATACTCATCAATTCGTTACAGTTGACGCTGTAAATGTTCATACTGTTGGATATATTAAACTTAAACTTGATTTTTCTAACGTCACTATCTGCGTTCATCTATTTACTGTTAACATAACTGACTTTTTTCATGTATTATAATTCGCTGTCGCCGCTGCTGTCACTGTTATTGTGGCTGTTCATGCTTTCTTTTGTGTTATTGTTACCGTTCAATTTGCAGATATACTTACCTTCGCTACGCTCATATCACTTGATATTACACTTAATGCTCATCATCCATCCGTTGATGCTGTAAATATTTTATTACTTGGACATAATGCTGTTACTGACTCATCTGCTGTCACTGTCTGTGTCGCTTTATTTATCGTCCATGATACTGTCTTATTCCCTGTTGTATTATCATTCCATTGGTAGTTTGATGTATCATCTAATTTGAACTCTACATTATATGTTCATGCATTTATTGCACTTGTCGTACTGCTTGCTGTTACTATACTTGTATGTGATGGAACTGTTATTCCATGTGCTTGTACACTTCCATTATATGTTTTTGCTGATGGACTATTTGGCTCTGTTATGCTTGCCTTCACTATCGTACAACTTAATGTCTTACTTTCTGATTCATCACTAAATTGATGATTTTCATCACTTGTTACCGTTACTTCATATGTTCAAGCATTCGTTTCATTATTATTTGAATATGCTACATATTCTCCTCCTCCTGCCAATGTCTGAACACTTCCATTATACGTAAGATTATTACAACTTCCTATTGTCGCTGCCTTCACTTTTTCTATCGTTGTAGTAAAACTTCCACTATATGCTTTATAGTTCGTACTCTCTGCTATCTTATAGTATGTCGTGTACGTTCATGCGTTCGTCTGCTTTGGTGCTATCTCACTATATGTTCCATTACTTGTTGCACTATATGTTACTCCTCATCCATTTGTTGTTACGTTTCCTAATGTTTGGGCACTTCCATTATATGTTAAACTATTTCCTCCTACATTATGTGTTGGATCTATTTTATTTATCGTCAATTTATAACTTCCTGTCTTCGTCGTATAATTCGTTGCTGTTACTTGATAGTATACTGTATATGTTCATGCATTTGTATATGTCTGTGGACTATCCAAATTATACGTTCCGTTAGTTGTTCAGTATTTTACTGTTGCTCATGCTGATGCACTTACTGTCACTGTGTTTGGACTTTGAGCACTTCCATTATAATCTACTGTCCTATCACTTACACTCGCATTTATTGTTCCATTATTCACTGTAAATGTAAATGTATTACTTCCTCACTTGTAATTTCCATTTGTCTTTGCTGTATGTGTTACTGTTATTGTTATACTTCATACTTTCTTTGGTGTTAATGTTATTGTCTTTCCACTTATACTTACTGTTCCTACACTTGTATCACTACTTGATACTGTGAATGTTCCATCTCCATCACTTGTAAACGTATACTCCTTCGCTGCTGGGAATGTTGTTGATTGATTTGCTACTGTTATTGTTACCGCCTTTTGCGCTATTGTCCATGCTACTGTCTTATTCGTTGTTGTTCCATCACTCCATTGATAGTTTGTTGTATCTTTTAATGTAAATGTTGCATTATATGATCCCGCATTTGTTCATTTTGTCGTTCCTCACAATGTCATCTTTCCTGAATCATAATTACTGTTCCAACTTACTGTTTGTTCTGCTGCATTATATGTTAATGTTCAACTCTGTGCTGGTACTGTCAATGATTTCTTCGCTATCGTACAACTCAATGTAGTACTTTCTGATCAATCACTTAATTGGTGATTTCCATCTGTTGTTACTGTTACTGTATATGTTCATGCATTCGTTTGACTATTGTTTGAATACGTTACATATGATCCTCATGCTGCTAATGTCTGCTCACTTCCATTATACGTAAGACTCTGACAACTTCATGCCGTCGATGTCTTCGCTTGATTTACTGTCAATGTTCAGTTTGCATACGTTATACTATAGTTTCCTCATGCTGTTAATCCACTTGGCACTATTGTATATGTTCATGCTGCCAAACTACTATTTACTGTTACTACTGTTGATCCATTCTTTACTGTATATGTTGGTGTTCCACTTACTGCTGTCTCACTTCATACTTGTCATGCTACTGTGTATGAATATATTGGCGCACTTCATCCATATGTAATACTCTTATTATCCGCTGTTACTGTTACTATTTTCTTTCCTATCGTTATTGTACTTGATCCACAATCTTTTGTTGTATGGTTACTATCTCCTTCTGCTTCTACATATACTGTCGTTGTACTTGCATTTGTCGCACTTGGTTTTGTTGTTCACCATGATGCTGTCGTACTTGTCCTATATTTGATTGTTCCTCATCCTCATCCACTTACTCCTATCGTATGACTACTTCCATCATATGTTCCATTATATGCTGTTAATGTTGGACATGTCGCTGCTGCTTTATTTACCGTCAATGTTCAGTTCGCCTTTGTTATAGTATAGTTACTACTTACATCAGTAGTTCCATTCATCACTTTCGCTGTTGATAATGTCTTTGTACTACTTCACGCTGCTGTTTGGCTTCATGCACTAGTACATGCTACAGTATGACTTCCTACCAAGCTTCCCGCTGTTACACTACATGTTGTATCCGCATTTAATGCGCTTCCGTCATATGTCTTACTTTGGTTAGTTGCTGTTACTGTTATTGGTCTTGCATTTACTGTTAGTGTTCAGCTATTCTTTGTTATGCTATAGTTACTACTTACATCTGTTCATCCACTATTCTTTATCACTACTGTATTCAGTGTCTTTGCACTACTTCACGCTGTCGTTTGACTTCATGCATTCGTACATGTTACTATGTGTCCTGCTACTAATGGTGTTGATGTTGATACATCACATGTCGCATCTGCACTCAATACACTTCCATCGTATGTCTTACTTTGATTTCTTGCTGTTACTGTTATCGCTTTTTTATTTACAGTCAATGTTCAGTTTACGTATGATATACTATAATTTGATCACGCTGTTAATCCACTTGGTACTATCGTATACGTTCATGCTGCCAAACTGCTATTTACTGTTACCACTGTTGATCCATCCTTCACTGTATATGTTGGTGTTCCACTTACTGCACTCTCACCTCATACTGCTCATGCTACTGTATATGAATACGATGGCGCACTTCATCCATACGTCATACTCTTATTATCCGCTGTTACTGTTACTCATTTCTTAGATATTGTTAATGCTTTTGATCCACAGTCCGCATCATTATGATTACTATCTCATACTACTTTAACTGATACTGTCGTACTATCGCTTACATTTTTTGCTGTTGGATTTGTTGTTGACCAACTTCCATTTGTTGTTTTATATTGGATTGTTCCTCATGCTCATCCACTTACTCCTATCGTATGACTACTTCCATCATATGCTGCACTATATGCTGTTAATGTTGGACATGTTGAAGCTGCCTTATTTACAGTCAATGTTCAGTTTACGTATGATATACTATAATTTGATCACGCTGTTAATCCACTTGGTACTATCGTATACGTTCATGCTACCAAACTGCTATTTACTGTTACCACTGTTGATCCATTCTTCACTGTATATGTTGGTGTTCCACTTACTGCACTCTCACTTCCTATTGCTCATGCTACTGTATATGTAAATGTTGGCGCACTTCATCCATACGTCATACTCTTATTATCTGCCGTCACTGTTACTCATTTCTTCGCTATACTACAATCAAATGTTACTGCCGATGTCGTGTTATCACTCCATCTATATCCATTACTCAATGTTGCTGTTACTGTCTGACTTCATGCATCTTTCCTTGTGTTATTACTAATTGTATATCCTGCTCATGCAGTCTTCGTTAATGTCTGACTACTTCCATTATATGTTAAATTTTGTTGACAATGACTTGATGCCGTTGGCTTCGTTGCCGCTGCTGCTACTGTTACTGTATACGTCTTACTTGTTGTATTGTAATTCGTTGTATCTGTCGGTGTAAACGAACTTGTTATTGTTGCACTTCCACTTGCTACTCAACTTATTGTTACTGTAATATTTGTATTCGCTGCAGCTGATTGACTCGCTGGTGTTACCGTAGCCTTTGCTGTAGCATTACTACTATTACTAAATGATCATGCTACATTTGATTTTATCGTATATGTTATTGTTTTACCTGCTACTACTGTTCATTCTGTCGCACTTATCGTTAATGTTGGTGTCGCTTTATTTATCGTAAAGTCTTTTGACTTGCTTCATGTATAGTTCGTTCCATCTTTTGCTGTTATTGTTACTGTCGCTGTTCACGCATTTGTATTATTACTATAACTATACGTAAAATGTGTTCCATTTGTTAATGTCGTTGTGCTTCCACTTGGAATTGGTACTGTTACCGCTGGTGTTGGTTGTTGTGCACTTCCATTATATGTTAGCGCTGATATATTTGCTATCGTCGCATTACTCAAATTATATTGCGCTATCGTACATGTCTTTGTTCTATTACTTGTTACATTACTTCCAGCATTCCATTGATAATTACTATTTAACGTCAATGTCTTTGAATAACTTCATGCATTTGTTCCTGTTATTGCTTCATTTGTATATCCTCCACTCGTTTTTGCTGCTAATAACGTTTGACTACTTCCATTATATGTTGCACTTGTACAATTTGGTTCTGCTATTGGTTGCCTATTTATCGTACAACTTAATGTCGTACTTTCATTTCCATTACTTAATTGGTGATTCGCATCCGTTGTTACTGTTACTGTATATGTTCACGCATCTGTTTTACTATTGTTTGAATATGAAACATACGAACCTCACGCTGCCAATGTCTGTGCACTTCCATTATATGTAAGATTACTATTACAACTTCCAGCAGTTGCAGTCTTCGCTTGGTTTATCATCCATGTTACTGTCTTATTTGTTGTTGTTCCATCATTCCATTGATAATTTGATGAATCATCCAATTTAAACACTACATTATATGTTCACGCATCTGTTGCGCTTGTTGTACTGTTTGCTGTTACTATACTTGTATGTGATGGTACTGTTATTCCATGTGCTTGTGAACTTCCATTATATGTTTTTGCTGATGGACTACTTGGCACTGTTATACTTGCCTTCGCTATCGTCGTACTAAAACTTCCTTCATATGACTTATAGTTCGCACTTTCTGCTATCTTATAATATGTTGTGTACGTTCATGCATTAGTTTGCTTTGGACATGTCGAAGTATATGTCCCTCCTTGTGTTGCACTATATGTTACTGCTCATCCATTTGTCGTTACTGTTCATAATGTTTGTGCACTTCCATTATATGTTAAACTATTTCCTCCTACACTATGTGTTGGCTCTGCCTTCTCATTCCATTTTGCATACGCTGTCTTATTTTGAGATGCTGGAGCTGAAAAATCAAAAAGTGTCGCATATGATGTCGAAGTATACCAATTAACAAATATCGAGTTAGTTTTTGTCGGATTAGCAGGTCTACTTCGTGTCTCTCCTTCTACAGCTATCTGTGAAGCTACAGAACTCCCGCCTTGAGAGTTAAAAGTTAAGGTATAAGTCGTAGGAGCCACATATGAATCCTTAAAACAACGGACCGAAAAAGCACGAGTACGGCTACGGTACTCACTAGAATCCACAGCTGACGAATTCAATTCCATATACCATACGTTATGAGAATTAGAAGTATTAACCGTGTACGGAGAAGAAGACCAATATTTACCTACGGTACCCGGATCATAAAAAATTGCGTAATCAGAATCACGCTCACCTGCAAGCGGAAGCTTAAAATATCTCACAAATTGCTCTCTCCTTGTAGAGTCTGAAAAAGAATATAAATTAGAATTTACATCTAAATTTAAATCTGGTGCATATTTATCTCTCCAATACTTGATAAGCATACTCCACTCTCATGCTGATGGCACATGATAACCTACTGGGCATGGTCACTGTCTATCAGTAGGATTTGTTTGACTGGCTCATCGGTTATTAGAAGATGCATCATTTGCTCATCACCACAGATTATTATGTCTGGTATTATCAGCCCAATAATCCCATAAAAAAGATGAATTACCTTTGATAAATATAGTTCAATAATATCCATGATTATTATAAATATCATTCCACACTGCTCAGTTAGTTGCAGAAACCATTACCGATGAATTATATAGAGAATCTCCTGTACATCCATTAGTCCAACATCCATCTCTAAATCCATAGTTATTTCACCACTGATATTTGAAACCATATGATCACGTACTTGCTATATTCCCAGTCGTAGCTCCCAAATTACGATCCATGATAGTAAATCATTTAGTGGGGTCACTGGGATTTAAAATTGTGATAGTCTCGAAATTTTTCCCTTTCTCCCACATCCATGTGTCCACATAATTTTTAAGGCAACGTACCGAGTACATAAGAGTACGGTTGTCTTGCCGAGGCTCGATAGCATACGATTTAACGTGCAAGAAGTAGGCCCAAGTGCTACTTTGCGGAGTAGAAGACCAATAATACCCGTACATACCGCGATGGGAGAAATCAAGACTACTACTCCATCTCCAACCAGCAGCTGGCATCTTTAATGCTGCTGCAAATTCTGTTCAATTGCTACATGTTTCTGCATCTCATTTTGAAGTACACCATGCACTTCTTATTGCTGACCATTCATCTAAACTTGGCACATGCCATCATGTTGGACATGGTCACTGGTTATTTTCACTCCAATCAACTTTACTAACTCCAGATGGAACATTTGTCACCGCATATCCATAATTATTTCACCATTGATAATAATATCCATAATAATCTGATGCTGTATTATAGTTTGCTGAATTATCTGTAGAGAAATTTGTTCCATCCCATGCTACTCTCGCTCAGAGGTTACGGTCCATTAAGATATATTCCCTTGTACCATCCGAGATTTTTATAGTTTTGTAATGAAAATTATTTCTGGCAGTAACATCTCCTACAAGTGTAGCTGAAAGTTCTGGATTCTCATTTCCATATGTCACTACGTAAGTAGAAAAGTTTTCCGCATCTATCACTGTTTCTCAGATTTTTTGGCTTTCTTCTACATTGATATCTATTTTTTCTACTACTTCCTCTCACTCAGCTATGTTTTCTCAGTCTTCATCCTTATCTTTGATATGATAAATCTGAATCTCTTGTTCATCTGACTTATCGGCTTGTTTCAATTCTGCATTTTTGGTAAAGTCGAATGTCACTTTTACTGATTCTCAGTCTTTTGGCTGCAGTTCTACTCATGAACCATTTGACAATTTGTATAAGAATTTGATATCAAATGCTACCATTTTTGCCCCTTCTTCCACTTTTGATCCATCCTGTATTTTTTCATTTTCATCCAAGATTTTTTGAGTAATCTCTTCTAATTTTTCATCTACTACTGGAGTAATTTCTAGATATGTTCATTCTGGAAATGTTCATGATAAAGCTAGTACATTTACTGACACTTTATCATATTTTTTAGAATCTGTAATTGGTGTAGTATTTAGAGTTTCTCGTGCTAATGCAAGTTCGAGATCTGTTCATGTAAGTTCCTCTGTATCTCATGTAAGTTCCTCTACATCTCCAGTCAAGATTTCTCATGTTAAACTTCATCATGTCAAAACTTCAATCTCTCAGCTTCATGCTTGTCATTCAGGCTGTTCTCTATCATTCTGAGGAGCTTGTGAGGAAGTTCACCCAGCTGGCTGGGAATATTGTGTATCTCACCCCTGTATGTCTTCATCATTCTGAGTATCTTGCATGTCATCCTCTACATTCTGGAAACATCTAATACTATGACCTTGAGATTTATATCTCAATTCTTCATCATCACTTTGTGAAAAATAAGCATCAATATTAAATACTAACGCTTTATCTCCATCTTTTGATATAGATGTCCAATATACTCACACTTCATCATAATATTTACCATTTTTACCATAACCTCCTGCTAAAGGAAGTCTTAATTCTGATGATAAAACTGATATAATTTCACTAAAATCATTTTCAGTTACACATTCGCTATCTCATTCGATGCATTCCTGTGCTGAATCTTTAAATGAAACTATATCATTTTGCGATGAATTTGCTGTGAATCTTGTTTTTGTAACTGTATCTCATTCTTCAGTTTCTACTGTATCCTGTGTATGAATCTTTCACCATATACTCATCAATTCATTCCATTCTTTAATTGTTGGTATATGATATCATGCAGGACATGATGCTTGTCTTGTTATTTCTTTTTTGTCTGTTCACCACAAATAATTATAATGTTTTCCATTCTCTCGGTAATCATTATCTCATACTATGAATAAACCATTTCCATCATATCATTTCAAATAATAACTATCATTATATTCTGCTTTAGTTGTTGTTTTATTTGTAGAATTTACTTCTTCTACTCAATGATTATTTCACCATTGAAAATAATATCCATATGATTTTTCACCAGTCCCTACTATTTCTGCTCCGAGATTTCTATCCATAATTGTGATAGTAGATCAATTATCTGGATCCTTTAATGTAATTGTTCAGATGTGGTTATCATCTTCACCATACACTATGTATCTTGTTAATCAGATTTTTTTGAAGAAAAATTTTACTTCACTAATGATATTTTGGATGTCATCTAATATTTCATCGGAATTTGGCTCTTGATCTTCTAGTTCTTGTTCTTCTAGTTCTTGATCTTCTAGTTCTTGTTCTTCTGTTTCTTGTTCTTCTGTTTCTTGTTCTTCTGTTTCTTGTTCTTCTGTTTCTTGTTCTTCTGTTTCTTGTTCTTCTAGTTCTTGTTCTTGTGTTTCCTGTTCTTCTGTTTCCTGTTCTTGTGTTTCTTGTTCTTCTGTTTCTTGTTCTTCTAGTTCTTGTTCTTGTGTTTCCTGTTCTTCTGTTTCCTGTTCTTGTGTTTGCGGAACTTCATCAATTAAAGAATTCGTTGCATAAGTAAAAGGAGAAAGAATATTAGTTACAACTAATATCAACAATGAAATTAAATTTATAATCTTCATTCCATTTCTCATTTCTACCAAAAAACTTCGCGTAAAACTTAAGCAAATAATTATAACTGAAAAACAAAAATTAAGCAAAAATCTGACCGATTTCTGATGCATTTTGACTTGTATTTTTTAAAATTACATATATAAATTATTTACTTTTCATAAAAGTAAATAATAATATACTATACATTATATTGCAAAAAATTTAGTAAACCCTAATCATATTAAAAAAATTTTAAGCTTAATTTTCTACCATGAACAAAAAATATATCATCACATACTCCATTATCATCATAAACGTCATTATTTTCGTATTAGAAACTCTCGCATGAGGTAGTACAGACACTATAATTGCTTTTAATTTTTGAGCACATTACACTCCCGTCATAGCAGACCAACCTCGAAGACTTTTTACAGCAATGTTTCTCCATTTTGGGATAGCTCATCTAGCTATGAATATGCTTGCTCTCTACAATATATGACCAACTATCGAAAAAATATTCTGAAAACGAAAATACTTACTGATTTATCTTTTCAGTGGATTAGCTGGGAATTTGACGGTTTTTGGAGTCGAATCAATAACTGGAGATTACACTTTAAGCGCATGAGCCAGCGGTGCAATATTTTGAATTTTATGAGCATATTTAGCCATAACAGTTGCTTTATCCAAAGAAAATAAATGAAAATTTGATAGTAACCAGGTTATATCCACAATTATTTACGCATTAGCACCAGGTTTTTTCATTTCATGAATTTCTCTCACCGCACACGTATGATGATTAATTGGATGATTTATAATCTCCTACATTCTAATTATTATCTCGAGAAAAAAGTTAAAATCCCAACCTTACGATACTTGAAAATAATACAAAATTAGATATCATAACTTCCGTTTAAATCTTTAATTAACAAACATGGATTTTTCAATTCTACTAAATAAAAAAATCTGAATTCTTTGATATTGAAAAGAATGAAAATCAACTCTCAATTTTCTACTTCGCCATGATGTAAAACCTGAAAATATCACGGTTTTAGACTGAAAACCTGTAGATAATTTACCAGAATGAATCAATTCTCAGACATGAGAAAATTATCTAAAAAATCTGAATAATTTTGATCTAATATTCAAATCTGCAGGAATTCCTTACTATCCAGAGATTCAACCAGTACAGGACAAAACTTTCACTCAAGTTCAGTTTTTCTTCGACCATTACGAATGAAAAATCATAGCATTGACTGCTTCGAAATGAAAAACAACTATGACAGCTTTAACTAATCATTTACTCCAAACTGCATGATACGATACCAAATTAGTGGGGAATATCGGAACTGCCGTACTTGATGAAATCGATTTTGAAACTAAACATGATTTCGTAGTGATTGAATTATCTAGTTTCATGCTCGAGACTTTGAAAAAGGAAAATTTCTGCTCAATCCTATGAGCCATTTTCCCGGTTCATCTAGACTGGCATGGGAATATGGAGAACTATACCAAAGCTAAATTTAATATTATTAACTGAAGTGAACATACAATCGTTTACGAAAAAACTTTAAACGACTACAATTTAAGAGAAAGATTTCCAAATTCAGAACTTATTCCATATTGAGTAGAATCTAAATTTACTCGAGATTGAGTATGTTTTTACTCTAAATGAAAACCAGTATTTCCACTTTCAGACATCAATCTGATCGGAGAGCATAATTTGCAAAATATTTCTGCTATCGTAGCTTTAGCCGATTTGCTCCAAATCCCAGCTACTACACTTCAAAAAGCTATCCAAACTTTCGAAGCAGTTCGCCACAGATTACAACTGGTCGGAAATTTCAAATGAATAGACTTTTATGACGATGCTATCGCTACCACTCCAGATTCCACAATGGCTGCTATGAATGCTATTTGAGATAAATTAGAAACCATATTCCTATGATGAATCGAGTGATTTTGGTTTGATTTCCCTGCTCTAGTAGAAAGAATCAAAAAAAGTCAGATTAAAAACATTGTATTTTTCCCAGATTCATGAGAAAAAATTGCAGAAATGCTATGAGAAGAATGATACACAACATTACACACTCGTGATATGAAGGAAGCTGTAAAATTTGCATACGAACACACAAACAAATGAAAAGTTTGTCTACTTTCTACAGCATCTCCATCATTCTCATGCTGGAAAAATTTTGAAGAAAAATGAGACCTATTCCAGCAGTATGTAATCGAAATATGAAAAGAATAATTGAAATTTTATCTCAGAACTGTATTTTATTTTCAGATTTACATCAAATATTTCCACTATGTCAGACAAAAATATTCCATCTATTCCATATGATATGTACGAATCGCCACAGGAAGTAGTAATAATTATTCCACTCGGATGAGTAAAAAAAGAATCCGTAGAAGTAAAAATCGAAAATTATAGAATTTTGATTCGCTGATTCAGAATGGCTCCACAGCTCAAAGACTCTTGTATACCTATCCAAGAAGAATGCTATCGAGGACCAATCGAATTGGAAATAGAAATACCTCCACAGGTTTACTTTGATAGAATCCATAGCAAATTAACCGTAGACAATACACTTCACATTATAATTCCTAAAGCACTAGTTCCTGAAAAAATCCAATTAGAAGTCGAATATGAAAACGAAAAGTAAATAGAAAATCTCTTGCATATTGACTGCGAAAATATAAAAATCTAATTATCAAATTTTACATTTTTACACCAATTTAACTATGAAAAAATTCTGACTTTTAGCTTTATGAATTATCTTTATTGCTTGAACTTTAGCATGATGTTGAGGGAATAAAGAAACAAATAATGATACTAGCAATAATACATGAGACATTATTATCGAAGATATTTCTTCAGAAAATGATGCTGTAATTAATTATAACGATAATTTAGTAGATTTAGCTTCTGAATGTGTAATATCAGAAGATAATATATGGAGTACTTATGATAATGAAGCTTCAACAATAGAAGATGTTCAAGCTGCAATAAAAGAAACCATCACTAAATGTACTAATGCATGAGAAAATATTAACAAACTTTGAGGTTGGGAGTGAGATTCTTCTCTTAAAGATTGAGTTATCGCTATCATTGAAAAAGAAATTGCATACTACTCAAAATTTAGTGAAATTCTTCCTTACCTAGAAAAAGAAGACCTTACAGAAAGTGAGAATGAAACTTATGAATCATTATTTGCAGAACTTCAAACACTAGATGAAGAACTATCTCAAGCTAACGACAATCTTATCACAATCCAAGAAAGTTTTGCAAGAGATCACTGATTTGAATTGGAAGATGAAGAAGTAGCTAATTACGAAGCTGAAGACTTAAGCAATGAAGAAGTAAACAACGAAGAAATTGCAGAATAATTTATAATCATATACCCAAAAAAGTAGGATTGAACTCCTACTTTTTTCTTTATTTAATTCTTCAAGTCTAATCTTATTGGACAATGATCTGATCCCATCACATTCATTTGATGCTGCATTGATTCAACATTATCAAACAATTCTGGACTAACCCAATAATAGTCCAATCTCCGGCCAACATTTCTTTCTCTAGCTCATCCACGATAACTCCACCAAGTATATTGATCTTTCAAATCTGGATTTAATTTACGAAAAACATCTACCAATCAATCATCTTCAAGTTTATCCATTTCTGCACGTTCAATCAGAAGAAATCAGATTGAATTTTCATTCTCCTTCGGCCTAGCAATATCTATCTCCGTATGACAGATATTAAAATCTCCACAGATTATAACTCATTCTCCATTATCACGAATTCACTGAATATATTGTCTCATCTTCTCATAAAAATCTAATTTATACGACAGCATCTCAGTTCCATCTGCACGTTCTCACCCATTTGGAAAGTAAACATTCAATAAATGAACTATTTTTTCTCAATACCTAAAAATAAATTCTGTCACTCTACCCTCATCACTAAATTCATGAAAAGGGAAATCCAATTTTTTATCCACTATTTCCATTCATTTTTTGAAAAATATCGCAGTTCCAGCATATCCTGGCCTAGTTCATTTATGCCACAAATAATCATAATCAGATAAATGAAATCTGACTTCAGATGGCATTTGAATTTCAAAAGCCTTTACCTCTTGCAAACAAATTATATCTGGATCATTTTCTTTTATCCAATCAAAAAATCACTTTTGAATTACAGCACGAATTCAGTTAACATTCCAAGATAATATTTTCATTGATAGAATGATAATTTAAACTAGATATTATTTAATTCCCAAGAGATCAATTTCAAGAATGCTGGGAATAATCCATATTTCTTGGCATTAGCATAATTATCTCCATATCCATCAAACACATATTTAGGAGCATTTGGCTGTACCATTCCTCCAGTTCTAGTTCATCAATTATAAAGTGCCGCAAAACTTACCACTCATGTATAATCAAATGAAGTATAACTAAGTTCTAATGGAAGAAATTCATCGTCTGATCTATTATTATAACTTTCAATCTTTCACTTAGCAAAATCTATAAAATCCTGAATTGTCTGTTTAAAAATTTCTTCTGTAATTTCTCCATTTCCATAATCTTTACTTACAATCTGAAATGGACCATCTCCATTAGCTGGCAAATAATACCCACATCCACTCTCCCTATACCATATTGCCAAAGTAAGAGCTGTCGGAAAATCATTTGCAAAACTAATATTATCTATAGTATTGTACCATCATACACATTTATCGAATGGAAATTCTTCTTCCATCATAATATCTCATCTATATTCATCCAAGAAATCAGTTTTTTCTGCCACAGATTTTTGCTTCGCAATTTTCTTTCTTGAATCGAATTGAGCATATGCATAATCTCACAAACCACTTGAAATTGTAGCTAATCTCTCATCATCCTCCAAAATATTTGACCACTTAGCCAACTGTGTATAATATTTCCATAATCCACTATCTGAAGCCTGACTAATTGTAACTTTTTGGGAATTAAACTGTTTTAATTCATCTCATGTTAAATTATATTTCGCTTCAGAAAGTCAGCAAAATCCGAATACAACAACTAAAGATAAAACTAAAATCTGAATTTTATTTTTCATTTTTATAAATGAATAAGGAATAAATCTATTATTCAGAGTATGAATATTACTTTTGAATGCAAGATTTTTACATCATCAAATCATTCACTCTCATCCCAACAGAAAAAAGCTGAAGCTTATCAAAAGCTTGATTTTTACTTTTACAGTAAAGAGCATCTCCACAAATTGGATATCCAATAGCTGATAAATGAGCACGAATCTGATGACGAATTCACTTATGAATTTTAACAACAATTGTAGAAAAATTTTCTTTTTCATTATATTCCACTTCACAAATTTCTGTCTCCACTCCATGTAGATATCATTTTCATTTGGCTTTATCTTCATTAGAGCGAATTACCACCATACGATCATCATTGTATCTATGGTGCATAATTGGATAACTAATTATATTCCCATTTTTATCTACCCAATTCTGAATATTTCCATAAACTTCTGCTACATAAAATTTATCAATCTTTCATTCTTTTTGTAATTTACGAAATTTATTATAAACTCTAAGATTCTTCGCGAAATATAACAATCACGTTGTTGGTCAATCTAACCTATTCAAAAGTCAAAGTTCTTTTTCTTTTCAAAAAAATTCCATTTGAGAATCTACAATATCACGTATACTTCAATTCAAATTCTCTTCATTCATCAAATCCAAAAAGCTGACAGACTTTCATCGCGAAGATGCTAAACCTGCCGGCTTCCAAAAATAATAGAAATTTTTATCTTGATAATATACAAATGATTTTAACTCAAAACTACTCATAACTAAGAACAATTAGAATTTTCACTTTTCTTTATTAAATTTTCACATCAACAAGTAAGCCAAAGGAGCTCACAAGAAAATAGATGACAATGTAGCGAATACAATTCACATTCCTACTGTAAATGAGAACTGTTGCAATACATCACTATTTCACAAGAAGAACATTGCTGCAAGTACAATTAATGTAGATATTGATGTTCAAATAGATCTTCTAACTGATTGCCATACACTATCTTCAAATAATCTTCCATAAACCACATTCTTATCTTTATTTCTACTCATATTTTCTCTAATCCTATCGAAGATAACGATAACATCATTAATTCCATACGCTATAACTGTAAGAACTGAAATAATAAATATTGTATCTACCTGTAACGTATCATTAATCATCATCCATATTCCATATGCTCCAACTGTAGCTAAGATATCAAACAGCATTACACAAAGCACAACAACAGACAATACTGCTGGAGAAATATATTTTCTAACTTCTTTAAATGCTAATAGCATATATATAATCATCAAAATCAATCAGATTACCAACGCTTGCATTGCTGTAGTTTTCATATAATCTCATACACTTGGTCCAGTCAATGTTTGTCCAACAATATCCTCTGTAGATTCTACATATCATTTATCTATCAAAAAGCTTGATATATCTGTAGAAAGCTGAGCAACAACATCATCATTCTGTAAATCAGCATTAATTTTTATCTGAGTGTCTTCTTCTGTTGTATTTACATGAACGGTTGTTTTACCATAATCTTTTTCAGCTAAGAAATCTTTTAAACTATTCTGAATCTCTTCACTATTAGTCTGTGTATTTATAGAAATACTTACTCATCCAGTAAATTCCTCTGAATAATTTGCATTCATCAAGAACACAAAACCTCCTCACAAAGCAATACATACAGCTAAAATCACCCAGATGTACGCTCTTTTAACAATACCAAATCTTTTCATCTCTTAAAAATTGATATAAAAATCTGAACTTGACTATGCGGAAATATAGTGATTTTTAGTTCATTTGCAAATACAAGTTATTTCTTTTATTTATCACCCAAAAAGCTTTCCACCGCAGTCGAATTCGAATATCTATAGAATACTGATAATGATTTATCCCATAATTTTGCACGAACAGTATCTCACTTTGTAAGATCTGTCGAGAAATCCACATACTCACATGGACATGTATTACAATTATTATTTTCTACATGCCATTCAATATTATCATCGGGATTTTCTGGTTCTTCAGGATCTTTAATAATCCTAGGTGTTTCTGGATTGTGAGGTTTTATACATTTCTCTTTCAATTTTTCTGGGCACTCATCACATCCACAGTCTTCATCATCATCTCAATCATCTACGCACTTATACTTTAATTTTTCTGGGCATTCATCACAACCACAATCTTCATCATCATCTCAATCTGTTACACATCTATACTTTAATTTTTCTGGGCACTCATCACATCCACAGTCTTCATCATCATCTCAATCTGTTACACATCTGTATTTTAATTTTTCTGGGCATTCACCACAATCACAATCTTCATCATCACCTCAATCATTTCAATCTGTTATACATATATCTTTTAAATCTAAAGAACAATTATTACACTTTTCATCCGATCAAATACTCAAATCTCCACAACCAGATTTTTTTGCATAACACTTTATAGAATATTTTGAATTTTTATTTACACATAGCCAACTCCATTGCAATTTATTAGGATTAAAACTAAACATCTCCATACTTCATTTTGTACACAACTCCGAAGAATTTAATAAACTTTTCAAATTCTTTCAGTCATATTCTGAATTACATTCTCATGAATCCTTATTCATTTGCTGACATGAATTAGAGCATCATTCAGTTCACCAATTTTTCTTATATTTATCTTTAAAATCACACTGCTCATCATCATCTAATACTCCATTTCAACATGTTGGTTTCTCTTCTTTATCTCAATTTGCTACACATTTCTCTCATAAATCTACTGGACATGTCTTACAATCTTCTCATTTATCTATCTTTCCATTTCCACAATTCGGTTTATTCGAATCATATATTGTACACATCTTTGTACATTTTACACTTTTCCCTTCCTTATCTTTTCAACTATCACATTCTTCTCACGCTCATTCTTCTACTTCTCAATTCCCACATGTATCACTCCTACACATTTT
>Ga0247611_10004389_pt1 | contig 19606 bp, 25 predicted proteins | sample 177DNAGHGhighgp2_FD_192422 | JGI IMG/M metagenome (GOLD analysis project Ga0247611, IMG submission 192422) | Sheep rumen microbial communities from Palmerston North, Manawatu-Wanganui, New Zealand - 1770 DNA GHGhigh gp2 | ecosystem: Host-associated > Mammals > Digestive system > Stomach > Rumen...
AGACACAATCCAATCGTGGCCAATCAGATTGCGCACAATTGAATGCGCTGGTCATTGACTGCACAGGTCAATAAATTGCGTACAACTATACCTTGACAATATAAACGTAAAAGCGTATACTAATAATAGGTCAGGAAACAACGACCTGACAGTACATTGACAACCTAATAACAGTACAGCAAACAGAAAGGAGCGCAGTACAAATGGCAAGAGAAGCACAGATTACAAGAACCACCAAAGAGAGTACAGTTACAGCCGTAATTATCGACTGCAATGAACTCACAGCAAGTAAGGAAGTGTTCACTGTAGAAGGTGAACTGAAGAACGAAAAGGAGGTACAGAAGGCACTCGAAAAAATCCTTCCACCGGACAAGAAGTTCGGAAAACTGGTGTCCATCGAAGTGAATGAGGTTTTACGTGTTATGAGCTTCGCAGATTGGATTAAATACTCCGTGGTTGTACCTGAGAGAACTTCAAGAGTGCCCAAGGCAGAAGGCGAATCAGTGCCAGGGAAGGAGTAAAATGACGGCTCAGGAATTGTTAAAACGTGTAGAAGCTGAGATTGCATATTACGATGCTCTTAGAGAGATAACAGGTGTACGTCAACCAAAGTACAAAGTAGACCCCTACATATTTTTTAAGAAACCCGAAAACAAGAACAACAACAAAGACAAAGGAGACACAACAATGAACGAAGAGAAGAACACCCTGTTACAGGAAGAAGCAGAAGCTATTGCACACAAAGTTGTCAAGGATGCTCTGCACAAAATTGCCAAGCACGTTGCAGTAGAATGTAGTTCACCTGCTGACCTGATAGCCTATACAATAGCGGCCAAGACAGCGTTAGAACAGTCAACCTTCGACGTTCACATCATTATCCGTCCGCGTGAGGATGGGATGCACGTTGAGACATCCATCAAGGGACACGCAAGCGCCGAACAATCAGACGATGATGAGGAGTGACAATGAGCAGTATAACAATGGTTCACAGGTTTAACGTTTTATTGAACGACCTACATGTCATGATGACTACAGACAATGAACCTGACTTAGTGGACACATATCTTTCGCTTCACGATCAGTTATTTGCGTTCTACATAGCTAATTCAAGAAGAATAACAAAGTTAGACAGTGTACAGGAACAGGAGGACAACTAATGTCAACAACACAGGCAAACTACAAGGTAACAATTGAGAAGTCAAGTCGTGAGCTAACAGCACGCGAAAAGCTTAAAGTCATGGACACCACAGGAGCTGAAAAGCTCAACGATATAACCGATAACGGCGTACAGGTAGAAATTAAAGTATCTGCCTGGGCTGTACTTCATATCGAGAACGACAAGGCAGAAGATAAGGAGTACAGTAACTACGTAATAATGGATACAGACGGCGCTGTTTACACCACAGGCTCTTCTTCCTTCGGCAAGGCATTTGAACAGATAGCCGAAGTAATGAAGGATGAACCCGAAGAGGACTTTACAATCCGTGTATTCTCCAGACCATCCAAGAACTACAAAGGCAAGTCATTCCTGACTTGCTCACTGGTATAATAGCAACTAATTAACACGCCACCAATAGACACCACACAGCCAAAAACACACTCCATGGATTAAAAAATCTGTGGAGTGTTTTATTTGAGAAGGGAGACACCTATGGCGTACAAAGTTGTAAAGGGGGCCGGCAAGTCAATTACACGCAAAAAGACTCGCAAAAGTACCCGCACAAAGCGTAAAACCCAAAAGCAGAAAGAGCTACAGCGTATCACCAAACTATCGTACGGTATGCGCAAGCGTGGTTATGAGCTTCACGTCTCTCGCTTATCAACCGCAACGCTCAAGACTCTGCGTTCAGCCAAAGACCTATATCGTTACGCAACCAAAGACGGCATGAAGGGTACAAAAGCCCGTGAACTTGAACGCTTACAGGCGGCAAGAAAAGCGGCCAGCACCCGAAAAGCAAATGCGGAAAGAGCTGAACAGTTAGCCGAAGAATATGAGAACATATATTTAGGCCTCAAAACCGCAGTCAGAGAAGAATATGTGAACGTAGACACGGGCGAAATAGTTTATCGCTATGCCGAAGAAGCGCAGGAAAACGAAAAACCCGTTTCTGAACTCACAGACCAAGATTATATTGACCAGTTCTACAAGAACAATCCCAACATGCAACAGGGTACAGACGCTGACATTGTAAACAGGGCAGAAATTGTCTATGACAACTTCCTATCAATGTTACAGTCATCCCTGCAAACAATTTATTCAAACATCGACAATCTACCATCAAAAAGGAGAGTCAAAGACCGATACCGAGATTACGCAGATTACGCCTTCGACGTGATAAAAACTGCACTCGACAAGGTACTACAAGACCCTGACGGAAAAGTCAAAGTATTAGAAGTCTTAGACCGGTACGACACGCAAGCCGTTGAATATGCACTAATGTACAATGCAAATCAAGATTCCGCAGGTTCAGCAAGTCAAATTGCAGACGATATAAATGACGCATTAAATGGTGACGTCATACCGTCATTAGACATTGAAAACCCGTGGCAGGAAATGAGTGACCAAAGTGACTGGGAGTACGGAGAACCCGATTTTTAAAATATTCTGATTGGAGTACAATAAATGCCTAAATCATCAGCACCACTTATACTTGTCGGAGATTTTGAAACGACAGTATATGAAGGACAAAAAGACACGCAGGTTTGGGCTTCTGCACTTGTACCGCTCTATACTGAGGATGTACTGATATTAGGTTCAATCAATGGAACGTTTGACTATTTAACAAGTTTAGACAGAGACGTAATAGTTTACTATCACAATGTTAAATTTGACGGTTCATTTTGGTTATACTATTTAGCCCTACACCCTGACTATACACAAGCTGTAGAGACAGAATCTGACAGTGAAGGACAATCACAAATAACGGCATTTACAAAAACATCAGAAATGAAAAACGGCACGTACAAATATGTCATCAGCAGCATGGGACAATGGTACTCCGTAGTAGTTAAGCACAATGACCACATAATCGAGTTCAGGGACTCACTGAAACTTCTTCCATTTTCAGTTGAAGAATTAGGAAAATCGTTCGGCACTAAACACAGAAAATTATCCATGAAGTACGAAGGCCAACGATATCCCAATTGTCCAATAACAATGGAAGAAAAGCGATACATAGCTAATGATGTCTTAGTTGTAAAAGAAGCACTTGAAATAATGTTCAACGAAGGACACACAAAGCTCACAATTGGTGCATGTTGCTTAGCAGAATATAAGAGGATAATAGGTGCATATGATTACAATCTCATGTTCCCGAATTTGTACGACATGGAATTGGATAATACACAATACGGTAGTACAAATGTCGGTGACTATATCCGTAAAAGTTATCGTGGCGGATGGTGTTATCTTGTGGAAGGGAAGCAAGATAAATTATACAAGAAAGGACTTACAGCTGATGTCAATTCGTTATACCCGTCAGTTATGTCATCAGAGTCTGGCTCAGTGTACCCCATCGGAACTCCTAAGTTTTGGAAGGGTAATTACATTCCTGACTTCGCTATTGGAGCTAACAAATATTATTTTGTTCGTATAAGAACACGCTTTTTCCTCAAAAATGGTTACTTGCCTTTTGTACAAATAAAGGGTAATAAATTTTACAGGGGCAACGAAATGCAGAAAACGTCAGATATCTATAATCCAAAGACAGGGCGTTATACTTCAAAGTATATAGATTTTGACGGAACAGAAAAAACTGCTACATTAACGCTTACCCTTACATGTACAGACTATGAACTGCTTAAAAAGCACTATCACCTTATTGATTGCGAGATATTAGACGGTTGTGTATTTTACGCAAGAGCAGGTATATTTGACGAATATATCAACAAATATGCTGAAATAAAAATGAAGTCCAAAGGCGCAAAGAGAACTCTTGCTAAGCTGTTCTTAAATAATCTTTACGGCAAAATGGCCGCAAGTACAGACAGTTCGTTCAAAGTCGCATACTTAGACCCTGATACAGGTGCATTAAGGTACAAAAGAGTAAAAGCTAATGAGAAAACTCCTGGGTTCATTGCTGTAGGCTCTGCCGTAACATCCTATGCAAGGAGATTTACTATCACAGCGGCCCAAGCAAACTATCACGGTGTTAATAATCGTGGGTTCATTTACGCCGACACAGACAGTATACATTGTGACCTTGAACCTGACGAATTAGTAGGCATACCTGTGGATAAAGTAAAGTTCTGCCATTGGAAATTAGAGACATCGTGGGACAAAGCAATATTCGTTAGACAAAAGACGTACATTGAACACGTTACGCATGAAAATTTAGAGCCAATTGCTGAACCGTATTATAACATTAAATGCGCAGGAATGTCTAAGCAAAGCAAAGAAATATTTACCAAGTCATTGGAAGCAGGTAGACCACTCACTGATAAGGATTTTACCAAAGAAGAGTACAACGAAATGCCTATTGACGTAAGACAGTTTTTCCTGTCTCCACACAAATTATCAGATTTTAAGGTAGGCTTCAGTGTACCAGGGAAGCTTATGCCAAAGCAAATTCGTGGCGGTACACTGTTAGTTAATACAACATTCAAATTGAGAGGATAAAAATCATGAGAAAAACAAGGACATCAAGAATCAACGAAACAGAGCAAGGCGTAGCATATGTGAACTCAAACATCAGTGACAATCAGAAGCAGATTGCCGCAGTGCAGGAACGCATGGAGTACAGAATCTGTGACAATGGTAACTGCTATCAGTTGTACGTGCGTGGCGTGATGTTTTACAGGTGGCACTCAGTAGGCGTGTACGGCTCATTTTTTGAAGCCTTGGATGCTTTAAAGAACAAATTCCCGTACATACAAATAGACGAAGAGAGGTATTGCGATGAGAGACCAGATTGCAAAGATTAAGCCCCAATCACCGAAGCCTGTCATGAGAATAGGTTTCACAGACCCAAAGGTAAACATTGAATACACATTCAATACATTTACCGAACTAACCGACTACCTTAAAGTCTTAACAGACGCGGGTACAGGTGACGTTGCAAGAATAACAATTATACTTAAATAAAATACAGCATTTAAAAGAGCCACGGAGTAAAATCCGTGGCTCAGTTCATATCTGAACCGTGTACTCGAATACTGCGGATGCCAGACCCGAATATAACGTACACCCGAACTCAATCGGTGGCTGTGTGTGCGTTAGCGTCATTCAAGTATACACGGAGATACTACTTGGTATGTATGCCAGTGTAGTAAGTATCGCTTCTTTTGACTCTAAATCTGAAAATCTAAATTGTCCCTTTTCGAATATATTTCTTAACTGCATAAAGAAGTTTCCATGTCGTTGCAGTAGCACCTGATTGATATTGTGGTCTTGTACAAGCCCCGAGAACTTATATTTAAAACTCATATCAACCTTCTGAGAACAATATAGGAGTCCTTCATCAGCGTAACTGCGTATTGCAAACCACTTGCCATTGAACGAAAACGAACAAACATACTTTCCTGAGCCTACAGGCTTTTCAATGAACGCCATGTTATCATTAAGATAAACATTTTCGGAAGAATAAGCCACGTACTTGGAGTCCTTAAATGCCCTATTAAATCCTGAACTCTTCTGTGCCTTAGAAGCACCTTCATTGTACCCTTGCTCAAGAACCCATCCGTCACCACGCAGGAAATTGACCTGAGCAGTCAATCGGCTACTTATGCACATCTCACTATAGTACGGATTAAGAAGCGTAACCGTGTTACTAAGCATGTACACTGGTACATATCTGACTTGCTCACCCTGACCACGTGCGATAGTCGTGTGAATACTAATAAATTTCTGCACTTCATTACTACAGTAGTGATTACTCTCTGACTGAAATTCGTCAAATATAATCATCTTTACATCACTAAAGAAGTGGCTGTATTTCTTCAATTGGTCTGCACTGTTTATCGTAATACCATAACCGCAAGGTTCGTCATTCAAATACAACTCATGGAATACACCAGCGGCCATTCTTTTACTAGTCATATTATCATTAGGAAAGAACAGAGGCTTTATATCCTTAAAGAATTTCTCGGCCACACCGTCAAGCTCATAATTGAACCTGTACAATATAGCAAATTTTTCTTTTCTTTCCTTGAACCTTCTTACTGCAAGCCTGTTAAAGTATGTGGTCTTGCCTGCTGAGCGGTTAGTCGTACATATGTAAATCTCAGGCGTTTCACCATTTATGTCTTTTAATGATAACAGCTTTGTACCGTCATAAAAGATATTGTCTGACATAATTTCCTCCTTCCGCACTTCATTTTTGAACAATATTATTATATCATAGAGATACGGAAAAGCATAACACTAAAAAGCCTTACGGCCTATAAAGGAGCGCATATGGATATCGCGGCAATTGTACAAAGTATTGTGAATTATGGATTACCTTCAGTGCTATGCGTTGTACTGATTTACCTACTTGACAAACAATCAGACAGGCACAAAGAAGAACTAAAAGAGCTGAGCCAAACCATCGACAACAACACAAAAGCAATTAACGAATTAGCGGACAAGTTAATAATGATTGAGATGTACAATAATAGGAAGGGCGGTGATAGTAATGCTGAGAGGAATTGATGTATCACATCATAACAAGCTGATACAGCTATCAGGTATCGACTTTGTTATCATGAAGGCCACAGAAGGGCGGTCATATGTAGACCCTAAAATGCTTGCATGGTACAAGCAATGCAAGAAAGACAATGTACGACTTAAAGGGTTCTACCACTTCGCAAGACCTGAGAATAATAATCCCAAAGCAGAAGCGAACCATTTTATCAAAACAGTCAAAGATTATATCGACGGAACAACGCTTGTAGCTTTAGATTGGGAAGGACACGCACTGTACCAATCGCTTGACTGGGCTTTAACTTGGCTAAACGAAGTAGAAGAAGCACTTCGAATTACGCCATTGTTCTACTGTCAGTCCTCATATACGCCACTTATCAGGCGCATATATGAGAACGGTAACGGGCTATGGGTAGCGCACTACACAGGTGCAAACAAGCCAATTATAGGAGCTTATCCATTTTGGACTATGTGGCAGTACACATCAAGAGCCTATGATAAGAACTATTTTAACGGCGACGCTAATCAGTATATCAAGTATTGCAGGAGCTAATATGGGAAGCATATCAGACTTTCCTTCACACATAGAAACTGACCAATACCCTATATCAGAATACACGTCAGTAATGGACTCTATATGGAGTCTATTACGTAACGACGGACTGAGTGAAGTAGCGGCCGCGGCAGTCATGGGTAATATGTACCAAGAATCTCGCTGTGTACCTTCGGCTGTAAACCAAAATGAGTTACACAGAAAATACGGTAGCTCAATGACACCAACGAAGTACATTAACCAGTTAAACTCTGGTACAATAACCAAGAATCAGTTCAGTCATGACGCAGTAGGTTTCGGCTTAACGCAGTGGACTTATTGGACACGTAAACAAGCTCTATACACAACGTGGGAAGGCCTACCTGATTTTGGTATAGATTCTTGGAATATGCAAATGAATCATTTACTGCGTCACGATACAACATTTGCAAATGTAAGAGCCAATTACTTGGACAAATACGCGTCTGCTATAGGTTCAAATTCTAATCTCATTAGTGCGTCTGATGACTTTTTTGTATGGTACGAAGCTTCGGGCTACAAGAACACCGACGGAACAGGTTCAAAGAGAGCTACTTATACATGGAGAATATACCAGCACTACACAGGCACAACTCCTGACCCTGACCCCGACCCTGAAGACCCTGACTTACATGACATCATTGTTACTGTAGTAAACAAAGGCCGGTACAGCATAAACAAGACCAGGGCCAAGAAAGACGAAATAATCCGCATAGCAGTACAGCCAATGAAGGGAACGACTATCGAAGCTGTACCCGAAGTAGTATTTACAGAGTACGAAACAGGTTGGTCGTTTCCGATGCTTGACGAATTAGTAAACATAACAATAACATTCGCAAAAGAAAAGAAAAAACACGCAAATTGGGTAGTATATCAATGGCACAGGTTTTACGGAATGAGGTGAATAATTATGGCAGTTAAAACAGCACAGGAATTAGTCGAAGCCGCAACAAAGCTCTTAGGTGATAATACATCTGATGACGCATTATCATTTCTCGAGGATATAAACGACTCTTATGGTTCAGATGGTACGGATTGGAAAGCAAAGTATGAGCAGTCCGAACTGGATAGGACTGAACTTGACAAGAGTTGGAGAGAACGATATCGGGCAAGGTTTTTAGACCCTATAGCACCCGCAGACAATGACAACGACAAAGACAAGGACAAAGACGACAACGATGATGACGAAAAAGAGGTAACTTTTGACGACTTATTTACAGAAGGAAAGGAGAAATAAATGGCTACTATTCCGGTAAAGCGTTCAATGACCGCTTCTGTGTATGATATATTGAACGCCATTCGTAACAATGCTACATCAAATTATAGGGACTTCGTTCCGAAGGCCACTGATACAAAGAGTCTCCGTCAGATTGGTGCAATCATGATGGAATATCAGGCTGTACAGAATGAGTTCCTTACAGCTCTGTGGAACAGAATCGGTAGAGTTATTTTGTCCACAAAGATGTACGAAAATCCTTGGTCAATGTTCAAGCGTGGACAGCTTGACTATGGAGAAACTGTAGAGGAAATTTTTACAAATATTGCAAAGCCTTTCCAGTACAACCCTGAGAGGGCAGAGCAGACCATCTACAAGAGACAGATTCCTGATGTTCGTTCAGCTTTCCATACAATGAACTATCAGAAATTTTATAAGACAACCACGACACAGGAACAGCTCAGACAGGCGTTCCTTTCAGAGGGCGGTGTTGAACAGCTTATCAACGACATCATTTCTTCACTATTGAAGGCCGCAAATTACGACGAATTTCAGGTTATGAAGTACCTTCTTTTCAGGAATATTCTGAACGGCAGAATGTACCCTAAAGAGATTGATGCTGTAACAACTGCAAACATGAAATCTATCATTGCAGACGTTAAGTCTATATCAAATAAGCTGGAGTTCCTTAAGCCCTATTACAACGTTGCAGGAGTACAGACAACGTCTGATAAGAATGACCAGTTTATCCTGATTGACACTGATTTTCAGGCTCATATGGATGTTGAGGTATTGGCTTCTGCCTTCAACATGAACAAGGCCGAGTTTATGGGACACATTGTACCTGTAGATGGGTTCGGTGAACTTGACACAGACAGGCTTGCTATTCTGTTTGAGGACGATGATTCCTATGTACCGATTACACCTGAACAGCTTCAGGCACTTTCCATTATTCCATGTGTACTTGTTGACAGGTCATACTTCATGATTTTTGATAACCTGATTGAGAACACACAGAAGTTCAATGAGGAAGGTCTCTACTGGAACTATTGGCTTCATACTTGGAAAACATTTTCAGTATCTCCCTTCGCAAATGCTGTAATGTTCCTTCCGGCTACACCGTCAGTAGTTAGCGTATCAGTTTCACCTGATTCAGCTACAATTACAGCTGGTGCTTCTATACAGCTGACACCTGTTGTGGCTGTACTCAACTTTGCACCGCAGACGGTTAAGTATGAGTCGGATTCAGATACAATAGTTGTATCTGATATGGGTGTAGTTACTGCACTCGCAGGTGCGTCAGGTAGCGCAACAATCACAGTAACATCTACGTTCGACCCGACTAAGTTCGACACCATGACTGTGACTGTAGCATGATGTAACGCTATAGGTATTTAATATTAGGGACTATCAGTATAATGGTAGTCCCTATTTCTCTATAAGAGGTGATAATATATGAGTGTTATAGTTGCACCTAACTCCACTATACAATTGCTCAACGTAGTGGGACTCGATAATAGATATCTGCACACGTATTATTTCTCAAATGTTGCAGAACAAACAGGTTACTTTGATGCAAGAGTAAAAAAGACATTTTCAGCACAGAGTTATTCTAAAAACACAGGAAATTATATCAAATTACAGGTTGAACCTGCGTCACTTGAGTCGTATTTTGCTTGTAGCTATATGCGTTTTCAAAATACATCCTTTGGTTCAAAATGGTTTTACGCTTTTGTTACAAGTGTGGACTATGTAAATAACCAAACTATTGGCGTTACATATGAAATAGATGTAATTCAGACATGGTTATATTCAGCAGGCGTTTCAGTCCCCAAATGTTTTGTAGAACGTCAGACACCTACAGCTACAGAGGATGCTATGACCGTGTCACATCCGAACTGTGAACCTGAACCGTTTAATGTGACAAATTATCATTATAGGCTTATGGGAAATACTGACCTATATGACGTTAACGGTAAAAGGCATAGAGTTGTAGTAATTACGCACTCACTTGTAGAATATCCACTTACTTCTAAAGATGCGTATTCATACGGTATGTTTAGCGGACTGACTGTACAAAGCTATGACTGTGATAATTCAGACCAAGCGCAGGATATACGTAATAGCTTAAAGGCTATGACAACAAGCGAGGACGGTACACAGGATACTACTACAGTTGTGTCTGTTATCATGCTTCCTGTTAAATTAGACCCGCCATTACTTCCTGACGCTTCACCGAATGTCCCAGTATTTAATTACGATTTTACAGACAAATGGTCAAATGCACCAAACGGATATGCTTGTACCTATAACAAATGTCTACGTTATCCATATAACTATTTACACGTAACAGACCATAATGGTATGAATTTAACACTCCGTAGAGAGTGGTTCAGTGGTAACGTTCTCAAGTTCGATGGGAGGCCTTCTTACCACGGCACAGGTGAGTTCATTTTTTATCCATTGAATTACAAAGGGATAACTGATGATTATAATGATAAAATCGTTATAAATAACTTTCCGCAGTGTGCATTTACTATCGACTCATACCGTGCATGGATAGCCCACGGCGGTCTTGCTACATTACAGACAAACATGGAAAACATGCGACTGCAAAGAGAAACAGCTACTGGCAACGCACTGTTTGGTGTACTTACAGGGGCTACGCGTTCAGGTGGTAGTGCGGCTGCTGGGGTCGCTATGGGCGCAAATCCAGGTACAGCCGCTCTCGGTGCAGGTATGAATATTTTGTCCGGCACAGCTGGCTTTATTCAGAGCACTAATGAGATAAAAACAAGTGAGCAAATTGCTGTAAATAATTATGAAGTAACTCTGTCAAATGCTCAGGCGATGCCTGATGTTGTAGCTGGGACAACAGCTTCCAATATAATGTCACAGATACAGGCAAATAACGCATATGTTTATCAGGTATTTCCATCATTTGATGAGTTTAAGAGATTGGACAAATTCTTTGACGTGTTCGGGTACACGCAGGATTCAGTCAGGGCACCTATATACAATCCAACGTCATCAGCAAATGGTTCACACATGTTTGTAAAAACCAAAATGGCTAATGTGTCAGGTAGTGCGCCAGCTGTTGCACTGGCAGGTATAAACAAAATACTCGACTCAGGTATTACATTTTGGTCATCAGCAGTTACAGCAGGACACTACACACTATAGGGAGGCAAATATGCTTGAAAAAGGTATGCAATGGTTAGGCCTAAGCAAACACTACAAGAAGGGACAGGATGGTACATTCTTTGACTCTGCTGTTATGAACAGACGTATGTACGACTACTTCTTGGGTAGGCTCATGGAAATGTGCATTACAAGGTTCAAATACAATGGCCTACCTGACAGTATAGACGAACGTTTCATGGAGTACACGCTCATGATGGATGGGCAAGCCATATGGTTCAATGATGAAGTAATGGGAAACCTTTGTTTGCAGGTCATGTTAGGTTCAAAGTGGGATATTTATCGTGTACCTATGATGCGTAAAGCATACGCAGTCAATGGGTACATTAACAAGAACTTGAATCCCGAAAATTCTGTCATAATTTATAACAATCCTTTGAGAACCAACAGCTTTCCGACTCTTGAAATGTTTGCATACAGATTATACAATATAGATAGAGCCGCGGATATAAATGTGAACGCACAGAGAACGCCTATTTTAATCAGGTGCACGGAAAACCAGCGACTCACTTTGAAGAACATCTACATGAAATATGACGGTAATCAGCCCGTCATTTATGGGGACAAAGACTTAGACCTTTCCGATAAATTTGAAGTATTAAAAACTGATGCACCATTTGTGGCAAACGACATATCAGAGTACCGTGTTAAGGTATGGAACGAAGCACTTTCCTCACTCGGTATCGCTTCCGTTCAGAACGAAAAACAGGAACGTATGTTGATGTCCGAAGCTACATCAGGAATGGGTTCAATCCTTGCCACTCGAATAGCGGCATTGAAAATGCGTGAACAGGCACTACATAAAATCAATAAGATGTTCGGCCTGAATGTGACTGTAGAGTTCAATGAAGGTATCGACACAAGTGTAGCTCTGCAACAGCAGGAAGCACAGGTTGAGGCTACAATTGCACAGGCAGAAGCGATGGCTAATAAGGCAAATATGGATGTTGGACAGGGAGATTGACGGATGAGTAAGTTCACTACAGAAGTACGCTTTATATGTGAACAGAATATAGGACTTCCTGAAAGTGCGGACAGACCTGCTGTACATGACATTGTACGGCAGGCATATCCGCATATATTCGACTCTGACCTTGAACTGTATGACCCATTGACAGGGGAGGTGTCTGCCGATAGCTCATATAAAGATGTACTATTTCCAAAGATTTTATTTCATTATTATACAAGAGAGATTGGACTCGAAACTGTAGCACTATGGAAGCTGAAATTAAACACCAAAATGAGGGAGATTCTTCCCTATTATAATCAGCTTTATGCTAGTGAACAGATTAAGTTCGACCCGTTGGAGAATGTACGTGTTACAGATAAGCACGAACAGCAGGTTATTGACGATGCTACTACGAAAAATGAACACATCGACAAGACCGATGATATTACCGATACAACGAACCAAACAGTTGACCCTACCACGTACAACCATGGTAAGCAGAAGCAGACTGATACGTTCGGAGAACAGAACAGGACTGACAACTTAGGCCAGCAAAAGACGACTGATCAATACGGAAATACTTCCGGTTCTACTACGTACGGTGAAGTATCAAGTAAGCAGAGAGATAATCACTCTACACTTGAAGCTTTTTCTGATACGCCACAGGGTTCACTATCAGGCGTTACAGATAATAACTATTTAAGCTCTGCAAGGAAAACCACTGTAACAGGTGTTGGTGATGGTGACGTTAGTACAACGTCTACTCATACGGACAGCACTACGGCAGAATCACACACAGACGTTCATAGCACTGACGCAGTCACAGACAAGCACAAGACTGACTCATATGCTGATACACACGAACGTGATAGCTACGTGGACACTGTTACAAGGAAAGACAACAACAAAAGCATTCTCGATGGTACAAAGAAGGGTAGCTATAAGACCGATTACGATAACAAGACCGATACCGACTATACTCACATAAAGATAGGTAAAGAAGGTACTCAGTCATATTCGAAAATGCTGAACGAATTTCGTGATACATTTTTGAATATTGACATGAGAATAATTGACGAATTGAAAGACCTATTTATGCTCATATGGGACTGATAGGCAAATGCAGGAAAGGAGGTACAATGGATAGCTATAAAAACATGACCGAAGTTAAACAGTTTAGGTTCTACTGTCAGAAGGTACTTCCGCTTGTATATGATGAGTCATTGTCGTACTATGAAGTCCTTGGGAAGCTGATACACAAGGTTAACGAAATAACTGAACAGGTCAACGTAATGGAAGATAATATAGACTTCCTAAACGATGAAGTTATTGTACTGAAAGAGCGCATGACTTCACTCGAAAATGACATGGTTCAGTTACGTGCTGATTTTGAACAGTTCCGTACTGAAATGAATGAGCGTTTCGCTAATCTTGAACGTGAACTACGTGAGACCTTGGCTTCCGAAATAAGCAGGATTGAACGTGAACTGACTGCACGTATAGAGCGACTTGAACAACAGCTTCTTGCCCGCATAGCTGAACTCGAAAATGAGATGAAAACAAGGATGACGAACTTGGAGATAAATCTCACTAATAGAGTTGAGCAGTTGGAGCGCAATATCGACCAGCGGTTTGACGACTTAAATGCTGATATTGACAGGAAGTTCGCGGCTCAGGATGCACACATCAATGCTCAGTTGAATGAGGTTAGGACTTGGGTTGCTAATGAACTCAGCAGATACCTTGCTATGTTCGAGAATTTTAAAGAGGATGTGAACGCTACTCTTAATGATTACTTGAACAAGATAGCAGAGGCTGAAAGAAGAGCAAATAAGTATACTGATGAAGTTGCTGAAGGTCTACAGAAGCAGATTGATGAGCTAAAGTATGACCCTACACCAAGGATAATCACACCTGCTGATTTAGTTGTCAGACGTACACAGGATGCTTTTGATGTTGAACACTGTTATTTGAGAGCTTGGGCTTTAACAGCAGAGGAAGCTGAAAGACTTGGCTTGACTGCTGAAACGATGGATAACATTGGTGTCAATGTGTACCAACACGACTACTTGAATAAGTGGTATTATGGTGTACAGAGACAGCATCTCAGTGATACTATCGTTGAGCTTGAGACCATGCTCAGGGCGTTGTGCGGTTGCGGTTTAACTGCTATTGAGTATGATGCTAAAGAATGGACTGCTGAAGGGTATGAGAATCTTGCTCTTACTGCTATACAGTATGATTGCTGGGGATGCTGTGGCGGTGCAGGTAGTGATGTATGGGATTTAGCTTATAATAGCCATGTGATGGGATTGAATCTTGTACATATATCAGGAGAAGGACACACATATGAACTGGTATATAATGCGGACAATAAGTCCCTGATGTTTACTATGGTAGCCTAACGGAAAGGAGGTAAAATGAGTAACGTTAAATCTATAAATGGCTATAAAGTTGCGGATGGGGATTTGAGGAACTGTGTTGCACTAAAATTTGACCCATATTATTATTCAGGAAATGTTGGAGATATACGTCTACATGATGACCACCTATATAAGTGTATAGAAAGTACTACAGGCGGTGCGCCATGGGATGAATCTCAATGGACTGAGATTACATTGGGAGAGGAAATTGTAACTTTAAATCGTGGTGTAAGGGATATAAACAACAAGTTTGCACCTAGTGGAACTCAATATGTACCGATGACCCTTTACAATTGCACTGGAACTATTGCAACAGGTTACGGAATAAATATGTCCATAAGTCCAGATAAAACCATGCTCAACATGCGCGGAGTTGTACGTATATCATCGTTTGTTAAAACAGGAGCCCATCCGGGTGTCACATTGACTCTACCGTTTGCACCATTGCACCCACTTAATGGCAATGTGGTTGTGGGATTTAGAGCACAAACACCCAGTGAAGTAGTGTATTTGGAACTCGCACAGGAAGATACACATGCACACCTGTGGGTGTCAGAATATCACGCTAATGCGCAAAGTGGTAATTTTGATTTGATAGTACCATCTACTTTAATACCACTTTCCGCAGGATAGTACTTATAATTTAACCATCATATAACATAAAGGAGGTACAACATGGCAAATTTTAAAACACTCAATGGTTACAAAGTAATGGACGGGGATTTAAGGGTAGCAGTAGCACCAGAGTATGACCCTACATCCGAGTACACCGTAGGTGCAATCGTTATGCACGAAGATGCACTGTATAAGTGCAATACAGCGATTGCGACAGGTGGCGAAGCATGGGACGCTTCTCACTGGACAGCTACTACTGTAGCAGAGGAAGTTGAGGGTGCTGTAGATGTTGCCTATAATGCGTCTACACAGGAAATCACAATTTCATAATAGTCTGATACAGTGACAGGGTGTGCTGCGTGGCTGGAGAGTGGACTAGTCACGCGGCACATTTTGGAAATAAGATGAGGAAAATAATGGGAGGTATATAAATGTCAAGTACGAAAAAGACCACATACTTAGACTTGTCACAGTTCGAGAACACTGACAAACCGTCTTGGCTTGCGGATTATAATAAAGATATGAAGAAAATTGACGATGCTTTTCATGAGGTGGGTCAGAGTTCCGAGAGTACGGATGTTGTCATTAAACATGTGCAGGATGAGTTAGATAGAGGTATAACAGCTGATGAGTATGACGATACAGCAACGTATGAAATTGATGATTACGTTATGTATCAGGGTAAACTGTATCAGTGCATTATCGCTGTGCCGGTAGCTGAACCGTTTGACTCGACCAAGTGGCAGGAAGTGCCTGCTGGTTTGAAGGTCAGAATGTCTAAGGCTGAAAGGGAGATAAATGAGTTACAGAATCAGAACGGTGACAGTACACTGACTACTGACGCACAGACTCTCAGTGGTGCTGTAAATGAGATTGATTCTCATGCTGATGCTAATGCACAGAGTATCGCAGAATTGCAGGGGACCGTAGCAGGGTTCGAGAGTGCAATCAATGCGGCTAATAAGATTGCTTATCAGCAGGCTCAGGCATGGAGTTCTGCTATTGCTTATAGGAAGCATGATATTGTACTGTATGAGAACGCTATGTACATTAGAGTCGGGGAAGATATGGCTGTTGGTAGCGACTTTGTACCGAGTGATTGGGTGTCCATTAAGCTTGGTGACAAGGTGTCTCAGCTTCTCCGTGGTGAGGATATCCCTGTTAATGCAAGTGATGTACAGTTCGATAAGACTTCTGTGAGTGCAGTTGTTAAGAGTGATGATGTGCAGGGTGCTATTGTGGATGTGATTACTGAATCTCAGAGACAGTGGCTCATTCATGGTATGCTTACTGTAGCTCAGCTGAACGCAGGAGATACGACTATTACTATTCAGGATGACAGAATTACTGCCGACTCTGCGGTGGATATTTATGTTGGAGAGTATGGTGTTAGTCCTACAGCTGTGACTGGTGCAAATGGTAGTGTTACCATGACATTTGATGCACTTGACCACGATTTACTTGTTGGTGTTATTCCAAGACTGTAATTTAGGAAAGGAGTGCTTATGTTCTTTAGAATAAGTAACGGAGCAGGTGTCAAGCCACAGGGTACAGCTGTGGCTGGTGATGTACTTGCTAATAAGACTTTTAGTAATGACACAGGCGTTGCGATTCCTGGTACAATGGTGAATAACACCGGTTGGACAGGAGAAGGAACGCCTACTGGGAATAATCAGGTTGATGTTGTTATTCCTAAAGGATATCATGATGGTACAGGGAAAGTCATTTGCAAAGGACAGACAGCGTACTCGGCAGGCGTGGCAAATGGACAGAGTGCCGCAAGAATTGGTACAGCAGGAACGGGAGACGTGCTTGCAGGTAAGACGTTTACTAATGCAAGTGGTAGCGGTTTATCGGGTTCAATGGTGAATCGTGGCGCGTGGTCTGCTAATGCGACGACTAATGGTGCAGTGACTATTCCTGCAGGGTATCATAATGGCGCAGGGAAAGTTAATGTGAATGTACATGATAGTTATACAACTACGGGCATTATACATGTATTCAGTGATATTGCAAAGGATTCAAAATATGACATCAATGTTGACCAATATGTACCGTCAGGGTATACGGCTTTGGGGTATGCTTCATTTTCTTTTGAGCCTGACTATAAAGCACTGGTTGAATGTTATGGTGGCATACATAAAATTACTATTACTAATCGACGTAGTGGAACGAATCATTTCGACTTGTATTTTGTGCTTGTTTGTGTTAAAAAATGACAGCATATCTGCGTGATATAGGTAGGTGTGGGGTGGGGGTGGGGTGGGGTGGGGTGGGGTGGGGTGGGTGTACTGCAAAAGGTGTGTCTTTTTTTAATATGTCAGGATTTTTGTAATTAGCGTATGCGTGATAAGCGTGTACGCTATTTTTGTGCAATTATGCAGGTTTCCTGTTCATGCGTGTGCGCGCGATGTGCGGATTTTTGTACGGTAGCGCAGTGCAACAGTGACGCGGTGATGCGGCAGTGTGATAACGCTGTGACGTGTTAACGCTGTACTGCGGTGAAGTGTTAACGCTGTACTGCGGTGAAGTACAGAAGCGTGCGGATGCAGCAGGCAAATGGTCAAAGTGACTATATGAACGTGATCTGATCCGGCGCAGCCGTGATATAGTCAAAGTGACTATATGAACCTGATCTGATCCGGCGCAGCCGTCATATAGTCAAAGTGACTATATGAACGTGTTCGGTTTTTTTCCGTTTATATAGAAGAAACGCAAACACGAAAACGGCCGGAAACTGCACTGGCGTTGCGTTGTACTGTGTTCGGGAAAATATTTTTTAAAAATTTTTGGAAAAGGTGTTGACATTATAAGCGTACAAATGATAGAATTATATATGTCAGATGACAAGACGTTCTGTCAGCCATCTGACTGGCACTCTGCCATGTACAATCTATGTACAATTGCTGTTAATGTAATATGTAGTAATGTTGATTTTGTTTTTATGAAAGTGAGGTTTTTTATTATGGCAAGACATTATGATTTTTCACGTACAATGTATGAGACAGAGGTTAAGGGTTTTGTGGCCAACCTTGAAACGATGGCTATTGAACAGGTAACAGGTACGGTTATTACTGCTAAAGAGTTTCAGAGATACAGCGATAAAGAACAGGGCCAGTTAATTGCGGACGTTTTGCATTGCGTGCCCGTGAAGTATACAGTTAGCGAGTCCAAAGAGGTTATTTATAACTGGAATCTGTCGGACATTGTCGGGCTTGCTCATGTTGATACAGTGCGCAAGTGATAACTGTTGCGGTTGTACCGTGTCACATGTTGGCACGGTACAGGATTTATAGCACATTGATTTTTGAATATAGGAGGTTTTACTATGTCTCATGGTTCAAGTTTGTATGAGTGTTACAAAAAACCATCAGCAACTAAGGTTGCTATATGGAAGCGGATTGCGCAGGAAATACAGGAGCGCAACGGCTATGACGTGGATGTGTCAGCGAACACATGGAATTTCACTGTTAGTTATCTCTATGAGGACGATGACGGAATAGAACACTATAGATATATCTCGCACGGGAATGATATGGACTTGAAAAGGTACACTACAGCTATTTACATTAATGGCAAATTTTACCATAAATCAAGATACTATTGCAGAGATGACGCACACTATAACCGTAAAATGACACGATTATATAACAAGTTGAAAAAGTTTCACAGTGATATAACACTGGTCACATATGTGAGGTGATGAACATGCCGGATGAGAGTTTAGACTATATAACAACAGGTGTCAACGGCGTTGAGTACTATGTGTACGTTGGCAAGTGTTCACAGACAGCCGCTGTTAAGTTCACAGTTTGGGTCTATGTAGACACGGAATGGCGTTACAGTATATCATATTATGTTGATGACGTTGACCTGTACAATCACAAAGTATCACGGCTTTATAAAGCATTGTCTGATGAGTACGACGATGTCAGGATAGTTAAGAACGTAAAAGCGTAATTTTATGGACAATTATCCGCTTGCACTGCTAAGGTGTGAGCGGATTTTT
>Ga0247611_10004390_pt1 | contig 19606 bp, 16 predicted proteins | sample 177DNAGHGhighgp2_FD_192422 | JGI IMG/M metagenome (GOLD analysis project Ga0247611, IMG submission 192422) | Sheep rumen microbial communities from Palmerston North, Manawatu-Wanganui, New Zealand - 1770 DNA GHGhigh gp2 | ecosystem: Host-associated > Mammals > Digestive system > Stomach > Rumen...
GTATCAAGAACAGTTTTCATTAGATTTTTAGGAGCAGAATACTTAGGAATTAATAGTGTTTTCTCTGATGTATTAAATTTACTTTCCATGGCCGACTTAGGCTTTAATACAGCAATGGCTTACTCTTTTTACAAGCCCCTTGCTACAAAGGATGAGAAAAAACTATCTGCCCTTATTACATTTTACAGCAATGTATACCGCGTAATTGCCGTAAGTATCACAGTAATTGGTGTAGCCCTTGTTCCATTTTTAAGATACATTGTAAAGACTGAAAAGGACATACCAAACCTTGAAATCTACTACTTGTTCTCACTTGCAGGAGTTGTAATCTCATATTTATTTGTATATAAGACAACTATCCTAACAGCAGACCAGAGAGATTACGAACTAACATCAATTAACATATTTACAAACACTGGAAAAACTATACTTCAAATTATTTCTCTTATTCTATGGCACAATTATATTCTATACCTTCTTATAGGTATAATTATGCAGCTTATTCGTAATTTAATTGCCACAAGAAAAGCAGAAAAAAACTACCCATATATAAAAAATAAAGAACAATTAGATAAAGACGAGAAAAAAGAGATCTATAAAAATATGCGATCTGTATTTATTTACAAAATAAGTAATACCTTATTTACAGGTACAGATAATATTATTATATCCTCAATTGTTGGTATTACAATTGTTGGTTATTACTCAAATTATCTTATGCTAAGTAAGAAATTACTTCTTGTAATTCAAATTGTATTCTCAGCACTTACAGCAAGTGTTGGTAATGTAATAGCCAAGGAAAACCCACAGAAAAGATACGAGGTATTTAATTCAATTCAATCCCTTGCCTTTACAGTAAGCGGAGTTATTACCTGCGGATTTTTACTAGTGGTTAACGATTTTATTACCGTTTGGCTAGGAAGTGAGTTTGTCCTTGATTTCCCAACAGTAATTGCAATTACACTAAACACATATTTTTCTTGTATATTGCTTCCATTGTGGGTTTACAGAGATGCAACAGGTCTATACATGAAGACAAAATACATCTCCTTTGCAGGAGCCGTTCTAAATATAGTTCTTTCAATTGTACTTGGTTTGTGGCTTGGCCTTGCAGGTATTTTATTTGCAACAGTAATAGCTCAGCTAAGCTCATATTTTGTATATGAACCAGTTGTATTATTTAAGGATTTCTTTGAAAAAAAAGCAACAGAATACTATATAGCAATTGCTAAAAACTTAAGTATAGCTGTGGTTACATCCCTTATTTTAGGCTATATTCTTAGATTCTTTACAGTAACTAATTGGATTAGCCTTATTATAGAAATTATATTTGTAGGACTAGTAGTTGCCCTAGTATATATATTCTTCTATAGAAAAACCGAAGGTTTTAAAATGCTTTCAAACAAAGTCTTACACTTTTTTAAGAAGAATAAATAAGTTTATTAATGGAGGATACAATGTATTGGTATAAATTATATGGAAAAAACGTAATGTCTGAATTTGAACTTTATCAGTGCGTTACAATTGACCCCCTAACAAAGGAAGAAGCTGACATCATTATTACAAATGAAAACCTACCTGAAGAAGTTTTAAACTCACTTCCAAAGGATACAATGCTAGCTTCAAAAATCGACCGTAAATTCACTTATTTCACTAATACTTGGGGTTTATTTGGAATAAGAGATGGTAAATATATAACTGCTTATAAAAGGGAAGGTGCAACAGAAGAAAACCTTCATCCATTTATACTCGGCTATGCAATTGCCTTCCTTTTCTGGCAGAATAACATGCACTCAATACACTGTAGTTGCATAAGAATTAATGGAAAAGCCCTACTTTTCTCAGGAGTTAGTGGAAGTGGTAAATCAACTCTTACAACTAAGTTCCTTGATGAACAAAATGCATCTTTAATCTCTGATGATGTAGTTGTGGTAAATATAGAAGATGGCAAGCTTTTAGCTTATCCTGCCTTCCCACAGCAAAAACTTTGCAGAGATGCTGTACAAAGAAACGGCAGAAATGAAGATGACTTAAGATATATCGATGAAACAAAGGATAAGTTTGCCCTAAATAGAAGCGAAGGTTTTCTTTTAGAACCAGCCGAGTGCCTTGGAATGGTGGTATTAGACCATACTGATAAGGTAACTAATGTGGAATATGAAGCAATTAAAGGAAATGATAAGATTTCTGCAGTATATACTAACTGGTTTTTATTCCCTGCAATGCGCGAATTAAGCACAGATATAATTGATTTCCAGAGAAGTTTACGTATTGCTTCAAAGCTTGATATTCTCCATATTACAAGACCAGATAATGTGGATAGTACTAGCGATCAGGTAAGAATTATAAACGACTTTTTTAAATTAGGACTAGACTTATAAGAAAGGAGTCTAAGGGCAACACATGGGTGCAATTTCAGGCATAATAAACACAAATACAGACCTAGAAAATAGAGACGATTACTGCAAAAAAATCACTTCTACTCTAGCGCCATACAAAATAGATAATATATTAACTAACGAAACTAGCAATGCTTTTTTTGTATATGCAAATCAGGTATTTACTAAAGAAGATAATTACAACATAGGTGCATATTATCATAAAGAAACTAATAATTTTATGATAGCTGACTGTATGATAGATAACCGAGATTCTTTATTTTTAAAAATAAATCCTAGCTATCTTCATAATAAGCCTAAGGACCAAGTATCAGATCAAGAGCTACTATATGCAGCTTATCTAAGCTTTGGTACAAAATTTACTGATTATGTATGCGGTATTTTTAGTTTTGTTATTTATAACGACAAGAAGAAAGAATGTCTAATTTTTACAGATCATACATCAACAAGAACAATTCATTATATGATGGATAATGGAATTATTTATTTTGCTACTCTTTTTGAAACAATAAAAAAGTGCGTAAATAAGCCGTTAGAATTAAACGAAGAGTGGTTAAGTTTTGCAGATGCTCTACCAAATCCAGATTTAATCTATAGAGTAGAACAGTCTCCATATATTGGAATTTACACCGTTGAGGCAGGTCACTATGTTACTATTAAGGACAATGAGGTAAAAGCCCACTGTTACTACAATCCCTCAAAGGTAAAGCTTCATCTAAAGCTAAAGACTGATGAAGAATACAAAAATTATTTTATTAATTTACTAGACACCTGCACAACATCCTTACTTCGTTCCAATAAAAACACAGGCTGTACCTTAAGTAGTGGCCTTGATTCAAGCGCAGTAGCTTGTCTTGCAGCAAGAGCCTTAGAAAAAAGAGGAGAAACACTTCATTCCTACACATCAGTACCGCTAAAGGACTTTAATGCTGCCACATTAAATACAAAGGGTGTATATGAAATAGAAGATGAATCCTTTGGCCCTATAGCCATTAAAGAAAAATATAAAAACCTTAGTATTAACCTTGTGGATTGCAAAGGAAAAACTGCTTTTACAGCCATGAGAAATACTATAAAACTAAATGAATTACCACATAAATCCTTAGTAAATTACACATGGATGAGTGAAATCTATGATTTAGCAAGTAAAAACGACTGTAAGATTATGTTAAAGGGTCAATATGGTAACTCCACAATTTCCAATGGAAAAATTTTATCAAGAGTTTACCAGGAACTTTTAAGCTTTAAATTTATATCAGCAATAAAGCAGTCAAAGGAATTTATACGAGTAAATAAAATACCTAAGAAGCTATTTATAAAAAACTTCATCAACTCATATAAGGCGAAATTTAAGCTTGATTTATCTGAGCTTGATAAATTCTATTTACGCAAAGATTTAATTGATAAGTACCATATACGTAAAGAGTTAAAGAAAAACTTTACCAAAGAAGGTGGCACATATATAGACTCTAAGGCACAGTTTAGAAGATATGTATATGACACAAGAATATTACAGCATCTAGGCCTATTTGATACAAGATTGTCCCTAATATATGGCGTTGTTATTAGAGACCCTGCAAAGGACAAACGAATGATTGATTTTGTATTTAACGCTCCTAACAGCTGTATGGTTCATAATGGCGTTGAAAGAAGAATGATTAGAGAATATATGAAGGGCATTATTCCAGATGAAATTCTAAAGGTAACTAATAGACGTGGAAGACAAAGCTCTGATTACGCATATAGAGTAAATAACGCCTTTAATTTAGGCATAAAAAAAGAAATTTTAACCGCGCTAGAAAACGAAAAATTATATGATTATTTAGATGCTAGTAAAATAGAGCTTCTTAAAAAACGCATAGAAAACTCAAATAAACTAAATGAAGATGAGATTCAAAATATACTCTGTATATGCAGTTTATCTGTATTTTTACAGATACATTATGGAAACTGTTAAAGAACTTTTTAGGAAACTATGAGTGGAAACTTAGTTCCCTTTTATAGTTTCAAATCCAGTATTTGCAATATTTTCTTGGATACTGCTATAAATTTTAGAATTTTCTTACAAAGTTGTTAGATTGCTTTACAATTGTAATTTTCAAGCTATAATAAGAGAGAATTAATTAATAAATCTTTTAGGAGGATATGAAAAATGAGAACATGGACAAAGCCAGAAGTTGAAGTATTAGCTATTGCTGAAACAGCACAGGGAAAGGTAATCAAGGCTACATTTGATGCTATCAGAACAGATGCAAATGGTAACTTATGGGTAAGCTTCCCATCAGGTGCAGAAGACTAATTAGCTTACAGATATGTTAGAAAGCTTTACAATTAATATATTTATGATATATTAAGCTAGTAAGTTTTTTAGCAAGGAGGAAGTTATACTATGAAAACTTGGATAACACCTGCAGTAGAAGAGCTAGAAATTGTTGAAACAGCACAGGGAAAGAGCATTAAGCCTTCATTCGATGAATTTAGAGTTGATGCTAATGGAAACCTTTGGGCTAGTTTTCAGTCATAAGTTTTAGTATTTAACTTCGTAGTAAAGGAGATTCAATTATGAAAAATTGGAAGACACCTGCAATCGAAGAATACGAAATCAGAGATACAGCTTGCACACGTGGTTATTATGATTACTCAACACCTACACCATGCAACAACAATCAGTATTATGCTGTTGATGTTAGTGGTTGGGCAGAGGATGTCAGTGGTGACAATTGCTCTGGTTTCAATATTTATGGTTTCTTTGGTAAGGGTTGGATTTGGTAATTTCTATAAATTGTTATAGACTTTTTATCATTTAGAAACTATAATAATAAGGGCTTTTTATAAGCCCTTATTTTTTTTACATTATATAAGTTTTAGGAGGAAATAGTGAATAAGATTATCTCTAAACTTAGCCAAATAAAGAATAAAAAAGAATATTTTCATTGGCTTTTTATATATTCTAAGCCATATATTCCAAGAATTCTTTTGGTAATGTTTTTTAATATTATGGCTACTGTTATTTCCATCCTTATGGCCTTATTATCTAAGAAGATAATAGATAGTGCCCAGGGTGGTAATATTATTCTTTGGGCCATTGGAATTTACCTTTTAATGATTTTTGTAAATGTTGCCTTTACAATAGCTAATGGAGTGGTATCCATTATGCTTAATGAGCGTTTTTCTTTTGGAATTAGAAAACAAGTTTACGAAAAAATTATTAATGCACATTGGATGGATATTAAAAAATATCACACAGGGGATTTAATGACTCGATTTACAAGTGATGCTGGAAATGTTGCAGATGGAATAGTTAATACAATCCCAACTATTATTGAGCTTTTATTTGAGTTAATTGCTACATTTGCTACACTTTTTTACTATGAGCCATTACTTGCTATTTTTGCAATTATATTAGCTCCTATAGCCGCTCTTATAAGCTATGCATTTGCTCATAAGATGCACAAATATCAAAAGAAAGTACAGGAGTCAGAATCTGCATATAGATCCTTTGTACAAGAAAGCTTAGCTAACTTGCTTATAGTTAAGGCCTTTACTATTGAAGAGCATTCCGTAGATAAGCTTACTAATCTTCGTGATGAAAGATTTAAGTGGGTTTTTAAAAGAGCCGGAGTCGGTATGGCTAGTTCATCAGTACTTAATATGGCATTCCAGTTTGGTTATATAGCTGCCTTTGCCTTTGGTGCAATTCAGTTATCTAATAACTCAATTACATATGGTACTATGTCTGTTTTCCTTACTTTAGTTAATAGAATTCAGGCACCTATTATTAGCCTTGCCAGCCAATTACCTAAAATTGTCTCTATATTCACATCTGCAGGACGTATAATAGAGCTTGAAGAGATTCAAACTGAAGAAAAGCAGATGACTAATATAGAATCCAATACAGTTGGTGTAAAATTACAGGATGTATCTTTTGGATATAACCCAAAAGATATTGTTCTTGACAATGTAAATCTTGACATTAAACCAGGTGAATTTGTTGGTATTGTTGGAGAATCCGGTATTGGTAAGACAACCCTTGTAAGGCTTATTATGAGCTTTATGAACCAAAATAATGGACTTATTACATTCTACAATGAAAAAGACCAGCAGGAGGCTGCTAACGCCTCTACAAGAGAGTTTATATCCTACGTACCACAAGGAAATACACTATTTAGTGGAACAATCCTTGAAAATATCAAAATGGGCAATATGAACGCTACAGATGAAGAAATTCAGACTGCCATTAATATGGCTGCAGCTGATTCCTTTATTAATGACTTACCAATGGGAGTTAATACTGTGATTGGTGAGAGAGGACACGGTATTTCAGAGGGACAAGCTCAAAGAGTTGCTATTGCTAGAGCTCTTATTAGAAAAGCTCCTTTCCTTGTTCTTGATGAAGCCACATCAGCTCTTGATGAGAATACAGAAATCAAAGTATTAGAAGGTATAAAGAAACTAAATCCAAGACCTACATGCCTTTTAATTACACATAGAAGAAGCGTTCTTGATTACTGTGATAGAGAAATTAAGATTGATAACGGACATATTTACTAGATTCCCATAGATCTAGTAATAATAAAAAGACTAAATTAGATTTAAATTTAATAATCTAATTTAGTCTTTTTTTAGTTTCTTAAACTACTTATAAAAGCAAGCAACAGTAGTATATTCGTGTCCATCTCCACCTGTTACATATAGCTGACCACATCTAAGCCATGCATGAGCTATCATCTTCTTGTTCTCATCAAGGCCAACTCCAAGATACATTGTGGTATGGATATTTCTTGATTTTAGAAGATATTGGGCTGTCCAGGCACGACATAAGCACTTCATTTCCCAAGGGGCTTTATTGGTCGTTCTAGCAACTCTATCACTTACATGCATTGCAATCTTTAAATTCTCTATTGATTCTGTATCAGCAGATTCCTTGCCTCTTTCTCCAAATTTTGTCTCTAGCTTTTTCATTGGAGATTTCTTAATACAGTGAAAATAATAGGCAGATACAATAACTGCCTGTATTGTCATGAATTTTTCATGATTTTTAAATATAAAGTTAAATACTAATTTAATTGCCTTTTTTATTTTTCCCATTTGATATAACCTTCCAAACATGATAAAATCTACTTAATTCTAACATAAAACAAAACATTTTTCATTAGCCGGGCATAAAAAATGATAATAATTTATCAATTTATTAATTGACTTTTTTTAATTTTATAGTATTATATTTTATGCTAGAATTTTTTTACGGAATAAATATGAGGAGGCTCTATGGATAAAGAAACAAGAATCCATTTAATAAAAAAACTCGAGGTTGCTGAATTAGATGGCGACAAAGCTATGATCGATTTTGAAACAGGAAAGTACTTTCTTTTAAAAGGTGCTGCTAACGATATTTGGGATATTATTCAGGAAGATATTACAGTTGGCGATATTATTAATAAATTAAGAGCTATATTTGATGTTTCAGAAGAAGAATGTATGGAAGCTACTATTAGCTTTTTAGAGAATTTAAAGACTTTAGGTTTTATTGAAGCAATTAACTAAATAGTAAAATTTAGGGAGATGTTATTACATCTCCCTTTTATTGTATCTTTTATTGTATCTTCTGTTTATTATCAATATAACTGTTAGTGTTACTAATTAACTAGTGGGAGCTCTATAAAGAACTTACTTCCCACTCCTAATTCACTTTCGCATCTAACTCTGCCTTTGTGATGCTCAACTATGGTTTTTACAATGGCTAAGCCAAGGCCACTTCCTGTAACTGTTTCAGGAGTTCTTGCGCTTGAAACTGTATATGACCTATTAAAAATCTTAGGTATATCAGCCTTTGGAATTCCAAGACCTGTATCATACACAACTATAACAATTTTATTATGATCATTGTAGGCTTTTAAGCCTATTGTAGCGCCTTCTTTAGAATATTTATAAGCATTAGTAAATAAATTATCAAGTGTTCTTGTAAAGCTCTCTATATCAATCATAGAAGCCTTATTTTCTAAATCATCTAGATTAAGTTCTAATTTCCTTGTCTTATATTTTTTATCATCTTCTAAATAGTAGTAGTACTCCGTAAGAAAATTATACATATTGACTTTCTCAAACTTATATTTGTGACTTGGATTATCAAGGGATGTTAAATAAAAAAGGTCCTGTATTAAGTTTTCTAGGTTTCTGCTTCTTCTATCAAGGAGTGAAACTATATTGTGAAACTCATCAACGCTTGGCATTTCATCCCCTTCAAAGGTTCCAAGATAATCTATAGCATTTCTTATTGCAGTCATTGGAGCACGTAAATCATGAGAAATATTGGCCACCATTTCTTTACGCATATTTCTTTCTTCTGAAATCTCTTTATTTGCCTTGGCAAGCTTAATTGTTAAATCTCTGACCTCAGATATCTGGGGCTTTTTAAATGTGTTCTTTTTCATAATTCCTCCAATCAGCCATTATAAAAGGAATACTGCTATTATTTTTGGAAGAGCTCTCCTTTAAGAAAGCTCCCCCTTAATTAAGGCCTTATAAAATGTGCCTTCGCCGCTTGTTTCTTTATCAGTAAATTTATTACTTAATTTATGAACATCTGTCATTTCCTTTAACAGGTTCCACTTTAATTCATCATAACTTTCACCCATATATGTTGCTAGAACATGAGCATTTACCTGACTTACAATTGGCATTTTATTAAATTCGTCTTTATAGTAATCCACAGCCATAGTCATAAAAAGCATATTAATAAAATAATCAAGAGCTCTATCATAATCCTTCCAGTAAGCATATAAAAGCTCTTTAGTTAGACTAAGAATATTGTTATTTGTTCCACTTTTCATTAACCAGTTATTTATTGTCATTATCTCAGGATTAAAGCCAAAATAATAAAATGAATATGCAAAGAAATCCATCTTATCAATGTAGTCAAATAACTTAGATCCGCTAAGAAAAACCGTTGAATCAATCCAATATCCGCCATGGGTTGTAAGCAATTCAAGTCTTACTAAATCTGAGAAAAATGTATAGGAAATAATTCCCTTTTTAAATTTTTCTATGATATGATCTGGCATTTTTACATAGTCTGCATAATTATCCATTGTTATGATAGTTATGTTTTTTCCTGGTAAATTTTTCTTAACTGAATCCACGCAAATCTTTACTAGATCTGGGGCTTTTTCTAATCCCTGAAACCAACAAATCCATATCTGATCATTATTATAAACTGGCTCTTTATCTTCCCAATAAGCCTTAGCACTTACCTTATCTAAATATTTTCTTTTAAGTCGCTTATAATAAAGCATTCTATGCTTTTGGCCCACCATAACATTGTAATTAAAGTTTAGATGTTCACCCTTATAACGAGTCTTTAACATAATATTGTCATAGATTGAGCCAAGAAGCATTCTGTCTTTTATCTTATTAACTAACTTTTTATTCATATAAAACCTTCTTAAAAAATTATTCTGCTTTTACATAAGATGACTTATCCTCTGTATTAACAAATCCTATTGTAAGTGATAATAGGCCACTGTCTAAATACTCTTTAAATTTAGCTTCTTTACAAGCCATATAGCTATTATTAATACCAACTCTAACATATTTAGCTCCCTCTGGGATTACATATGTTACCATCTTATATCCTGTAGATGAATTATTCGTCTGAATTACGTTCATTTTCTCATCATAGAAGTGTACATAATGAACTCTTGCCTGATAATAATCACCGGTAATACTAAGCAATACTGTAAGGTAATCTGAATCCTCTGGAATGCTTATTCCCTTGCCATTAATGTCTGTTGTTAATGTACCCCAGTATTTATCATCCTTTAATTCACCTGTCTTCTGGTTTAGTGTCTGCCATTTAAAGCTATCCATTGAATTATAAACTGTCTTATTACTTGTTAGGTAAGAACTGGCATTAACAAGAGCTGAAAGCATATCTGTATTAGATTTTGAATAATCAACTCTGTTAACTAAACCATAATTATTCTGATTTCCATCATCCCAGTATACACACTTAAGTCCATATTCGCTAGCACGCGCAACATAATTACTTGCTGCATTAACTCTGTATTCTGCTGGAACATATGATGGTTTTGTACCAAATTCACCAATAATAACTGGTGTATTAATTTTCTTACTAAATTTTGAAAGTGGTTCAAATAAGGAATTAATATCCTGGTCAAAAGCTGTACTATAGTCATGAACTTCTACAATTAATCTATCTGCTGTTTGATCTGTTGGAAGAACAAAACTATCAAGGAAGCTGCTTTCGCGGCCATCAAGTAGGGTAGGAACAACTAATAATCTATTAGTATTGTTTCCACCAAGTCCTCTTACAGTATCTACAAAAATCTGATTTAAAGTATTCATCTGACTTGCTGCCTTGTCGCTATAATTCCAGCTTAGGGCCACATTATCAACCTCATTATAACTTTCAAAAATCAAATGCTCATCGTAATCGCCAAAATAGCTAGCGATTTCACTCCATAGAGCTTTAGCATCTTTACAAACCTGATTAAATTTTTCTTCTGTAGTACCTGCATAAATAATTGGCTGTTCATGGTGTGTATTAAGAATTACATACATGTCGTTTTTAATTGCATAATCAAGGACTGTTTGAACTCTTTCTAACCATTCCTGTCTAACTTTTAAATTGCCATTATCATCTGTATATGTGTTGTAATACCAAGTTACAGGAATTCTAATTGTATTAAATCCCTGCTCCTTAACATATTCAATTAAGTCTTCAGTAATAACTATATTTCCCCAAGTTGTTTCTTGATTTGGTGCGCCATTATCACTTCTGTCACCATAATGAGAATCTAGGGAATTACCTAAATTCCAGCCTACATTCATTGTATTCATAAATTCAGTAGCAGTAATAGGGTTCATTGCTGTATTATGTTCATATTTTTCAAATTTTTCAAGACTAAGCTTCTGATTTGAATTAAACTGATTCCTATAATCAGTTTCGCTAAATGAACCTACATTAGACTTAACATAAACACCGATGTAATCTGTTTGCTCATCTACTGTCCACATTTCACCTGACTGATATGAATTTGTCTTAACGTAACTACCATCATTTTTATATTCCACAATTGTCATTCTTAAATTGTGATTATCAAGATTTACTCTGTACTTGCCCTTATCCTTACTTACATCAAGATATTTAGAACAAGCAAGGCAGTTGGCACTTACATTAAATCCTGTAGCTGAAAAACTACCCATATTGTAATTAGTAAAATCACTAAAGTCAAACTGACTTATGTCGACTTTATCAACTCCTGTACAATAAAATTTTGAGTTAATATCAATTGTCATACCCACATCAAGAAGTCCTAAACAATCAACGCCCCAAACACTAGAATTAAAGTTTAATCCTATGTAGCTTGCATTAGAACTTGCAACATATTTGCTTCCATTTGTTAAATGGTCAACGTATCTAATAGCTTTACCATCCTTATCAAATTCTGCAATTGAAATAAGAATTCTTGAGTCGTTTACATTAACATAATACTCTTTACCTGGAGTAACACTGTATTTATTTCTTGTACAGTAAACGCCTGTATAAGTCTCATAAGACAAGCCCCATGACTTATAATGACCTTGTCTGTAGTTTGAAGAATTACTTAAAGATCCTATATGAACCTCACCTAATAATTCCTCTGGATTTTCTTTTATTTCATCTAAATTCACAGTCGTAAATGTAAGCTGCGAAGTTAGAAGATTTTTTAAATCTGTAAGAGTGTTTTCTTTAGTTTTTTCATCCTTATACTGATACATTGAATATGTAACATATTTTGTGTCAGCAAGTTTTGTAAAATAGTCCCCGTTTCCTAAATCCACGCATCTAATGAAGTTAAAATTACTATCATATTCATTAATTTTTAATCGAAGTGTTGAATCACAAATATTGACTTTTTTAGATTCTTCAAAAAATGTGTAATAAGAATTAAGTCTCATTGTGTCGCTAATATCAGCAATCTTGCCCTTTGAATCAAATCCACCATAAACCCAGTCAAGATTAGCATTTAAAGATTCAAGAGGTAATTCACTTACCTTTAATTCATCTTCATGTGTTTCATTTTCTTCTTGCTTTGGCTTATCATCAACAACCGGATCAACTACAACTGGTGTGTCATCATTACCAACAAGAGCTGTACTGCTTAAAGAAAGAGTATAAACGCCATACTTCATATATGATCTAAACATTCCAAGTGTCATTGTATAATCACTTGCATTATAGGCGCTAAGAACCAGGCTTTTTGTGTTTTTGTTAAAAATAAGAGTATCGCCATTTTTAGCCTCAAGGTTATTAATAACATTACCATTCTTATCCATTTCATTGATTATAAGTCTTAAGGAACTCACATTAGTCTTATATGTGTATGAATAATTTGGATTAACTGTTACTTCGTTTCTAAGATTAATGTAAGATGTGTAGTTAAAAATCTTAGAGCCGTCAAAACTAACCAAACCTCTTCTCCAAAGTCCTGGATTATTAAGGTTAGTATAACTAGCCTCTGTTTTATAGCCTGTTAACTTTTTTTGACTGATTGTAAAACCAGATTCAAAAAGTTCTTTATATTTTTCATATGTCATTGCATAGTCTGATGGATTATAAATAGAAATACCACAATAACTTACTCCATCCTCGATTATAATTTCTGCACCGTCTGAAATAGTATTATCAAAATCTACTAGCTCAAAATTCTCGTCATATTGGGCAAAAACTATAACATAAGATGATTCCGAACATGATATTTTATAGACGTCACCTGCTGTAACCTTTAAGAATTCCTTAGTTGATAGAAATGCACTCCATGTGTCAAATCCACCACCATTTTGGTAAATTCCCTTTTTCCAGTTAGAAAAATCTGAAAGACTAAAATTTGACAATTCAGTCTCAGAGGCATTAGTGGTTTCAGAAGCATTAGCAGATATACTTCCTACACTTAAATACGCCGTAAAAACTGTACAAACCGCAGTAGCAACTGCAATCCACTGCCTTAATGTTTTCTTTAACTTTTTCATGTAGAAAAACCTCCTAGTAAAAATAATAAGTCTCGCGTAACAGGTTTATTTACTTCGATTATTTTGCGTGAAATTCATATCCTTTAAATCGCACGCTTGTTATCATATCACAAATATTAAGATATGCATCTAATTTCTTTCTTAATCTTGATATTTGGACCATAATAGTCTGTCTATCTGTATCTGAATATGTACCAAAAAGTTTTTTAGATATTTCTTCAAACGTTGTTACCTCCCCGTTGTGACTAACTAAAATAGCTAAAATCTCATACTCTCTATTAGACAAACTTATTTCATCGCCGTCACAATAAACCTTATGTTCAAGATAATCAACGGATAAATGTCCAAAATTTTCATAAGACCTAACATCCTTAGCCTCCTCCTTAAGGGCTACCCCAGTTGATGTTTTGTTATATTGTCTAAATCGTCGTACATTTGCCTGAATTCTGGCATTTATCTCATTTAAACTATAGGGCTTTATTATGAAGTCATCCCCACCAACTTCAAGCCCCCTTATCTTGTCCTCTTCAAGATCCTTACCTGTTAAGAAAAGAATAGGAACATTAGTTAATTTCCTCATTTCTTCACAGCATATAAATCCATCCATATCAGACATCATTACATCTAAAAGGATACAATCTATATTATTTGCTTTCACTATATCAATAGCATCCACAGCATTTGTAGCTGTAAACACTTTATATTCCTTTTTTTCAAAAAATCTTTTATTTAATTCTATAACTTCAATATCATCATCAACAAGCAATAAAGTAATATCTTTCATACAATCTCCTTAAATCATCAACTTTATAATATAGCATCATTTAAAATTTTGCAAATTTAATTTTCCTTATCCTTGATAAACTTTCTTGTATATTCTATAATTAGTATATATATTATACGTGAAAAATATAAAAATACAGAGGAAATTATGGAACAAATAAATGCTAAAATAGATGAAACTGTAATTGCTTACATGATTTTTCTGATAATTGGATATCATATCTTCTTAAACTCAAAAAAATCAGTGTTAAGAAATAGGGTGTTGGAATATATTGGAATTGTACATCTGTATCTAACATCCTACTTAATTACAATGTTTCGCGTAATTTTTGATAATGTGAATATAATACCTGTCATTTATTTTACAGAGATACTTAAGTTTATCTCTGTTGTTGGTATGTCCGGATTTACATTTGTTGTATTTCAGCACTTGCTTAGAACAAGGCTTTTTAATACCACAGTAACCGAAGCTATTACCATGATTCCACTATGTATAACTATACTTTTCTACATAAGCACACCAATAACTAAGCTGACCTTTAGCGTAAATCCAGATAAATCAATAATTCCCGGTCCACTATATATATTTCCGTATATATTGTCACTAATATATAACATTTTATGTTCTGTAATTATTATAAAAGCAATTTATAAAAGCTACAATCCCCAAGAAAGAAGATTTGCAGCAAATCTTTCCATTTTAATAGTTACACCTTTAATAAGCAGATATGTGTCTACTAGCTTCGGTGTTCCAATTCAAGAAATCACACTAGCTATAGCCTTCTTAGTTTTTTATTTAGATTTCATAAAAAGGGATGTATCTACTGATAGATTAACAGGATTAAACAATCGTAGATTTCTTATTTACGAAGTAAATTCTCTTATGAAAAGAATAGACAGAAAAAAGCTTGTTTTGCTCATGATTGACGCAAATAAGTTTAAAAGCATCAATGATAATTATGGACATTTAGAAGGGGATGCTGCCCTTAAAAGAATTGCTACAGCAATAGAGCAGTGCACTTATTTTTTAAAGCATTGTACTATTTCTAGATATGGCGGTGACGAATTTATTATTTGTTTCCTAGAAAGGCAAAGTAAGGATGGACGACTTATTGCCTTAAACATTGAAAAAACACTAGAAAAAATAAACAAAGACGACAATGCCAAAAGTAATGTTAATGTCTCTATTGGAATTGCAAAATATGATCCTTCATTTACTAATGCAGAAGACTTTATAAAAGCAGCAGATGATGCCCTTTATAATGTCAAAAAGGAGAAGTCACTATGGAATACTTTGAATTAGCTAGTATAGAACATTCCTGCATAGCTATTGTTTTATTCATAATTGTCTTAATTGACACTTATAGAACCTTTAATCGTTCTATCTTTAGTGTACGATTATGCACATTTTTTATATTAAACATTATATATACCTCCCTTGAACTTCTAATTACATACTTAGATGAAGTTCATATAGCTAATATTTATCTTCTTTATTTCATTTGTGCAGCCTTACTTGTAACCAAGCTTGCAATTAAGACTTATCTTTTCCTATGCACTGAATACGTTATAAAAAGTAGAATCACACGATCCTTTAAGTTGGAATTTTTCTGTTTAATTCCTTCAATATTAACGAGTTTACTTGTTATAACATCACCCTTTACAAAATGGATTTTTAAATTTCACGAGGATACTTTTTCTAGAGGACAATTTTTCTTTATTTACCAGACCGTATCCCTTGTATACGTTGCTGCGTGCATAGTTCATGCCTTTATACGTACTATAAAAACAAAGAATATTAATGATAATAAAATATATCTTTCCATTATTGTTTTTTTGACAATTCCATATATAATTTCCATCTTTGATGAAAAAGTTTGGACCATTAGCGTAGCTCTTGCCGTCCTTTCTTTCTACTTAATTATTCAACACGACAATTTATCTAAGGATGCGCTTACTAAACTAAATAGCAGGCAATACCTAAAATACGATATTCTAAAAATGATTTCTGTAAACTGGAAGAGTCGACTTTGTTTACTTATGATTGACGGCGATTACTTTAAAAAAATCAATGATAATTATGGACATCTTGAAGGAGATAAGAGTCTTATAAGAATTGGGGAAGCCATAAGCTATGCCACAAGAAACCTTTATAATGTTACCTCTGCAAGATATGGCGGTGATGAATTTGTTGTTTGTTTCTATGAGAATGGCGAAAATACCGCAAGTCACATTGCTAATCAAATAAAAGAAAAAGTAGTAGAACTAAATCTTAAGGATGACTCACCTTACGATTTAACTGTTAGTATTGGAATTGCTTATTATGACAGCTCTATAAAAAGCGTTGATGATTTTATCAATGCCGCAGATATGAAACTTTATGAACATAAAAAAGGAAGAACATAAATAGGGGAGGGTATAAATAAGGGCGAGCATAAATAAGAGAAAGTATAAATAATGGAGGATATAAATAATACAAAAATAAATTGACCTAGGATTTATTATTAATTTAATAAGTCCTAGGTCAAAAATTTGCGAGCATAACTCTTAACTTGTTATTTTTTTAATTGTGGTGTTCCTCACTAATTTATGCCGCCATCTATGGTGAGGTTAAAACTATTTTTTCAAATAGTAAATAACAAATTAATCTAAATAGATTATTCACTCTACAAAAGTGCTCTGTAAAGTGATTCTATTTCTTCAACACTTGGCTGCTTTGGGTTTCCTGGGAAACAAGCATCTGCATGAGCAGATTCTGCAAGGAAATGTACGTCGCTATCCTTTACAATATCCTTTAAATCCTTTGGAATTCCCACATCTGCTGATAATTTAGCAACTGCATCAACAGCAGCTTTTCTATATTCATCTGGCGACATATTCTCTGTACCACTCACACCCATAGCCTTAGCAATATCTCTGAATTTTTCTCCTGTTGCATCTGCATTATATGCCATAATTGATGGAAGTAATATTGCATTAGCAACTCCATGTGGTGTGTCATATAATGCACCTAATGGATGTGCCATTGAATGAACAAGACCAAGGCCTACATTAGAAAAGCCCATGCCTGCCACATACTGTCCAAGAGCCATTCCTTCACGGCCTTCTGGCTTATTATCAACCGCATCTCTTAAGTGCTTAGAAATAAGCTCAATTGCCTTTAAATGGAACATATCAGATAATTCCCAAGCTCCATTTGTAATGTAACCTTCAATTGCATGTGTAAGTGCATCCATACCTGTTGCTGCTGTTAAGCCCTTTGGCATTGATGACATCATATCTGAGTCTACAATTGCTACAATTGGAATATCCTTTGGATCAACACATACCATCTTACGATTCTTCTCAGCATCAGTAATTACGTAATTAATTGTAACCTCAGCTGCTGTACCTGCTGTTGTTGGAACAGCAATAATAGGAACTGCTGGCTTCTTAGTAGGAGCAACTCCTTCAAGGCTTCTTACATCTGCAAAATCAGGATTATTAATAATAATACCTATTGCCTTAGCAGTATCCATTGATGAACCACCACCAATTGCAATAATATAATCTGTTCCTGCCTTCTTAAAACTTTCTACACCTGTTTGAACATTTTCAATTGTTGGATTTGGCTTAATATTTGAATATAATTCATATTCAAGGCCAGCTCCTTCTAACACGTCTAATACCTTCTTAGTAACCCCAAATTTAACTAAGTCAGGATCAGAGCAAACAAATGCTTTTTTAAACCCTCTCTCTTTTACCTCAGTTGCAATTTCCTTAATTGCTCCTGCGCCGTGGTAAGATCTTTCATTAAGTACAAATCTGTTTGCCATATAAAACCTCCACATTATTAAATTTTTACGAACCTGTCGTAATGTATCTATACTTATTTTAACACTTTTAATGTATAACACAAGTTATTTTATGTATATTTTTGACTAAATTTTATGTAATTTAATTAGTTTCGCAGATTTGCATTTAGCTAGGCCAAAATCTATAATTGAATCTGTTATTTAAAAGCAAACTATGCAGAAAGGATTTTTCATGGAAAATAAATATAAATTAGCAATTTTTGATTTGGATGGCACGCTTCTTGATACCTTAGAAGATTTAATGCTAAGCGTAAATGAAATTCTAAAAAGAAATAATTTTCCAACAAGAAGTCTTGAAGAAATCAGACAATTTGTGGGAAATGGTACATTAAAACTTATGGAAAGAAGCCTTCCTAGTGACCTTACAGAGAGGCAAGTTGCTAAATATCACGAAGAATTTAAGAAATATTACGACATGCATTGTAATGATACAACTAAACCTTACAATGATATTCTTGAAGTCCTAAACACTTTAAAAGATAGGGGAGTAGTCCTTGCCATGCTTTCAAATAAGCCAGATTTTGCAGTTAAAAAGCTTAATGATATTTATTTTGGCGATATTTTTACCATTGCAAGGGGAGCACTTCCAGATGTTCCAACTAAACCTGCTCCAGACTCAGTTAATAAAATAATGGAAGACCTATCTATTTCAAAGGCTGACACTGTCTATATTGGGGACTCTGACGTAGACATTAATACAGCAAAAAATGCTAAAATCGCAGAAATTGCCGTAACTTGGGGCTTTAGAGATAAAGACTTTTTAGTAAAAAATGGCGCATACACTTTTGCACATAAATGTAGCGACTTGTTGAATTTAATATAAAAACATTTTGCACAATCTAATCTAAATTTAATATAAAAAACATTTTGCACAATCTAATCTAAGAGTATATAATATTTTATGTGTCTTATTCCGGCTGTTTTATCACCGCACGAATTGTAGATATTTCAGCCAATTATATGGAGGTATATTAATGAGCATTAAAATTGGTATTTTAGGATACGGCAATCTTGCACGTGGTGTTGAGAGTGCTATTAGACAAAATGATGATCTTGAACTTGTAGCTGTTTTTACAAGAAGAGATCCAAAGACTGTAACAATTAAGACTGCAGGCGTTCCCGTAGATTCAGTTGATAATATTGAAAGCTACGTCGGCAAAATCGACGTTTTAGTTTTAGCAGGTGGTTCTGCAACTGATTTACCAGAGCAGACTCCAAAATATGCTAAGTTATTCAACGTTATCGATAGTTTCGATACACACGCAAGAATTCCAGAGCATTTTGCTAACGTTGATAAGTCAGCTAAGGAAACTAACCACGTTGGTATCATTTCAATGGGTTGGGATCCTGGTATGTTCTCACTTCTTCGTATGGTTTCAACAGCTGTACTTCCAGAAGGTGAAAACTACACATTCTGGGGTCGTGGTGTTAGCCAGGGTCACTCAGATGCAATTAGAAGAATTGATGGTGTATTAGATGCTAGACAGTACACAGTTCCTATTGAAGCTGCTGTTGAAAGAGTTCGTTCAGGCGAGAACC
>Ga0247611_10004391_pt1 | contig 19605 bp, 18 predicted proteins | sample 177DNAGHGhighgp2_FD_192422 | JGI IMG/M metagenome (GOLD analysis project Ga0247611, IMG submission 192422) | Sheep rumen microbial communities from Palmerston North, Manawatu-Wanganui, New Zealand - 1770 DNA GHGhigh gp2 | ecosystem: Host-associated > Mammals > Digestive system > Stomach > Rumen...
GCGACCTCCAAACCGATTTTGCCTTTGCCATCAGCTGCCGTCCAGAATACTATATGGACAACTTCACCGATGCCCTTATCATCAACCAAGCCTGCCACGGGGGCAAAGACAGCTTGCTCACCAACATTCTGCTCGTGCCTCGAGCCGACGGTGGTGGCGAGCAGTGCAACAGTCTGCAGCGGCTCACAGAGGGCGACACAACACTGCACACCATCCACTATGGCCGCTACTGGCATGGCAGCACATTCCTGATGCGTTTCCTGCTGCTCATGGCCGACTACACCTCCCTCCGCCCTCTCTTCTACCTTCTCTCCTCGTTGCTCTTGGTGTGGCTTGTAGTGGCTTTGTTCCGCCGTTGTGGCCTCGCCGTGGCTTCGCTTTTCGTGCTGGCTCTGACCCTTGTCAACGTGTTCATCATGCAGTTTTCCATCCAGCTGCTGCCGGTGCTGGCGCTGTCCCTGATAGGCTCACTGGTGGTCCTCAACCATGTCAAAAAACCTTCGCAGCTCAACCGGCTGCTGTTCGTCTTGGGCTCACTCACCGCTTTTTTCGACCTCCTCACCTGCCCCATGCTCACGTGGGGAATCCCCCTGTGCGTCTATCTCATCATGCAGTGGCGCCATCCCCTGCCCGCACCCTTCCTGCGCCGGCTGAAAGACTGGGCTGTGGCCTCGCTGCTGTGGGTGGTGAGCTACGGCACCACATGGGTTTCGAAATGGGGCATCGCCACCCTGCTGACGGGCGAGAACGTCATCCGCGACGGTGCAGCCAATTTCTCCATCCGGGCAGGTGCATACATAGACTATTCACGCCTCGACGCTCTGACCCGCAACCTCGACCTCCTGCCCTGGTCGTTCGTTTGCATCACCCTCATCATCCTGCTCGTCCTGGCCCTCTGGCGGTTCAATCGCGGTGGCCTCCCCACGGCGTTGCTGTGCCTACTCACAGCCCTCCCCCCCTTGGCATGGTATCTGGTAGCGGCCGACCATTCCTATCTGCACTATTGGTTCACCTACCGCAGCCTTGCCGTGCCCCTCATGGCCATCTTCTTTGCTCTGGCTTCGCTGGTCGACTGGCGCCGCATCCCCCTGCACCCTAAACACCCCACCTCCCTGCGATGATTTTCAGCAGCCATATCTTCCTGCTCTATTTCCTGCCGGTGTTCCTGCTGCTCTACTTTCTGGCACCCGTCCGGTGGCGCAACGCCGTCCTGCTTGTGGCCTCCATCGTGTTCTACGCCTGGGGCGCACCCGACTTCATACTGATTCTCTTAGCCTCCACCGTGGCCAACTTCTACCTGGTCCGCGCCATGCACCGAGCTCCGCGTCCAGCCCTCAAAAAGCTCTATTGCACACTGGCCATCGTGCTATGCCTCGGCCTGTTAGCCTACTTCAAATATGCCAACTTCTTTGTCGACAATCTCAACGCCCTCCTCGCCCTCTTCGGGCTGTCGCCTTTGCCTTGGGCCAAGGTGCTGCTGCCCATAGGCATCAGTTTCTTCACCTTCCAGTCGCTCACCTATGTGGTCGACACCTACCGCGGAGTCAATGCCCCCATGCGCCGCCTTACAGACTATGTGGTCTACATCATCATGTTCCCCCAGCTCATTGCCGGCCCCATAGTGCGCTACACCGACATCGCCGACCAGATTACCGCCCGCCGCCGCTTGCGATGGGACGAGTGTTTGCAAGGCTTCTACCGCTTCGTAATCGGACTGGGCAAGAAAGTGCTTATCGCCGACGTGATAGGGCGCACGGTCGACACCGTCCTTGCCTCCGACCTTGCCGCCCTCGACTCCACCACCGCCTGGGTCACCATCATGGCCTACACCATGCAGCTCTATTTCGACTTCTCGGGCTACAGCGACATGGCCATCGGCCTGGGCCGCATCATGGGTTTCCGCTTCCCGGAGAACTTCGACAACCCCTACACCTCGGCCTCCATCACCGAGTTCTGGCGCCGCTGGCACATCACCCTCGGCTCCTTCATGCGCAACTATCTCTACATCCCCTTAGGGGGAAACCGCCGCGGCGCGGGCCGCACCTACCTCAACCTCTGGATTGTCTTCCTGCTCAGCGGCCTGTGGCACGGCGCCAGCTGGAACTACGTGCTGTGGGGAGCCTACCATGGCTTCTTCCTCGTGGTGGAACGATTCCTTTCGCGGCGCGTGCCACTGCTCGACACCCGTCGGCGCCATCCCCTCTTTGTGCTGCCCACATTCATCATCCTCTTGGTGGGATGGGCCATCTTCCGCATCGAGGACCTCCCCTCCTGCTGGCTCTTCATCCAGCGCCTTTTCGCCTTCCAGTTCCAGTCCCTCGACCTGGCCGCCGACCCCCAGTACTACACCACCCTGGCCACAGCCCTGCTCTTTGCCTTCATCACCCTCCTGCCCTTGGGCCGGAAACTGCAACAAGCCGCCTACTACACCAACTACCGCCCAGCCACACACATAGCCGTCTGGGCCGCAGCGTGCCTGCTCCTCTTCTTCTGCCTCGGAGCCCTGACCGCCACCGATTTCAGTCCGTTCATCTATTTCCGATTCTAACCACCACGCCATGCACCGCCTGCCCAAAATCCTCTGCCTCGTCACCATCAGCCTCCTGCTGCTCACCATCCTGCAGGGACTGACCCATTTCCTGCCCCTCAAACCCCTCAAAGGGGCCTACCTCAGCGCCGAGCGACCCGTCTTCACCCCCCAGGCCTTTGCCAGCGGGCAATGGCAACAGGACCTCGACCGCTACCTGAAAGAACATCACGGCTTCCGCGAACCCGCCATACGCCTCTACAACCAATACCTCTGGACCGCCTACCACCGCTCCACCAACCCCGGCGCTGTGGTCATAGGCCAACACGACTACCTGTTCGAACCCTGGTTCGTGGACGAATACTACACCGGCTGCTATGCCCACTTCTATCCTGACAGTGTGCCAGACTACGAGAAAGACCAAGTGTTCTACCGCCGCATAAGCCGTCTGGCCAAATTGCAGGCCATTCTCGACCAACAAGGCACCCACCTCTTCCTGGCCCTGCTGCCCGGCAAAGAGCGCATCTACCCCCAACACCTGCCCGACCGCGGCGCCCACGCCCGCAGCCAACGCCTCTTTGGCCACCACCGCGCCTACGACTTCTACCGCCAGTGCGCACCCCTCTACGGCATCCGCCATGTGGATATATGCCACTGTTTCGACAGCCTGCGGGGCCGCACCCCCTACCTGCTCTTCACCCAGACGGGCACCCACTGGAGCAACATCGCCAGTACCTATGCCTTCGACTCCATCATGCGCTACATGCAAACCTTCGGCCCCGCCATCCGTCCCGTAAAGCTGGGCCAGCCCTACTACGCCCCCACCCGCGAGCCCGATGCCGACCTGGACGACCTGCTGAACAAAACCTTCCGCATACCCACCGAACGCAACCAATACGTCGACGTGGCCCTGACCGACCCGGCACCCGACAGCAACCCCTCGCTCGTGGTGATAGGCGACTCATTCTTCTGGAACATCCTGCACAATTACCCCATTCAGGAGCTCTTCTCCAACTTCCGCTACTGGTACTACTTCAGCACCATCTACTACGACACAGCCCACGACAACGTGGCCAACATCGACCTTGTGGAGCAACTGCTCCGGGCCGACTACGTGATGCTGTCCTACTGCACCGTGCAACTCTACAACCTTGGCAACGGCTTTGTCGACCGCGCCTTGCTGGAACTCTGCTACGACCCCGACGAGATTCAAGCCGTGCGCGACAGCCTGGCCAACGCTCCGTCCACACTTAGTGTGGACGAGCGCATGGAACGCAACCTGGAGCAGTATTTCCCCGCCCTTGCCGAGGAGGTGCCAACCAAGCGCAGCAGCCGCCTGACCCAACTCCGGCCTTGACCGCGACCCCACTGCAATTCCTCTCCTTCGACGCCCTTTCCCCGCCACTTTGCATACTCTTTATCGCATGACGATAGGATAAATACTGTAGAACTACTGTATAAATACTGTATAAATATCGAAGAAGGAGCGGAGGCAGAGCGGAGGTGGTGGGGGCGAGGCACGCCCGCAGTCAGTACTCGACTATCTCGCTGAACTGACGCCAGCCGACAGCCTGATGATAGAGTTCGTAGGTGGCGGCGGGGACGCGCACGGGGATGTCGAGATTCACTTTGTCGAACGAAGACTCGTCGAGACGGGGAGGCTCGGAGGCCTGGGAAACGATGTACTCGATACGTGTGCATCCGGCAAAAGCCCCCTCGCCGATGTCGCGGATGGTGGGCGGAAGGGTGAGCCGTTTGATGCGGTCGCAGCCGGCAAAGGCGAAATAGCGGATGGCGGTGACGGTATAGACGGTGGTATCGTCGTCGTCGGGGTCGGCGTGGCGGCCCCGCGAGCGGTCGGGGGTGACGGTTTCGGGTATGACGAGCTGTCCGCTGGGTTTGCGGAAGCCTTTCCAGGGCTGCTCCTCGTTGTCGGCGGGGAAGGTGACCACGACAGTGGGGCCGTTTTTGCCGCCTGTGGAGGTGATGTAGAAGTAGAGCGTGTTGCCGCCTATCTTCTTTGCAAAATCATATTCCTGTGCGCAGAGGTAGAGCGGCAGGAGAGCCAGAAGTGTTAAAAGTGCTTTTTTCATGCCGGAATAACGCATGTGCGAAAAAAATATTGTATCTTTGCAGGTTGTTAGTGTAAACCGACATGCTGTTCAACATATTGCCATTCATGATATTCTTGCCGGTGGTGACGCTGGTGTATTATCCGTTGCCGTTCAAATGGCTGCGGTCTATGCCTTTGCTGCCGACAGGCTGGAGACGATGAAGGCACGTGGGCATGGCGCGGACCCACCCCAAGTGAAACTTTTAAAATATGACTATATGAATACAGAAGAGATAGAATTGCGCGTGGCAAAGGCTCGGCAACTGCATGCCGACGGCTGCAACTGCTGCCAGTCGGTGGTGCTTGCGTTTGCCGACCTGCTGCCCGTGGACGAGCCCACAGCGGCGAAGATGGCAGCCCCCTTCGGCCGGGGCATTTCGGGCCTGAGGGAGACTTGCGGATGTGTGACGGGGATGGCCATGGTGTGCGGCCTTATGGAGCAGAGCATGATAGTGAAGGGGTTGGGGAACCGTTTCCGCGAGGAGAATGGGGACTTGAACTGTATGCGCTTGCTGCAGCTGCAGGGGCGCGACCATTCGTGCAACGACCTTGTGGCCTGCGCGGCACGGCTGCTGGGCGAGACGCTTTGAAAGATCAGGTTTTTAACAGCAAAGGATGGTAAGCATGAAGACTTTTGCGCTAAGCAACAAGAACGGGATGCGGGCTGTGGTGACGAACTATGGCGGCCGCATCATGCAACTGCTGGTGGCCGACCGCCAAGGCGGGTGGCAGGATGTGGTGCTGGGGTTTGACCACGCCGAGGAGTATCTGAAGGAGAATCACCTGGGCGATTTCGGCGCAGCCATAGGCCGCTATGCCAACCGGATTGGGAACGGGCGGATAGTAATAGGCGGCCGAGCCTGGCAACTGCCGCAGAACAACGGGCCTCATTGTCTGCACGGAGGTCCCGACGGATGGCAGTACAGGCCTTTTGAGGTGGTGCACACTACCGACAGTTCGATTAAGATGGTGCTGGACAGCCCCGACGGCGACAACGGTTTTCCGGGCAGGGTGCGGGTGGAGATGGTCTACCGGCTGACGGACGACAACGCCTTGGCGATAGACTATTCGGCCACGACGGATGCCCCTACGGTCATCAATATGACGAACCACAGCTATTTCAATCTCAACGGGAGCGCGCAGGGGTCGGCGATGAACCATCTGTTGACTATCGATGCCGACCGTTATTTGCCTATCGACCCCACCAGTCTGCCCCTTGGGATGATGGCCGGGGTGCAGGGCACGCCGTTTGATTTCCGCCACCCTAAGGCCCTTGGCCTCGATATTGACAAGGAGGATGAGCAGCTGCGCAACGGCAGCGGCTATGACCATTGCTGGGTGTTGAACCATCGGGGGGACATGAGCCGTCGGTGCGCCCGATTGGAGAGCCCGGCGACGGGGATTGCCCTGGAGGTGTTCACGACTGAACCGGGGATGCAGGTGTATACGGGCAATTTTCTGGACGGGAGCATAGCGGGGAAAGGCGGGACGGTTTATGGACGGCGCAGCGCGGTGTGTCTGGAGACGCAGAAATTTCCCGACAGCCCAAACCACAACTGGGCAGCGTCGAACCCGTTTCTTAACCCCGGCGAACGGTTTGAGAGCCATTCGGTTTATCGGTTCTCGACCACGGAATAAAGTTTATTTCAATCCATGAGACAAAAACGAAGCAGCCTCCTTGCAAGGAGACTGCTTCGTTTTGAGGACTATTGTAAGTCTTATTCGGCGAGGGCCAGATATTTGTCGACTTCGTTCCATTCGGGACTTTCGGGGTAGTTGTCCTTGATGGTCTGGAAGGCTTTGTGGGCGGCCTGTTTGTTGTCCTGCTGGAGGTACATCATGCCAGCTTTCCAGAGGGCTACAGGAGCCACGGCGTAGTTGTCGGCGCTGTTGTCGGCGGCCTTCTGGTAGTATTTGACGGCTTCGGCAGGGTTGCCCTTCTCGGCATAGGCGTCGCCGATGAGCATCTGGGCGAGAGCGCCGGTGAAGAGGTCTTTGCCTTTGTAGGATTTAAGACGGTCGATGGCTTGGTCGTAGTTGCCAAGATTGAGTTCGCAGATGCCGGCATAGTATTTTGCCAGGTTGGCGGCTTTGGTGCAGCCATACTCGTCGATGACGGCGTTGAAACCCATGAACTCGTCGTTGCCGTTGAGGGCTTTCTCGAAGTCGCCTTCGTTGAACCACTGCTCGGCGGCAAACATGTCCTCGCTGGCGCGGACCTGACGGGGCTGAGCCACGAGAGCGACGTAGGCCCAGATGGCTAATGCCACCACCACGACGGCGCAACCTGCAATGGTGAGTGCTTTTTTGTTCTTTCTGATGTACTGTTCAGTTTTGGCGATAACGCCGCTGACTTCAAGATTTTTCTCTTCTGTATTCTCTTTCATTATGTAGTATTTTTTTATTTTTCCAAAGTGCAAAATTAGTCATTTTTTTTCATTGGGACGAAATATTTTTTATTCTTGGGGCAGAATTGGGAGCGAGAAAGAAATTTAACATTTCACAATAGGTTGATATATGGGTACTTGCATAGATTTGATTGAAAATCTTCTAAAAAAAAAAGTTTGAATTGCTTTTTTTATTTATCTTTGCAAATTGGATTTTTATGTATAGAATACCAAAAAAATGAGATTATGAACACAAAGACAAAATATCTCGGCATGGAGCTCAGCAGCCCCGTTATAGCGGGCAGTTGCGGACTGACAGCCAACATTGACAACCTTTGCAAAATGCAGGAGTGCGGTGTTGGAGCGGTGGTGCTGAAATCCATTTTCGAAGAACAGATTATATATGATATAAAGCGCAACACGCATATCCACGCCCCAGTGGGAAACTATGGCGACAGCTATGAGTATATAGCGCAACATGTGGCCGCCGACTCTGTGGCCAAGTACTTTACACTGATACGCGAGGCAAAATCCAAGCTGTCTATTCCGGTGATTGGCAGTATCAACTGCTATTCGCATGAGAACTGGATTACTTATGCCAAGCAATTTCAGGATTCGGGATGCGATGCGCTGGAGCTGAATATGGCCATCATGCCCTTCGACACCTCGCTTTCGGCCGATGACGTGGAAAGGACTTTCAGCAATATCATCCAGTCGCTGCGCAAAACCATCTCTATCCCTATCAGTATTAAGGTGGGCACTTATTTCACCGACCTGGCCAAGTTTATGCAGCAGCTTTCGTGGTCGGGTGTGCAGGGCATCACGATGTTCAACAAATCGCTTCAGGTGGACATTGACATTGAAGAGGAGTGCCTCCGCAACGCCGATTCGCTGACACAGCCGGGCGAACTGTACAACACCCTGCGCTGGACAGCCATCATGAGCAAGAAATTGCGCTGCGACCTGTGTGCCACTACGGGTGTGAGCAATGCACACGATGTGGTCAAACTGCTGCTGGCAGGAGCCACAGCTGTGCAGGTTGCATCGTGCCTGTATCGCAACGGGGTTGAGTATGTCGGAGAGCTGAACGCCGGCCTCAAGAGCTGGATGGAGCAGAAAGGATATGACAATATAGATCAGTTCCGCGGCAAACTGGCCCTGAAGCAAACCGACAAGGCCAGCATGCTGATGCGTACCCAGTTTATGAACTATTTTGCAGATATCAAATAACACCTAATGAGTTTCAAGAGCGTTGCACGGTAGAGGAAGAAAAAACTCATAAATTAAGTCTCAACGAATTGAATAAATAATTAATAATGTAAACACTATCACATCATGGACAACACACAAGAAAAACCCGTGAGCTTTTTCCGATTCGAGGATCTTCGCATTTATGCCAAAGCCACTGACTACAGCACATGGATTATCAACAACATCGGGCAACCCGAGAACGACATGCAGCGCAATCTGGTCAACTCCATTTGCCACTCTTCCTACGACATTGCACTCAATATCGCAGAAGGTTCATCGCGTAACAAGAATCAGTTTGAACATTACCTGAAAATCTCAAAGTCAGCCATCCGCGAATGCATCGTGTACACCGCTATTGCCAACAATATCGGACTTTTTGACGAGGAGACCTGCAACCAGTCTCGTGAGTACCTTATGGAGCTTACCCGCATGATTGGCGCCCTTATTATCTCTTTGCAGCGCGGCAGCTCCCGCCGTCGCGAGGAATTTGAGAGTGAGGACAACGACAACACTATGGACGACACCACAAGCGATATCGACAACATTGATACTAACTTCTAACAACTAACTAACACCTACTTCCACTCACTGCTCCCCACACACATTCATGTACCCCTTATTAGAACATCTTAAACACACAGAGACCGGCAATTTCTTTTTAATTGCCGGTCCTTGTGTCATAGAGGACGACTCGATGCCGTTCACCATCGCCGAGAGACTGATTGCCATCACCGAACGGCTGTCCATCCCATTTGCTTTCAAGGCATCGTACCGCAAGGCCAACCGCTCGCGTATCGACTCCTTCACCGGAATCGGCGACCAAGCCGGGCTGGAAATTCTTGGTGCCATCCGCCAACGCTATGGCATACCGGTGGTGACCGACATCCATTCGGAGCAGGAAGCCGCAGCCGCAGCCCCTTATGTGGATGTGCTGCAAATCCCGGCATTCCTATGCCGCCAGACTTCACTGTTAGAGGCCGCGGCACAGACTGACCGTTGTGTCAATGTCAAGAAAGGACAATTCCTCTCGCCCGAAGCCATGACCCACGCCGTTGAAAAAGTGAAATACTTCGGCAACAACAACATTATGCTTACCGAACGCGGCACCACTTTCGGATACCAAGACCTGGTGGTGGACTTCCGTGGCATACCCATCATGCAGAAAAACCAAGTCCCCGTAGTGGTAGACATCACGCACTCCCTGCAACGGCCCAACCAGACATCCGGTGTGACCGGCGGGAACCCAGAAATGATTGAAACCATCGGCCGGGCAGCCGTAGCCGTAGGATGCGACGGTATCTTTATGGAGACCCATCCCAACCCCGCGGTGGCTAAATCCGATGGCGCCAATATGCTACGTCTGGACCTTGCCGAAAGCCTGCTCGAAACACTGGTGAGAATCCATCACGCTACCACAACACGTTGACCACTTGAACTCATCTCTTAACCACAACAACCTTTACCCAGTACAAAGAAATGCTGCTTAACTTAGAAAAACCCATAGTATTCTTCGACCTCGAAACCACAGGAGTCAATGTAGGGAAAGACCACATTGTAGAAATATGCCTATACAAAGTCAACCCCGACCAGACCACCGAACAATACATCCAGCGCATAAGGCCCGTATACGCTGACGGCAGAACCATCCACATCCCAGAAGTAACCACGGCCATACACGGCATCACTGATGCCGATGTGGCCGATAAACCCACTTTCCGCCAAGCGGCACCAGAGATAGCCGCCTTCATAGGCAAAGCTGATCTTGCCGGCTATAACTCTAACAAGTTTGATGTACCCATGCTGGTGGAAGAGTTCCTCCGCTGCGGACACCATTTCGACCTCAAATGCCGCCGCCTGATCGATGTCCAGAATATATTCCACAAAATGGAGCAACGCACCCTGAAGGCCGCATACCGCTTTTATTGCGGTAAAAATCTGGACCATGCCCATACCGCCGATGCCGACACTTTGGCCACCTACGAGGTGCTTATGGCGCAACTGGACCGGTATAAAGACAGTGAATACACCGCCGCCGATGGCACTGTGAGCAAACCTGTGGTCAACAACATCGAACAACTGAGCCGTTTCACTTCCAACAGCCAGTGGGCAGATTTGGTTGGACACATAGGCTATGACGACCAACACCGCGAAGTCTTCAATTTCGGCAAATACAAAGGCAAGACGCTCGAAAACATCTTCGGCACAGAACCTGCCTACTACGATTGGATGATGAAAGCCGACTTTCCGCTTTCCACCAAAGAATGCATCACCGAGGTCTGGAAAAGACGCCAAGCGAAAAAAATCCAAGACTTGAAACTGCATTTTGGGTCTTCAGAATAGACCTTATCGCAGCTTACACGCCCTCCAGAAGGGCCTCAGGCCCTCCCTATCCACCAAGAAACAGAAACGCTCTCCCAAGGCCTCATTTGCACCCGGAGAGCGTTGATTGTAATTGGCCATAGCTTCTTCTTTGCACAAGATTAGAAATCACGTGCAAATCCAAAACTTATAAACTAACACTTTCGAACATCGCGAAGGCCTTTCAACAGGCATCGGACACAGGGCTTTGAAACGGACATAAAAAAACCCCCGTTTCACAACGGAGGGTAAAACAAAAGCGTATGAAAAAAAATATTATTACTGTGTTCTCAATTATTTCTGTTTCAAGAAATCTTGAACTTGGTCGGAGGGGACAACAGTTTCTTGGAAGGTGTAAGCATTGGTTTTGGGAGAGCGAACCATACGGATTACTTTGGCATAGCTCTTACCAGTAGCGGTCTTAAGGGTTGCAACAACTTTTTTTGCCATAGTTATCTATCTCCTATCTTTATTTGATTTCTTTGTGAACAGTCATTTTTTTCAAGTACGGGTTGTACTTTTTCAACTCCAAACGTTCGGGAGTGTTCTTTTTATTCTTGGTGGTGACGTAGCGGCTCATGCCAGGAACACCGCTATTTTTCTGCTCAGTGCATTCGAGGATAACCTGCACTCTTGCGTCCTTGTTTTTCTTTGCCATTTTTCTATACTATTGCTTCTTTGTATTTTGTCTCGACCGATGTAAATACGGTATTTAGATTGTTTGCCTTGATTGGGAAACGAGTAGAAAGAGCATCAACAATCCACTGGCTTTCCCTCAAAAAGCGGTTGCAAAATTACTATTTTTTTTTGAATTATCAAGTGTTTCCGACGAAAAAATCTTTCTATACATACCAACGATATAAATATCAATTCTTTATACTGGAAACTTTTTACAAACAGGCTTCGTTTTGCATGCTTCATTTATATGCCATAACCGAAAGAAATCAGCTTTTTAGCCCTTTCGTGAGGGGAGGTTGCATACGTTTCAGCCGCTATCCAGTACATGTCTTTGAATGTCTATTCGTTGGCATAGGTGCCAGCAAATTCATCCTCCTCTTCGACATAAGAAGGAGTTTCAACCTGCTGAGGGGCCACCACAGAGTCTTTTTTCACATATTCCCATCCCCGTGGAGGACGCTTGCAGTTGCTCACGCTACCTTGGATGTAGGCAATTTCCTCGTCGGTGATTTCCTTGTCGCCCGGGATAAAACGCTGCCGCCAGAAGGGGAAATCCTCCACCAGTTCGCCTGAATAGTAGAAGTCAAAACCAATAGCCCCGAAGGTATAGGTCTCGCCATGTATTTTAATATGGCTGCCGCCACACACGGGATTCGGCTTAGGCACTGACTGGGCAAAACCGACATTGAACAGTGTGAACAGGATGTCGGGGCGATTGCTGATGTCATATCCCGCGCGTTTCCATTGCAGCATGGTCTGATGGAGTATGCATGCTGTATAGAGGTAAGAATAAAGATGGTTTCGGTAGTCAACCAAGCGGTTGTACCGTTCATCGTCCTGGGCTTTTCCCTCGACGGGATAGTCGAGCAAATGCTCATAACGGGGACCCATATAGAATGGCGACGACGGGTCTTTCAGATGTTCTTCAATGGCTTTGGCAGTGGAGAGCTTTATGCCATTTACGCCATAGGAAAACTGGGACTGGACATTCAGCACCTTGACCGGCCCGAGATATTTTTTCACTGTCTCGCGGTTGGAGTTGAACAGTCTTATCTGCTCGCCTATCAGACAGCCAACAATCAAACGAGGTTCCACTCCTGTCAGCCGTCCCACCTCAGTGATGAGGGCTTTGTCGCGCACGATGGCGTCCTTCAGGGCCGGCCATTCCGCTCCTCCCATCCATGGTATAACATTAGGGCTCTGCTGTTGCGGGATGCGGTTTATGACCGCCTCCACCTCTTTGAGCATGTTGTTATATTCCGTGAGATCGTCGATATAGAGGCTTGCGGCCGCAATCATGCGGTCGACCAGCATGGGGTCATGCCCATACTGGGCGGCAGTGGTAATCAGCTGTGCATTGGTGGGGTAATACTTGCCGAAAACAGCCAGCTTGACATATTGTCTCATCCATCGCTGCTGCACCTGTTCGGGGGTATAGTCTTCGTCATTGATAGACTCCATCTCAGACACTGAGAGCATATAGCGTGAGTTCCGATCCTCAGCGCCTTTGTTATTGATGAGCCCGAGCTGATAAACAGCCCAGGCTCCTATAATAGCAAAACCAGCAAGTGCGAAAATGCCGACAACGATGTCGAAGATTTTTCGCCCAGCACTACGATTGCGCCAGCTGCGAAGAGCTATGCCAAGTCTCGAAGCCATGCTATCTTCTCAAAAAGGGTTACATCCATCAAAACGAAAACTAAGGCACCGGCAATATAACCAGCCAAAGCAAGCGGAGTGATTTTCTTAAGATACCAGATGAAATCGATTTTCTCCATGCCCATCACTGCAACACCGGCAGCCGAGCCAATGATGAGAAGGCTTCCGCCGGTTCCGGCACAGTAGGCCAAGAACTCCCAGAATGGATGGTTGACATCAAACATCACCTCGGCTCCATGGATAGGATACATGCCCATCGACGCTGCCACAAGAGGCACATTATCTATAATAGATGAGAGAACACCAATAATAAGGTCGATAATGAAGAAACCGACGGGCTCCTCACCCACGTGCATGTCAATAAAAGTGCTGTTGAGGCCACCAGCCAGCATAGCCAGTGCACCGCAGGTCTCCAGACATGCCACAGCCATCAATATTCCCAGGAAGAAAAGGATGCTGGGAGTGTCAATATGCTCGAGTGTTTTCATAGCCGTAGGCAACGTGATATCGTCCTTGGAATGCTTGCGGCTGATAATCTCGGTAAGAATCCACAAAATAGAGAGGCCAAAAAGCATGCCTAGATAGGGAGGCAGATGGGTAATGGTCTTGAAGACGGGAACAAAAATCAAAGCGCCGATACCCACAAAGAAAATCAGACGCTGCCACTTCTTATCGATATTCACTCCCGCAGTGTCCTCGTCGGGTGAGACCACCTCGCCTTTAAGGGTTGCGCCCAAGATTGCACAGGGAACCACCAGGCACATCAGCGAGGCAACAATAGTCTTAACAATGATATTGACAGTAGTCACCTGCCCGCCAATCCACAGCATGATGGTTGTCACATCTCCGATGGGGCTCCATGCGCCACCGGCGTTGGCGGCAAGGATAATCATTCCCGCAAAAAGCCATCGCTCCTTCTGGTCGGCAATGAGCTTGCGCAACAATGCACACATCACAATGGCGGTGGTCATGTTGTCCAGGATGGCCGACAGGAAAAAAGTAATCACACTCAGTGTCCACAACAGTTTCTTCTTGTCGCGGGTGGTGATCATATCCGTGATGATGCGGAAACCCTGATACTCGTCCACCAGCGTGACAATAGTCATAGCGCCAAGCAGGAAGAACACAATCTCAGCCGTAGAGCCAAGATGGTGGGTCAACTCATTAGTCCACGTTGACCCTTCCGGAATCAACCCTGCGAACTGGGTATGGGCAAAGGCATATAGAGTCCACAGCAGTACCCCCAACAAAAGGGCAGTGGCCGTTTTGTTTACCTTCAAAGGATGCTCGAGTGCTATGCAGGCGTATCCAATGATGAATGTTGTTACAATTGCTACTAACATGATAGATTTATTGAGTTTTTAGGATTAATAATTATCTCCTGTTCTGCTGTTTCTGCATCTCCTCCGTCATCCGTTGCATTTGCTCCAGACGTTTTTGGAAACTGCTTTTCTTTTGGGGAGTGTTCTTATGCTTGTTGTCATAGGCCGCCATACGGGCGCGCACCTTCTTCTCGCTGGTGAACCTACGAATCAGAACCATCTGCAACATCGTAATGGTAAGAGAGCAGAAATAGTAGAGGTTCAAACCGGCCGCCATACTGTTAAACATAAACAACATCATGAAGGGCATAAAATACATCATAAACTTCATGCCCGGCATATTGGCCTGGGCCTGCTGCCCCCGCATGGTATACCACGTATAGAAGAACTGCATTCCGAACATCAGCAAGCAGAACAGCGACACATGGTCCCCATACAGCGGGATATTGAATCCAAGGTCAAGAATACTATCATACGTCGAAAGGTCCTGGCACCACAGGAAAGGCTTTTGGCGCAACTCAATAGCCACAGGGTAGAACATGAACATAGCCGTCAGGATAGGCATCTGCAACAGTACAGGCAAACATCCTGCCACAGGGCTATACCCCGCCTTCTTTTGAAGCTTGCTCATCTCCTGCTGCTTCTGCAAAGCCTGCTCGGGGTTGGGATATTTCTTGTTCAGTTCCTCCATCTCAGGCTTCAGAATCCGCATTATGGCCGAACCCTGATACGACTTGAATGTCAAGGGGAACAGCACCAGTCGCAGCAAGATGGTAAACACAATGATAATGATACCATAATTCCAATTGAACGTCTCCAAAAAGTTGAAGACAGGAATAATCAGATAACGGCTCACAAACTTCGAGAAAATCCACCATCCCAACGGCAGCATCTTCTCAAAACCGCGATGCATAGCCCGCAAGTCGCGATACTTTGTGGGACCGAAATAGAAGTGCATGCCCATGCTGCAGTCACGCTCATTGTCGTATGTCAGCCCGATAGTGCTGCTCATATCACACAGATAGTGCGGGTCTTTCACATCCTTGGCAGCCTCCTGCTTCAGATAAGCGTTCTCGAAAGTGCTGTCCGCCACCAGAATGGCTGCAAAGAACTGCTGCTTGAAAGCCACCCACTCCACGCGGGTCTTCACATTCTTCTCCCCATCGCGGCCACGGCCCACCTCGTCCACATCGGCATCGGCCTTATAATAGATACTCGAATAGAACTTCTCCGGGTCCTTCTGGCGGTTGCGGCTGCCACGGCTGCCAGCGTCCACCTTCTCCTGGCGGTTCATCCGGTTGTGCCATTCAAAATCCATATAATCCGTGGCGCGCACCACATTCTTCAATCCATGGAAATTGATCTCAAAATTCACATCGTACTCATCGCCGCCCAAAACATAATGGAACTCCACATACCTGTCCATGCTCGTCCCGTTGCTGTCACCCACATAGGCGCGGAAATGCAGATCAATGGCCTCGTTAGAAGCTAACTGATACACACTGTCGGTATCAATACTCAACAACTTGCCGCCATACTCCCTATAAGGCACAAACACCAAATCCTTAGTGTTGATCACCCTCGTGTCCTCAGTCGAGAAAATCAGATTCATATTATCGTCGGCGGGACTGATCAACTGCAAGGGCAAGCTGTCGTAAGTGGTATACTCGCTCAGCACCACCTCGCGCACCTGCGCACCCATATTAGTAAACGTCACAGCCATGCGCTCATTCTTCACCGTCACATTCACCGTGTCGCCGAAAGCACTGGCATTGAACACACCCATGTCTCCACGCTGATGACGCTGCAACAGCCGCTGGGCCGACGTATCACCCTGCATGGCAAGGCTGTCCAAATGGGCTTTTACCGCAGCCACACTGTCGGCATACGCCACACTGTCCATATACGCCGCACGAATCGAGTCATTAACACGCTGCCTCTCGGCAATTTCTTCCTTGCTGGGTGCTACCCACCACATATAGCCAACAAAAATGGCAAAAATTAAGACAAGACCTACTATTGAATTTTTATTCATATCCTTTTTATAATCATTACAATACGCCATCGGCCGACACGGCCAATGTGGTTGCAAAGTTACGATTATTTTCTCATACACACACATCTGCAAAAATATTTTTTCTAAAAAGAGTGCATGATTCAAAAGAAATGTGTAATTTTGTACTTTCAAATAATAGTGTACCATGAATATAAAAAAAATCCGTTTAGTACTCATTCTGTTGGCAGTTACGCCCGTACTGCTCTATAGTTGCAACCGCAACCAGACCCCCGACGAACCCGTTTACGACACCATAGCCTTCGAACCCGAGCCCGAACCCGAGCCCGAGCCCGAAATCATCGAAGCCCCCGTCGCCAAACCCGCTCCCCGTCCCGTAGTGCGTAAAGAACCCCAGAAAGAGGAAGTCCTCTACATCTCCGGCCATGGAGCCAACGGCCGCGTATGGGGCCACATCACCATGAAAGGCAACAAAGGCAAAGGCACCGTCACCGATGAACACGAAAACGCCCTCACCGTCACCTGCACCCGCCAGGGCGAAGAACTCATCTGCTACGACCAGAACAGCCGCCAATACATCTTCCGCCTCTGACAAATACACACTTTTCAATACATTCCAAATTCACACCCAACATGAAAACCACTAAAGAGCTCCAAGCTATCGCCACGCAAGTGCGTCGCGACATACTCCGCATGACCACCGCCGCCAAGTCCGGCCACCCCGGTGGCTCCCTCGGCACCGCCGACTGGATGACCGCCATGCAATTCAACATCCTCGACCACGACCCCGCCCACTTCACCATGGACGGCAAGGGTCAGGACATGCTCTTCGTCTCCCAAGGCCACATCACCCCCGTCATCTACAGCACCATGGCGCGCCGCGGCTACTTCCCCGTCGACGAACTCAAAACCTTCCGCCAGTTCGGCACCCGTCTGCAGGGCCACCCCTCCACCGAGCACGGCCTGCCTGGCATCCGCATGGCCAGCGGCTCACTCGGCCAAGGCCTCAGCGTCGGCATCGGCGCCGCCCTCGGCAAAAAACTAACCGCCGACAACCACCTCGTCTACACACTCCACGGCGACGGCGAGCTCCAAGAAGGCCAAATCTGGGAAGCTGCCATGTTCGCCGGCGCCAAACACGTCGACAACCTCATCGCCACCATCGACTACAACCACCAGCAAATCGACGGCACCACACAGCAGGTCATGGACCTCGGCGACCTCAAAGCCAAATTCCAGGCCTTCCAGTGGACCGTAGTCACCATTGCCAACGGCAACGACATGCAGCAAGTACTCGACGGCATGGCACAAGCCAAAGCCCTCACCGGCCACGGCAGCCCCGTCTGCGTCATCCTCACCACCGAGATGGGCTACGGCGTCGACTTCATGCAAGGCATCAACAAATACCACGGCTCCGTCCTCTCCGCCGACGACCTCCCGCGCGCCCTTGCCCAGCTACCCGAAACCCTCGGCGACTTCTAACCCCCACCCACCATACAGCCACAGCGCCGCTCCGGGCCGCAACCCGGGCGGCGCTTTAGCCCCATCCCTACCCCACCCTATCCCCACCAACACCGCAAACCCTCACCCCCAAAAACAAACCGACACCATGCGCCGACTGCTTATAACCGCACTCCTTCTCGCCGCCTGCGGGCTGCACACCACAGCCCATGCCCAGACTCCGCCCTCCGCACAACAACAAAAAACCAACCTCCTGCTCATCCTCGACTGCTCCAACTCCATGTGGGACAAATGGCAAAGCGACTCCAAAATCAAAGTCACCCAGCAAGTCCTCCTGCGGCTGATCGACAGCATCCAAAACCAGCCCCACATCAGCGTCGCCCTGCGCGTCTTCGGCCACCTCAACAACAACCACCTCGGCACACAACTGGAAGTCCCCTTCGAACCCGACAACCTCTACAAACTGCGCAGCAAAATCAAAACCCTCGTGCCCAACGGCGGCTGCACCGCCGCCTCGGCTCTCAACGGCTCGCTCAACGACTTCCCCCGCGACCCCAACGCCCGCAACATCATCCTCATCATCACCGACGGCCTCGACGAATGCGACGGCGACATCTGCCAAGTGGCGCAACACATCAACCAAAGCGGAGCCATAGTCCAAACCTTCATCCTCGGCATCGGCAGCCCCTCCAACTTCCAGAACCCACCCGACTGCGCCGGGCGCTTCACCCTCCTCTCCCACGAAGAACGCTATGCCGAAACCCTCTACCAAATCTTCCTCCTCTCCGACCAAAAAGCACGCCTCACCCTCCACCTGCTGGATGACAACCACCAACCCTACGAGACCGACGTCCCCATAGCCCTTTTCGACCACTCCACCCACACCCTCCGCCACTCCACCATCCACCACTTCTCCACCGACACACCTCCCGACACCCTCACCCTCGACCCCCTCATCACCTACGACATCACCCTCGCCACCAAGCCCCCCACCCAGCTCACCGCCCAGCATTTCAACCCCGGCCAACACACCCGCCTTGAAATCACAGCCCCCCAAGGCAGCCTCCGCCTCCACCTGCCCAACAAGCGCACCCCCTTTCAACTGCCACAATACACCGTGCTGGTGCGCCGCCACGCTGACCCCGCCCTCCTCGCCACCCAACAGCTCAACGACAAAGTGCACTACCTGGCCGGCCTCTACGACATCGACATCCTCTCCCTGCCCGTCATCCACCTCGACAAAATCGCCATCCGCGGCGGCTCCGACACCGACATGCAAATCCCCCTGCCCGGCCAGCTGGCCCTCACCAAGCCCCCTATCCCCTGCTCCGGCAGCATCTTCGCCCTACAGTCCGAAGGACCCAAATGGGTCTGCGACCTCGACCCCGAAAACATCAACGAACGCATAGTCCTCATGCCCGGCAACTACATGGTAGTGCTCCGCCCCGACGACGACACCGACTACGACGCCGTGCAGACAGCCAATTTCACCATCCACTCCGCCCAGCAAACAGGCATCACCATCAAATAATTGCCCCCTCGGCTCAGCCTTCGCGGCCAACCGGCCGCCACGGCCGCACCCCTGCCCCAGCCCCTTTCCGTTGCAGGACCGCTCCTCCGTCACTGCAATCCCTCTTCTTGTCCACTACTTTGGCACTTGCTAAGAGATAAAATAGAAAGAATCAAGTGAAGAACAAGAGAAGAAAAAGGGTTCAGCTGCAAACCCCTGTGTTTAGGCGTAGATTTTTGACAGGCGGAAGAAAAAGAATTTGAGATCCTGGACACCACGCAGGGACTTTCGGAAGGCCTTGATTTTGGAGTTGAGTTGCTCTGCG
>Ga0247611_10004392_pt1 | contig 19604 bp, 15 predicted proteins | sample 177DNAGHGhighgp2_FD_192422 | JGI IMG/M metagenome (GOLD analysis project Ga0247611, IMG submission 192422) | Sheep rumen microbial communities from Palmerston North, Manawatu-Wanganui, New Zealand - 1770 DNA GHGhigh gp2 | ecosystem: Host-associated > Mammals > Digestive system > Stomach > Rumen...
TTTCATTGTCAATATGCTTGGAGCTTTAGCTGCATATTGTTTCTTTCCAAAGAAACCAAGCATCGCTTGCGAAAGAGTCATAGACACACAACTCACACTATTCTGAATTCGTCGAACTCACGTTAATTTATTGATTTCCAACTATAAAGATACAAAAAACTTTCACTCCTACAATTATACGGTTCAGATAAATTAAACATAATCTAACTATCTTTTGTTCTGCAAATATTTCCTTTGTTATTGACATATATTCCTTGAGATTTGTAGTTTAATAATCCTCAAAGCCACACAATGGTAGCGTGTTGCTTTGAGGATTTTCTACGTCTCTTTCAAGGTGGCAAGGATGCACTAATTTCTGACGACGGGGCGCACGCTCTGACCGCGGCAGCGGACTTCGTAGTCGTAACACTCCGCGCGGTAACCGAGGTAGAGGTCGTAGGCGAGATCCACAACGTTAAGCGCAGACGACCAATAGTAGCCGACGCTACCGGCGCCCTTGAGGTCGCCATCCTGGCGATAGCCCGTAGCGGGCAAGAAGATGCTGTTGCCGTTAGGTCCCGTGAACCTGCGACCGTAAACGCCGTTCTCCGTGGTCCTTACGGAACTGCAATTGTTCGCCAATGCCCTCATCTCATCCAAGGTGGGCATACACCAAGAACCACCCCATTGTACGTGAGCAACGTCGTAGCCCGTGCCTGAGATGTCGGAGCCAAGGTTATGGCAAGTATAAAACGAGCCGTCGCAATGGACATATGTATTCCAATTATAAACAGCTTTCTCGCTCGTCTCGCCCCAAGCATAATAGCCGCCGTACTCCTCAGGAAAGTGGGCACCCACGTTGCAGCACGCCCACTTCGTGCCGGAGAGTAGTCCGAGGTCAATCAGGTGTGGGTGGTTGTTGTCGGGACAGGAGGTAAGCCCTTTTGTCTTCATAGTTTTGGTTGGACCATAATAGGTAACGCCTCCATACGTGAAACCGACCACGAATTGATATTCTTCTGGAGTCTCGGTAAAAAATAAATCTGGATATTCAAACGAGAAAGTGCCTGTGTCGTCTTTGCTGAAGGTTTCTTTATTGATGAGTTTACCTTTCTTGGTGATATCTGCATAATTCAATTTTTCGTTTTTATCGAACACATAGACGTAGTAGTTGATGTCAGATTTCAAGTTTTTAAATCCATTGATTTGCCCCTTAATAATGGGATTGCCCGTATTCGAGTATTCCGTCACATCTTCTGTGGAGATGCTGAAATAACGCTGCTTGGAATTTGGATGATTGGTTTTAGGGGTACCAATAGTCGGTTTCAAATCTTGACTTGCAATAAAAAAATAGCTTCCTAATTCATTCTCTACTTGTTTCATTGCTTGCTCATGTGTCTTTCCTAATAACATATTATAAACATAATATACCAAATAATCTGAATTATCTTTATAGCTTGATCTTGGTATGTATCCGAAGATAGTATTATCTAATAGATAATCTGCCAATCCATAGCTATAGCAATAGCTGCCAAAGACGATTGCATTACTGCCATTGAGAACATGAGATAATAAAGGTGGTTTGATAATAAATACTGGGGAGGCTCGTTTCTTTACGATAAATCTGTTACTTTCTTTATGGTAAAAATAATATAACTGATATGCTCTCTGATTTATGCATATGTTTTTCCTATATTTTTCCTTTTCTGATATTGCACTTACATCATCGACGATGAAAGACCCTTTATCATCTTCTATACCATGTGTTTGCGCAATAAGAACTAATCCATAGTCAGGGAAATATTCATCAAGAAAAAGTAAACTATGGGAAATGGTTTTTAATTCCAAATTAACAGGAGAGGATGTGATTTCATTTCTTAATCTTTCATATTCCTCGATAGAAAGATCTCTATCATATATTATGGGAAATAATTTGGCTAAATAATCATTAATTGGATCGAGTTCAAATTCTTTGCGGAAATCATGTCCTTGAATGTACAAAATCTTGTTTTTTAATATTTCTTCATTCTTTTCCGAAGATACATCAAAAAATGGGTACTGTTCATCATATTCGGATACCTTTCTTAGTTGTTTATTCTTTTCTTCCGATGCATCATATTCATAAAAGAATGACATATCTTGGAAATCAATGATGAAATCCATACCATTCTTAAACAAGACAGAAATGAAGTTATTATTTTCATTGATGGTCGCTTTTTGGATATTCTCATTTGCATTCAGCCAAGTTAGCAAATTAGACTGAAATGCATTTAACTCTAATTCGGTCTGCTCATTGATGAAATTGCTGATTTCCTCAATCTGTGCATCAAACTGTTGCACGTCTATTCCACCCATCACGATGCTGTCTATACTGGCTATTGGAATTTGGTAATCACGGTCGATAGCATGGAAGATAGAGGTTTTGTAATCAGAATGAAGAATGCTGTCAGCATCATACATGGAGTGATTGAGGGTGTCGATGTTTGATATAGGGATAGAGACCTTTTTCCCTCTGCTATAGACTTGAAGAACCTTTACCACGTCATCGGCAAAAACTGCCATGATGGATATTGCAAGCAATATGAAAATAGTAGTTTTTCTCATTTCTTTGTGAATTTACAGGTTTTACCATTGACACTTAACACATAGATTCCCTTTGGAATGACATTGAGGGGTAGACAAACTTTGCCGTTATGATGGGTGAACTGAACTGGCACACGAATACCATCAACGGTATATAAAGCAATGTTATCGGTCGTTTTCACACCATTGAAAACGAGTTGACCGTTTTCCCGTGTGAAATTCTTTTCATTTTGCGGCAGGGCGATACCTGTTCCATTGCCCTTGTAGGAGAAGCGGCGAATGTCACTTTGGGCAAATTTCAAGTCAGCCACGGTAGATGTGACAAACACCGAGTCGTTTCGAAAAAACACATTGGGCTTGGTAAACAGTTCCACATCAGTTGTCGTGCCATCAGGATGCCATAGTACCAACGTGACATTGTTTTGTGCTTGTACATGGAGAAATGTTCCCAGCAACAGCGAAATTATTAGTAATTTTCTCTTCATAAATATGATTATTCGTAATATTACACAGGATAGTTGTTTTCCTCAAACAACGTTACAAAGTTACAAAATAATCATTGAAAACGTATCTATTTCGGGTGTTTTTTAACCAAACCATTTTTACAAATCCATACAAATCTTTTTATTTGCGGCCTATTAAGTTGTTCTATCCATCAATAATCAATAGTGGATCAGAATCCAGGAACAACGATGTTGATTCATTGTTGTACCGTCTTTGTACCCCGTTCCCTCCAAACGCATAGAAATCAATAGTGCAACACAATTGGGGGACAACAAATAGTTGCCAATGATTTTGCCATGCCAAATTTTTCACTTATCTCGGTGCTGTGATTAAAGACAAGCAAAAATCATCAATGACATGGCAAATGTAAACAAAAAATCTGAGAAAATCACTCCTTTCGGTGGATTTTTTTTCATGGAATAAAATGATAGCATAAGTTTTTTTTCGCCATTTCCATTGACAGTTGGGAATGGATTATCAAAAACAATTATTCAGTCTGTACAAACTCAAAAAAGTCTTTCTTGTACCGTCGTTGTATCTCTGTCATTACAAATACCTAATAATCAATAGTGCAACACAATTTAGGAACAACTCTTTAGACACTTTTCTTACGTCAAGCTCACGTTATGTTACATAACTCATCAAAACGCTCATTAACCCTGACCATCCATTCTGGCAGTGTCTTCAAAGCCTTATATACCAAACTGTCTGGCTAATGTTTATAACTATTTTTAGCTAATCTTTCTTATCTTTTCAGTGTCCGTCTCCTTTTTTATGTCGCTTTCATCTTATGGCATTCAAGTCGGAGTTTCCATGAGCTTTTCCAGTGCAAAGGTAGCGTGTCCTCATGACACAGCAAGTACCACGTTGTTATTTCCATACAATTTTCACAGCAGCCTTCCACTTTTTCAATAATGACTGAAAAAGTGGTATTCCATTAAAATTGCCAGAAAATTCCTTGCATCTGTCATCTGCCCAGGACACACAATTACCAGCACAGAAAAAGTCTCAACCCCGACAGGATGTGCCGATGAAAAAAAAACTCCATTGCAGGAGCCGGACTTCAAAAAGAAATAAGTCTTACCCCCTCTTGGAAATCCGATAAAAACAACTTAAAACCCAGTAAACATGAAAGTAATTTGACAGACACCATCAGCAGTTTCGAGAATCGTCTCTGCCATTCAGGACTTCAGATTCAACTTCGACCGTGTGGGCATGAAAGGCTCATACCGTAACGACCCCATCTGGATTAACACGCTCCATGCCCCGATTTACAGGGCTATAGGCTATGTAATCTATTACCGAGGTTTTTCCATCAGCGTGGACTTTGAACTTTGTGAGATTACAATCGTGGAACATAATTAAATCATTATCAGATATGGAAAAATTTAATAACATGAGCATTAAGGAATGGGCTGTGTGTGACCGCCCGTCCTCCAAGATGAAAGAACGTGGTACAGAGTCAATGACCAATGCAGAACTGATCTCCATCCTTATAGGGAACGGTACGAGGAAAGAGAATGCTGTGACCATCGCAAGAAAGGTTCTGACACAATATGGAAACAGTCTGAACGAGTTCGGGAAGGCTACCATAGAGGAACTGAAGGAAATGGAAGGCATCGGTGATTTCACGGCATGCCGTTTGATGGCTGCCATAGAGTTAGGGAAACGCAGACAACTTGAATCGGCAAGACAACGTCTGGACATTTCCTCTCCAACAGCAGTCTATAACCTCATGCACCCTCAAATGATGGACTTAGAACACGAGGAGGCACATGTGCTATTACTTAATCAGAATTACAAACTTATCAAACAGGTAAGGCTCTCACAGGGTGGAATAACAGAAACTTCCGTGGATATTAGGGTAATCATGAAGAATGCCATCCTTAATAATGCCACCGTTTTAGTGCTCTGCCACAATCATCCAAGTGGAAATACAAGGCCGAGCAAGGAAGATGACCGGTTGACAGAAAAAGTTAAGAAAGCATGCGAAATCATGCGTATATACTTCAACGACCATGTGATAATAACAGACGGGAACTACTATAGTTATGCAGAACAAGGGAGAATCTGAAAGATAAAAGAGCGGCATCCTTGTGGTGCCGCTCATTCTTCCTTATTTATGATTCCAGTAGTTTTTCGGGCTGGCCGCTGTCCTAGTAAAAAGTACAGCGGCTTGACTGTCATCTATAAAACTCCTATTTAACGCTTTTATAACCTTTACCGCAAACTCCATGGAAGAAGAGGCGAGACGCTTCGGTATAAAGATTCCATGGACGGAACTTTTTCACACTGAGCAAGTTTATCCAGTATTCTATGATACGATTTACGCCCCAACCCTTAAAGACAGAGCATTGCGGATTTATATCGGACTTCCGCTTTTTCTTCTTCTCTTCCTTGAGTTTCTCATGGTTTGTCATTCCTGTCTGCCTTAAAACCGCTGGCACGCCACTGGCTCCGACCTTGTCTGTTCATCCCTCGTTCTGTAACCTTCCACTGCTGCTTGCCTCTTGGATGTTGGCATCATGCAACATCGCTGTTCCATTGCCATTCATGATGAAAGACAGCTGACCGTGCCGTTCTTTGACTTTCCATCAAGACCCGTGGCAACCGACAATAGCCTTTTCGTATTGACGGCGCATCATTGTTACTACAACCTATCTGTCATTGTATGTCTTCAAAACATTTTTTACGAGGCGCTGTTAAACACAATATTCCTTTGCAAAGGTAGTCCAGCGGTGCTCGACAAGGGCGCTCTTCCAGATTTACTCGCAAAAATTGAAAATAAATTAGGGGCAGGTTTGCCTTGATCCTAATTTATTCAAGCCACTACTGGTTAAATTTTGGCGGTAATCCCTTGCTCTATAGCACCTTTTCCTGGTTACTCTTTTTGGCAACGTAAAATTTAGTTATTAACATCTTAAAAAATTATAGTTATGAAGACAAACAACAATTTCCAGATTTCAGGTTTCGTAGTAAATGACGCTACCATCAACCAGTTCGCCAAGGCAACAGTTGCCCGTTTCGGTCTCTCAATCGGTCGTCTTGAAAAGAACGGCGAGAAGGACAGCCGCGTTTCTGCCATCATGAATATCGAGGCATGGAAGAGCAATGAAGCATCCGATGCCCTCAACATCCTCACCAAGGGCAAGCGCATCGCAATAGAGGGCTACTTCAAGCCCGAGGAATATACCGACAAGGACAGTGTGAAGCACAACACCGTGAAGCTCGTGGCCACCAAGCTGGCAGAGGTTCAGAAAGAACAGGAGGACGAGCCCTCCGAGGAGAAACCCAAGGAGACGAAGAAAAAGGGGAAAAAGGCTAAATAGCCTTCCCTTCTTACCGCAACAACGCTCCGGCCTTCAGGGTCGGGGCGTATACGTTAGTGGGAATCACATAAAAAAAGTCAAAATCGGGAAAAAAATGCTTTTGACGTAATGATTTGTAAAATTGATGATATCTTTCTTTTTTTTCTGAATTATAGTTTTCTGTTTGTTTCTTACGCTTGTTTTCTTAAAGAAACTATATTGATTATTAATATGTGTCAATAATTCAGAAGGTTATGAAGAATGAATATCATGTTTTGCGCGAGTTCGGGATAAGGAATCAGGACAACTCCAACTGCCTTGAGTGCACGATGTTTGCCTTGTCCTTGAGGGAGTTGGGGAGGGCAAGCTGAGTTTTTTTACGCAGTTCTTCTTAAAGGTTCCTTGACTATTTGTCAATAATGCAGAAAGATTCCGTAACTTTGCCAGCGGTAATCATGGGCTTAATTATTGTTTAATTCTTTATAAGTAACTGATAATCACGTATAAAGGTACAAAAAATATCCTGGTTTACTAATTATAAGAGAACTTTCTTATCCCGAGCTCGCGAATGTTTTGTTCTACGATGGTGTGCATCATGAAACACCCATTCATCCAAACACAAGAGGTAGTATAATCTTTATCTAAATGTGTTATGAAAGGCGAAAACATCGACAAATTCTGGGTCTCCGCATTTTCTCTTTTCCTATTGTTCCGGCATATTCCCGATAGCTTTCAAAAGAGGACTAATAACTCAATAACTCGTTCCTTGTAATTCTGAATATTGTTCTTTTGCCTAAATGTTAAAGCACAGGCTTTTCGCCAAGGTCTGATTATGGGCTTACCTGACATAATTCTCTTAATAGTTCTGTTAATCTCGCATCATATTGTTCATCTTCAGTCATGTCAAGACCTAGTCTACCCCTTAAATAGATAGGAGGTGTGTTAGTCCAATCTCCTTCCCTCAGAACTGGAATAAATTTTCTGGTTGGAACATTTTGGTAAATTTCAGCTGTGATAATTGAGGTTTCATAACCAACACCTTTTATTCGATTGTTACACCTGTCTCTATAGTTATTGGTCAGAATAATCAACACCCGTTCGGAATTAGTGACTGACTCTTCCATAAAATGAGTCGATTCGGCACCGAGTTTCAAATCCCACTGGTCAAGAATAACATCCACGCCATTTTTACGTAAATCCGTGGCCAGATTTTTTACCCATTTTTTGTGTTCTTCATTGTCCCATGAATATGATATAAATATTTTACTCATAATTGTTAAATATTTAGTGTATGAAAATTAAATATTTCGATTATTTAGGATGATTCATTGTCTTTCTATGACAATATCTCATGAACCAATTTGTCAAGTTTCTCCTCATATTTGTCCTCCTCCTTGAATTCCAAATAATAGTTGTCAATGAATTGTTCGGGGCAAGACTCATCTTTTGAACCTTCCCTCAATATTGGAATAAACTTGTTTTTGGATATGTTTCTTTTATGTAATATTTGTGACCTTATAATTGAATATTCATAACCTACCCCCCCTCTTCGTTGTCTGTCTTTTTTTTATAATTTGGTGTCATAATACAAAGGACTCTTTCAGCATCTAATATTGATTTCTGCATAAAAGAGGTCAATTGATCACCTAAACGAAGATGTTTTTGATCGAGAATAACATTTATACCCTTGCTTTCAAGGTCATCAGCTAATTTTTTTACCCAGTTCTTGTGTTCTTCACTATCCCAAGAATAGGAGATTGCAACACGAACTTTCATAATTACAATACTATCTTCAAAAATGTTGTCCCTATTATTTATAGAGTAAGGTAGATAAACATTTTTTACAGGACAACCCCAAAAAGCCCCCCAACCGATGTTTGTTACGCTGTCGGGGATTTCGATGGAGGTCAGTTTGGAGCAGCCTTCGAAAGCCAAACTACCAATGCTTGTCACACTGTCGGAGATATTTATGGAGGTTAATCCTAAGCAACCTTTGAAAGCGCCATCCCCAATTTTCTTAACACAATTGGGAATTTTCACGGAAGTAAGTCCAGAGCAATCATAGAAAGCCGTTTTTCCAAATTCCTTAACATTGTTTCCAATGGTTAAAGAGGTTAAACTTGTACAGCCAGAGAATGCGAAATTATCTATGATGATCACTCTTTCGGGGATGGTGGCGCTTTTAATGCTTTTATTTTTAACCCCTTTGAGGATAGTGCCAGATTCGTCGAATAAAAAAATGTCATCAGTCATAATTGAAAAACAATTTTTGCAAAGTTAAATAAAAATTCCATATTTGCATATTTTTTTCATTATATCACTTTCACCATCAACTTCCTGAGTGCAAAAGTCGAAGGATAAAAAATATATGATATATACTTTTTTACGTATAATTTTGTTTCATCTTTCATACAGACCTAAAAATGGCAGGCTATGAAAAAAAGCATGCAAATTCTTGATTAATTTACTAATAAAGTTGCAGAAAAAGCTCCTACCAAGGAGTATTTGACATCAAGGAGTGTCTCATGCGGCTATTCAAATACTTATAAATCCAGCACAATTATGTGTTGCTTTACCATTTTAATATGTATGTGTATTCTGTCTCTGGATTTTGCATAATTAGACGATAGGATTGCGTTTCCTCATCGAATTGAACATTTTTTACAAAAGTTTCGTGAATACTATAAAGTCCCCTTTTATATAATTTCGCATCTGGCGCTTTGTCCTGATATTTTGTTACTATATCATGGATTTCTATATAACTATCATTTTCCGAATGCATAGCCCATTCCCTAAGTTTGCTTTTTGGCGATTTCAAGTCTAAACGATAATGCATAGGAACAATATCTCCCCTTTTGTTGTCTTTAGGAAGAGGATATGAAAAAATTATCCTATTCTCTTCGTCCATTTGAACATTCTCTGGTAGCGAGACTAATCTTGATGAGAGTTTTGCACTGCTTCTATCGTCAAATTGAGGACACATCTTGAAATCATGCAATTTTATAGAACAGACTAAAATACACCTATATGCTTCATAAGAATAATCCTCATCATTTTCATCGATAGTCAAGATTGTATGAAAAAGTATGTTGGTGAAATCATAATTCTTATACCTTTTGTCTTGTATCAAATTAAAAAAAGAAGGGATTTCTTCTTGCTTAAAATTCAATCTCTCACCTAATTCCGAAAGTTTAAATTTTTGAATGTCGTAAATTCTCCGAATCAAGTCATCAATAGATTCTTGATTTGAATTTAACGAATGTACAGAAACCCCTTGGAATATTTTGGGCGTTATTTCATTGGCATTTATCGTTTTGTTACCATCACATATGCTGACAAAAATGTACTTATCTGGGGATTTCTTATAATCTTCCTCAAAAATTGCACATTCTTCGCCAACTCCACCATAATTATTATCAGCTCTATTCTTATAGGTTTTTGAAAGAACTATAATAACTTTGTCGGAAATGAGTGGACCCTTTTCCATATATTCTTTAAAATTGACAGAAGGGTGAATATCATTTTCGATTTCATCCAAATAAGGAATAATGCCAAAATAACGCAAATAATTAGCAAAACTCAAAATAGTTCGTATCGCTTCATCATTTTCTCTTGCATAAGATATAAAGACTTTCAATATATCCTTATTCGCTTCTACATGTCCTTCGTTATTCATAATTTATACTATATTTATTCCGTGATCTTTTTAAGTAAAGAAATGATTTTATTTTGTAAATCTTTTAATGAAAGAGATCTGTCTCCCAAATCATTTAACAAGTCTTTATAATCTTCGTAAATTGTGCTGCCAGAATTTATTTCTTGAATCTGCTCTTCCCAAAGTTCTTTAGACATATATCCTGTAGCTCCTACAGGAATCAAATAATTACCAAGATCCTTGGAAATCTCATACTCTTGACGAACTCCATCAGAAAGTATAAATTTACCCGTGTCCCTGTCAATCTTATTTCCTAAGAAAAACAGTGTGACACCCGCTAAAGAAATCATTTCTTTTCTATATTTTGGCCATGCATCCTTTTTATTCATAAATCCTTGAGGGAATGGAAATACAATTAAATTCCCGTCAATAGGTTTATGTTCCTTATTTAATTGCTCTATAGCTCCGGAAATCACCTCGTTGCCAAGTCCTAGACCATAGCCCGTAACAATACGAAATCCATGTTTAATAAAATCTGCACAGAGTATTCTAACAAACTGTTTGAATTCATGTTCATCGTATGGGTCATACTTCACTGCTGCGCCAGAAATAAAAATTGTTCTGCGGAGATAACGATCTTTTATTGCTTGTAGTATTTCTGTTATTTCTTTATAGTCATCTATAAAAACAGTCTTTATTCCATAATTCTTTAAATCTTCAACAAATAACTGTTGGATTCTATCACGATTTTTGAATTCCTTATCATCTTCGTTTTTATTCTGAACTACTCTTTTCAAAATGTAATAGTGGACGCGCTGGTTTTGCTGGTATAACATTCGAGCATATTTTAAAACATATCGGACATTCGGATCATCAAAACTGAGCCCCAAAAAAAGAAATGTTTTGTTGGCCAAATCGTAGCCAAAATTATTAAGAAAAGCCTTATGTGTCCGAGGGTAATTCTCAAACTGGTCACGTGTGAGAATTGTCTTGTCTGGATTATCAACATCACCATGCATTTTGTAGACACATACATTACAGTTGCTTTTTGAAATTGCCAGACGTTCTGGAAGTGACTTTACATCACAAACTTTACCTGCATTTTCCAAAGAATTCTCTATAAGCTTATCAAAATTGGTAGTCCAATAGGTATCTATAGGCAAACTAGATAGAATACGGTGATTCTCTGTAGAGGAGGTTGATGTCGGGAAAGAATTAATTATAGTTCTACTTAATTCTGATGTATTTCGATTCTCATTGACATAGTACTGTGCAAGGTCAACAAAATTTGTAGTATTTGTAATACTTACCCCCAATTCTGATGCAACATCATTTAGAAGCCCTGACCAGTTAACAAACCCAGCTCCAACAGAAAGACCAGCCCCAGCAAATATGGCAGCACGACCTTCTTCAATGGCTTTACTGTATTTCTTTATAAGTAATGCTTTGTTCATAATAAATTAAATCTAAATAATACTTAAAAATGAGTATACGAAATGCCATCTCATTGGTAATCAGATAGAAACTGACAAACATAAGGCAATCAAATAAAAAAAAAGAACTCACACTATGCAAAGATAGCCATTTTTCTGATACCAACCAAGTTATTCGAAAAAAACTGTTTACTGAGTGGGGTAAACCTTCCAATTGAGCAAAACCATTAATGATAAAAAATATGGGTCTTCCAGGATTTGGAGTGATGGTCTTTAGTTATTGAAAATCAAAGACTTGTACAATTGGATCTATTCACAACCCCTTTATATACGGAGATTTATTATCACAAATTGATAATTTGTAATACAAGAAAACCTATAACTTCTATATGTATTTTATTATGTTTAAACTCATTATTAATGAGAAGGTTATCAAGAAAAACTTGTCTTGAATTTTAGAGTATCACTCATACATCATCACTCCAAATGTCGGATGGACCAAAAATATCCAGCAACTTTTTAAGACTCTTATCATAATCTTCATCATTTCTGAAATTAATGAATGTTAAATCAGACAATTCGTTTGGTCTCGATTCTTTTAGTTCGCCCTTTCTAAGTATCGGTATAAATTTAGATCTTTTTATTCCATTCTTTATTTCATTCGCTCTTTCTTTTTTTATGATAGGATATTCTTCACGTCCTAAGACACCATCTCCAGTTTCTGCCTTCCTCTTGTATTCAGGAGTCAAAATGCAGATTACCTTATTGGCATCACGTATTTCATTAATAAAAGCCGCGTTGGAATCTCCCCCCTTTAGTTCTTTGTCAAGAATTACGTCGACTCTTTTATTAAGATCACTTGCAAATTTCTTAACCCACGCATTGTGCTCTTCATCAGCCCATGAATAGGAAATGAAGACCCTACTTTTGACAACTTCAGTGATTTTATCAAAGGAGTTCTTTTCATACTTGGTCGCTTTGGGGAGATAAACCCTACTAATAGGACAACCAGCGAAAGCATATTCACCTATATGAACAACTGATTTGAGATTATCTATTCTTACAAGTCTTATACATCCCATGAAGGCATAATTTCCAATATCCGTTACACTGTCTGGAATATTGATTGTGACCAGACTTGAACAATTGTAAAATGCATAATCTCCAATACAGGTCACATCTTTAGGAATGGTGGTTTTTTTGCAACCAGCTATTAGAGTGTTGGTAACAGTATCTATGATAGCATTACATTCATTGCGTGAATCTAAACTAGGATTATCTTTATCGACTTCAATTTTAGAAATGTCAATACAGTCTCCGAAAATACTTGTTTCTATATTTGTAACACTATCAGGAATAAAAACAGATTCTAAACCAGCACAATCTTTAAAAGCATATTTACTTATTAATCTTGTTCCTTTTTTGATAAAGCATTCTTTTAAATCCTTATTATCCGCTTTAACTAAATAAGTGTCAGCATATCTTAAACCATCTTCTTCTTTTGGAAGATTGGTGCAGCCTTCGAACGCCCATTTTCCAATGCTGGCCACACTGTTGGGTATGTTAATTTCTTTCAAATTGAAACAACCTTTAAAAGCATAATCTCCGATTCTTTTCACACTGTTCCCAATGAAAACGGAGATTAAATCTTTACATCCCGAGAAAGCATGATTCCCCATTCTCGTCACGTAGTTTGGAATCCTGATAGAGGACAAAGCTGTACAATCTTCGAAAGCCCCATCCTCAATTATCGTCATACTATTGGGGATTTTAATCGATGTCAAGCAGATACAATTCTTGAAAGTTTCATTCCCTATACTCTCCACACCCTCAGGGATAGTGACGGAGGTAAGTTTTTTACAGCCAGAAAAAACATTATCTTTTAATGCTTTTACTCCTTCTGGAATTATTATGGAGATCAAATTATCACAATTTGTGAAAGCAGAATTGCCAATTTCTTTTAAACCATTTTCAAATGAAACAGAATTCATTTTTCTGCAGTTAGAGAAAGCATCTTTTCCAATTATTTTAACATTGTTGGGGATTTTGACAGATAATAAAGAATGACAATACGAAAAGGCAGATTCACCTATGTTAGTTACGCTTGCTCCAATGGTAACAGATGAAAGGTTTGGACACCAAGAGAATGCAGCCTTTCCTATGCTAGTCACGCTGGAGGGGATAGTGACACTTTTAACGCTTTTATCTTTTATACCTTTAAGAATTGTGCCTGATTCGTCAAATATGAAGATATCGTCATTCATGGCTAGTTGAATTGATTTTACAGCAAAAATAAGAAAATAATATCAAAATTGTATATACATCCTTCTTTTTTCTCTTCTTTTTATGTTATCTACTTACACCGTGTGAAGGAGAAAAGACCAAATAAGCCCATCTGCCCTTGTTTTAATCAAGATAATCCCTGAATTTTGTACAGAATGGTACAAAACACCCTAATGAGGAAACTATTAATGTTATAAAATATCTAACAACAATTTTTCAATACTATTATCGTAATCTTCATCATTTCTGAAATCCACAAAGATAGGGTCTAATAATTCGGCTGGAATCGATTCTTTTTCTGAGCCCTTTCTTAATATTGGTATAAATTTAGATTTCTTTATTCCATTCTTTTTTTCATTCTCTCTTTCTTTTATTATGATAGGATATTCTTCACGTCCTAAGACACTATCTCCAGTTTCTGCCTTCCTCTTGTATTCAGGAGTCAAAATACAGATTACCTTATTGGCATCACGTATTTCATTAATAAAAGCCGCTTTGGAATCTCCCGCTTTTAGTTCCTCTCTGTCAAGAATTACGTTGCCTCTTTTATTGAGATCATTGGCCAATTTATCAACCCAAGCAAAATGTTCTTCATTATCCCATGAGTAGGAAATGAATACTTTAAGATTCTCAATTTTTGTCATTTTATCAAAAGAATTAGGATAATATTTTGTCTCTTTAGGAAGAATAACTTTCTCAATAGGGCAGCCATCGAATGCGTGCTCTCCAATATAATCAATATGGAAAGGAAAATCGATGAATTTTGAATGCATTTCAATATCTTTAAAAAAATCTGGAAATCCGATGGAGGTCAGGTTAGTGCAACCATAGAATGAATATCTTTCAATGCTACTCACTCTAAATGGGAAGGCGATGGAGGTCAGGCCGGAGCAATCACGGAAAGCATCATGCCCGATGCTAGTCACGCTTTGGGGGATGGTGACGGAGGTCAGGCTGGAACAGCCCTCAAAAGCCGCATTCTCTATGCTCGTCACGCTGTTGGGGATGTAGATGGTGGTCAGGCTGGAGCAACCATTGAAAGCCCTTCTCCCGATGCTTGTCACACTTTGGGGGATTGTGACTGATGTAAGACTAGAGCAACCAATGAAAAAATATTCCCCGATGCTTGTCACGCCATCAGGGATGGTGATTGATGTAAGGCTGGAGCAGCCAGCGAAAGCCCCGTGCCCTATACTCGTCACGCTGTTGGGGATGGTGACTGAGGTCAGGCTGGTGCAGCCAGAGAACATATTAAGCATTGATAATAAACAACTTATACACTAAACGGTAGAGAGGTGGATTGAGGGTTGGACAATGTCAGAAATAAGGAGGCAAAATTAACGTATTTAACCTTTGTTTTATTCAAATGCATAATATTATTTCCCAAAAGCCTCCCCAATTTTCTTCAGCCCAGCTTCCATCAGAGGTTTCATCGTCTTTCCTAATTCCAATGTCACCTCCTCAAATCTATGCAGTCGTTCAATCGTGTCTGACCAGCCAACTTCTTCCAAAACTTCCATTTGCTTCATGAAATCATGTTCTCGATGTGCCCCTGCGTTATGCCGTATCTCAGAAAGCACAGGTTTCTCCTGTTTAAAGAAATCAGCTAGTTTCTTCCTGGCAATTCTGGTCTTGGCCAACGCAGCCTCCGACAACAACCTTTGGGCTATATCTTGATACTTCTTTCCTGTAAGTTCATTCAAATCTTCACACCATTCATACATCATCACAGAAGCATCAACAGCAATCCTTTCCCTACTACTTTCATTCTTTTCAAAATACAGCAACTTCTGAATTCCTTTAGTCTCATACGAACACTGCTGGATTTGCGCTGCAACATTTAGTACGAGCTCATGTTCCTCAAAGGCACGTTTTTGGGTCATAAGTTCATGAGTATGCCACCCAGCAGCAATTCTCTCACCAATCAATGCTAATTGTTGCTGGCAATGCCTTATCTGTATTTTGAATAGTTCAAGACAATTTTTCTCCTCTAAACTGATTGCTTCTAAAGTTTCTTTTATCTTATCGCCATCAGTAGAGTTCATTCGCTGTTCTAAATAGAAATCCAAACATTTTTTCATAATTATTTCTCTCCTCCCTTCTTCAACTGCCCAATCAGATTCTCTATTCTCTCCTCAAACATCCGCTGTCCTCTTACTTCCATCAGCATCTTTGCCGATGGCCACTCTATTTCTATCCTCTGCAGTAACCATTTTACAATATTATCAGCCAGCGTCATACTACATTCCGAAAATACCGTCAACAATGCTACAATGCTCAGTATATTCTCCAGCATCACCTCATGCAGATAGTCCCGACAACCATCATCCTTTAGCTTCGCAGCCACCTCTACAACCACTCTAAACGGCACAGTAAAATCATCTCTTAGTATATATTCGTTATCGCAGCGCCGATACTCATGCAAATAGACATCCACCAAGGTTTTCCATAACGGGAATAAGCTACTATTCTCAACTGTCTGAATTTCAAACACCCTAAATAGGCAACATATTAAATACGCTTCCCGTCTTGCTTCTGCGTAAACCTGCTGGTAGTCCAAAATCCATCCCTGAAACCGCGTCGCAACACCATTTACAAATCCACCAAAATCCAAATCTGGACTAATTAAAAACATCAGCTTCGCAATTGTTCGCTGTCGTTTCTCTTCAACTTTTGATTTCTTTTCCATATTGGAAAAGTTCTCTTTCATCAAGCACCCCTTCAGTTTCTCATATACTTCTTTTCCATAAGCCTCATCATGATTTTCCACTGCCTTATTTGCCATCAGCAATAGCATATTCAGATTCAAATCCTTTTCTGATATTGATTTTAACTGAACAACTTTCGACAAGTCATCCCATATCTGATATATGCAGCGATTATAACTCGCGCTATACGGATTACTCAAGGTGTCATCTCTTAGCGGCTCATTGGTTGCCCATGCTAGAATCTTTTCAGGTTGCAAATGCAGTGCAAAACAATCCATGATTTCATGAATCATCACAGGCAGTTCTTTCTCCCATTCTCCTCTTACTGTTTGGCCTTCCTTTTTCAGTTCCTGTGCCTTAGGATTCTTATCATAATTTCCACGCTCATCATCATAACTTATCAGATGTCCGCATGCCCTCGTAAGCCATTCAAACCAATGATCCAAAAGCGACAGCACGAACGTATGCGGATAATCCAGTCGTCTAACGTCTATCGTCTTCAGTACATTGCAAAAATCACGATGGCTTTTTAAGCAATAACAAAAAGCCTTCTGCAAAGGTACGTAACGAAGGTTTAACAGTATCTCCGTCCATTTAGCATAGTCTTCTTTCTCTATCAGATTATGGCCAGTTACAAGAATAGCAGCAGGCAGTAATGTCAGCGATGCAACATATTCTAAACTTCTCAACTCCGCCAACAGTTCCTCGTCACTCCCCTCCGTAAATAGCCTTAAATAGTGTTCATCTGTTCCTGCATAGCTAATGCCTCCGGCCATTATCGTCTTGGCATCGATAATGGCTACCGGATTTTCAGCCACCTCCTCCGCCTCTTTACATATTTCCTCCTGCTCTTTTTCCCATTCTACATCTTTTTCTTGTGCAGAAGCCAGTTCTCTCGACAACATCATGGAGAGGTCATTATTTATAAACAAATCTTTCCTTTCCATTCCGTTTACTCAATTTTGTATGAAACACTCCCATCATTACACCACCCACGTAGTAAATTCTCTAATTCCATATGGGCACTATCAAAGAGTTTGATGATGCAACAAACTCTCGTACCGAACTCACTTAACGAGGAACCTATCTGCCATCCTTCTTCTTCCGTCAGCACAAATCTATCATGCAGGCGTCCTTGTCCTGTAATGCAATATATAGCAACATTATTCCCGTTCACATTTGCGTTAAAACTTGCTACTAAAGTCTTCAGTTCATTCTCTATATCATGAAACTGTTTTTGCAGGCCATGAGCAACAACCTCCAATTGTTCTTTACAGTTCACGATAGTAATATCAAGGTCTTTTTCGTTTGCCAATGGCATGATATATTCATTAAACTGGTCTATTGCAAAGTATGGGTCTGCTATCAACAGGTGTTTTTTTGCCTTTCCCAGCATCTTTTCCACATAGTCTTTGGCTTCTTTTCTATTTTCAGCCTTCTTGGTTGGGTCTCCATCAAAATATACAAACTCCATCCTCGATCGTTTTATCTTTGCCTCCTTTTCTAATATAGCTTCTCTCAGATAGTGTTCCAATCCCACGGTCTTAAGTGGTACCAGCGATGGCCGTTTCTTTTGACGTTGGTTTGAATAAAACGACATAGTAGAACCAAAGAACACTATACTCCTCAGGAAGAAATATACCTCACCTGCTCCATTTTCCACATCAAGGTCTATCCTTCTTGGCCTACTCCCCATTTGGACTAAAGCAAACGTCTGTCCTTTTGTCACTTGCTGGGTAAAAACATTGGGGGTACTTTGCTTATCAGTTACCTTTTCCGTCACTTTAACATACACATCTTCTTTGGTCGCCCCTGCCCGCCAGTCTATTTCACACCTCACTGCAGGCATCATTGGCACCGTCTCTACATGCACAGTTTTAATAGGGCTATAATGTACCACATAGATGCAACCAATATGTAGAGGATTGTCAGCAAGGTTGATACCAAGATACTTCTTTGTAAAAGAACCAACCTTGTTAAGGTTGATATTGTGTGTTCCCAAGAAATTGTACATCTGTCTCTGCAAATCAAACCAAGCCCATGTTTGTTGCACAGATTGCGACTCTGGCAGCATGTCGGTCACAGAATCTATGTCAAAACTTTCTTTTTTCAGCATGAATCCATGATTGCCAGGATCAGGATCTCTCCGCATATCCCCCCATAGCATTTCCACTTTGCCTTGCAACACCACGTGTGGCAATGGGTCGTCCTCTACGTTTGCAGTTATATCAACCTCATCAACATGCACACAAATATCAAACCTGCCATCGTTGTTAAAGTCTTTTCCTTTGGGATGCATGTGCAGCGGTGATGGTGTAACCATATCTGGCCACAACTTCTCAAACACACAGAACAACATATAGTCTTTTTTCGTCTGCGTGTCATCAAGTGTCACTATGGTTCTACGGTATTTACTCATCCTTTATCACCTGTTCCCAAATATCTTGTTTCATCGCCGTAAGAGGGCGCTTTAAGGCATCTTCCCTGTTTGGATATGTACCAAGAATATACCTTCCAAAGTCAAAGTCCTTTATCTTCAAATCCTTAAACTGGCTGTTGGTAGCACTTACTATACCTTGTGTATATATTCTGTTTCGCCATAGCAGTTCCTCCACCTCATCCTCATGCTCTGCGTATATTTTGTCTATATCAAAGATGTAATTGAAGCGTTCTGCCAATGTTCCGTTTTTTCTTGCCCTTACACGTTTGGTAGGATTAGCCTCATCACACAGGTATGGCTTTATTCCCTTACACTTTCCTTTGGTATGGAAGTCTATCACGTCTTGCGGACTGATGGCAAAACGTAGCGGTGCAGGATCTGGATCACCCTCCTCATAATAGATAGAAAAAGGCAAATCTCGCGTCAACTTACGCTTATTGCACGAACTGCAACATGGTTGCAGATTATAGAAATTTGTACATAGATAGGGATATTTCGACTTTGGCTTATTATGGTCCATCTCATAATAACCACCTAGGCGGGGGATAACTATTGCTTTCTTCGGACGTCCAGGTTTGCCTAACATTAACGTGAGTTCGATGAATTATTTTACAAAATAATTGCTTGATTATTAGGTAATTAGCGATATTTTTAGTAACTTTGTAGTACCACCCATAAAGTTGAACTAAAAGATATCGCTAATGTTTACCG
>Ga0247611_10004393_pt1 | contig 19599 bp, 22 predicted proteins | sample 177DNAGHGhighgp2_FD_192422 | JGI IMG/M metagenome (GOLD analysis project Ga0247611, IMG submission 192422) | Sheep rumen microbial communities from Palmerston North, Manawatu-Wanganui, New Zealand - 1770 DNA GHGhigh gp2 | ecosystem: Host-associated > Mammals > Digestive system > Stomach > Rumen...
TTTTAGAAAATTTTCCCTATAGTTGTATACAACTTTATCTTCTATCACACGCTATATGAACGAACAACCAGTTTCAATGAGAATCGAATGATTTAATTGTCATGAATGAACACTATCATTTTGGTTATCTTTAAATGAAGAAAATGTCAGAATTATCCAATTTAATACAGGTTCTGATATTATTACGAGATTAAGAAGATGGCTTGAAAATTGTACTAGTACTACATGTCCTGTTAATTTATTATTCAATCCATGAAATTCTTCAGAGCAATTCGTTTATTATCCTATTAGTCATAACCTCTGAATATTCGAATATTATAGAGAAGATGAAGTAAAAAAGAATAAAGAGATCTGGTATGAACCTCATTCATATAGGGCTTTTGTTAATCTAAAAACTATGGTTAATGAGTTCTATACTTCATTCAAATCTTATTTCTCTAATGTTAGTGATTTTTATATTTATAGTAGAGTTCAACGAGAAAGAAAAACATTACTATGAAAATTACAAGCATCTGAAAATATCGATAATTATAGTCCAGAACATATCCCATTCAGAATTTTAAAACAGATTTATAGTAACGTTATATTTGATCTTGAAGGACAGTTTGCTCATCATAATTTATATGATCTTAATCAAGATTGAACTCATGGTACAAGAAGGTATTTTTGAAATCTAGAAGAAGTATTAGAAAAAAATCATGTTACTGAAGAAGATTATGATTTACTTACAGATAAAAAGAAATTAAAGATATTACAAGAGATAGTATTCAATTATCCTAACTTTAAATGAGATGATAATATTGATAAATTTCTTTCATTTAAATTAGAGAAATTCTTAGAAACTTTTAATGAAACACCAACAGATCGAGAATATTATCCAACTGAATTCTTCTTCTCTCCAATAAGTGTTAAATGATGATATTTAGAATGCTATATTTGAGAAACGTATTGAGATTGTCGCCATATAACACTTCCAGAGATATCTGAATCTGTTTATGTTATTTTAGATTGGTTAAAGAAATTACGCAGTGATTGAGATAGTGATTTGGTAAATATCTGAAACTCTAAAATTGGGTTTAGTTTTTATCAAGACTCTAATGAGTTTTGACGCTCTAGATTCTTATTTACACAATCACTTTGAGGTAAATTAGATATCTTTGAAATAAATGCTAGTATTGCTCAAATTAAAATGGCTATTATTTGAGCGCTTTCAACTTTTGTTACTTTACCTCATTTTGATGAGGAACAACGGAAAGGATTCTCTAAAAAAGAGAATAATCGGGATTGGTGAGATACTGATTTAGATGATTTTTGAATCTTTTGAGGAGTTGATGAGTTATTTATTTATCAACATCTTGATAAGGTAAAAAATCATAGATATCAATCTCATCGTAATAGATTACCTATAGAAATCCATTTATTCCAAAAAGAAGAACAAAATGGCTAGTGAAATGAAAAAAGTCTTTAAAAAAAAGAAGGAAGATCGTATTGAGAAGCAATATTTTGAGTATGCTAAAGAATGAATAAGGATTTATATCTCTCAAGAGATTTCTACGTATTTTGAAAAGAAATTATTAGAAAATGCTTTAGAATATAATCCTCAAACTAAAAAGGAATATGAGAAAATCTATATTTCTGTTAAAGATTGTTATCTTGATTTTTCTAATCATCCTGAAAAGATCTATCCCTTTATTGTAAGTATGCTTGATTATCTTCATAGATGCTGGGTAATTGATAATCATGAGAAATTCTTTACAAGGAATAAGAATTATGAACATATGATTTCTGAATTGATTTGATGGAAGAGATTTAAAGTATATTTGAAATATTTGGCTCCTTATTTAAGACATTTTAAAATTAGGTATAGCGTTAATTGAATTCGTAAAGAATATAATAATCAGATTTTTAGGTATTTTGAGAAGTATTCTATTAAATCTGAAGATAGTTTAGTTTATAGAATTAGTTTAGGTAAACTTTTCTTTCCAGAATTGGCTGAATTTCCAGAGATATTAGAATGTATAACTGATGAAAAATATGTTAAGAAGCATATTATTCCATCAATAAAAAAACAAGGAACTGATATTGCTAGATGGATGAAAAAGGTAGAAGATGAAGAAAAAAAATTTATGTGTTAATATAATTATTCATGGATAATAAACTTTATATTAAATCAGATAATATCGATTATTGAGTTTGTATTACTTCTTCAGATCCAAGAAGTTTAGATGTAGCTCTATGAGGTCGAGATGATATGAAAATATCAGATATTACGATCATATCTTTTATGATACAAATAAATGATAAATGGTATAGAATGTCTTTAAATTATGAAAATTTGTATCTGTTTTTGGAGCGATGAGAAAAATGTATTAAAGCAATTACTCCTGTTTCAACAACGTTTGTGAATTACAGAACACCCATTCATTTAACTTATTTCCCGTTTAATGAAACTAGATGATATCTCAGTATTTATGAAGAAAATTTTCCTGTAAGTGTTGATAAAGCAGCAATTGAAAAAGATAATAGTAAAATAATTAGTTGAGAAATAGATTTATATAGAACAATATCTTCAGTTTTTAGGCCAATATTAAATAAGTTACTTGTTTCTCAGAGAGATGAGTATATGTATTTTTTTGATGCTATTAAAGAAAATCTTCAGTTATCATCTTATGAAACATTAAATTATTTAGAGAGTTTATCTAGTGAATCATTAGATGAGATGTTAAAAGATTTTCCTATCTATAATTGTTATCTTTACTGATGGGAGCCTAAAAAAGTTATTTCAGCAGTTAAAAAGCATTTCAAACAGGTGAAATGATATACTTATGATAGTTACATGAAGTTATTAATTAAAAAGAATTGGTTTTATGAATATATGAATTGAAATTTGTTATGAATATTTCCTACGGACCTTTTTAGGTATATTAGTCATAAAGAAGTAAAGAAAAATCTTAAAAATCCATATTTTTCATTGTTAGAAATGAAAAGCTGAGTTATTAGGTGAAGCTTCTCGTTTAATAATGATGATGAATTACCAATTTTTCTTTCATGTAGAAATGATTTAGAAATTATTCGTTGATGGTTAGAATCGCTCATTCCTAATGCTCAAAGTCCTAAGAATTTCGATAATAAATGGAGTGAAAAGGTTTTAAAATTCTGATGAGAGTTTAAAAAACCTGAAATAACACTTAAATTACGTCATGATTGAAATAATAAAACATCTACTTCTAAGAGAAAATATGTTTATAGTTATGATTCTATCGAAATAGTGTATTCTTTCCTTGGAAAAACTACCAAAAAATATTTTTCGAGGCCTTTGATGACCACAACTGAAATTATTAGATTTTTCTATAAAACAATTATGGAGTTTTTAACTTCTGAATATTTTATAGATAATTACAAATTACAAAAAGTTAAGTATTTCCCAGAAGATACTTCTTATGAATCTATTATTAAAAAATTTGAATCGAAAAAGATTGAAGAATATCTCTGAGAAGAGATGATATCATATATTAGATATTTAAAGAAAAGAAGAGAAAATTTTAAGTATGAAATCTCATAATATTATTCTTCATCATCTCAGAATTGCCATCTTAGATCATCTTCATCCATATCTAATTCATCTGCTGCTTCTCTTACAGATCTTCAGCTTCTAATTAAATCTTCTGCTAAATCTTCTTTCTCATAATCAGAAAGTTCTTCGTTTTCTTCCTCGAATTCTTCGAGCATTTCTTCATCGTAAGCCATTATTATTTTTTTAAGAATATAAATTTTATTCTAATCTTTTCGTCAACCTTCATCCTTATAATCGTCTATATGGTATTCTCTTCATGCTTCTCATTCATAGATATACCATGTATCTTCGTAATAATCATCATAATCAGTCCAATCTGGTGTGTTTCAATCTCTATCATAAAAGAGATCGTAATCATCATCCATTCTATTTCCTTCATTATCATTGATATAAGTCTGACTTCTTATATATTCTCTAGTAGAAACGGTATGTAGTGGTTTATAATCTATATCTCTTTTAGGTGGAAATTTTATTTTTCATTGTTTAATAGCTGCTTCATCTATTGTGTTGATTTGTTCATATTTTCAATTACTTCGAATTCACATATATCAATTATTACATAATCTCATATAGACATCAACTTTTAATCAGCTATAAATTCTGCATTCACTATCAGTTCATTTTCTTCGGTATGATAATATGTAATCAACTCAATTTCATTCATAATAATCAGGATCATAAAGTCTTTTATATTCTATACTTTTTTCATCTTTAATTAGTGTTGTGATATCTAGGACATCTCAAGTATTTTCTTGTATATTCGTATTTTCATCTACTCATGTTGTATTTACTGTCTCAATAACTCAAGTATTATTCACTATTAAATCATGATTAGATTTATCTTTTTTTGTATTATCAAAAAAAATAGAGGAAATACATACAATTAATATTATTATGAGGCAAAGTGATATGTCTTTTTTCATGTATTGAAATTCATTAATGATAAATTACCATTCATCATCATAATCATCTCTATCTTCATTGTATTCATCTACATCGGTATCATCTCTATCATCTATATATTCTTTAACTGTGTCAGTATCAATATCCAATTTATCCGCAATAACATCAGTATCATATCAGTCATCATGGAGGTCTTGGATAACATCTTCATTTATTGATCTGTTGTCGACATTGTCGACATTGTCAATTAAGAATGCATCGTCATCTATAATTCAATGGAGCATTGCGTATTCTTCTGGACTATGTCATGAGCTCCATCATTCTTGTGCCTCTTCAAAAGAGATGATTCATCATAAGTTTTCAACTTCTATTTTATAATTTTCGATTTCTTCGATTTCGTCATTTGTTAGTGTCATTGTTATATTATTATAGATTAAATTAGTTTATACTTAAAATATAGATTATCTCTTATTGTTTCTTTCACTTATAATCCTTCATATCCAATTCACTATTACAGGTCACAGGATCATTGCTAATATTATTTTTGTCATTGTTAGTAATAAAGTTTAAAATATTATAATTTATTCATAATTTCGATAACATCTGAGTCTTTAATATCAGCTTTTTTTGTTTTTTTATCTTTATTTAGATAATAAATAATAAAAATAATTCATCCTATAGGGATTCAAATTATTAATATAATTGGTAATCGATTTCAACTTGCTGCTGAACAAATTGCCCATAAGAATAAGATCAATAATCATAATTTTATAAGCTCTGATAAAAAATCAACAATGAATCATCAAACATTCAATATTATTTTAGCAGCTCATATAAATAATAATCATAGTATTAATCGCAACATTCTATATAGACAAAATACTAAAATATTATATAATTTGTATATAAATATTCGGTATGAGAAAATCAAGCACTTCGTAATAATATGTGCTATTTTTTTGATGAAATAATAGAAAATATTTATTTTACCAATCTGAATCAGGATCTATTTGATATTCATCAATAATATTTCATTTAAAGTCATATGTTATTCTACTAATTTCCTCGAAATTTTCATAGACAGATACTATTCTTTGATTTGCTTTATAATCATATTCTATAAATGTTCAGTTTCACAAATATTTTCAATCTTTATATTCCATTTCTTGGATTATTTCATTATTTTTACCGCCAAATACTCTTTGCATTCAATCCATTTTTCATTCATGCATCATTCATCAGGAAATAATTTCTCATCATCTTGAATAGTCTTCTCGATTTCATTCAAGAATTCAATTACTATATGTTCTTAGATTCTTTTTACCACCTTGTGCCCAATATTCATATCGAACTCAATCTTTTTCTCAGTTTACATAATTTCATTCTGATCTTTCGTCTGTGCTTTCATTTATATCTACCCATTTTCAATTTTTGATTCAGTTTACATAATTTCAGTGTGATCTTTCATTACACTTATCAAAATCATACCATTCTCATTCTTTTACTCAGTTTACGTATGTTCATTCTGTGTATTCATGGCCTTTATATCCATGTACAACATTTTTACAGACTCTTTTTCGTACTCAATCTTTGAGTCAGTTTTTGTAATTTCAGAATTGTCTTACAGAGGTTCGAGTGTGATCATCATAATAACCACTATTATCATAATTGTAACTATAGTAACTCCATTCTCATTCTTTTACTCAGTCTACATATGTTCATTCTTCTGTAAGTTCTCCTCAATATGTAATTGTTCGTTTTCCATCTCTCTTATTGTTCTTATATGATCCTTTCATTTCAGTACCTCATCCATTGTATTCCCATTCTCAATCTTTTATTCAATTTTTATATGTGATTTTAACTTTTATAAGTCAGTCTTTATATGCGATCCATACTCAATCTTTTTTTCAGTTTACAACGTTTCATACTATATTTAAATTTCCGTCGTATTCTTTATGTTCTCAATCAGGATATGATACTGTTTCAACTTCAACATTTTCGTTTATACATAATTTTCAACAGTCAAAAGAATATCTTTCAAATATTTTTTCTCTATGTTTTTCAAGTTTAGTTTCTTCAGATATTTCTTCATAAGTTTCTTCTTCATCGTCATCATCTCGTCATTCTCAGTCCCAATCATCGTCTCGGTCATCTTCTCGTCAATCATCATTTTGATCATCATCAATATTTTCTTCAATAGTATTTTCTTCTGTGTTATTTTCATTAATTGTTGGTTCTTCTTTTGTTCAACATCAATAAATTAGAATTGAAACTAATAATAGTAAAAGTATTGAGGCTTTTTTCATTTTAATTAGTTTTATGATTAAATAACAAGAAAAACTATAATAATATTTATTTAATTTTAAAGAAAAAAACTGACTCTACTTATCTCAAGCAAAGCCAGCGTGCAAATATGATTAACGTCACAGACATATTGTGATGTGAGTACTATACTGAATTATAGTTCTAATTTCAATATGCTTTTTTTACGATATCTTTAGCTTTATGGTCATATCTATAATACGTTGATTCTCATGTAATGAATAAGTATTTCTTTATCCATCTTTTAGGCCATTTTTCTCTATATTTAAGATAAATAAAACATTGTAGTCTGAATGGTTGTTTATAAAAAATCTCCATTCTTCATAATGGTCGTCATTCTGGTGGTTTTGGTTCTCGATATTCTATAGAAAGATATCAAACCATTATAAATTATATGAAATAAATCTGGATTTCTGGTTTTTTAGTAAGTTCAAACCACATTCTCATAGCTATAGCATCTGCATAATCTGGAGATCTATTAATAAGTTGTTTTATCTCTTCTTTAGTAAGGATTTGGAGTTTGCCTCATTTATCTGGATTCTTTTGTTTTATTACATCTAGTTCTTCTATTATTGTTTCTTTAGTATTATCGTTATCTACTATTAATCTCATTTTAGCTGAAGATATAATAGGTTCTAATTCAAAATAACATTGGTCTTTCAGATTTTTATAGTTTCTGATTTCTTTCTCTTGTTCTTTTAATATTGGTGAGGAGTTATTAATAAATCATTTACATCATAATTGATCTACTACTCATCATCAAACTCAGTCCTCATCACATAGGGTATGTGAATTCTTTATTTCATATTGTTGTTGTAATCATCTGATAATATTAGAAGTCTCGGTAGTTCTATTCTTAGTGAAAGAAAACACTCTTCCTATCCATCAATCCCAGACTATTGTTACTGTTTTATCATCTCATAATCTTGCGATATCTGAGGTAATATAATGTTCTCAACTTTCTCATGCATTGGTAAACAAATCACAGATATCATCGTATTCATAAAGTTTTGTAGGATCATCATCATATTCTCGGTTACCTTTTAGTAGTCTTTCTTTCGTTATTTTATCAGCTCTTTTCAGTGATTCTTCATATTTCTTATGATCTATATATGGGTTATCTTTGTATAATGAGGAGATAAAAACTCTATCAAAAGGCAGATTTCATTCTTTATATGGTTTAATGAAATCGTTATAGAGGTGGCATTTCATAGGGTTGCAGGTCATAATGATTTTACCTACTAGATCGTATTCTTTGATTTTTTCTGTACATCTTGATAGAATAATATCGATAGCTTTTCTTGATACTTGTTGTGCTTCATCTACAAAGCCATATGTGATTTCATAGGATCCTAATCGGTTGAATTCTGGATCTGATGGTTGTTGTTTTAATGGAACAAAGATGATTTTTGAACCGTTAAAATATTTTAATTCTTTGGTTTGAAGATTAAGCGTATAATCTGAACCTGCTATTAATCAATGATGATTTAGTACTTTAATTAGAGTTGTTAGAGTAGTTTTTCTTAAATCATCCCATTCTTCTCTTCATACTAATCGGACTATTCATTCTTTATTAAGACAGGTCATATTTATTATTTCACAGACACCTCGTGATTTTCATCATCTGGCTCAACCTCAATAAAGGATCTCTGTGATATTTCTATCCAAGAATTTCTTTCGAAGGACTTTCTGTTTTCATGTCAGTTGGACTTGTAGTTTCTCAGGTTGCATCTATTATTTCAATACAACTAAATCTTGGAGAATTATTAATTGTTATATCTTGAGATTTTTCTTTCCAATCTGGATTCCTATGTTTAAGAAATTCTAAAGCAGCTTTGAATGATAATTGAATATCATTTGAATTTAAAGCATCAAAGAATTTAGTTTTTGCTAATCACTGTGAATGTTGTCTTGCATCATCCATAGCGCCTCTAAATTCCTTATTTTTCTTATATTTTCTATAGTAGGCTTTAGTAGATATTCCAGCATAAGAACAAGCTTCTACGACAGAGAAATCTCTTTGAAAACAACCCTTTAATTTCGAGGTGACCTCACTCGAAATTGATGATGGTCTTCACACTTTTTGGACACTTTCTTGTTTATTTTCATCCATTTTATGATAAAAACGATTTAAAAATGTGACAAATTATATCTACAGTCCATCCATTACCTAACATTTTATATCTTTCAGATTTCTCTATTCATGAGGTATAATTGTCAGGTAATGTTTGAAGTCTTTCACATTCTAATGGTGTAAGTTTTCTGATTTTTCATTTATCTCGAATAAGGATCATTCAACTATGATATTCTCATGCACCTCTTGCAGTAAGAGTAGGAGATTTTGATTGAGGTAATAGGATATGTTTTAATGGATTCTGATATGATTTTCGCTTCTTAATATTTTCTATTTCTTCTTTTGATAGGAAGTAAGATTTGTCTACAAATGATTGCATAATATTTCTCATCTTAATGTTCTTATTAGAGGGAAGAGAAAAAGAAATCTGATTATAGCTATCACTATTACGTTTTCATACCCAGTAAACTCTTCTTCTATTTTGGGCTGATACTAAACTTGAATTAATTTCTATAGGTCTAATTCAATATAATTCATTAGAGATAATATCTATCCATTCTTTTTTCATAACTACGTTTTCCAATAAGAAGTATTTAGGCTTAGCTTCTTTAAGTATTCTTACATATTCAAAGAAGAGCTTACTTCTTCTATCTTCAAAGTTTAATTGTTTACCAGCAAAGGAGAATCATTGACATGGTGAACCTCAAATAAGTAAATCGATTCATTCATAGTTAGATCCATTAACTTTCTTTACATTACCTATATGAATAAGTTCTGGATTATTTCTTTTTGCTATATATTTAGCATATTTATCTATCTCTGAGGCATAATATTTATCTACTTTTATTCCAATTCTTTTAAGAGCAACTAATCAACAAGCCATTCAATCAAACAAAGATAAGACTTTCATTATTTATATTTGTATCATAATTCATCTAAATCTTTTTTAAGTAACTGTAATTCTCATTCATCTTTAGCAAAAACAATAAGTGAAAAGGCTGATTTCTTTTCTTCTTCATCTTCATCATCTGGTTCATCTTCTACTTCTCAGAATTCAGCTGGATTAAATTCTTCTGTTGTAAATTCTGGAAACAGATCATCTACAGTAAATTCTAATTCTCAGAAATTGAAGTCATCTAATTGTGATAATTCGAATTTTACGTTGGCTAAATCCCAGTCACTTTCGTTTAATTTATTATCTAGAATTCTATATTTTTTCTTTTGCTGTTCATTGAGTCACTCCAAAATATTACATGGTATTTTCTTTAATCAGAGCTTTTGGGATGCATAATATCTTCAATGACCGGCTAAAATGTTATTTTCTTCATCTATTACTATTGGTTGAGTAAATCAGAATTCTTTGATAGAATTGGCTATCATTTCTATCTGATTTTCATCGTGTACTTTGTTATTATGTTCGTATGGTTTTAGAATTGAGATATTTGTTTCAATGATTTTCATGGCTAATTAGTTAAGAGATAAATTACAACAATCTTCTGGGTTATAATTAAAATGTTCTTTTCGATATTGGTAATGTGATTCTACATCTTCACAGACTGAGATTTGAGGCTTTTTAATTTTTGAAATCAGATTTATTTTCTTTTCTAATGGTAAGTGGTTGTATCATCATTCTTTTAGAGTATAGTCTGAATAATCTATTTTGAATCGTTGTTTTATGAATCAATTCACTCTAAGAAACTCAACAATGATCTTATCACATTTAATAGTATTGATTTTATTTATCTCAATATATTGAGGTATAAAGGGAGATAAACGAATCTGAACATCGTATCATAGTTTTGCTAACTTTTCTATAGCAAGTATCCTTTTTGATGGGGGAGTGGCGTTTTCGTAACTTGCTGCAAGATCATCATTTGTTGAAGTAATGGTAATTTGGATGTGGGCTAATTTCGGATCTAGAACTTCAATATAATCGTCACGAGCAACTAAATCTGATTTTGTAACAATGAGATATGGCTTCTTATAGTGGTTAAATGCTTTGAGAACGTTATATGTTATTTTATGAATAGCTTCTACTGGTTGAAAACAGTCGGTCATACCTCATAACCTTGTTATTTGTCATTTTGGGATTTCTTCTGCGACAATTTTATATGCGGTTCTTAGATCTATGAATTTAGGATTATTCGGATGTCGAAGTCATCTAAAAGCTAGTAAAGACCTAGCATAACAATAGCTGCAGTTATGTGAGCATCATTGTCAGTAAGTATCTAAGCGGGTAGGGTAGTGGCATTTCTCTCATTCTCATCATCATACTGTATTATATAGTGCTCAGAATTTTTTGATAGAAGGCATATGAGAATTGGTTTATCTAAATTTTATTTGTTGCTGAATTATAAAAATATAGATCACTTGTAGCAAGTTTTTTTAATTATTGATTACTATTATTATTCTGTCAAAGAAAAATTTTATAATAGGCAGAATAGAGGAGTGGTAGTTTCTATAAAATATTTATGTAATACTACTCTATTATTACTATTTTATTGTTGATATTATTTAGTTATTGATATTGAAAAGCCAAAAATACCTAAGGTTATTTTTATTGATTACCATTGGTTTTTATCTGTTATACTGCAGCGAAACTGTTTTGTCAAAAATTGTCTTGTATTTAAATTTCGAACAGTTAAAATTTCGGATGTGATTAAAACCCAAAATAGAATGAAGGGCCTTTCGTTATATTAGTATTGGTTTTGTCAGGAATTTTGTACTTTGAATTGTAAGATGTACCGAGAATTTGAAATCCGTTTCATTCTCAAACCATTTTATTTTGTTGTTTAATCACAGAAAATGAAACTAGAAAATTATATTAACCGAATTAAAATAAATAGGCAATATGCGAAGTCTACAATTAATTCTTATACTAGAATACTTAAAAACTTTGATGAGTATATTAAATCTGTATCCTTATGAAAAAGATCTTTAGCTGACTCTGAATTGATTGATCTTAATGATGTGGAAAGTTGGGTTTGAATGGAGAAAGTTAAATGAAAATCTGCTAGAACTTGTAATTGGTATTTGATCTGTATTAGAGATTTCTTGCAATATTGTGAACGTTGTCATGAGAAAGTTCTGAATTATAAAGAGATTCTTCTAATGAAAGAACCTCCTAAAAAAGTTGATGCATTGAGTGAATCAGATTCAGAGAAATTACTCCAATATATGAAGGCTGATATGTCTAAGGATGAGTTAACTAAGACTAGAGATTATGCTATCGTATCTATTCTCATTTATACCTGACTTAGAGTTTCAGAATTATGTAATTTGAAAGTTGAAGACGTTAAGAATGAATTGCAGATTATATGAAAGAATCAGTCTCTAAGGTTGGTATTTCTTTTCCAAGAACATATCACTTTGTTAAGATTATATCTCTTTTTAAGAGACGGTCAACATATTGATAGTGAGTATCTCTTCTGTTCCCATGCTAATAATAGTAAATGAAAGCAGCTATCAAGAGCTGCAGTTGATAAGATAGTGAGAGAAGCAGGGATAAAGGCATGAATAACGGATCCTGTTTGGCCTCACAAATTGAGACATACTTTTGCTACTAAGCTTCTTAGAAGATGATGAAGTCTGTATTACATTAAAGAACTCCTAGGACATTCTAGTGTAGCTACCACACAAATGTATTTAACTGCTACTAACAATGATCTTAGAAGGACTCAAAGCTTACTTCATAAGTCTGTTCCTGAGGAGTTTAAAGTAGAAGAATTAACACCTGTACCTGAATCGATAGTATTCAAAGATAGGGGAGTATTCGATGCTTTTATGAGGTCATGCCAAATACCTACCTATCATAATTGAGTACCAAGTGATTATTATGCTTCACAAGTACCTACTTATTTTCACTAGGAAATAGCAGGGTAGTGATAGTATAGAAAATTAATAGATTTTATTTGAAGACACTCCCCCGTTTGGGCGTGTCTTTTTTTAACCACTTCTATAAAATAATATAAAAAATAAAAAAATAAATCAGAAATTTTATAAAAATCTGATCCATGATGAGGGAAAAATTTTCGAACAAATATAAATATGATGTAAAAAATTATAAGAGTAAAAAATGGAGAAAAACCTGTATGGATGCTAAAATATGCGTTTCAAATTTGTTAAAAAATTTACAAAAACCATCAGTTTTACCACCTTGATAAAAAACATGCGAGATTTTTTTCTCTCCCGCATTCCTTGATAAGACACTAATTAAGAACTAGTATTACTCGAACGTATTTTAGCTATTTTTAACAAAATGATCAAAAAATAGAGTTAAAAAGATAGAAAGCATAGGTAGTAATTGATATTTATCTCTCATGTTGTGCAAAGTAGAGGAATTGTACTGCTCTTGAACAGTAGTTAAAAAATCTGTACTTTTATATTGAAATTATGTGATTATTTTTTATAATAAAATCAATCTAGAGAGTTAAAAGATATTAATTAAGGAATCTGAAGATTTCTTGAAAAAAAGTAGTAATACTTTGCACAAGATACATTGTGCAAAGTAAATATATATGTTTTTTGAGGTATTTTATAAGTCCTCTATAAATACGTATTTTTAGATTACCTTTAAATCTATAAATATTATATAATGCAAACAAAACACAAAAATAAAAAAATTTATCATTAAAGGGTAGTCTATTTTTATTTTTCAGAGTAAAACTCCCCTCTAAATTCACCATAATTTTCCAAATTCATGTAAAAATAGAAAAATATAAGGTATAAACTAGTGTTTCTCATAAGAGAAAAATAAGCGATGTTTTTATTCAAAGTGAAACAATATACCACCTCGAACAAAAAACGTGTCTTAAAATTTTCAAAATTTTTCATTTTTCTATCATTTTTCATCATTTTTTATTCTTATATGATTTTTGATTCTCACACGAGTGCGATCAGATTTTTATAATTTTTTTTATCACTCTCATGTAATGATTTTATATAAACATAACATTTATTATTTTTTTATATTCATACATATCTTTACATATCAAAAATTTTACTAACAAAAACGGGGGAGTCTCGAAAAATAAAAAAACTACCCTAATCCTATCACCATTTTTTGAGAGTGAAGACTCCCCTTTCATTTTACTACTGAAAAATAAGAGGGATTTAACGTCCATATTGGTCAAATAATGAATAAAAATATTCTATATTTAGCACTTTATTTAGAACTTTAATGCTTACAGACCAGTGTATTTCAGTCACAGATCTTAAGAAAAATATGAACTCGTATATAAAAGATCTAAGAAAAGATAAAATCATTATTGAAGCCAATTATGGAAAACAAAATTAACAAGACTTTCTTCAATATATTCTCCGAACCTGTGAATTGTAAACAGAATTTAAGAAAAATGGTGATGGCTTACGCAGAATAAAGAGTCACTTCGTATACAAAAAGACTGACTTCATTTGGAGTCAGCTTTTTTTATTTTACTATAGAATTATCTCTCAATAAGGATATAATACATTTTGCTAAAATTTTTAGCACTTTCTTTTATTTCTTATTGTAACGCAAATGAAATCATCAACGCTAAAACGAGTGGCTCTATGTGTTCTATTACTCATCATTGGCGGAATTTGATGATACCTTTTGGCAAATCACCAGTTCCATAAAAGAGCAATAGAAGAAAGATTTCCACATAGACCTTATTATGATTCTATGTTTTTTGATCCAATGGCTGATTTTAAACATAGAGAAAGACATATGGAAGATATGTTCAATGATTTAGAAAAGGATTTTTATAAAGAAGAAAAAAATCTGGAGAAAAATTTCTGGGATAATTGGTCAGAATCTTTGGATGAATTAACTGGAGATTCTAATTCTCAATGAGCATTCCACTACTACTCAAACACGAATAAAAATTGAGAAGAATCTTCATACAATGTGAATGGGAAATGGAATGATGGAGAAAATGGTTGAACTATAACGATGAGTGGAACCAACACACAATGAAAAGATTTTTCATATTCATGAACTATTCATGACGGAAAATCTCAATGAACTTTGGTAGATGAAGAATGAAATAGTAAAGATTTAGACTTGGAAAGTTTGGATTTGAAAGAGATTTATGAGGATTCCAATAGTTTATCTGAATAGTAACTTACATTTTTAAAAAGGCTGACTTCGTTTGGAGTCAGTTTTTTTAAAATCCTCCACCACTTTGTGGTCCCCCTCCTTTATCAAGGAGGAAAAATAAGTCGCCCCTCTTGATAAAGAGGGGTTGGGGGAGATTTGTCTCTAACCCAATTTCTGCATCTTCAACCAAGCGATAGTGACTCTTCGAGTCAATCTACTCCCCTTCAATATTAATTATGAACTCTTATGAATGGTTGCTTATATTTTGTTTCAGTCCAAGATGCTTCTTCCCACATATAGAAAAAACGTCAAAGTGGAACAATATAATATCAATCTTGATTATGATCTGTTTCATCAGCTGTATCTGCCATTATTAATACATCATCATATACATCTTCACTCATTGTATCTATTCAAATTATTCCTTGCCAATGTCATCCGTAATCAACCCAATTTACTAATACAAATTCTCAATTATCAATTGCATCTATTATATAGTCTTCAAATTCATCTGGCTCGTTAAAACGATTATTATATCAAGTATGATAATCTGAAATAAGTCATAAATCTTCATAGAATTTAATTAGTCAATCTGGTACTGTTCAAGAAAGTACGCTTGTATTTGCTAACTCACAAATACTTTTTTCTGTATATCATGTCATTCAATAATAATTTAGTACAGATTGTGATAATGCGCAGGCACAAGAATATTCCTCTGTTTGTTGGTAGGTTTTAAAATTATTAATTATATGTAAAGTTCAAGAACTAACCATATTATAGTAGTCATTATTTGTATAGTATTTTATATCTGAATCTATTTTTTTTTGAATACATCATCCTAATATTGTGATTCATATTAAGGCCAAGATTAATAGATGTTTCTTCATAATTATTAATAATATATTAAAATATTTATATATAAATATGTTTAAATTACATTCAAATGCAAGATTACAACCCATACTCAAATTGATATAAAATTAAGGGAAAATTTTTAAGCTTCTCCCTTTTATTATTAACTAAAATTTGTCTTGAATTTTTGATATATTAAACATATTGTATTTGTTTTTTGTCCTGTGTAGGATTAATCATTTAATTTCAATATGGTTTTTTAAATATTCATCAATAAAAAATATTTGCTTTTCAATTTATATTTAGTATGAAATATACAGTTTACATAAATAATAGAACATGAAAAAAATCTGACTTTTAGCTACCCTTTTAATAGCTTGATTATTACTTACTGGATGTAATAATTCTACAAAAGATTGAGCTGATCCTACAGAATGAAAATCCTATTCAGAAGCTGTTCAAATATGTGAAGACAATGATTGAGAAGTAACTACTGATGAAATGTGAAATAATATCTGTCTTTTAAATGCACTTGATTGGTGTCTAATAGAAAAGATACAAAATTGAACATGTGAATATATTTGTGAATGAGATGATTGTAATACACCTGATGATTTTGAAGATTGTGAGCATTATTTCGATTGATGTAATCGATGTACATTACAAGAAGATTGAGCTTTTGTTTGTACAGAAGAAGCATGTAAAGTATATCAAGAAGCTTATTGTTGAGATGATTTATATGAGAAATACTTAGAAGCTATTAAAAAAAGTTGAGAACAACCTCAAAGAATAAATGATTATCAAGAAGAGACTGGAAAAGAAAATATTTTAGTTACTACAGAAGAACCAATGGATGTTAGCCATGTTATTAACCTTAAATTATGAGATAAAAGTTTTGATGTTACATTAGAAGACAACACTGCAACAAAAGCATTATTAGAGAAATTAAAAGAATGAGATATTGTAGTAAATGCTCAAGATTATTGAAACTTTGAAAAGGTTTGATATTTATGATTTGAGTTACCAACTGAAGATATTAATATTACAACTCAGTTATGAGATTTAGTCTTATATGATTGAAATCAGATTTCTCTATTCTATAATAGTAATTCATGGTCATATACTAAGCTCTGAAAAGTTCAAAAAATAACTGAATCAGATTTCTGAGATTGAGGTGTAACTTTGGTATTTTCACTACTAAAATAACTTTTATTTTTTACTATTATCTAAATGAAAACACGAAAAAGAGTTTTACGGTGCATTTTGGCACTTATCTTGATTGCATGAATTGTATATGCATGACTATTTATCCACAATGAAAACAAAATTAAACAAAATTCTGTTTACTGTGGAGATAAACTAAGACAAGAACTATGAGAGTTCCTTGAAAATGTTAGTATGCCAAATGCTACTAAATTAGATTGAGCTTACATTTACACATGAAGTGTAACCAGTGAATGAGTAAATTATAGATATTCATGTAAAGTTTATAGCAAAGATAATGTTGATTTAAATTTAGAACCAGTTAATGAAGCTTGTGAATGAGAAGCTTGTGGAATTACAGGGACTCCTGATGAAGAAGCTCAGACTTATACCATTATGTGACCAGAAAATTGATTTGATGAACAGCTTGAAGCTGGGAAATTAGTTTTGAGACAAGAATATGAAGACCATGCCGATGTTATCTTCATAGACCAAGAAATGTGGCAAAATTATGTTGATCCACATAAAATGATTTATTGAGATCAGGTTTCTTTTAAATGAGAACTTAATGGTACAGATTGAGCAGCTGGAACTCATTATTACAATGCCGTTAGTATTGATACATTGGAAGAATTATTTACTGCAAATGTGAATGATAAGGAGTGAGAAAAATCTTTGGTAATCGTTTTCTCTCCAACTGGACACACTAAGCAAATTGCAACTTATATCTCAGAAATTGAAGGTTCAGATTTAAATGAACTTATTCCTGAAATTCCTTATACAGCAGAAGATTTAGATTATAATACCAAAGATACTAGAGCGAACAACGAACAAAATGATCCTGACGCAAGACCTGAAATAGCTACTGAATTTTCTTTGGATGGATATGATAGAATTTATATTGGATACCCTATTTGGTTGGGAACTAACCCAAAAATTATATTAACTCTGATTGAAAAATATGATTTCTCTGGTAAAGAAATAGTACTTTTCTGTACTTCATGATCTTCTGGAATCGAAACAAGTGAAAATGAATTAAAATCACATGAACTAAATATCATTTGAAGTAAGAGATTTGCTCAAGGTGCAACTAAAGAAGAAGTTCAAGAATGGTTAGAAAGTTTATAAAAATCTGATTCATATCAAAAGAAGCTCCATAGAAACATGGAGCTTTATTTTTTTTTCTAAAATTATTATGTTATGGTAAGAAATGATTAATTTTATACTTCTAATTTTACAAATATGAAAAAATTCTGAATAGTTACAGCTATGGAACCTGAAGCTCAAATAATAATATATTTTTTAGGATTAGAATTATCTAAATCTTACAAAAATATCAGAATCTATGAAAAAGATTGATATGTTTTGGCTTATACGTGAATGGGTAAAGTACAAGCCAGCATTTGAAGTAGTATTCTATGCTGAGAATATTGAATAAATTGTCTGATAAATATTTGAGTAGCAGGAAATCTAAACGGAAATAACGTCAAAATCTGAGATGTATTTCTTATCAAAGAAATTATTCAGCATGATATGTATCTTCCACTTCCATGAGATTTAAGTTATGCAAAATGAACGATAAAAATTCCTTTTCAATCAGGCTTAAATCCTGATGAATTCAATTTCTGATTCCATGAAAATGGAATATGTGTTACGTGAGACCAATTCATAGACGCTCCTGACAAAGCGAATCAATTGAGAAACAGTTTTTCGGCTGATGTCGCTGAAATGGAAGCTTATGCTGTTGCAAGTACTGCTCGTGAATTTGGAATTTTGGATAATACAGTAATTATAAAATCTGTTTCTGATTGAGCAGATAATGATGCAAATGATTGACTGTATAGTCAATCTAGATTTTGCTATGAATAATGGTATAGAAATTCTGAAAAGGATAATGGGAATATAACCCCATTATTAAAATTGAAAAATTCTCTTAATTAATTATATTTCAAAACGTTTAATTTTGGAATTCATTTACAAATTTAATGAAAAAAGTTAAAAGATTTGCCAGAATATCATTAGATACTTTTATATTAATATTTATTATAGTACTCGTAATATGAGTATATCTTTTTAATAGAATGCATAGAAATACAATCATTAAACCTGATGATGAATTGATATGAGACCGCTACGAAGTACCAAGAACTGGGGAAGAACCTGTGAATGTAAATTTATACTATCCAGATAATTATGAATGAACTCTTCCTGTAGTATTTAATATCCATTGATGAGCATTTTTTGCATGAAGTGCTGACACATTAGACACACAAAGCGAAAGAATTGCTAAAGACTGGAATGTGATGGTAGTAAACATCAACTACAAATTACTCAATATGGATTATTCCATTTCCTATGCATTAGATGAAATCGTAGATACTATCAAATATTTCAAAAATAATGCTGAAAAATACAAAATTGACCCAAATAAAATGATAGTTATGTGATATTCTGCAGGATGAGACTATGCAATGGAAGCATGTATAACTCTGAAAAAAGAAAATATCGATGTTTTTGCTCAGATTTTGTGATATGCCTATATATGAGATGCCGATGATATGTATCAAGAAGAATTGTCACAAGACCAACAAA
>Ga0247611_10004394_pt1 | contig 19593 bp, 15 predicted proteins | sample 177DNAGHGhighgp2_FD_192422 | JGI IMG/M metagenome (GOLD analysis project Ga0247611, IMG submission 192422) | Sheep rumen microbial communities from Palmerston North, Manawatu-Wanganui, New Zealand - 1770 DNA GHGhigh gp2 | ecosystem: Host-associated > Mammals > Digestive system > Stomach > Rumen...
GACCTAAGTTCTTCAAGCCATTTCGCGAGCTGCAAATGCTCCTTTCCGCAATCGCAGTCAGGATTTTCCGAAAGCATCTTCGTTCCAACCTCCCTTGCATGCTCTATTGCGTCGTCAAGGGACATGTCTCCGCTATCGAAAGTTCCGTCACCGCCATTTCCATCATCTTCTTCATCGGAATCTATTTCAATTACAACATCGGAATTTTCATCGCCCTGACAATCATCTCCACAAACATCATCTTCATCCTCACCCTCGTCCGAATCGAATTCAATGTCGAAGTCGTTTTCATATCCTCCGTCCACATCTCCGTCTCCGTCATCTATAGCGGTGAACTTGAATACGTGGTATTCTCCGTCGTCCTGAGGAACCAGAATCTCCTCTATTGCTCCGCGAGCCTTGTCTTCATCGTCAAACAGCATGACGGAACAGTCCTTTCCGCATTCAAGCCTTGGACTGAACACCATCTTGTCGGCGTTCTCCATTCCTCCGACCTTTGTGAGTATTTCACCGTCCTTGTTGAGGATTGCAAACATGTTCGCCAACGCCTTTCTGACGGAGGCATCTCCAAGACCTATAAGTTCTTTTCTATCCATATTATTTGAAATCCTTTTATCTGTCAGTATTTTTAGGCTCTATCTTTGCGTCGGTCTTTCTGTCAAGAAAATGACCGACGCCTGCTCCTAGAATTCCTCCAACAGGTCCGCCCAAAAGCGTTCCGATGCCAGCTCCTGCAAGACTTCCGATATAGCCATCCTTCTTACCTTGAGCGTTCTTGTCATCAAGACCATGCAGTTTAGCATATTGCTTTGCCTTGTACTTCTCGTGGCTGTTCGCCATCCAGTTTGCAAGAGCCGTTCCTGCCAACGCTCCTACAGGACCGAACAGAAGACCTCCCACACCAGCACCAGCAAGTCTTCCAAGGTTCTTTGGTATGTTCAACCTTCTTGTAAGCTCCTGTGGTATGAGCATGTTTCTTTCAAGACCGCTAGCCACTCCACCCCCCAACTGGTCTAAACCCTTATGCAGAAGCTGCAAGTTCGTCAGCTTGCCGCTTGGATTGGTGGAAAGGTCTAGAGCTTTCTTGTATTCCTTAGCGTTAAAATCTGCGGATGAAGTTCCATTTGTCGAACGCCTTGTTCCGAGAAGAGACCTTATCCGCCTTTTCGCCGCGATTATGTCAGGCATGTCGGTGTCTTTCTCGATAAGGTCTTCCATCGAAATCTTTCCGTCTGGCGATATTCTCCTGAAAAGCCTCCTAAGTTCCTCGTCGTCGTTTCCGAAGCTCTCGCACAGCATTCCGTAACCGAAGAACACCTTTGATTCGTCAATCTCTTCCTTTGAAACCGCAAGATTGTCTATCTTCGACTCCATGACATAATCGTCAAAGCAATATCCATCGACGCTTTCGTTCACTCCTGATTCGGATTCGAAAATCCTCTTTGCACGGTCGTACAGTGTGTTGAAGCATTCAAACGACTCGCCTGCCATAGCACGTCTGATTCTATGCTCTGCGTATTTTCCAGCAAGTTCTCCAGCCTTGTCCATTCCATGTCCGGCAAGACCTTTTCCTGTGGCTTTCCTGATATCTCTGTCGGCAAGATATGCATCAATCCCAAGTGAACCTGCCGTTCCAACCAAAGGGACTGCTGCCGTCGCGCCAGACGCAAGTTCAAGACCAGCGCCTGAAAAATCTCCTTCGATTGCTCGGTCTGCCGCAAATGCCGCAGCAGGAATAAGTCCAAGTCCAAACGGAAGCTTCTTCGCAAGAGACTTCGCCCCAAACTTTCCAGCTCCCTTTACGACTGCTTTCCCTCCTATTTTCGCTCCGGCTTTTGTTCCGGACTTTGCAAGACCCCTTTTTGCAAGAGACTTGTACCCTTTTTTCAAGGCATACTTCGAAAGCCTTTTCAGACCAAATTTCTTCAATCCGTTCTTTACTCCGCTTACATCATCCTTGTTCTTCTTTGGTTTATCGAAATTCACCTTCGGTTCAAGTTCCGGGTCTACCATGTTGTCTGCATACTTATAGCTGTAGGTAATTTTGTCATCTCTCTGTGTCTCTATGTTTCCGAACGGATTCTTCTTTTCAAAATCATTCTCATCTGAATCATCATCTGTCTGTGAATTCTTTTTCTTAAGTTCATCGTCAGTATCCTTTGTATTTTCATCGTCATCATTTTCAACGTCGTCTTTGGAAGATGATGCTCTGTTCACGACAGGTTCTATTGAAGGAGGAACAGAAGAAGAGCCTTTTCTTTTGGAAGTTGCGCTTTCCTCTACATTTTCTTTTTCTCTGTCTTTTCCGAAAAATTCCTTTTCGTCAAGGTTGAAATCCTTGCATTTTTCACGGCATATGGAATCAATTCTCTCCCTTATGTCGCCTACAAGCTTCTTCAAATCTCCAAGCTGAGAACCCATTTTGTGAAAACCGTTTTGATTAGATGATGATTTGTCATTATTTAGTGCATAAAGAACGATAAAACAAACGAAAAGGAGACGATTTTTAATCTATCGCCTCCTTCATTCTTGAACTATACTACTATGGGAGTAGTTTTGACAGTTTACTGCTGTGCAGCAGCCTGCTGTTGCTTAAGAAGTTCCTCCTCGTCAGGAGTCATTCCTCCACCGCCCTGTGCCGAAGCTTCCATACCAGGAACTCCTGCGGCAGCACCTTCTATACCGGCCATCTGCTGTGCTTCAGGTGGAATCTCAGTTGCAGGGGCAGCACCGCCCTCTATACCGGCCTGTGCAGCCGCCATGTTTGCTCCATTTTGCGGAATCCCTTCTCCACCTTCAAGGTTTTCAGGTGTCGGAATTGTGTTCTCGTCTCCTGCGGAAGCTGCTCCATTTTCTCCTTCTTTTTCTGAAGCACCTTCCTCTCCACCTTCTCCCCCCTCGGTTTCGGTATCCTCTTCCTCGGTGAGAACGGGGTCGTCAGGCTCGATGCCAACCTGTTCGCAAAGTGCGTTCAGCTTTTCATTCGCGGCGTCAAGAATCCTCTCAAGACCCTGCTTAAGCTCTTCTATCTTCATTTTATACTAACAGTTTGATATTTGCCATTATTTAGCTTTCGGCAGCTTTCCATACAGAGTGATTATTGCGCCAATCATCTGCAACGAAGGGTCTGTGACCTGAGACATCTTGTAGGCATAGTCCGAAAGAATCGGAATGATGCTTGGGTCGAGGTCTTTCCTTACAACCGCATCCGCAAGTGCTCCAATCATCAGCTCATAGTCTCCGCTGAATATATGGCTGTTCGTAAGCACCATGTGCCGCACATCCTTGTAAGAAGTTCCGTTCGATATAAACTTGATTATCCTATCTGCAAACTCGGAAAGCTCGTTGCTTCCGACATTCGTCTGGCTTCCACCTGAAAGAACGAGCTTTCCTGAACAGCAGAACATTTCAGCAAGGTTTATGATTGAGCGTATGTCAGGCATTCTCGGATAGACGTACTTCTTGACGAATTCGGTCGCCGTTTCACGGTCATACTCTATTCCCTCGTTTTCCCAAATCTGCTTTAGGCGAAGCGCAACATCCTTGACTCCGAATCCGATATGCACCTTCTGGCATCTTGAGAATATCGGCTTGATTATCTTCTGCGGATAGTTGCATGTTATGATGAACCTTGTGTCGGTGTAAGCCTCCATAAGAGAGCGAAGTGCTTTCTGCATTCCGTTTGCAGCCGCATTTCCTCCTGACGACGCATCGAACTCGTCCAAGATTATGCACTTTATTCTTCCTGACGACGCGGATTCGCAGAAAGGCTGTATGCGATTTCTCACGACATCGACTGTTCCATCGGTTCCACATGCTATGAAAAGAGTCTCCGCGTCAACCAACCTTGCAAGAAGTCTTGCAAGCGATGTCTTCCCCTTTCCAGGCTCTCCAAACAGAGACATGTCCTTTATGTCATGAGTCTTGAGCATTTCCTTGAACATCTTCTTGGTCTCCTCGTCAAGAACCATGTCGTCTATCGAGTTTGGACGATACTTGTCGACCCATGGAATCGAGACCTTCGACATAGGTCTACTTATTTTCGACCTTGGCTTGTCAAAGATGTCTATAGTGCTGTCATCTATTGTAAATACATCCGTCTTTTCCGACGTAGACTCATGCACAGTCTCTTTATTTTCTGAAGAAGAGACATTTTCGGTTTCCGTGGAAACATCCTGATTCTGTTCATTTTCGGCTTCCACGATTTCACTGTTATGTTCCTTTATATCCATAAAAAGAAAACCCTCTGTGCCGTATATTATAGCACAAGAGGGCTTTTCTTTCAACCAAAAATATCTCTATTACTTGGTATCTTCCGTACCGTTAGGCTTTTCCTTCCAGTTTGGACCTGTCACGGTCACGCTGTCAGAAGTCTGAACGACCTTGTTGTCTCCGCCCTGATTGTCCTTCACTGTGTATGCCTGAATCCCTGAAGGAGTCTCAGTCTGACGCTGCTGTAGCTTCTCTGCCTGTTCGCGACGCCTCTGCTCAGCTTCCCAGCGAGCCTGCTCCTCTTCGCGCTTCATCTTCATCACTTCACGCTCGTGTTCACGCTGCATCTTGAGACGATATTCCTCGTTGCCAGTTTCGTCGTCAAGACCATATCCTGTCGCACGAATGTTGCGTCCAGTATTCTTGATGATTGCCGAAGGAGCGGAAAGAAGGGCTTCTCCTCCCTTTGCGACTCCTCCAAGAACTCCGCCAATCAGCTTGCCTGGAGCGTCTGCGATTTGGTCAATTACGCCGCGACCATCACCGCCACCTTGAGAAGCCGAACCGCGCTGTGCTTTCCACTTCTGGTATTCGTACCTGTCGTTAAGCTCTTCACGCATCTTAGCCTGCATTTCAGGATTCAAAGGAATTCCCTTTTCGTCTGTCTTGTAGATTTCAACTCCATCCTTTGTGCCGGAAGGATTTGTTTGACGATTCTTTGAAGAAGCTAACGCAGGGTCATTGTCTTCAATCTCAACTCTTTCTTTTGCATTTGTAACTGTTGGGTCTGGCATTCCAGTCTTTTTATTATCCTCTCCACCAATTAACTTAGTTGTTGCATATGCACCTGCACCAACCGCAGCAGTTATTCCAAGTGTTTTAAGCCATTCAGTAATACTTCCATGTGCCATCAATTTCGGATATCTTGATTTCCATGATGGAACAAGTTCTCTTATCGCCTTTTTATAAGCCTCATTTTTTCCAAGTCCTTGTTCACTAATGTATTTTTGAGTAAGCGCATCGAGTTCATTTTGAAATTTCGCTTTTGCCGCCGCTACCTGCTCTTTAGTAAGCCCGGCAGCTTTTGCCGATTCTGCGCCTGGTTTTGAAACAGGTTTTGCAGAACCCTTAGCCGAACCCTTGGCGGCTCCTTTGGCCGAACCCTTTGCGGCTCCTTTGGCCGAACCCTTGGCTGCTCCTTTAGCTGCACCCTTGGCTGCTCCTCTAGCCGCACCCCTTGTCGCACTTGACACACCGGCTTCATTTACAACAGACTCGCCAATGTCCTCTTCTTCATCCTCGAAATCACCGTCTACATCTTCATCATCGTCTTCAGGATTCAGTACAGACTCAATTTCAACCTTCACCTCATCGACAGTCTCCTTGTCATCATCGGAAAGATTATCATAAATCTGCTCGAAAGTCGAAAGAACTAGGTCAAGGACTTCATCACGCTTGTCGCATCCCTCGCAAGAAATGGTCTCGGTATCCTCGATGTCATCGAAATCGTCGATAGACTCTCTGACGCCCTTTACGACACTTACATTCCTGACATTGGAAATCCTTCCAATTGAAGTCGGACGGTCATCTCTCTTCTCGAACGGAAGAACCTTGCGTACTCCAAGCTTCGAGCCTGTTGAAGAAGGAGCGACGTGCTCTATCTTCCTTGTGTCAACAGGACCTGTCTTGACCTTCCCATACCCGAAGGTGCTCTTCATCGGAACGGTATGACCACAACAATTCCTAGAATCCCTCTTCTCAAACGGAAGAACCTTGCGTACTCCAAGCTTAGAACCTGTTCTCGGTGAGCCAGTTCCGTCTATTGGAAGCTGTCCCCTGAGAGACCTTAGAAGATTTCCATTACCATCGTTCGAAGACTCGTTCACGCCGCGTCTTGCATACATCTGAGCGTATGCATCCGTTATGCGGGCGTTCTCGGTCATGAATTTTCTGTTAAGCATCGTGCCTTGACCTAAGTTTATTGTTGTTTGACGATATTTAGGCTCTCGACACGGCAATCAGAATATCACAAAGTCAGGGTCTTCCTCCATCTTGGTAGGGTCTGCTGTCCTGTAGTGCATTATCTTGACGTAGTTTTCAAGCGATTTCGTGAAAATTTTCTCGAACATCTTTTCGTAATCAGGCTTGAACATCGTGCGGAACTCATCAGGGAACGAATCCTTAAACGCAATGCAGTCCATACCGTACTCGTTCGTAGGAAGGACGTAGGCATATCTGAACTCGTCCCCTACTCCAATCTTTGAATACTTTCCAGCTATTCCAAGCTTTTCTATAAGCTGGTTGTAGAAGTTTGCAGCCCTTGCGTGTACTCCAGCACCCTTCTCAGATTCGGTCAAGCTGATTGTCTGCTTCAATGTCCTGTATTTTTTGAAATACGCTATATCCGCCCAATCGAGCTGAACGAACTGCGAATACGCGCTCTCGACCTCTTTTCGATATCTAGCCTCGCTCCAATCCTCCGTCATCGTGGACTCATAGATTTTCTTTAGGAAGTCCTTCATGCTTTCTGGTATTTCAGCCTTCTTCACAGATATGCCGGAATACTTGAACTTGTTGCATGCAATGTCGTCCGAAAGAACCTTCCTCACGATATAGTGCTTCTTCTTGAAATACATGCCCTCTGCGGCGATATATTCGAGAGAATAGTGGAGAACTTCTCCATGAAGAGTATGGCATGTGTCGTTGACAAGTTTCGCTACGTTTTTGTTCGCAAGGTCTACAATGTGGTATGCGTCCGAAATGACCTTTTTCTGCTCGTCTTCAGAAGCTTTTGAAAACGGTATTTCCTGGTCCTTTCCGTCACTGCCGAGCATGAACCTGGTTATCGGAGCGAGATTTATGAACTGCGAATTATGGACAAGCACTCCATTAGCAAAATATACATGCTTGGACGAATCCACCTCAAGGTCATAGACCCATGAACCGTCTTTGTTCTCATCAACCGAAATTTTCATTATCGGAACTTTCGTATCGCACTCTTCATGTCCGAACCAATTCTCGATGTCGCATATGCAGATATTATCTCCTTCACTAAGGTCTTTTGCCGAAACTTGCTCGAACACAAAGTTTCCATCCACATCCTCCTTATCTGAAATCCTCATGCATGTATGGTCTGCCGTGGTCTTCAGAACATATTCCTTGCCTGTGAACGTAGACTTCACTGAAATCTCGTATATAGGCTTGCTGACGAAATGTCTTGACACGCACACCACATTTGCGTATGTGTCATCCTCGATATCGGAACCGTAGTTTCCGACACGTACCTTGATACCACCGTTTGGAATTCTTATCAGCTCGTTTCCGCTGTCGGAAATCTCTACAGGAAGATGCTTGGACATCTCTTCGAAAAGCTTGTCGAATCTCATAGAATATATTGTATCACATTTTAAATATTGAATCAAATGCAACTGGCTTTTTCATTTCGCAAATATCTATATCCTCTGCTTTAACTAGCTGCGGAATCGCTCTATAACGATTAAGTCTAATGTCAGTTAAATCAAATCTTTCCAATTCATCTGAGGAATATCCAAGCTCGATAAGCGGAATACTTTCTATAAGTTCGTATTTAAACAACGATACTTTCATCTTCTTATTTTCTTCCTCTAAATTCCCATTCAGATTTAACTTCATATCCATCATAGTCTGATTTCATCAAACGAAGTCCATATCCAACATCTGACTCCTCTTTTTTAATATATGTCTTAACTTCTTCTATCAGCCAATTCACCGCGTCATCAGAAAACTTTATACCATACTTTTTGTGTGCATATTCAACACCCAACATTGTTATCCATAGCTCGAATTGAAATTTGCTTGTGTCATTCCACGAGTAGTGTTGTATAATAGAAGGAACTTTCTTCGTTAACTTAACGTGTGCTAATTCATGAAAAAACGTGATGAATTGACATTCAATAGGATTCGAACAACCATGCAAAAAATCAAACTGCCCAACACGCCCTCCATTTTCCACATTTATAAAAGGGGCAATCATGATTGTTTTTCCAGCGCAAGCACCATAATTATATCCACCAATACCATCTCCTGCTTTTAAAAATACAAGTTCACATTTCTCGTTTTTAGCAATCTGCTTCATTTTTATTGAAACATCAGCAAATCCCCATTTAAACACTTTCTGTACTATTCCGCACTTTTTTATGGTTTTTGTTTTCATCTACTCTCCTCAAACTTGAACATCGGTACGCGAAAATCGTAGTCGAAATACTTGACGTTGTTCATCATGTACATGTCGGCGTTCGAACTTACGGAAACATGGTCTCCAACTTTATATCCCCTATCATCACATCCTTCTCCTATCGAGACAATCTCCGCATATGGGTCGATATCGGACACCTTTATGAATCCGCTTGAATCCTTTTCCGTTGATGGCTCGACTATCCTAGCTATAACTCGATATTTTCTCGCATGAATCTCCGAGCCTGCGCTGTCCGTAATAAAAAGAATGTTTCTGCAATTTATGAACGAAAATGGATGGGTATCGGCAAAACGGGCAAGTGCATCCACAAAAACATAGTCTCCGACCTTAACGCCTGTCAGCTCCTCGACATCAGAACCAACCTTAATGACCTTGTAGTAAATCGACCTCTCGTTGCGCTCGATTCTGTCAGGCACTATAAACTCTCCATGCCTCTGAATATAGTCTTCCATGACGGATTCGAGGCAGCAAATCTCATTCCCCATGACTCTCGGAATGGTTGTATAATTCTTACTATCTGATGAGCCTATTGCTTCCATATGTTAAATTATAGCATAAAGGCCAATGGAAGTCAAACAAAACAAAAACCTCCGCCAGAGCATGACGGAGGAAATCGTTTTCATTTTTATGGTTATTTTATTCAGCTCGACCAGGCTTGCTCGTGACCGTAGTAGTCTCTTCTATGCAGAATAGGGTCTCCTACATGTATCGGTCGTCTTACATCCCTTTGGTTCGAGCGAAAGTTCAAATCCATATCAAATACTTCAGGATTGACTTCATCCTCAAGTTTCGCAATAAGAGACTGTATGTCATAGACCAATCTCCAAAATCCTTCTTGGTCGAGCTTCTTTCCGAGTTCATTGAGGATTGGAATGTACTTGTCGCATATCTCCTTGCGGTTGTTCTGCTTTCTTGCAGCATCGACATATTTTGTCCTGAGAGGTTCAGCCCTTCCCCTTGCGTTAATCCTGCCGTCAAGGGTTTCAATGTCATCTTCCGCGTCATCGATTATAACCTTGTCGCGGGAATCGTAGTGTTCCTTTCGATATGTCGGCTGAAGCGGATTTCTTTTCAGAACGTCTGCTTCGTTTACGCGGGATTCGTTGATGATGTCTTTTGCGCGGAGCATGTTAAATCCCCTTCAAAAGCGTGTCAAACGCATTTCTGTAAATTTCCCTCTTCTTTTCAAGGTCGTATGTGTGGGATGCGGAGTTAATCATCTTCTCATAATTGTTCATCGCACATTCCACTATCTGACCGTGAACATCTATCATGAATTCCTTCGATTCGAGAATACCGTCACAGTACGAGCCGCAACTAGGCTCGATAACTGCGTCTAAAGCCAAAAGCGTGTACGGCTCTACATAGTGTGTAGTTTCATTTATCTCACCACAACCCCTAGTAGAAAACCCACATGGAACGCCATAAGAAAGATATGCAGAAAGAATATCAGCTCTCGGAAGACCAATTATATGATGCTCCGGGTCGGACCTCATAACAACAGCTTCTCCGAGCCAAACCTTATTTTTCTCATCACATTCAATCTTTGTTATTTTTACAGCGGCTCTTTCACGTAGAACTTTACTGTCCGTTGGATGTTCAAATTCTCCAATACATGTCCCTTTATTAATTTCTTCCTCTATAAGCCTATCAAATTCTTTTTTAAGTCCATCAAAATGATACTTTCGTTTATTCCTATTGAGTTGTTCGGCTTTTGCAAATATACCACGAAGATAAAGTTGTTTTGGACGACTAGCTTCTTCAGTCGATTCTACAACAGTAGCTTTTGAATAATCACTATCTTCTACTATGAGCTTAAGCATCTTTATGGTCTTTCAAATCTTCTGCTATATTTAGTTTTTAATCAAAAATCATCATACTTGAATCCATCCACATATTTCATAAATCTTTTCTTTAGATTACCCAAATTACCAGTATAATTGATTTTCTTACACGCAGATTTATATCCATTTTCCATTATATCATTATAGAAATCTACATAATACTTTATCATCGCTTCCTTTTTTGCTTTTGACACTTTAAATTGTTCTATTTTGATACGAAGAGTCGTCAAAGCCATAGTATCGCTATATTTTATTTTTGAGCCAAGTGATACCAATTCATTATATAACTTAATCCGCTCTTCTCTATTTTTCTTCCTACGTTCAATTTCTCTATCGGATGGTTCCCTTTTCTTTCTATTAATTGTCTTTGCATAGGATAATGTTGAATATACATTCTCATTCACTTCAACATCCTTTCCATATTTCTCCTTCATGAATTTCTTATACAACAAAGGAACAAACCTACTAAAATTTTCACCTATATGTGTATCTTTATATTTTCTACCGACGTGTGAAATACCATACTTATAGCATTCATCAATTATGCTTGAATAAAACTTTATCTTGTCATCAATCCATTTCTTCCTTTTCATGCAAGCATCTCTCATCTTCTTAATACTTTCAAGATTATATACATCCCACGCCCTGTCAAACCCATATGACTGTAATTCTCTCTTTATTTCTTCAAATTCCTCCATACGAGACTTTTTATCATCTTTCCACTGTTGTCTTACAATTTCAAACTCGTCTTCAAAATATTTCTGAAAACTGTTATCCATCACAACAATTCCTTCAACCTCTTTATATTTTTCAAGAGTTTTTGTTCTTCCGTTATCTTTATAATAATCAAAAATCTCTCTCCACATTTTTCTGTTCAACTCTTCTTTGGCTTTTCGTTTCTTGAATTGTTCTATCATATTAGAAACAAATTCAACAGTATCTCCTTGTTTCCAAGTATAATTAGAACCCAATGAATGTAACTCATCAACCAATTTATTCAGTTTTCTATGTAATTCCTCGTCAATAATACCTCCTTTAACCCACCCCTCTGGAATTTCATCTTCGAAAAAGAATTTCATATTAAAATCTTTATCATGACACATTATTTTCCCTTCATTCGGCTTTTTCCATAAACCAAGTTGATGCATCTCCTTCTGATATTCCGAATTTGGCCCATCAAATCCACCATTGCATCTGTTGTAAACACAATCGGTCTTTCTTCTGAAATCATCACTAATTATGTCTATTTCCATATTGTTCATTTCCTCGAATGACTTGAAATCGAACAACACAATCTTCTCGAAATTCTCGATACCATATTTCCTCTTTGCAAGTTCCAATACAGAGCCGCTTCCCATATAATTGTCATCAATGTTCATCGTCTCATGCTGACCGACATATATCTTTCCGTTGACCTTGTTGACAATCATGTACACAAGATAATGTATCCGTCTCTCGTCTCGTTCTATGGTCTTGTAATCGCTATGTTCAAGAATATAATCAGTCATTTCCTTCAATGACGAATTCTTCAAATTAAATCCTTTCCAAAACTTCGACCTTTTTCTTTTCTTACCATTTACATTAGGCGTATCATCAAAATCTATATCGACAGTCTCATATTCTTTCACATATTTCTTGAACTGTCTTAATAAATATTTTCTATTATTACTGCACCCAAACTGTTCCTTTAAATTCAAAAGCCCATTTTTCTTATATTCATTATAAATTTTTGTATAGAATTCAACATTTTTCTTTTCAACATTTCTCATTCTTTCTTTAGAATCATATTCTGGCAAAAGATTTTCAAATTTACTAATAAGAGAATCCCTTGTACGCTTATAATTAAATTTCTTAACAACACCTTCAAAACCATTCTCAATATACTCCTTATACATATTTCTACATATACGAAGATTTTCTTCTCTTCGTCCATAATAAGGACACTTCTCAACATATTTTATACAGTTATTGATAAAAATATCCCTTGTAATCTCAAGAGAATATTTCCTCTTCAATGCATCAAATCCGAACTGTACATAATAATCGTACAATTCCTCGTATTTCTCTGTTGGTATTCCATCTACAACTTTACAATTTGAAGTCGTAACCTCATTTGTCTCGACAACTGATTCGTCAATGGCAATTTCGCCATGTATAATATTATCTTCGTTCATAATTTGACACTGCTAATGTCTGACGTTATTTAGTCTACTAATAAATTATATATAATAAAAAAGAGGTGGGTCGAAACGTATGAACGAAACGCTTCAACCCCTATTAGCAGTAGTTTTAACCTCCAATATAAATTATATCATATATTACAGCATTTTTTCCAAATCGTCAAGATTCACATCTTCCGTTCCACCATTTCTATTATTCTGCTGATTTTCTCCATTGTTTAAGTTGTTGTTATCATCATTTGTGTTCTCTTCATTTTCTGTTGGAACTTGTTCATTATCTCCTCCAACAAAATGCTCTACACCTTTTTCAACTCCCTTTTCTATCAACTTTTCTCCTGCATTCCATAATGGTGCGCCTACTGCTCCAAAACCAATATAATCGCCGGCAACATCCATTTTTTTCTTTGTTTCAGGACTAATTATTCCGCGCTTTTCCAACTGTGAAGATATGTCATGTACACCCTGCTGCACTCCAAAACCTCCAGGAACACCATACATAAACCTCTTATTCAATGGAAGTTTCGAACCAATCGGTGATAAAGCAGATTTTGTTCCAAGAGCAATTCCGGTAGACCTTGCAATATCCGCCGCCGTATCGAAACCGGCATCGTCAAGAATATCTCCTATTTCATTTCCAGCACCATACCATCCATATCCCCTAAGTCCACGTATAGCCAAATTCTTTGCCCCTGAACCAATTCCTACTCCTTTTGCGGCGGCCTGACTAGATTGTCCGGCCTTTGAAATCACAGAAGCTGCCTTACCGGCCTTTCCTATTTTTCCAACCATCGCACCAGGAAGCATCAATCCAAGTCCATCATATACGCCTTGTCCAATTCTCATCCCTGGGTCTGTAGCCATTGCAGCCCTCATCTCTGCGGCACTTCTGCTATTGGCTGCTCCTATTGTAGCTTCAGGTCTTCTATGACGTTCTGGAGCAGCTGAAATAAACGTTTGCCTCCTATTAGCATACTCGTGTTCTCTTTGTCTCCGTTCACGTTCACTTTGAAGTCTGGCTCTCTGTCTATCTTCTCTTGCTCTTTCTTCAGGTGTAAGACTATCCCTTCTTTGTCGTTCTCTTATCCTGTCAAGCTCAATCGTAGAAGGACCCTGTACACGATATACTACATTGTTATCCTCATTAACTCTGTTTTTCTCGAAATTCTTATTTCTATGGCGTTTATAACCACATACGGACTCTGAATATGCCCTTGAAATCGACTCGTTTATCTGGTAATCCAACATCTTGAAAACTGAATGAAATTAACTATCTGACGTTATTTAGTCGAAACTTCATAAAAATCCTCTAAATATCAGGCATGAAAGACTATTCCCTTTCCGAACTAAGAAGAATAAGAGAATCATATGAGGAGAATTCACAATTTTCCTCTCAACAACCTTTCTCCACGAAGATGCTTGACGACCTGAAGACCTTCAAGAACCGAGTAAAATACTGCAAGGACAATCTTAAGTACCTCGGAAAAGGGTCTTCAAGAATGGCTTTCATGATGCCGAACGGTCATGTACTGAAACTTGCTTTCAACAGAAAAGGACTTGCTCAAAACCGCGTAGAGGCAGGAGACTGGTACAAGAACTCGCTAAACTGCTTCTCGGAATGCTATGGAAACGCGGACGACTATTCTTGGTGTGAAGTCGAGGCTGCTGCAAAGGCAAGACCTATGGACTTTCCAAGGCTTCTTGGACTTACGTTCGGAGAGATGTGTGACCTTCTAGTCCACATGACGCGGCAAAGAGGAAGACCAACGGCTTTCCGATACAGGTATTTCACGACCCCAAAGGAAAGACTTCAGGAAATAGAGGACTCCGTATGGGAAGACCCTGATGAGCACGAGGTTTTGTATGGTCTCTTCGAATATATTGGAAATTACGGAGCAGAAGAGGGTCTTGTCGCGGATTTCTTCAACATCAAAAACTGGGGAATAGTTTCAAGGGATGGAAAAGAAACTTTGGTTGTGACCGATTCAGGTCTCAACGACGAGGTTTGGAACGAATATTATCGTCGCTGATACTTTTAAAATTCCTCTAAATATGAATCAATAGAACAGACAAAGAATTTTCGATGATTCGCAGTTTTACCAACAGAGACCTCCTTCCGATTGCGGAAGCCTACATGAGCATGTATGGAAGCGGTCTTCGAATGATAAACGAGGACGCGGAAGGAAAAAACATCAACCGCGCAGAAAAGTTCGTAAAACAAAGCCATCCTGAGATAATAGGACGGCAGTTGCAGAACGGACAGACAATGAACCCTCGAATATTCACACAGGAAATAAGGAATCTCATGCCGAACGTCAGGGGTGCGAACTGCAAATTCCTCCTTGGAACGTCGAGAATCTACTTTGACGACCTTGCAAAAGACCCTAACAACTTTCAGAGAAAAGCCGCGCAGCTCAACAAGATTCTCAAGCTCGTGACATCCGACGCCCACGTAAACGAGTACGACTACAATCTCAACGGGCTTTCATTGCAGCAGCTTGACGAGAAATTCGGCAGCGCGGTTCAGCAGAACCTACAGAACGACATGGACTCGATAGCCGCTTCGCAATACAGCAGGAACACGCAATATGAGATAGTGAAGATTCCGGACTACGAGACCGCAAGACAATACAGTCAATATGTTGGATGGTGCGTTACGCACTATGAAAACATGTATGATAACTACACGAACGACGGCATGGGCATTTTCTATTTCTGCCTGCAAAACGGATTCCAGAACGTTCCACGCGAACGAGGCGAAGGATGTCCGCTCGACGCATACGGAAAGTCCATGATTGCGATTTCAGTAAACGACGACGGCTCTCTCAATACATGCACATGCAGATGGAACCATGATAACGGCGGAAACGACAACATGATGTCGACAAAAGAGATTTCCGAATTCTTCGGAGTGAATTTCTATGAAACGTTCAAACCAAGAGACCCGAACGAACTGATGGAGAGATATCGTGAAAATTCCGTAGAAGACTCTTTTGCCGACAAGATGGGCTGGATTTGCGTAAAAAGCGAAGACGACTACAGTTCATACGATTATGTGATGATGACAAAACCGTCGAGAAGAAATCCGACGCCGAGAATAATCAAATACAGAAAGGTTGTCCAACTTGTCAGCTCCTCTGGCAACATAGTGTGCATTGCCGGAGACCACTTCTATTGGTACGATGTCAACAGCGGAACGCAAATTCAGGTTCCAGACAGCATTAACCATGACATCGACTGCGAGAACTGGTCGCAGCTGACAAGCCTTGAAGGGTGTCCGAGAAGCATAGGAAAAGGAACCTTGGACTGCTCCGGATGCAAAAACCTCGAAAGTCTTGTCGGCATACCACAGGAACTTGGAGGATTGAACCTGTCGGAATGTGACAAACTAAAACCTGAAGCGTTCGCTTCTCTTGTCGACAAACCGTCCGTTGTGAAGAATCTTCTGTTTTCGGATTCTCAGGAATTCAACATGGAACAAGATGGAACTGTGACCGCCATTGTAGATTTTGACGATATTGAGAAAGTCTATGACGGAGGAAGAGAAGGAATCAGTTGGGAATTCATAAAACAGCTTCTTATCGGTGGGGACACTTATGAGTTGTTCTATACGTCCGACACTACTCCTAACATGAACAATATGGACGACGGAAATTTCAACAAGATATTGTCGGAAAATGGATTTGATGTGACATGGAGCGATATTGCGGACCTGTATGACGACAGACTGGAAGACGATGAAATGTTCACTGAAGACCAGTCATCCGAAATAATAGAAGACATAGACAACGATTTCTACGACGGCATTGGAATGAGTTCCGTCTATTCTGACTGCGAACGCAACGGAATGGAAAATGAAGCATACGAAAGCATAAAAAATGAACTATTTCCAGAACTCTATCTTGACAAAGAATACGGAGTAAGAGACGGCAAGGTAAAGATAATTCTTCCAAGAGAGCGAATTGTCGATTGTTTTAAAAACTATTCCATGGACGATAGCAAGAACATATTCGAATTACTGAGGTCTGATGACGAATATGATGGAGAAGTCGAAAAAATCAGCATAAGCGAACCATATTACGGTTATTCAGGGTTTGACGATGAAATGTGGACAACGGCTGTCGCCGCCTTTGCCGAAAAGGTTGTCGAGATACTAAGCCGTCCTCCAAAACAAAAAGACTCAAATGGACAATTATACTTTGACTTCGATTCTCAATATCTTGACAATCCTTCTAACAAGCCTCGTAACTAATTTAAACGATGTAAACTACCGCACAACTAAAGATGGGTTAGCTTTCTCGACAAGATTCGAGAAAATAAAAAGAAAAACCGCGAATAAAATCGCGGTTTTTTGTTTGTCTCCAATATTGTTTGCTACTTTTTGAAAGCGGTCTTGAAATGGTCTTCCATCGGAATCTTTCTGATGAAAACATCCTTGAACGTAGAAGTAAGCGTTTTTCTTGGAGTTTCTTCTTTTACAGTGGTTTCGGTCTCTTCTTCTCCGAATGAATCATCGAACACGGATTTTAGAGAACGCCTCTTGAACTTCTTCTCAGACTTTCCGAATTCTTCTCCGAATATGTCTTCAAGGCTCTTCTTCGAATCAAGCTCGTCTCCTAGAGTTCTGTCGAATATCGTCTTAAGCGGAACTCCCCTGCCTGTATCAAGGGAGTTTACTCCATCCTCCGTCTCAGGATAGTGCTTCATGAAATCAGGCGTCTTTCCACGCTCCTTCTTCTCGAAGTCACCAAATTCAGGATTGGTCTTGACTTCCTTTTCAGCCTTTGACGTTCCGGAATCATCTACTTCCGGAATCTTGGGTTCTGTCATGTCAAGAGGCTCTATACCGCCTCCGCCAATAGGAGGTTGCGTTTCTCCTCCACCTTCCATCGGAGGCATTTCCTGTTGAGGAGGCATTGCTGCGGCTTCACCGCCAGGCGCTCCTCCGGCCATATCCGGTTGTGGAGGTGGCATTCCTTCTCCTCCCTGTGGAGTGGGCATGCCGCCTGGTGCTCCGCCACCGTCAGGCGGAGGCATCGGAGCACCGCCATTGACATCGGTGCCTGTTGGATTCGTAGGAGGCGGGTTGACGTACTTTTCAGGGTCTAGCCAAAGCTTGCCTGCGGTTGGGGTTCCTGCCTGTCCTACGGACTGAGCCATGAAATCTGTCTGCGCCTTGTACAACGCCTCGCGCCTTACGTTTACCTCATTCTCCTTTATTTCGCTGTCTGTCCAGCAGAACACTTTCTTGAGAATAAGGTTCTTTGACATAAAGTCGAGTCCTGCAAGCTTTGACATTATGTCAAGACCATCATTGAACCTTTGTTGTGCCTGGTAAAGTTCAAATATCGCAGGAGCGACCATTATCACATCGAAGTCGCTCTCGTTCACGTCGAACTTGTCGAACAGTCCTCTAAGCCTCAAGTGTGTTATGAACGTCTTCTTTACAGCAGAGGAAAATAGCTGCTGCATCCTCACAATCATCTGCGCAAACGAATACTCTTCGTTCACTATTGAATTCCTGTCCTGCCTGTTGGCTGACGATTCCTGCCATCTCGCCCACGGTATGTTCAGAAACTTGAGAATTCTATGTAGAAAATACTCGACATCGTGAAGTTCGTTGTAATGTGCTGTAGAATTAAGCGAAGTAACCTGCGCACCTGAAGCTTCGGATGTCTTCCAGAAATAGTATGCGTCGAGCATCGTCTCGGCGTTGTATACGTTTGTGACCGCTCCACTTCCAACAACAGCTTTTTTCGAACGACGCTGCTCCATGAACTTGCGGACTTCCTTCTTTGCCTCCTTAGGCTGAAGTCCTGTCATGTCAAGATTGAACACAAGACGCTCAGGCGCCCTCGTTATCCTTAGGATGACCATCGCATCATGCATGAGAAGAAGCTGCCGTACAGGAACGACGACCCTCTCGATTGCAGGAAACACCACCGAACCATCCTCGGAAAGAACTCCTGAATTCATGTACGTTACTTGCTCCCACGGCATGACAATCTTGTTCTTCATGCTTGCGGAGTATGTATATGAATATGCCGGATACTGTCTTACCGCATTGAACACCGTTGTGGACTGTCCTGTATAGGAATTAGACGCTCCACCATATCCCCCGTACTGTGCCATGACCCTTATTCTTTCAGGGTCTATGAAAAGACCGCAGACCTGTCCAGTTCTTGAATCCCTAAGGAAATCAAAGAACATGTTAGGTATGTATTTTGCTCCTATTATTCCATATTCAGGATGATTTGGGTCTATGACATTCTCGAAACAAAGTTCCCCCTCGATAAGGAACTTGCGAATCATGTTATATCCATTTGAACGAATGTCGAAATTCGAAACAAGATGGCGAAATTCCTCCTGTAAAACCTTGTCCGCCCCCTGCGAATACTTCCCCTCATCACACTTGAACTTAAGGTTCATGAATTCGCCGTCGATGTCCTCGTGTATGAAGTCGTTCGCAATTTCCCCTATGCACCAGTCAAGTTCAGGGTATCTTGCGATATTGTCATAAGACTGAATCCTTTGAACCTTGTTGGTATCTACAGGAAGGGCAAGTCCAAGAGTTGATGACGCAAACGTAGGGTCTACATCGGAGCCTGGATTTATTATTCCTGCCGAGCCAAACGGAGTGGAAACCCTCTCACCGTATGTGCTTCCACGTCCTTTGTTTCCAAGCGAAAGAGAGTTCTGTACGATGGAATATTTGTCTATGGTCTTTCTTATCGAACTTCTTGCCGCATCGAGAAAGTCCCTTCCAGACGGATTGTTCGGTATCTCCTTTTCGTCAACGTCAGCGATGTCGCCGCCAGACGCCGCTACGTCAGAAGACCTGAACCTCTGCATGAAATTTCCGAAAATTCCCATAAACTATGGATGACCTTAAGATAAATTATATATGGCTGATAAGCAACGAATGAGTTACCGACTGGTTGATTGACTCGTCACCGTATTTCTTGAAATTGTCAATCATGAGAACAGCCTCCCTGTTTCCAAGCTTTTCCGCAAGGGAACGAAGGTCTAGCCCGTCTTTCGTTTTATGTTCAAGGTCTGTTACAGGAAGCAGCTCTCCGAAAAGATTTGGTGTCCACGTTCCGTTGGGAGGCGAAGGCATCGCGGC